>Ga0209172_10002086_pt1 | contig 37582 bp, 39 predicted proteins | sample LarsenN4metaG_FD_184113 | JGI IMG/M metagenome (GOLD analysis project Ga0209172, IMG submission 184113) | Hot spring sediment bacterial and archeal communities from British Columbia, Canada, to study Microbial Dark Matter (Phase II) - Larsen... ... | reverse complement strand
ACCGCTCTGTGGTTTCCAAGCGGCGGTGGGCGGCGCTCTTTGCCGTCCACGGCCGCGTCAGCGTCCACGCCGTGGTGAACTTGCGGAAACTGCTCGACTAATTTCCACCACTTGACGGGGCACTACCAAATTCTCGAAACCATTCCGGCGACAAATGCGAATCCGGCCGTATGGAGGACCGCCGTCGACGCCGCCATGTTGCTGCCGGTGCCGCAAATGCGACGCGTTGCACGTCTGGTAAAACGTGCGCTCAATACGGCTCCGAGTTCAGTGGCAGGGCGCGACCTGGTGCGTCTTCTTGATCGCGCCATCGCTCAGCAAATGCCAGACGTGTTTCGGCTGGTCGATACCGCGCTCGCCATAGACATGTCGGAGGGTCACTCTCATACGCGGCTTCGACATATCGAGGACTTTCGACTCGATGGACTTGATCCGCTTTGGTGGACATCTTCCGAAAGGTGGATACGATGTCCCGAGCGATGGCCGATACACCGAAGCGGCGTCCGCGCCGCCAGTTCACAGACGAGTTCAAAGTTAGCGCCGTGCGCCTGGTTCTCGACGAAGGCAAGAGCGTCAGCGCGGCGGCGCGTGATCTCGATCTGACCGAGACCGCGTTGCGCGAATGGGTCAAGCGCGCGCGGGCAGACCGCACCAAGGGCCGTACCGGCCTGACGACCGCGGAGCGCGAGGAGTTGACGCGGCTACGGCGTGAGGTACGGATCCTTGAGGAGGAGCGGACCATACTAAAAAAAGCCGCGGCCTTCTTCGCGAAGCACCAGCGATGAGATTCCGTTTCATCGCCGCGGAGAAGGCCACGCACCCGGTGACGATTCTTTGTCGCTGTCTGCACGTGACCCGCAGTGGGTTCTACGCATGGACGCGCCGTGGGCTGTCGGCGCGAGCGCAGCGGGATGTGGTGCTGTGCACCAAGCTGCGTGCGTTCCATGCCGCGAGCGGTCAGGTGTACGGTCGTCCGCGCTTGTGGAGGGACCTCAAGGAGGACGGCGAGGCCGTCAGCGAAAAGCGCGTCAGGCGTCTGATGCGGGAGGAGCAGATCCGGGGCAAGGTGCCGAAGCGCTTCAAACAGACGACCAACAGTCAGCACGACGACCCGATCGCGGCGAATGTGCTCGACCGCGACTTTACCGCTGCTGCGCCCAATCAGCGCTGGGTCGGCGACACCACCGAGTTTGTGATCGGCGACAACGCCAAGCTGTATCTGGCGGCGATTCTCGATCTGTATTCTCGCTTCGTTGTCGGGTGGGCCATCAGCGCGGTGAACGATCGACGGCTGACGCTGAAGGCACTCGAGATGGCGGTCCGGCGGCGTTGCCCTGAGCCGGGCCTGCTGCATCACTCCGATCGCGGCTGCACGTACACCTGTGAAGACTATCAGGCATATCTGGCGTCGCACGGCATCGCGTGTAGCATGAGTCGGCGAGCCGATTGCTACGACAATGCCGTGATGGAGAGTTTCTTCGCCACGGTGAAGAAAGAGAAGGCAGACCGATTTCCGAGCTACGGCGACGCCAAGATGGAGCTATTCGATTTCATCGAGGTGTTCTACAACCACCGTCGTCGACATTCGACGCTCGGGCAAATCAGCCCGGCGGCATTCGAACGACAGGCGGCGGCGTAGAGCAGCCGAACACCGTGTGTGCGCGATCAGAGAGGCGGCCGATCAACAACGACCGCGTAGGAGGCGCCAGGAACGACGATCGGCCGACCGGCAGGGGTACAGCATCCCCCTGAATTCCGGTCTCGCCGACGCAAACGAACACGACAAGACGGCTGTGGAAATGACTTGGAAATCTCACACAGAACGCGAGATTCCCACATTCCCACAAGCCGATCATCATTATGGAAAGAGGAGAGAAGAACAGAGACTCAAACGGCGCAACTAAGCCGTCCACCGAATCGGATCAGGTCCATCGAGCAGCTATTCGACAAGCGCATTCCTGCGCTGGGCGCGCTAGACGGAACTCAGACGCTCGAATTGCTCATCAAGAAACTTCGCGTTGTAGCACAGGCCGAGGAGCAGCGCGCGACGTATCCGGGATCAACGAGATCCTGGTGTCGACGAGTCGACCAAGGCGACTCCCGCAATGAGTTCCCCGCGAGCCTGGCCCACTGCGTCTATTTGCAAGCGCGGCGGCTATGCGTGGATGCGTCCTCCGCCGCCGCCACATGCGCGCTACTCGCAGCGGAAACCGGCGAAATCTTCCAGCGCATCTCGATTCGCCTCTTGGCTGATATCGGCGAATTTGTGCCGGCGTACGTTGATCGATTCCTCGTTAGCGATGCGGCTATCGATCCGCCGTTTCGGGCTACCGAAGTTGCGCTCGCCCTTCGTCAGCAGTTCGGTACCGCGTCTGAAGCCGCACGCCGAGTATTTGTATATGGGTTGGAGCGCGGGCCCAGCCTCGACGACGTCGCCTGGGATCTCCGCCACGGCACCGTGGGCGACCAGACATCAGAGCCGATCGACATCGATGAGAAGGTTAAGGACTGGAAGCAAACTCGGTTGCGCTGGTTTCAAGATCGACTGCCTGCCGAACTCCAGATTCTTGCCGCCCGGATCGGTATTGAACCGAAGGCGCTGTCTCCGCGCGAACAGTCGCTTGCGGAGACCGGCATGTACTTCCAGGTCGGCAGCTTCGGTGTTGACCGTGACAGCAGTCCCAGAACCCTGGATGAACTACGAGCCATGTCGTGGGAGCAGCTCGCTACGTTTTTGCAAGAATGGGTGCCGGCCGCTCCGACGTCGCCGTTCGGCTCAGCGGAGCCAACGATTGACGGGCTTGCGAAGGTACTCGGCGAACTGGCTTCGTCGGATGCCGCTACGATGGCGTCACTTATCGCTCACGGGACGACGATCGATCTCGCGCCGGAGTATCTACAGGCAATCGCCAAGGCCGCCGCCAAGTCGGTCGAGGCTGACGCGAATGTGTCCTGGAGGTCGTTCTTCAAGTTCGTGACGGCTATCTTGACGAAGGCGCGGACGGCGATCGGTGATCCTCCAGTGATCGATAAAGCCACGCAGCCTTGGGTGTGGGCTGCGCGGGCAGGACTCGACCTCGTGAAGAGTGCGGCGCGAGGAAACAAGTTGGATGCCGAGAACGTGGACGCCGCGTGGGAGGCACTCACTCTCGCCATCAACATTGGCGGACGTTTTGATGGTCAGACAGAGATTACGTCCGCAGACGATCTGGTGAGTGCAGCCGTCAACCGATTTTCCGGCGAAACCGTCGATGCTCTGATCGAGATGGCGCTAGCGGAGCGCCGTAGTCTGGGTGGGGAGGTCCCCAGCGCTGCTTTCACGGAAATTCTGGATTCAGTTGTGGCGGCGAATGCCAAGCCCGCCCTTGCAGAACTCGGCCGCCTGTTGCCGTACGCCGTGTACCTTGCGGAGCAGTGGGTTGAGCAATCGATGCGGCTACTGATGGACGGTCGCAACTTAATGGACCCCATCGAGTCGCCGTTATGGGTGGGCTACCTTCTGGGGCAGCAATTCGACACCCGGACGTTCAAATTGCTCCGGCCCCTTTATCACGCTGCGGCTATGCGCGTCGACCCGTCCGCCACGCCCGCGCGACGTTGGTCAATGACTGAACACCTGACGCAGCATGCGATCATCGCGATGATGCACGGCCTAGCTGCGGGTAACGACGAGGACAAGTTGCTGTCCAGCATCCTCGACAGAGTGCCAGTTGCTGACCGCAAGCAAGCATACTGGCTGATTTACCGCGAGGTCAGTAACATGGGCTCCACCGACGCCGAGCTCGTTGTCCCTCGCGTCTTCGCGTTCTGGGAGTGGCGGCTCGGATGTTTGGAATCGCTCGATCCAGACGATTCACGACGAGCTGAGGAGGCGACTGGCCTGACTTGGCTGCTCTTCGCAACTCGGCTCCCCGCGACAGCGGCGCTACCATTCGCGCGGCGTACAGTTGTCCTCAGCCGTGGGGAGCTTGCGATTGACAGCCAGATTTGGGAGCGCGCGGTCCAGTTCTCCTCCATCGATTCCATCGGAGGTTTCGAGTTCGCGAAGGTCATCGCACTTGCAACGCTGAAGAGTGACTACATCGATCTGCCCGAGACTCCTCTGAAGCAGATCTTGGAGAGAGCACTCAATTCAGGAGACGCCGAGACGGTGTCCGACGCCACCGCCTTGATCCATTACTTTGGCGAGCATGGCTTCGACACTTTCGGTGAGCTGCTCGTATAGATGGGCATGGACGTCCTCGTGCGGGCGCCTAGCTGCGGAATGGCGCGTGGCGGCGCGCTCTGAAGCAGGACCCGCTGCCCGATCGTAGAACATCCGCGTGTCGAACTTGCCACCTGCAAGGCGCTGCGTCGTTGCCCTTGCCGATGTACTCGCGCAGTGCTATGACCGATGCGGCAGCGGAGCCGCGGCCAACACATTGTTAAATTGCATCGCATCTCGAACGAATCGCGGATGCTCGTCGCGGGCGCCAGATTGTGAGCTGATAATCCATAATCTGGCGATGTGCAGGTGAACGCGGCCAAACCGGGTGTTGGCGCAGCGGCTCACATGAGCCGTCGGCAGAGGGTCGCGGGGCGAAATCCTCGATGCTAGGATTCAGGCTGAATGGCGATCTTCGACCAAGAGCACCGCCCGCCTGAACCGGACGAATTCGACACCGGTTACGCGGTCGTCCGAGCCGCGCTGGGTGGAGTTCCTCTCCTGGGGAGCGCCGCACAGGAGCTTCTCCAACGAATCATTGCTCCGCCTCTGGCTCGCCGGCAGCAGGAGTGGGCGGAGAGCATCGGCGCTGCTGTTCGTCAGCTAGAGGAACAAAAGGGGGTCACGCCCGAGCAGCTTAGGGACAACCCGGCGTTTGTCGATGCGGTTCTCGCGGCGACGCAAGCCGCAATCAGAACCAGTCAGGAAGAGAAGCGAGTGGCTCTCTTGAATGCAACGGTCAATTCGGCTCTGCCTGGTGCGCCGGAGATTGCTGAACAGCAGATGTTCATTTCGTTGGTCGACAGATTTACCGAGTGGCACCTTCGACTGCTGAAGCTGATTCAGAATCCCAAGGGAAATGAGAAGGTACGTGACGGTTATCGCCCCGCAATCTCAGGCTCGTTGTCCCAACTGATCGAAGTTGCCTTCCCAGAACTGGTCGGACGACGAGACCTCTATGACCAGGTCTGGGCGGACTTGGCCGCCGCTGGGATGCACCGGTCTGGCTCGCTGCAGACGATGATGTCGGCGGACGGTCCGCTGCAGAAGCGAACCACGGAGATAGGCGACCGATTCCTCAGGTTCATCGAGTCACCGTTCTGACGGGCGCCGCTCCAAGTGGCGCCTCCGTCATGGCGCGTACTCTGGCCTACGCGGCGGCGCGGTACGCTCCAATCCCGCGGACCCAGGTCATCAGTGGGTTCCAACTGGTGAAAATCTGGGCCACCAAGATCCCCACATCACGCGGCACCCCCTACGGAGTGGACGCCACGCGCGTTGATCCCGTTCCGCGCGTCGCAACCGATTGCTTCGTCGCGGCGAGCTCCTCGAGCTGTTTCTTCACGAAGGGATTCTGGGAACGCTTGAGATCCCAGTGGCGCCACAAGGCGACGCGTTTTGCATCGGTCGCCGCGGCGGCGTCCAGCGCGCCCGTGAGCCGCTGCAGATGCCCAACCTGCTGATAGAGCAGCGAGAGGGCATGCGCCTGCTGGAGATCATTCTCCACGTCCCAACGCGCGGCCGTCACCTGCCCGATCAGCTCTTCGTACTCGCGTCGGGCTCTGGCAGGATCCCCGTCCTCGGCGTGATGGTCGGCGACCGCCTGCAGCACCGCGCGGACCGGGCTGTCGAATGGGACATCGGCCGTGGGGTAATCCTTCGTCTCCCGCAGAATGGCGAGCGCCTCTGAGATCCGCCGTTCCGCTTCCTCGGTCCGTCCAAGGCGGCGCAAGGCGTACGAGGAGCCTGCGAGGACAAGCGCGATGTCGCGGCGGGCACGCACGTTGTTCGCGATCTCACGCAACCGACGGAGCGCGAGATCGTATGCTGCCAGAGCGTCCTCCGGCCGATCCCAACGCAAGATCTCTCCAAGCTCACGCCCAATCGTCCCGATACGGCTGCGACTTGTGGCATCGTTCGGCTCCCGGCTCGCCACTGCTTCCAGGATCTGGAGGGCTTCGCGGAACGACGCAACGGCTTCGGCTCGACGTGCGAGCGAGACGGCGCGATCCTCGCCGAGGATCAGTCCCTCTCGCAGGAGAATGGGATACCGATTGAACATACGCGTTGCTTCGTCGTCGTACGCGATCCGATCCGCCAGTGCACGCGCCTCGCGAATGGCGGCCAGCGCTCCGTCGAGATCGCCCTGGAGCCGCATCGCAAGCGCCAGGACGCTCAGCATCTGGCTGGTGCGCTCCGGCCCCAGTTCCATCGCTTTCGCGATGTCCAGAGCGCGACGTGCGTACGACACGGCCTCCTGATAGCGGTGCATGTTGTTGTGAGCCAGCGCGATATTCGAATAGATCATCGCCGCGATATCACCCTCGCGCCGATCGACAGGGCCAGACGTCACGAATGCCGCGATCCGCGCGACAGCCCGCTGCGAGTAAGTGACAGCGTCGGCGTTGCGTCGCTCGGTCTCGGCCACGATCATGCGATCGTGTGCGATTCTCGCCCCGCGAAACAACGCGCGACGATCTGCCGGGCGGGCCGCGAGAATCGCATCGACCAGGCGCTCGGCGTCGCCCAGCGTCTCATCGGCCTTACGCAGGTTGCCGAGGCTGAGCTCGGTCGGTACCCCCTGAATGCGCGCAATTCTGAAACGAAGTAGTACGCCGTCCAAAAGCGTACTACTTCGTTCTGAAATAGCCCTCACTGATCTCCTGCATGAGCTCGATGTCCCCGCCGGCATCGGCCGCCAGACCCTCGAGATACTCCAGCGAGACGGAGACGAGCGCCTCTCGGGCGGGTACCGCTCCTTGCAGATTCCGGATCTTCTCGTCGAGCGCGAATACCTGCGACGCGAGCTGTCGCAGCTGCCCGAACCGGCGTTCGGCGGCGAGTCGCTCTCGGTTTGCGACGAACAGCGCACCTGACAGAACAGCGAGGATCGCGACAGCCGCCGCAACGGCGACGGTGTGTCGCCGCACGAACTTGCCCGTGCGATAGCGCCACGTGTCCGGTCTGGCGCGGACCGGCTCGTGACGCAGATGGCGCCGGATGTCGTCCGCGAACGACGTGACGGTCCGGTAACGCCGGTCGGCAGTCTTCTACGAGAGCGATGCCGATGGCGAGCACGGCGGCGCGAAAAAACACCGAAGGCTTCGTGATCCAGCCCGCCGAATCGTTGGCAGATGCCCACATGTTCACCTCCAGCCCGTTCGGGTCCACCTCCTACATCGATGTTCAGGAGGAAAAGACGACATCGAAACGCCGTCGCGTCGGTCCGGCCGGCGCAACGTCGATATACCGCTCGCCGACGGCTCGAGCAGCTCATGACGCGCCCTCGACGCGTGACGACAACCGCGAGCACACGATTCAGCCGGGACCGATGACGCTGCCGATTGCGCTCGCGAAGATTCGTCATCCCGCCGCCTCCGCCGCAGACGGTCAAAGGCATGGCGCCGGGCACGGCGACCGCCACGGCGACTGACTGGAGCGGATTGACCGCGAGCGTGTCCGTGACCGTCACGCGACAGCACGGCACGGGCGGACGTCCCGGCCTGCTGTCAGAGCGGCCGGCCGGCGCCGCTGTGATACAGTACGCGGCTGCAGGTTTTGCGGAGAAGACAGCTTCTTCCTAGGTCGAGGTGACATATGCGAAAGCGAGGACTGCTCACCGTGGCGCTGGCGACCTTCGCCTTCGTCGCGCTGATGCTCCCTGAGACCACGCAGGGCCAGCGCGGCCAGCAGGTGACGCTGCCCGACGGCCCGGGCAAGGCGATGGTCGAATCCACGTGCGCCAAATGCCACGGACTCAACCTGATCACGAACTCATTCGGCTTCAACCGTGAGGAGTGGGCCAAGCTGTTCGGCACCATGATCGCCCTTCCAAAGGACCAGGCCGACACGATTGCCGGCTACCTGGCGACGCACTTCCCTGAAAAGCCGAACGTCAGGGCGAACATCGTCCCGGGACCCGTGACCGTCAACATCCGGGAGTGGCTCGCGCCGACGCTAGGGCAGCGTCCACATGACCCGCTGGCGGCCAGCGACGGCTCGATCTGGTGGACGGGCCAGTATGCCAATCGGCTGGGACGCGTCGATCCGCGCACGGGTGCGATCAAGGAGTACCCGCTCGACACCCCGATGTCGCAGCCGCACGGACTCGACGAGGACGCGGACGGGAACATCTGGTACACCGGCATTGCCGCGCACGAGATCGGCAAGGTCGATCCGAAGACCGGCGCGGTCACCGAATACAAGGTGCCGGAGCCGGCGCGCAATCCGCACACGCCGATCATCAACGACGCGACCGGCATGCTGTTCTTCACCACCCAGTCGGGCCACGTCGGTCGTCTGAACACGCGGACCGGCGAGTTCCGCATCGCGAAGACGCCGACCGACGGCACCTACCCCTACGGCATCCAGATCAACTCGAAGGGCGTGGCGTGGTACGTGGACTTCCGTGGGAACCGCGTCGGGAGCGTCGACCCCGTGACGATGGAAATCAAGGAATACCCGCTGCCGAGCCCGGACGCGCGGCCGCGCCGCATCGCGCTCACGCCGGACGACGTGGTCTGGTACACGGACTTCCCGCGGGGGTACCTGGGCCGTTTCGACCCGCGCACGGGCCAGGTCAAGGAGTGGCTGTCGCCCGGCGGCGCCAATTCCCGTCCGTACGGCATCGCCGCAGTCGGGGACGTCATCTGGTACAACGAGTCCGGCGTGAAGCCGAACACGCTGGTCCGCTTCGATACGAAGACGGAGCGGTTCCAGACCTTCGCCATCCCGTCGGGCGGACACGTCGTCCGCAACATGATGGCGACGCGGCAGGGAAACCTCGTGCTCGCCAACAGCGGGATCAACATGGTCGCGCTCGTCGAGGTCCGGAACGGGCGGAGCACTGCGGACTAGATAGGTCCGGCTCAAACCGCACGCCACGTACGTCCGTCAGGGGGCGCGGCTTCACGCCGCGCCCTTTTTTTGTCTTTATTCCACGAGCATGCGAATCATGCCGTCCTGGCGCGAGCTCAGGAAGATCTCGCCGGTGCGCGCCACGCCCATGTGCAGGTCCGCCCGTGGGAGCGACGCGCCGCCCATCGTCTTCTCTGCCAGCTGCTTCAGGGTGACGTCGCGCGTCGATCCGTTCGGCTCGCGCACGAAGAGCTGGACCTCCTCGATAGGCGCCACCGTCCGCGGAATGCCGTCGTCGGCCGCCTTCAGCGCCGCGACAGCGGCCGCGAAGACGCGGCCGCGCATGATGTCGCCGAAGAGGAACTTGCCGCGGAGTGCGGGGACACGGCCCGTATACACGAAGCCTCCGGTAACCGAGAGCCCCTCGCCGTGGTCGTACATCGCGACGGGATAGGTGAAGCCGTCCCTCGTCTTCCCGTCGAGAATGTCCGCCGGCAGCGGAAACACGACGCTCATGTTGCCACCGGGCACGTGAATGCCGTTCTCGAAGGTGCCCTCGCGGCGGAACCAGCCGTAGTTGTTCCCCTCGCGGATGATGTTGATTTCCTCGATCTGGCTGTTGCCGATGTCGACCGCGAACATCGTGCCGTCGGCCGGATCCCATGACAGGCGGTGCGCATTGCGGAAGCCGTACGCGTAGATCTCGCCCAGCGTCTCGGGATCGCCGTCAGCCGCGAACTTGTTGATCGTCGGAATCGTGTAGTCGCCGACGCCCTTGATCCCCTTCGAGACGGCTGGGCTGCGCGGGTCGATCCGCAGCAGTACGCTCACGAGCGTGTCGAGCCGCTGCGTCTGCGCGGGATTGCTCGCACGCGGGCCGCCGCCGTTGCTGAAGCCGAAGTCGGTGCCGCCGATGTAAAGGAGGCCGTAGTCGGCCGACCCGAGCTTCGCGGTCGGATTGAACTCGACCGAGCCGAGCGGGTGGAAGTAGTTGTTCACGACGTGGGCGACGCGCAGCAGCTCGCGCCGTCCGCCGTCAAAGACCGCCGCGCGGGGATTGGCCGCGCGCCACTCGGTGAACACGGTCTGATAGGTCACGTCGGCCGGCCCGAACCCCGGCGGAATGAAGTGCGGAGCCGCCGGATTGCCCTCGGCCTTTTCGCCGTGCACGGTGTAGAGGAGCCCGTTGCGATTGAACTCGGGATGAAAGGTGAACGCGATGAAGCCGCTCTGCAGACTCCGATAGAACCCGAGCGGGTACGCGGAGGCGAGATCGAGGTAGAGCTTCGGCTGCGTCCCTCCCTCGAGAAAGTACAGGCGGCCGCGCGAGTCGTTGGCGAAGCGGCGCCCGTCGGGCAGCTCCCTCACGAAGCTGACGCGGGCCCAGGCGCCCGGCGCGATGTCCTCCGCGGGAGGCCGCAGCCCGCGCGTGTCAGGCAGGCGTGCGACGTCTCTGACCTCGACGCGCAACCCGCGCGTGGTCACGGGGGTCGGAATCGGATCGTTCAGCTGCGCGCCCACGGCTGCGAGCCCCGCCCCAAGCAGCATCGCCACGGCAACAATGGACTTCGTCATCTTCCCCTGCCTCTCTTCTTCAGCGCCTCGTACTCGTCCGGCGTGTCGACATCCACCAGACAGCCTTCGTCATCGACCGCAACGTTGACGATGCGGTCGGCATGCGCACGCAGCACGGCTTTGGCCCCTTCCGCGAGCGGCGCCCGCCGCAGGTCGGCGAACAGGGCGCGGTCGAACAGGACCGGGTGGCCGTGGCGGTCGCCGATCGCCGGCCGCACAATCGGCGGACGGCTGCGGCTCCAGGCGTCGACCACCTGTCGCACGGTCTCCACGCTCGCCAACGGCATGTCGACGAGCGTAACGAGCACAGCCTGCGCGCCTGCGTCCATTACCACATCGAGCCCGGTCCAGAGCGACGATAGTTGGCCGCGCGCCGGCTCTGGATTATTCACGACCACCGGATCGACGGGAAGGGCGTCGGCCGCGAGCGCCGCGGCGATCGCCGCGTGGTCGCGCCCGGTCACGACGACGATGGGTGAACTGCCGGCGTCGGCGAACGTCCGCACGAGGCGCGCGACGAACGGGCGGCCGTCTGGATCGGGCAGCAGCGCCTTGGGGCACCCCATGCGCGTCGAGGCCCCCGCAGCCAGAATGATCGCGGCGATCACGAGGGTCCGATCGTATCGATACCGACGCGACAGGGCAATTTGCTGCGTGTAAAGGAGTTCGGGCACGCCTTGACTTCCCTGACTGGACTCCCTACACTGGCCCCGCTTTCTGACGCCGGTGCGTGGGACCGCTACGTTCTACCGTGGCTTCATAGTTCGCTCACCAGCGGTCCATGGAGCGTCTGGGATGTTGTCCCAGGCTTGACGCGCATCGGAGGACACGCTCATGCCAACGGGGACTATCGCACGCCTGCTCATCGACAAGGGCTTCGGCTTCATTCGCGATGAAGGCGGCATCGAGCACTTCTTTCACCGCAGCGCCGTGCGGGGCGCCGTGTTCGAACTGCTTCGCGAAGGGCAGCGGGTGGAGTTTTCGGCGGAGGAATCCACGAAGGGACCTCGCGCGGGTGACGTTCGCCTGATTGAAAGCTGACGGTCTTCGCCCGGCCCCGGTTCGGGGGCCGGGACTCCCGGTGCTCTGATGCCGCCGCGCGCTCCTGCCTCAGGCGGCTCGCTCCACCGCATCGTCTTGTCGCTGTGTGCCGTCGGGCTGGTGCTCGGCACGTATGCGTGCGTGGAGCTCGGTTCCTTCCTCGCCGACGAAGACCCGCTGCAGAAAGCCGACGCGATCGTCGTGCTCGCCGGAAGCCGCTTCAGTCGTCAGCTCGAAGGCGCCGATCTCTATCTGGCCGGCTACGCGCCGCGCATCGTGCTGCCGCGCGAGATTCGGGACCCGGCCGAGTCGGTGCTCGCCACGCGCGGCCTCCAGATTCCCGAACAGGTCGAACGGATCCGCGACGTCTACATCCAGCTCGGGATTCCGAGCGCGGCGATCGTCATTCCGCCGCGTCTGCACACCAGCACGGCCGCCGAGGCGATCACCGCGCGCGAGCTCAGCACCGAACATGGCTGGCGGCGGGTGATTGTCGTATCGTCGAAGTATCACTTGCGGCGGGCGGGGTTCGCCTTCAGACGCGAACTTCGCGACACGGGCGTGGAGGTCGTGATGCGCGCGACGCGATACGATCCTTCCGAGCCGGAGCGGTGGTGGCGGCACCGCGCGGACCTCCGCGATGTCGTGCCGGAGACGCTGAAGCTCGTCGCGTACGTCCTCGGGCTTGGCGCGTAGCGGCGCCGGAGGCGCTACGCGGCCGTGCCTTCCGATCGGATGTTGCCGGCCCGCGGCCCCTTCGCCGAGGGCTCTTCGTCGAAGCTGACCCGCTGGCCCTCGTTCAGCTGCTCGAAACTCCCTGTCTTGACGGCGCTCCGATGGAAGAACCACTCCTGGCCGCCATCGTCGCGAATAAACCCAAAACCGCGGTCCCGAACCAGTCGCTTAATCGTGCCGTTCGCCACGTCGCCTAACCTCCGCGGGCCTTCTTCCGCTGACCCTTGAGGTCAGAGAAATCCAAGTTCCGTTCCACCTCGTCATCCGCGGCGACGTATCAGCCGCGTCCACCAGCTGGACGACGAGACGACCGCACCCGTCGCGGGCTGAAAGCTGAGCAGGTCGCGGCACGCGGCCGCACCAAATGCCGCGTCAGCGGTGAGGACGAGCATTGCGAGGCGACGCCGCGCAGCAATAGCGGACAGATCAGCTGCAAACCGTCGAACCTCATCGGGCGGAAGCGCGGCATTCGGATGTTCCGCGAGCAGGAGGCGCGGTTCGAGTGCCAGGGCCTTGCCGAGCCGGATGCGCACGCGCGCGGTCTCATCCGCCGCGGCGAGCCGCTGCCCCATCACGTTTTTCGCCAGCCCGACCTCGAGGCCGAGTCGTTCCACGCGGGATCGGACGTCGGCCGCCAGCGCCTCGACGTCCAGGGTGATCGGCAGCGCGAGGTTCTGCTCGACCGTCAATTCCTCGAGCAGTACCACGCGCTCGCTGACAATGCCAATCCGGTCGAGTAGCCGAAACCAGGCGTCGGCGTCGGTCACGCCATGCGTCGGCGTGCCGAGAACCTCCACGTCGCCGGCATCCGGGAGGGTGGCGCCCGTGATCAGATTGACCAGTACCTCGGCGGCGGCGCGGTCGAAGCCGACGAGCGCCACCGTCTCGCCATCGCGCAGCTCGAGACGCTCGACGCGCAGCGGCCGCAGGCCGTGATAGTCCTTTCGGACGCCGTGTATGGAAACGAGCAGTTCACCGCCGGCCATCGACGGCCTGACGGAGGCGCTCGAAGTGAGCGGCAGGAAGGGTGACGGAGCCGGGTTCGAGGCCATGCGCCGGGTCGCCGTGGAAGTCCGAGCCGCCAGTGATGAGCAGGCCAAGCTCACCGGCAAGGCCAAGATAGCGCTCGACGAGCGCGGCATCGTGGTCGGGGTGAAAGACCTCCAGGGCGTCAAGGCCAGCCTTCGCCAGCGGCGCAACCGGTGGTTCGTGGCGAAGTTTACCGGGATGCGCGAGCGATGCCACGCCACCGGCCTCGTGGATGATCGCGACGACGGCGTCGGGAGGAGCGCCGGTGCGCGCGACGAACGCGGGGCAGCCGGTGCCAAGCCAGCGATCGAACGCTTCCTTCGTGTCCGCGACATATCCGGCGTCCACCAGTGCACGCGCGATGAGTGGACGGCCAACCGATCGGCGGCTGTCTGCCGCCGCCCGCGCGAACACGGGCCCGAGATCGACCGGCATACCGAGCGCCGCCAAGCGATCCCCGATCGCCCGCGCCCGCGCGAGCCGTGCGTGTCGCTGCTCGGCAAGGAACCGGTCGAGGGCGTCGTGCCGCGGATCGAAGAAATAACCGAGCATGTGCACGTCTCGCCCCTCGTCGAGCGCCGTGATCTCGATGCCGGCGATGGCCTCGAGGCCTCTCGCAGCAGCCAGCCGGCGCACCTCGTCAACCGCGGCGGTCGTATCGTGATCGGTGACCGCGAGCGTCGTCAGTCCGGCGGCTGCCGCACGGTCGACCAGCTCTGCAGGCGTACAGCGGCCGTCGGACGCAGTCGTATGCAGGTGAAGATCAATCAATCCGGAATGTGTCAAGTCCCAAAAACCAAGTTCCAAAACCCAAAATGACCTTTTGGGATTTTGGTCATCGGGATTTGGGCTTTATGCGTGATCAACGGGCGGCGCGGGCGGCCGGCGGGCCGTGCCGCGGCCGTCGCACGCGCCCCTGGCGCTTGACGAGCGCGCGATACTCGCGGATCAGCAGCTCGAGGTGCTGGCGCTCCTCGTCCGCGAACTCGAGAAAGATCTGCTTGCCCTCGGAATCCTCGAAGCGCTCGCCGTACTTCTTGAAGAAGCGGTGCGATCCCCGCTCGCAGCGAATGCCGATCATCAGCGCCTGCTGATCGTTGACCCCTTTGAGCAGCCGCTCGGCGCCCTCGGCGAACAGGCCGTGGGCCGCGCCCTTGAAGAACAGGAAGGTCGGCCGCGACTCGAGCTGCGGGTCGCGCTGCAGCAGCTCGCTGTAGCGCGCCTCGAGCTTGCCGAGGTGCTCTTTCTCTTCCGCCGCGAGATCGTCGAACACCTTGCGGCCGCGTGCGTCGCGCGTCAGCCGCGCCGCGCGGGTGTAGAACTCGAGGCCGCTCCGCTCGGTCGCAATCGCAATCCGGAGCGCATCGCGCGCAAAGAGCAGATCCTTGTGGCCTTCATCGACCGCCGAATGCCGGCCGGTGCGGCACTCCTCGCACGTCCCGTAGATCTGGACGACGCTCTGGGAGGCGGCGAAGCTGCGCGCGGCGGCGATTTCCTCGATGAGCGCCTCGATATCGGAGCTGAGAAACTCCGACGATCGATGGCAGCTCTTGCAGATCAGATGGAAATGGCGCGGCTGCCGGTACGAGTGCTCGAAGCGGAACCGCCCCTCGCCGAAGTCGACCTTCCGCGCGATGCCGGCGTCGACCATCCACTGCAGGGTACGGTAGACGGTCGCGCGGCTGATCCGGTGGTCTTCCCGCCGGATCAGATCCACGAGGTCGTCTGCGCTGAGATGCCCTTCCTGGCGGAGGAAGACGTTGACGATCTGCTCCCGCTTGCTCGACCGTTTGCCACCGGTCGGCTTCAGCCGGGTCAGATCGGGAAGGGTCGTCACATTGCTACACGGTGAAGGACTGGCCGCAGCCGCAGGTCGACACGGCGTTCGGGTTCTTGATCGTGAAGCCGCCGCCCGTCACGGTGTCGACGAAGTCGACTTCCGCGCCCTTGAGGTAGCTGATGCTGATCGGGTCGACGAACAGCCGCACGCCGTTCGACTCGAACACCTGATCGCCGCTGCCGCCGTTCTCCTCGATCATCAAGCCGTACTGGAACCCGGAGCAGCCGCCGCCCTGCACGAACACGCGCAGGCCGCTGCCCGTCTTGCCTTCTTCGGCCAGCAGTTCGCTGATCTTCGACGCCGCGGTTGGGGACACGTTAATCACGTGAAATTCTCCTGTTTTGTCAATTATAAGCCAGGCGCCGCGAGGGCGGCGAGCTCACCCGCCGAGGCCTCCTCGACGTCCTTGTGCAGGCTGTTGCCGTGCGCGTCCATCGTGACGATGGCCGGAAAGTCGGTGACGTGAAGGTGCCACATCGCCTCGGGCGTGCCAAATTCCATCAGCGACACACCGTCGACGCGATCGATCGTCCGCGCGTAAAACTGCGCGGCGCCGCCGACGGCGTTCAGGTAGACGGCGCCCGCGTCCTTGAGCGCCGCCAGCGTCTTTCCACCCATGCCGCCCTTGCCGATCACCGCGCGCACGCCGTAGCGGCGGATGATGTCGGCCTGATACGGCTCCTCACGAATGCTCGTCGTCGGGCCGGCGGCCGTGACCTTCCACCCGGTCCCCTCCTTCACGACGACGGGCCCGCAGTGGTACAACACCGAACCGTTCAGATCGATCGGCGGCTCGTGCTTCATCAGATGTGCGTGCACGGCGTCGCGGCCGGTGTTCACGCGCCCCGACACGAGCACCACGTCGCCCACCTTGAGTGCGCGAACCTGCTCTTCCGTCAACGGCGTCTGCAGTCGGACTTCGCGGCCGGTGCGGGGGACCCCCGCCTGGTCCGCCATGGCCGCCACGGGTGTCGCGGAGTCCCGATACAGCCACTGCTTGATCGCTCCCGTTCGACCGTCGAGCACGACGCCGAGCCGGCGGAACGCCCAGCAGTCGTATGCGACCGACACGAAGAAGCTCGCCGGCAGACGGTTCAACGCGCCGATCTTGCAGCCGATGAGCGAGGTGCGCCCGCCGAACCCCATCGTGCCGATCCCGAGCTTGTTCACCTCCCCCATGATCGAGGCTTCGAGTGCGGCCAGCCGCGGATCCGGATTGACGTCGTCAAGCGTGCGGAACAGCTGCTCCTTCGCGTGAACGTAGCCGGACGTGCGATCGCCGCCGATGCAGACGCCGACCGCGCCTGGCGCGCATCCCTTCCCCTGCGCGTGCCACACGGCGTGCAGAATGCACTGGCGGACGCCTTCGAGGGTGCGGTCGGCGCGTCCGAGACCCTGCAGCTCGGTCGGCAGGGAGTACTGCGCGTTCATGTTCTCGCACCCGCCGCCCTTCAGGATCAGCTTCACCTCGATGTCGTCGCGCTCCCACTGTTCGAAGTGGATGATTGGCGTCCCCGGTCCCAGGTTGGTGCCCGAGTTCTCCCCGGTGATCGAGTCGACCGAGTTCGGCCGCAGCTTCCCGCGGCGTGTCGCCTCCGCCACCGCCTCGCGGATGTGCTGCTTCAGGACGATCTGGTTCGCCCCCACCGGCGTTTTGACCTCGAAGGTCGGCATGCCGGTGTCCTGGCAGATGGCGCCCTCGCCCTCGGCCGCCTGATCGATGTTCTGCGCGATGATGGACAGGGCCTGCGCCGAGCGCGTACCGGATTCCTCCGACGCCATCGCCACCTTCATTGCCGCGCGTACGTCGGGCGGCAGGTCGGTCGAGGTTCGCACGATCAGCGCGAGCACACTGTCAAGAAAAGCGGAAGGCATGCGAGCAGTATAATTTACGGATAGGTTCTGCTGGTCCGGTCGCACTGTTGGCGTCTGGGCAGCGACAGCCTGTCGACGGCGAACTGCGGGCCGCGACATCGGAGCGGCCCGGGTGGCGTTTCGAGGTGGGGCACCAGCAATGGAATTCAGAACCGAGCGTGACCCTCTCGGTGAACATCCGGTTCCCGCCGACGCCTATTACGGCATCCAGACGGCCCGCGCGGTCGAAAACTTCCCGATCAGCGGATTGCGCGCGCCGACCGAGCTTGTCACCGCCACGGTCCTCGTGAAGAAGGCTGCCGCACAGGCGAATGTGTCGCTGGGGCGGCTCGATCCACGCGTTGGCGACGCCATCGTCCGCGCCGCCGACGAGCTCCTCGGCGGCGACCTCCGCGACCAGTTCGTGGTCGACGTCTATCAGGCGGGCGCCGGTACCTCGCACAACATGAACACCAACGAGGTGCTGGCGAACCGCGCCGCCGAACTGCTCGGCGGCGTCCGCGGCACGTACGACCTGGTCCACCCGAACGATCACGTCAACATGGGCCAGTCGACGAACGACGTGTTCCCCGCGGCGACGCGCCTCGCGCTGCTGATGATGCACGGCGCGCTCGTCGAGGCGGCGCGCGCGCTCGCGGCGGCGCTCGCTCGGAAGGCGAAGGCGTTCGAGCACGTGATCAAGGTCGGGCGGACGCACCTGCAGGACGCTGTGCCGATGACCGTCGGTCAGGAGCTCGGCGGCTTTGCCGACTGTGTGACCGCCGCAGCCGACGAGCTCGACCATGCCGCGAAGGGACTGCACGAACTGAATCTTGGCGCAACGGCAGTCGGCACCGGACTGAACGCCGGCGAGGCGTACACGTCGCTGGCGATTCGGAACATCAGCCGCTACACGGGGCTCGCGGTCACGCCCGCGGCGAACCGGTTCCGGGTCACGCAGAGCATGGGCGACGTGGTCACCTATTCCGGTGCCATGCGTCGCCTGGCGGTGGAGTTGGGAAAGATTGCCAGCGACCTGCGACTGCTCAGCATGGGACCGCGCGCCGGGATCGGCGAGCTGCTGCTGCCGGCGGTGCAACCGGGGTCGTCGATCATGCCGGGGAAGGTGAACCCGTCGATCCCTGAAATGGTCAATCAGGTGTGCTATCAGGTCATCGGCTGCGACGTGACGATCGCGACGGCCGCCGAAGCCGGTCAGCTCGAGCTCAACGTGATGATGCCGGTGATCGCCTGGAACGGCATCCACATGTCGACGATCCTGCGTGAAGCGATGACCGCCCTTCGGCTGCGGTGCGTCGAGGGGCTGGAGGTCGACGTGGCGCGCGCGCGCGAGCTGCTCGATCGGAGCACTGCGGTTGCCACGGCGCTCAGTCCCTACCTGGGATACGCGCAGACCGCAGAGATTGCAAAAGAGTCGGTGAAGACCGGCAAGCCCATCCGCCAGATCGTGCTCGAGCGCGGCCTCATGGACGCGAACCAGTTGGAGCGCGTGCTGTCGGTCGAGCAGATGACACGTCCTGGTATCGCGGGCGAGGTGAAGCGGTGAGGATGATTGTGGTCGCGGTGCTCGCAGGCGTGTGGCTGCAGGGCGCCGCGTACGCCCAGACCGCCGCCGGCGGTCGATCGGGACGCCTCTTCCCTCCACAGGATCTCGGGCTGCTCGAAGGTCCCGACCGCGAAGCGTGGCAGAAGCCCGACGCGATCATGGACGTGCTCGGCATCGCCGACGGCGCGGCGGTCGCCGATATCGGGGCCGGCGCGGGGTGGTTCACGATTCGCCTGGCCCGGCGCGTCGGCCCGAACGGCGTCGTCTACGCACAGGACGTGCAGCCGGAGATGCTCGGCGCCGTTCGCCGGCGCGTCGCCCGCGAAGGGCTGCGCAACGTGGAGACGCGCCTCGGGTCCGACAGCTCGCCGAATCTTCCCGCGCGCGCGCTCGATGCCGTCCTCGTCGTCGACACGTACCCCGAAGTGACCGATCGCGTGGCGTTCCTGCGCAATCTCGCGGCGTCGCTGAAACCGGGAGGACGCATCGGGATCGTCAACTACCGCCCGGGCCGCGGCGGACCGGGCCCGGCACCATCCGAAGGCTTGCGCGTCGACAGCGCGAGCGTGGAGCAGGATGCGCAGGCGGCCGGGCTTCGCGTGCTCGCCCGTCAGGATCTCCCGTATCAGTACCTGCTCGTCCTGGGTCGTTAAGCTACAATCGGTCGCGATGCACCAGTCCACGTTCATCGACATGCTCGCGGCACGTCATGAGGTGCCTCTCGGTGCCATGCGCGCCCTGGCCGTGCTGTTCGTCACGGCGCTGACCGCGGCCGCAGCGCAAATCAGCATCCCGCTTCCGTTCACCGCGGTACCGTTCACCTTTCAGCCGATGGTCGTCCTGCTTGGCGGCCTCGCGCTTGGCGCGAAGCTCGGCATGGCGAGCCAGGCGGCGTATCTTCTCGCGGGGATCGCCGGACTGCCCGTCTTCGCCGCATCGGCGACGCTGCCGCCGGGGGCGCTACGCCTGCTCGGTCCAACGGGCGGCTATCTGATGGCGTATCCATTTGCCGCGCTGCTCGTGGGATATCTGGCCGAGCGTGGATTCGACCGCCGCTATCTGACGTCGGTCGTCGCCATGCTGGCTGGCCTCGTCGTGATCTACGCCTGTGGCGCCGTGTGGCTCAGCCTCTCGCTCGGGGCGGCGGGCGCGCTGGCCGCGGGCGTCTACCCGTTCATCGCCGCGGACGTCATGAAGGTGCTCGCGGCCGCCGGCGTGCTGCCCGGTCTGTGGACACTCCTCGGCCGCGCGTCGCGCTGACGATCGCGGGGAGCGATTCGAGCGGCGGCGCCGGCATCCAGGCCGACCTCAAGACGTTCGCCGCGCACGGCGTTTACGGCGTGAGCGCGATTACGGCCATCACCGCACAGAGTACGACCGGCGTCGCCTCCTTCCAGGCCGTTCCTGCCGATCTCGTCACCCAGCAGATCGAAGCCGTCGTCTCGGACATCGGGGTGCATGCGGCCAAGACCGGCATGCTGCCGACGGCCGCCGTCGTCGAGGCCGTCGCCGCGGCGGTCGCCGACCTGGAGATCCCGCTGCTCGTCGTCGACCCCGTCATGATTGCCACGAGCGGCGACCGCCTCATCGACGACGAGGCGATCGCGTCGATGAAGGCTGAGCTGATCGGACGCGCGCTCGTGGTGACGCCGAACATTCCCGAGGCCGAAGTACTCGCGGAGATGGCCATCGCCACCGACGACGACCGCCGGACGGCGGCGCGGCGCATTGCCGCGCTCGGCGCAACGGCCGTCATCGTCAAGGGCGGACACGGGCATTCGCCGGACATCGTCGATCTGCTGTATGACGGGGAGCGCTTTCTCGAGTACCGGACCGAACGCATCGCCGGCGTCAGCACACACGGCACGGGCTGCACGTTTGCGGCGGCGCTCGCCGCCCATCTTGCCCGCGGCACGGCGCTCGTCGACGCCGTCCCGCTGGTCCAGGAATACCTCGCCGGCGCGCTGCGGTCGGCGCCCGGACTGGGCCGCGGGCACGGCCCGATGAACCATTTCTGGAAGCTATACTGAATCCATGGCGCTGGTCGCGGTGACGGCGGAGCGGCTCGATCTGGACGCGTTGGCGTCGGAACTCACCGCGGGCGCGCCCGGCGATGGCGCCGTGGCGACGTTCACGGGGCTGGTGCGCGATCACAATCAGGGCCGGAGGGTCCGCTTTCTCGAATACGAGGCGTACGAACCGTTGGCCGTACGCGCGCTGCAGCGGATCGTCGACGAGGCGCGTCGCCCGTGGCCCGACGTGCGGCTTGGCCTGCACCACCGGATCGGCCGTCTCGAAATTGGCGAGGCCAGCATCATCATCGTCGCGGTCTCGGCGCACCGCGCTGACGCCTTCGCCGCCTGCCGGTACGCGATCGAGCGTGTGAAGCAGATCGTGCCGATCTGGAAGCGGGAACATTTCGAGGGCGGTGAGGTCTGGCTGGAGGGCGCGACCGCCGATCCCGACGACGAGGAGGCGCGCCAGACCGCACAGCGGATCGCATGCGCGTGACGATCCGGCTGTTCGCGCAGCTGCGGGATCTTGCCGGCGCCGCGGAGCTGGAACGCGAGGTGCCCGATCAGGCGACGGTCCAGACGGTCTGGAACGCATTGAAACGTGAGATGCCGTCGCTTGGCCAGTACGAGGGAACCGTGTCGGTGGCGGTGAATGCGGAGTACTCGCGCATGGCGGCCGCCGTGCACGACGGCGACGAGGTGGCGTTTCTGCCGCCGGTGTCGGGGGGATAGGTGTTCGACAAGTTGAGCGCCGTGGAATCACAGTACGAGGAGCTGATGGCGCGCCTCGGCACGGCCGAGGTGCAGTCGGACCCTGCCGAATATCGCAAGGCGGCCAAGGCGCTCTCGGACCTCGAGCCGCTCGTGGCGACGTACCGCCAGTACAAAGCCGTCCAGAAAGACATGGAAGGCGCCGAGGAACTCCTGCGCGGCTCCGACCCCGACATGCGGGAGCTGGCCCAGGAGGAGCTGAAAGGGCTGGAGGACAAGCGCCAGGCGATCCTCGCCGACCTGCGCCGGCTGCTCGTGCCCAAGGACCCCAACGACGAAAAGAACGTCATCCTCGAAATCCGCGCCGGCACGGGCGGCGACGAGGCCGCGCTGTTTGCCGCCGACCTCTTTCGCATGTACAGCCGCTTCGCCGAGCGCCAGGGCTGGAAGATCGACGTGATGTCGACGAGCGAGAGCGCCTCGGGCGGTCTGAAAGAGGTGATCGCCTCGATCGAGGGACGCGGCGTCTACAGCCGGCTGAAGTACGAAAGCGGCGTTCATCGCGTTCAGCGCGTGCCGGCGACCGAAGCGAGCGGCCGTATTCACACGTCGACCGCCACGGTGGCCGTTCTGCCCGAAGCGGAGGAAGTCGACATTCAGATCAACGAGAAGGAGCTGCGCATCGACACATTCTGCTCGAGCGGTCCCGGCGGCCAGAGCGTCAACACGACGTACTCGGCGGTGCGTATCACCCACATCCCGACCGGCCTGGTCGTCTCGCAGCAGGACGAGAAGTCGCAGATCAAGAACCGGGCGAAAGCGATGAAGGTCCTGCGAGCGCGGCTCTACGAGATGGAGATGCGCAAACAGCAGGAGGCGATCGCAAAGGAGCGGCGTGGGCAGGTGGGGACGGGCGAGCGCTCGGAGAAGATCCGCACCTACAACTTCCCCCAGAGCCGCATCACCGATCATCGCATCAACTTCACGACGCACCGGCTGCACGAGGTGCTCGAAGGCGATCCGAGCGAGATCCTCGATCAGGTGATCGCCTACTACACCGCCGAGAAGCTCAAGGAAGCCACCACCGTCAATTGACGCTGCACGAACGGCTGGCAGAGGCGCGCGCCCGGCTGGTTGCGGCCGGCATCCGCCCCGACGAAGCGGCGATCGACGTCGAGCTGTACGCGCGCACCATTCTCGGCTGGGACCGGGCGCGCGTGCTTGCCGAACAGCATCAACCTGCGCCGCCGCAGCTCGAGCCCACCTTCTCGGAATGGGTGGCGCGACGTCTGCGCCGCGAGCCGAGCGCGTACATCACCGGCATCCGCGAGTTCTGGGGATTGGAGCTCGCGGTCACGCCCGCCGTGCTGATTCCGCGCCCCGAAACGGAATTCATCGTCGAGGAGGCGCTTGGCCTGATCGCCGGAGGCCTGAAGGCCTCCGGCGACCACGGTGGAAGCGCCCCCGCCTGCCATGATCGGCCGCGGGTCGCCGATATCGGGACGGGAAGCGGCTGTGTGGCCGTAGCGCTCGCGCACGATTGTGCGGCGTGCCGGATCGTGGCGACCGACATCTCTCGCGACGCTCTCGACGTGGCCCGAGCCAATGCCTTGCGCCATCACGTGGCTGATCGGGTCGACTTCGTTCAGACGGCCTACCTCGACGGCGTTGCGGGACCGTTCGACCTCATCGCTGTTAATCCGCCGTACGTGAAGGATGGCGATAAACCCATTCTCGGTGCGGAGGTACGCTACGAGCCCGATGCGGCGCTGTTCGGCGGCGCGGAAGGGCTGCGCGACATCGCCGGCGTACTGAACGCTGCCGTGGAGAAACTGCGGCCGGAGGGGTGGCTCCTCATGGAGTTCGGCTACGGACAGGAGGAGCACGTGGAAGGGCTGGTCGCGAGCCGGCCGGCGCTCGAGCTCGTCCGCGTCCGCGCCGATCTGCAGGGAATCCCGCGAACGGCTATCATTCGCCGCGTATGAGCGACTGTTTGTTCTGCCAGATCATCGCGGGAGAGATTCCCGCGACGATCGTCCATCAGGACGACCGCCTCGTGGTGATCAAGGACATCAACCCCCAGGCGCCTCTGCACGCGCTGATCATTCCGCGCAGGCACATCGCCACCCTGAACGACCTCGCACCCGAGGACGACGCGCTGGTCGGCTCGATGTTTCGGAGCGCGGCCGCGCTCGCACAGCAGAACGGGTATCGCGAGCGCGGCTACCGGACGGTCTTCAATACGAACCGCGAGGCAGGACAGAGCGTCTTCCACATCCACCTGCACCTGCTCGCGGGGCGGCCGCTGAGCTGGCCGCCAGGCTAGTAAGCAGTAGGCGGCAGGCAGTAAGCAGAAAGAGCGTTGGAGGGTTACTGCCTACTGCCTACCGCCTACTGCCTACTCCTACTACGTCTGCGACTTCACGTACCCGCTGACGGCGATGAGCGCGTCGGCGTCGCCCTTCGGTCGATGGCGCGTCGTCACGGTGACCCATTGACCCGGCTTCACGCCTTTCACCGCGGCAAGCGACGCTTCCGGGACGCGGACCCGAAATGTCATCTGCTCGTTCTGCACGTCACGCGAGGCGAGCTCTACCGGAAGGGCGAAGAAATCGAGGATCTGCTGACCGGGCTCGTACCGGGTGACGCGCCGCACCGCGCCCGCGTGGATGTCGAGGCCGGACCATGTCAGCAGGACGCGATCGCCCGCATTGAAGCGGCCGACCTCGGCGGCAGCGTCGTTCAGGACACGCGCCTTGACGGTGAGCATACCTTTCGCATCCACGGAGACGACTTCGCCGTGCCACAGATAGCTTTCGCCGCTGCGCGGCTGCGCGCTCGGCGCTGGCGCGGGCTTGGGCGCCTGCGCGCCCGCCACAGCCACCGCGGCGCACCACGCACACGCAATCGACGCGATCCGACGTCTGAGCATAGGACCTCCCTCGCGGGGGCTATTTATACCAACAGCGGCGGCAGCTCGGAAAGATCGCGGATGACCGGCACGTCGGCAGGGACGACGGGCGCTGGCGCCGGCGCGCGGTGAACGAGGACGGCGCGCATCCCGACCCGACGCGCCCCGTCGATGTCGTGCGGGACGCTGTCGCCCACCATCACTGCCTCGGCCGCCGAGACGCCAAGCAGCGTCAGGGTCGACTCGAAGATGCTCGGGTGCGGTTTCAGATACCCGTGTTCTGACGAGGAAACGGCGGCGGCGACGAGTCCGTGCAGCTCGAAGTGCTGCTGGAACGAGGCCAGGCATCGGTGCGAGTTGGAGATCAACCCGACCTTGACGCCGCGCTCCGCCAGTGCACCGAGCGTCGCCGTCACATCGTCGTACAGGAAGAAGTGCTGGCAGACCGCCCATTCGTCGTAGATCTCACGCGCGACGACGTCGAGCCGATCGCCGCGCCCGCCCATTGCCTCGATGATCCGGCGGGTATATCGGACGAACATGTCGGGGCTGTAGATGTGATCCTGCTGCTCGTCGAGCACGGCGGACGCCGCGCGAACGCCGTCGGCAAAGCGCGCCGGATCGACCGCGATCCCGTGGCGGGCGCAGAACCGCGCGTAGCCCTCGCCCTGGAAGGTCGGTCCCGGATAGATCAGCGTGAAGTCGACGTCGAAGCAGACAGCCTTCGTGGGCGGCCTGACGGCGCTCATGCCGGCTGGCCGGAGTACGGCCCGGCGACGACGACGGTGGCGCGGCCAGGATCGACAGTCCGCCGCGCCGCCTCGTGCACCTCCTCACCTCTGACCGCCTGCAGCAGCGCCGGTACGCGGACGTCGTAATCGAGGCCGAGACCGAAGAACTCGACCGTCTGCAGAAAGCTCGCGATGCCCACGTTGGTCTCGAGGTGCCGGGGCATCGACCCGATCAGGAACTGCTTCGACTCGGCGAGCTCCTGGTCGGTGGGACCGTCGGCCGCCAGCTTCGACAGCTCCTCGTCAATCGACGCGATCGCCCGATCGACGTTGGCCGGGTTGACGCCCGCGCGGATGATGAGCGGCCCCGGAATCACGTTCGCGTCGAGCGCGCTGTAGACGTAGTACGCCATCCCCTGCCGCTCGCGGATGCTGTCGCCCAGCCGCCCGCCGAGCGAATACTGCCCAAGGATGTTGTTCATCAACCAATGAGCGTAGTACGTCGGATCCGACCGCCGGATGGTCGTGAAGCCGTAGGCGATGTCGGCCTGCGCCTTGTTCATCATCGGGATCACGCGGACGCGTCGGCCGGCCTGGGGCGGAACGGGGTCGAGCTGCGCCGGCGGCGGCAGAGGCGCCTCCCAGTCGGCGAACGCCGCCGCCGCGGCGTCGATCGCGGCGGCCGGCTCGATGTCACCGACCATCACGAGCGACAGCGACCCTGGCGCACACCGTTCCTGATGGAAGCGGGCGAGCGTGGACCGATCGATTCCCTCGACGCTCGCGATCGTGCCGCGCGTACGCCGGCCGTACCCGTGCGCCGCTCCGTACAGATCCGACAGGAGTCCCTCGCTGGCCATCGTCGCGGGATTGTCCTCGTCCTGGCGGATCAGCGTGATGATCTCGCCGCGCCGCGTGTCCACTTCCTCCGCCGGGAATATCGGATGCCGCACGATGTCAGCGAGCACCGCGAGAATCGTGTCGAGATCCTCGACGAGGCATGTGCAGACCAGCGAGACGACATGCCGGTTGACGGTCACGGCGAGCGATACGCCGCGCCGATCCAGCTCCTCGGCGATTGCATCCGCCGGGCGGGTCCGCGTGCCGCGATCGATCGTTCTCGACAGGAAGTGCGCGATGCCGGGCCGATCGGATGGATCGAAGACGACGCCGGCGGCGATCGCCGCGTGCAGGGTCACGGCAGGAGTCGTCTGCGATTGCTTCGCGATGACGACCGCGCCGTTGTCGAGCGTGGCGCGCGACGGCGCGAGTCCGCGGTGCGCGGCAGTGGTCATGGCGAGACCGGCAGCGGCTCGAACCAGCCGACGGTGCGATTGCGCGGCGCCAGGCGTTCGGCGGCCGCTGCCGCGACCTGATCGACGGTCACGGCCTCGATCCGCTCGCGGAGCGTCGACACCAGCCGCCAGCTGGCGATCGTCTCGAAGTAGCCGAGCTGGTGCGCAATATTCGTGATGCTGTCGTTCTCGAAGACGAGCCGCGCGCGCAGCTGGTGGACCGCCTTGTCGCGCTCGGCGGCGCTGAGGCCGTGCTGCCGCACGGCCTCTATCTCCGCAAGCGTCGCCTCCTCGAGCCGGGCCAGCGGCGTTCCCGCGGTCGCCGTACACGAGATCATGTAGAGGAACGGCTCCGCCGTCGGCACGATGCCTCCCATCACCGACGACGCGAGCCTGCCGTCGACGAGCGCGCGATACAGGCGCGCGCTCCGCTGCGGGGGCGGCGTCCGGAAGCTCGCCCACAGGTTGATGCCCTTGGCGCCCGTCAGCACGGCGTCGAGGACGAGCATCGGGAAGAAATCCGCGTCGCCGAAGCCAGGCGCGTGATAGCCGATCTTCAGGTACGCCGTGGTGCCCTCGCGCCGCAGCGTGACGCGACGTTCCCCGAGCTGCTCGGGCTCCCGCGTGGGCAACCGCCGCCCGATCTCGCCCGGCGCGATGTGGCCGAAGTGGCGGACGACGGCGCGGAGCGCGTCCTTCGTCTCGACGTCGCCGACGACGACCAGCGTCGCGTTGTTGGGCACGTAGAACCGGCGGTAGTACGCGTACAGGTCCTCGCGCGTCATCGCCTGCAGATCCGCGAGCCAGCCGATGGTCGGATGGCGGTACGGATGCGCCTTGAACGCCGCCGCCGTCAGCTCCTGATCGAGCAGCGTGTCCGGATCGTTTTCTCCGCCCTGGAGCTCCGAAATGATGACGGTACGCTCCGACTCGCAGTCCGCCGGATCGTACAGACAGTTCGTCATCCGTTCGGCTTCGATGAACAGCATTCGATCGAGCGCATCCCGGGTCGCCGTCTCGGTGTAGGTGGTCTGATCGATCCAGGTGTAGCCGTTCCAGTAGCCGCCGAACTGCTCGATGATCCCTTTGACCTTGTCGCGCGGGATGTTCGTCGTCCCCTTGAAGTTCATGTGCTCGACCCAATGCGAGACGCCGGTCTGACCGCTCGATTCGTCCTTCGAGCCGACGCGGTACCAGCACCAGACCGACGCGAGCGGCGTCGTGTGCATCTCCTGGATCAGAACGCGGAGCCCGTTGGCGAGCACTTCCTCGTGGACGTGCGCTGCGGCCGGCGCGGACCGTTCGAGCGTGGCCATCTTGGCATTATAGAATTTGAGAGTCCTATGCCCGAGTGGAAGACCACCGTCAACCTGCCGCGCACCGATTTTCCGATGAAGGCGAGTCTGCAAACCGCCGAGCCGGCGGCGATCGCGCGGTGGGAAGCGATGGATTTGTACGGCCAGATCCGGCAGCGGCGTCGGGGCGCGCGGAAGTTCGTCTTTCACGACGGCCCGCCGTACGCCAACGCGAATATCCACCTGGGGACCGCGCTCAACAAGATTCTGAAGGACTTCGTCATCAAGTCACGTTCCATGCAGGGGTTCGACGTCCCCTACCTGCCCGGCTACGACTGCCACGGCCTGCCGATCGAGCTGAAGGTCGATCGCGAGCTCGGGCCGAAGAAGCGCGAGATGTCGATCGGCGAGATCCGCCGCGCCTGCCGGGAGTACGCGGGCCGCTACACCGACGTCATGACGGCCGAGTTCAAGCGGCTGATGGTGTTCGGCGACTGGGAGCACTACTACCTGACGATGAACCCGCGATATCAGGCCGATATCGCACGGGCGCTTGGCAAGTTCGTCGAGCGCGGTCTCGTCTACAAGGGCAAGAAGCCGGTCCACTGGTGCATCCACTGCCGTACGGCGCTTGCCGAGGCGGAGGTGGAGTACGAGGATCATGCGTCGCCGTCGATCTACGTGGAATTTCCGCTGAACCCGACGAGCGCCGCCGATCTCGCCGCGCGGGTGCCGGCGCTCGCCGACCGCACCGTGTCGGCCCTGATCTGGACGACGACGCCGTGGACGATTCCATCGAATCTGGCGATTGCGTTTCATCCGGAGTTCGACTATGCGGCGTACGACGTGGACGGACGCGCCGTCATCGTCGCCGAAGGTCTCGCCGAGCAGGTGGGGGCGGCTGTCGGCACGCCGCTGACGCGACCTGTCGCGCGCATGAAGGGCGCGCTGCTCGAAGGGATCCGGTTCCGACACCCGCTGTACGCGCGCGATTCGGTCGGCGTGCTGGCCTCGTACGTGACGCTCGAGCAGGGCACGGGCGCGGTGCACACGGCGCCCGGCCACGGCGCCGACGACTTCCACACGGGCGTCGAGTACGGACTCGAGATCTACGCACCGGTCGGGCCTGCCGGGCACTTTCGCGACGACGTCGAGCTGTTCGGCGGGCAGCGCGTCTTCGACGCCAATCCCCACGTCGAAGAGGCGCTCGCCGCGCGCGGGCGGCTTTGGCACCGCTCCACCGTCACGCACCAGTATCCCCACTGCTGGCGGTGCCACAACCCCGTCATCTTCCTGGCGACCTCGCAGTGGTTCGTGCGGATGGACGGCGAACCGGCGATCACCGGCGCCGACGGTCGGACGCGAACGCTGCGCGACGCGGCGCGCCATGCGATCGACCACGAAGTACGGTGGATTCCCGCGTGGGGACGCGACCGCATCTTCAATATGGTCGCCAACCGCCCCGATTGGTGCATCTCGCGTCAGCGCGCGTGGGGGGTCCCGATTCCCGCGTTCGACTGCGTCGCCTGCGGCGAAGCGGTGCTGACGACCGAGACCGTCGAGCGTGCGGCACGCGTGTTCGAACGACACAACGCCGATGCGTGGTACGACCGGCCGATCGACGAGTTCCTGCCGCCGGGGCTTGCCTGTCCCAGGTGCGGCGGCACGGCATTCGAACGGGAACGCGACATTCTCGATGTCTGGTTCGATTCCGGCTCCAGCCACGAGGCGGTGCTCGCCCGGACGGAGGATCTCGGCTGGCCGGCCGACCTCTATCTCGAAGGCAGCGACCAGCACCGCGGCTGGTTCCAGAGCTCGCTGCTCGTGGCGCTCGCGACCCGCGGACGGCCGCCGTTCCGCCACGTGCTGACGCACGGCTTCCTCATCGACCTCGAGGGGCGCAAGATGTCGAAGTCGCTCGGCAACGTGATCACGCCGCAGGACGTGATTCAGGAGAGCGGCGCCGAGATCATCCGTCTGTGGGTGGCTACGACCGAGTTCACCGAGGAGCTGCGCGTCAGCAAAGAGATCCTCACGCGCGTCATCGACGTCTACCGCAAGCTGCGGAACACGTGCCGGATCCTCGTCGCGAACCTCTACGACTTCGATCCCGCTGAGAATCTGGTGCCGCTCGACCGCCTCGACGCCGTGGACCGGTATGCGCTCGCCCGCTACGCGGAAGCAGCCGACCGGATGCTCCGCGCGTACGACGCCTACGACTTCTCCACCGCCACCCAGGTGCTGAACGCGCTGATGACGGTGCACCTGAGCGCGTTCTACGTCGACGTGACGAAGGACCGGATGTACACGCTCGGCGTCCGTTCACCCGAGCGCCGCTCGACGCAGACGGTCATGTATCTCATCTGCGACGGCCTCGCGCGGCTTCTCGCACCGCTCCTGCCCGTCACCGCGGACGACCTGTGGAGACACGTGCCCGGGCGTCGCTCGGCCTCGGTCCACCTGGAGGATTTTCCGCAGGTCGCGCCGCTTCGGGCGCCGGAACTCGTGGCGGAGTGGGACCGGCTGATGGATGTCCGCGACCGGGTCAACGCGGCCCTCGAGGCGAAGCGCCAGGGAAAGGTCATCGGTACGTCCCTCGGCGCGCGCGTCACGATCACGGCATCGGGACCGGTCGCGACGCTGCTTTCGGCACACCGGCACGAGCTGCCGATGCTCTTCATCGTGTCCGATGTCGCTCTCGTGGCGGGCGACGGGACGGGCGCCGACGAGCTGCGCATCGAGGTGGAGAAGGCGCCGGGCGTCCGCTGCGAGCGCTGCTGGCGCTACGTGCCGCAGGTGCGGACCGAGCCCGATTGGGCCGGCATCTGCGATCGGTGTGTGGAGGCGCTGGCCGAGCCGGTCAACCGGTGATGCCGCTGCCGGCTTCGCTCCGCGGCGAGCTGCTGATCGCCGCCGTGGTCGTGGTACTCGATCAGATTGCGAAAGCCGTGGTGCGGGCGACGCTCGAGCTGCACGAGAGCGTGGAGGTGATTCCGAATTTCTTCAACCTCACGCGCGTGCACAATTATGGAGCGGCCTTCGGGCTCTTGAACGCGGTCGACTTTCCGTTCAAGACCGTCGTGCTGGCGCTGGTGGCGGCATTCGCGCTCGCCGCCCTCGCGTGGTACGGGGCGAGCCTGCCGGCCGAGCAGCGCCTGGCGCGGAGCGGCCTCGCGCTCGTGATCGGCGGCGCCGCGGGGAATCTCATCGACCGGCTGCAGGCCGGGTTCGTCGTGGATTTCGTGGATCTCTACTGGCGCGGGTGGCACTTCTGGGCGTTCAACGTGGCGGACGCGGCCATAACGGTAGGCGTCTCGCTGATGATTCTCGACATGCTGGAGATAGGGAGACGCCGTGTATCCAGAGCTGTTTAGCCTCGGCCCCATCACGATCTACTCGTACGGCGTGCTGCTCGCGGTCTCGTATCTGCTCGGCCTCTGGCTGGCGATGCGCCGCGCGAAGGCGTGGGGGCTCGACTCGAGCCGCATTCTCGACCTCGGGATCTACATCATCATCGCCGCGCTCGTCGGCGCGAAGCTGCTCCTGCTCATCGTCGATTTCGATCAGTTCAGCGGGTCGTGGTCGGATTTGCTGTCGCTCGCGCGCTCGGGCGGCGTCTTCTACGGCGGGCTGATCCTCGCCGTCCTCGTCGGCTTCTGGTACGTCGGCCGGCACGGCCTGCCGCTCTGGACGACGTGCGACGTGTTCGCGCCGGCGATCGCCCTCGGCCACGTGACCGGACGACTCGGGTGCCTCGCGGCCGGCTGCTGCTATGGCCGGCCGACCGACGTGCCGTGGGGGATCACGTTCACGAACCCGCTGGCGGCCGCCAACGTCGGGACACCGCTCGGGATTGCGCTGCACCCGACGCAGATCTACGAGGCGGGCGCGGCGCTCCTCATTCTAATCGTCCTGCTGACGACCGAGCGGCGCGGACGCTACTTCGCGGGCCGCACGTTCTGGGCGTACATGCTGCTGTACGCCGTCTCACGGTTCGTGATCGAGTTCTATCGCGGCGATCCGCGCGGCGAGATCCTCGGCTTCTCGACCTCGCAGTTCATCTCGCTCCTGCTCGCCCCGCTGAGCATCGTCATGCTGGCGTGGCTGGCCCGGAGCTCGCCCGAAACGCCCAAGCAGGCGCGCCGCTCGCTCGCGGCCTAGTCGGAACGCACGTGGCGATCGAGTTGATCGTGCCGTCGGAATTCGACGGCCAGCGGCTCGATCGCTTTCTCGCGTCGGTCGTCGAAGGACGATCCCGCTCGCAGCTGCAGCAGCTGATCGAAGACGGCTGCGTGCAGGTCCGGCGCGGCGGAGCGTCCGGCGCGAGCGCCAGCCCGAAGCCGAACCTGTCGGTGCGTGCGGGCGATCGGGTGACCGTCGACCTGCCGGCCGCGACCGCGCCCGCCGACGTCGCGCCCGAGCGGCTGCCGCTCGACGTGCTCTACCAGGACGCCGATCTCGCGGTCATCAACAAGCCGGCGGGCATGGTCGTCCACCCGGGCGCGGGACACGCGTCGGGCACGCTGGTGAATGCGCTGCTCCATCACATGCGCGATCTCAGCGGCGTCGGCGGCGAGCTCCGCGCCGGCATCGTGCACCGTCTCGACCGCGGCACCTCGGGCGTGATGGTGATCGCGAAGAACGACGCCGCCCATCACGAGCTGTCGCGGCAGTTCCACGATCGCGAGGTGGAGAAGGAGTACGTGGCGCTCGTCTGGGGCGTCGTGCAGGCCGGGCGCCGGATCGACGCCGCCATCGGACGCGACCCGGTCCACAGGCAGAAGATGTCGGCGCGTGCGCGGCGAGCGCGCGAGGCGGTCACCCGCATCACGCGCGCGCGTCAGCTCCGCGGCGTGACGCTGTGCCAGGTGGCGATCCATACCGGCCGGACGCATCAGATTCGCGTCCACCTCAGCGCAATCGGCCACCCGATTGTCGGCGATCCGCTCTACGGGGGCGTCCGCCGCCGCATTCCCGGCGATCTGCGCGCGCTGCAGCGGCTCGATCGTCCGTTCCTCCATGCGGAACGACTCGCCTTCGCGCACCCGCGCGACGGCCGGCGCATGGAATTCACGGCGCCGCTCCCCGAGGATCTCATGAACATCCTCGAGGAGCTGCCCGGATGGCACGACGACGATGAGTAGACCAATCGTGCCGCGTCAGATCCGCAAGGTGTTCGACGGCCGCGTGTTCAGCGTCACCATCGAATCGATCACGCTGCCGCGGGGCGATCGCCTCGACGCGGAAATCATCCGGCATCCGGGCTCGGTGGTCCTGCTTCCCGTGACCGATGCCGGCGACATCGTACTGGTCCGGCAGTATCGCCCGGCCATCGGCCGCTCGTCCTGGGAGCTGCCCGCGGGGAGCCTCAAGCGCGGCGAGGCGCCCGAGTCGGCGGCGATGCGCGAGTGCCACGAGGAGACCGGGCTGATTCCGGCGGCGCTCACGCTGCTCGGCGCGTTCTTTCCGACGCCGGGCTACTGCGACGAGGAGATGCACTTCTATCGCGCGACCGGGCTGCGCGCGCCCGGACCGGACGATCCCGCGGCGCGGCAGGACGAGGACGAGGATATCGAGGCCCGGGCATTTTCGGTGGAGGCGATCCGCGCCATGATTGCCTCCGGCGACATCGTCGATTTGAAGACCGTTGCCGGCTTGACGCTTATTGCACCCTAGGATGGACGCGGCGATCGCTCGTCCGCGCCGGCGCCGTCTTCGAGCCCGGCAGCAGCGCGAGCAGCAGCACCTCGTCGACGCTCTGCACGAAGTGGATCGTCAGCTCGCGGCGCAGCTCCTCCGTCAGGTCTTCCTTCACGTTCTTCTCGTTCTGCCGCGGCAGGATGACTTCGCGGATGCCCGCGCGGCGTGCGGCGAGCACCTTCTCCTTGATGCCGCCGACGGGCAGCACGCGGCCGGAGAGCGTGATCTCGCCGGTCATCGCGATGTCGCCGCGAACCGGGCGGCGCGTCACCTCTGAGGCGAGCGCGGCGGCGATGGTGACGCCTGCGGACGGCCCGTCCTTCGGAATGGCGCCGGACGGCACGTGCAGGTGGATCTCGGCATTCTTGAAGAAGTCGGGATCGGCGCCGTACGCGGCGGCATGCGCGCGGAACCACGACAGCGCCGCGCGCGCCGACTCCTTCATGACCTCGCCGAGCTGGCCCGTGAGCGTCAGCGTGCCGGAGCCGGCCATGCGCGACGCCTCGACGAAGAGCACGTCGCCGCCTGCCGGCGTCCACGCCAGCCCGATGGCCACCCCCGGCTCCTTCGTCCGCTCGGCAATCTCCTCCTGGAGGAACGTCGGCGCGCCCAGCAGCTCGACGACGAGGTCGGGCGTGACCATCATCGGGTCGAGCTTGCCCTCCGCGCGGCGGCGTGCCGCCTTGCGGCAGAGCGCGCCGATTTCCCGTTCGAGGTTCCGGACACCCGCTTCGCGCGTATACCCGCGGATCACACTGCTGATCGCCTCGTCGCTGATGGTGAACTGCTCGGGCGTCAGTCCGTGGTTCTTGATCTGTTTCGCGATCAGGTGCTCGCGCGCGATGGCGAGCTTCTCTTCCTCCGTATAACCGGGGATCTCCAGCACCTCCATGCGGTCGCGCAGCGCCGGGGGAACCGGATCCAGGACGTTGGCCGTCGTGATGAAGAGCACCTCAGAGAGGTCGAACGGCACGTCCAGATAGTGATCGCGGAACGTCGAGTTCTGCTCCGGGTCGAGCACCTCCAGCAGCGCCGACGCCGGGTCGCCGCGGAAGTCCGATCCGAGCTTGTCGATCTCGTCGAGGATGAATACCGGGTTCTTCGATTCCGCGCGCCGCAGCCCCTGGATAACCTGGCCCGGCAGCGCCCCGATATAGGTGCGGCGGTGGCCCCGGATCTCCGCCTCGTCGCGCATGCCGCCCAGAGAGACGCGCACGAACTTCCGGCAGAGCGACTGCGCGATCGAACGCGCCAGCGACGTCTTGCCGACGCCCGGCGGGCCGACGAAGCAGAGGATCGGCCCCTTCACCTCGGGATTCAGCTTTCGCACGGCGAGGTATTCCAGGATGCGGTCCTTCGCCTTGGCGAGGCCCGTGTGGTCCGCGTCGAGCACCTCCTTGGTGCGCGCGAGATCGATGACCTCCTCGGTCCGCGTCGACCATGGAAGCATCACGAGCCAGTCGAGATAGGTGCGCGAGACGGTGTATTCGGCGGCAGCCACCGGCATCTTCGCGAGCCGCTCCAGCTCCCGCTCCGCCTCCTTCTTCACCGCCTCGGGCATCCCGGCCGCCGCGATCTTCTCGCGCAGCTCCTCGACGTCCTTGGTCTGGTCGTCGCTCTCGCCGAGCTCCTTCTGGATTGCCTTCATCTGCTCGCGCAGGAAGTACTCGCGCTGGTTCTTGCCGACTTCCGACTGGACCTGCGACTGGATCTTCGACCCGAGCTCCAGGACCTCGAGCTCCTTGATGAGGAGCCGGTTCAGCGCGTCCATCCGGGCGCGGACGTCGAGCGTTTCGAGCACCTCCTGCTTCACCGCCGTTGCGAGCGTGGTGAGGCTCGACGCGATGAAGTCCGCGAGGCGCCCCGGATCCGCGATGTTGGCGGCGAGCGCCTGCAGGTCGTCGGAGAGGAGCGGCGACAGCGAGACGACTTTCTGGAAGTTGGTCTTGATGTTCCGGAGCAGGGCATCGACCTCGAGACGGTCGTCCTCGGAGATCCCCTCGACCGCGAGCCCGACGCGGGCGCGCAAGTACGGGCGCGTGGCGGTGACCTCCTCGAGCGTCAGGCGCGCGAGCCCCTGCACGATCAGACGCAGGCTGCCGTCCGGCAGCTTGAACATCTTGTGGACGTGGCTCGCGGTGCCGACGCGATAGAGATCCTCCTGCTGCGGCTCTTCCACCGAGGCATCGCGCTGGGTGAACACCGCGATCAGCTTTCCGCCGGACATCGCCTCGTCGATGAGGCGGACGGAGCTCTCGCGCGCGACCGCCAGCGGCATGAAGGAATTGGGGAAGAGCACCGTATCGCGCAGCGGCAACACGGGCAGCTCGTCGGGGATCGAAAGCGTGCGGTCGCCGACCGACACCTCGTGCAACTCCACCGCGTCGTCGTCTTCGTCGCTCATCAGTTCCTCACCCCAAAAACGAAGGGCGGCCCCAGGGCCGCCCCACACGGACGAACGATCCGAACGCCTCGACGCTACGCGAACGCCTTAGCTCGACACGTCGAAGAAAAGAGGCGTCGATCCGCGCTTCTGCGCCAGCATCCGTTCGCGCTGCTCGGCGGTCTCACGCGCTTCCTCGCAGTCCTTGCATCGCACGGCGAACGGCAGCGCCCGCAGGCGGGCCTGGGCGATCTCCTCGCCGCACTCGAAGCAGTTGCCGTACGTCCCTTCATCCAGGCGGCGGAGCGCCTCGTTGATCTTGTTCAGCGTCTCCGACTTCATCTGGATCAGGGCGAATTCGATATCTTCCTGGATGTCCACCTCGGAACTCTCGCCCTGGTCGAACACCTCACGATCCTTGCTGCCGTCGGCGCGCACATCGCGAATCCGGCCTTGGACCTCGTTCATCAGCTCGCGGCGGCGGTCCTCAAGCATCTTCTTGAGTTCGTTGTACCGGCTCGTCCGTGCCGAGCCTTTCGTCGTCTTTGTCGCCATGATGCCTGCCGCTCCTTCTACAGCCACCCCCAAAAGGGGGGATGGCCTGTCGCGTGCGCCACTATGCAATTATAATGCCTCTATGGCCACCCTTCGACCCCAACCGCACACCCAGCGGCCGTCGTCCTCGGACTAGCCATCGACAGGTAGCCGCAAATACTCACCCACCTCGGGTTAGGTCACAAGACGATGCCACAGTTCTCGCTCAATCCCCGACACTCATGCCATTAGACGTCAGAGGAGGCCGTCAGGTTGCCTGCGTCGTTGTCTCAAGAGGAGGACAAAGCGCGCCGGCAGATGTGGCCGAATAGCCTCAGCCCGACAGGGAAATCTCCTGTCGGAGGCGCGTTGGCTGCCAAGGGCGACGAGCTGCAAAATATTGAACACAAAGCCATTGCCTCGCCGCTACCGACCGCAGATCTCATCTCCGTTGACGTGCAGAGAAGAACTCAGCCGGAAGTTTCGCGCGCCACGCACCACTGTTCAAGAAGCGACACTTTGTAGAGTTTTGCACAGCCCCGCCCAGACGAAACCCGCTCCGGTGTCGGACGGCCGGCCGGGAGTGTCGAACTACTGAATGAAGCGGTTTCCGACGGAAGCGTTGGGAACGATGCCGCGTGCGGCGAGCAGCTCGCCGCTGTGGCGGCTCCGCGTCCGCAGCCATCGCTCGTACAGGCGCAGGAGATCCGTGTTGGAGGCGAGCGCGCTGCGCTCGCTCACTTCACCGAGCACGTCGACGAACGCCGCAAATTTCTCGGCAAGTTCGTCGAACACGTCGCCGAAGGTATCGTCGCCGTGGCGCGCCAGCGATGCATACGCATACTCGCCCAGGTAGATGTAGTAGTCGACGTCGATCGGGCCGCGTGTCAGGCTGTCGGCAAAGAAGCCCGAAATGAACAAGGACAGATCGCCTACCTGCCGCAGCTCGTCGCGCTGCCGGAGGCCTGCGGTCTGCAGCGCCTTCACGAAACGGATGCCCAGCGCCTCGTCCTCCGGCGGCGTCGCCGAGCGATCGAAGTGCACGAAGCCGGTGAGCAGGTTGACCAGGTAGAATGACGTCAACTCGCGCGCTTCGAGATGCTGCCGCTTGATCGCGGACTCGACGAGGTCACGGAAGTATTCGGACGGCGATTCGTGGCGCACCAGCGCGTCGGCCAGTTAGAGTCCCAGCACGTGGTGGAAATTCAGTAAGGCCGCCCGAGTAGACAGCGGAGTCGGCCATCGCGCATCTTCCGTGAGTTCTCTCTAGCCGGAGAAGGACGTCACGGAGGTGTTGACACGATG
>Ga0209172_10002085_pt1 | contig 37597 bp, 29 predicted proteins | sample LarsenN4metaG_FD_184113 | JGI IMG/M metagenome (GOLD analysis project Ga0209172, IMG submission 184113) | Hot spring sediment bacterial and archeal communities from British Columbia, Canada, to study Microbial Dark Matter (Phase II) - Larsen... ... | reverse complement strand
CGCATTGCCGAGCGAGTCATAGACTGTCGTCGACGTGGCATTGTTGTAGCTGGACGTGTCGCTCGGATCGAACGTCGCCACGGCCGGCACGCTGGAAGAGGAATCCAGGTTCAAGCCGATCGTGACGGCAGTCGTCGCCGACGGCGCGACGTTCGAGGTGTTGATCAACAGATCCCCCAGCGCCCCGGTGATCGTGCCGCTGGTATCGGCCTGGAAGGCCTGCAGGCGCTGACTCTGCGCGTTCACGACGTAGCCCTCACGGTCCACGCCGAAAGCGCCAGCGCGGGTGTAGAGGTTCGAGCCGCCGTCGTTGACGACGAAGAAACCGTTGCCATTGATCGCCAGGTCGAGCGAATTCTCGGTGAACGACACCGTGCCCTGCGAGAACTGCTGGGCGATGCGCGCGACGTTGACGCCGGATCCAGGCGTGTCGCCGGCCACACCGAGGTTGCTGGCGGCGTAGATGTCGGCAAACTCCGCGCGCGACTTCTTGAAGCCGGTCGTGCTGGCGTTCGCGACGTTATTCCCGATGGTGCTCAGGTCGGTCATCGAAGCGCGCAGACCGCTGATTGCTGTTCGAAACGGCATGGTCGTTCTCTCCTGTCAGATCTCTTCGGAAGCGAGCTTCCCAAATCCTTACTTGATGGCCTTGACGCTGTCGATGCCGACCGCGCCCAGGCCCGCCAGATTCAATCGCGAGGCCGCCCCGTTGGCGCCCAGCGAGACGCTCTCCACGCGCGCCTCCAGCTGCGTGGTCATGGCCACGGTCTGGCCGTTGTATTCCGCCTGCGCGGCGATGCGATAAGTACCGGCCGGTGCGGCGACGCCACCGCTGTCCATCCCCTCCCAGGTGAACTTCACCTCACCAGCCGGTTGTGCCCCCAGTGGAATCTCCTTCACGAGCTGTCCCGTGGAGTCGTAAACCTTGACGTTCAGCGAGCCGGTCTGCGCCGGCAGGTTGATGACGCCGGATATCTTGTCGCCCGCGGTCTGCGTGGTCATTTTGCCGGCCTCCACCAGCACGGTGCGGCCGACCATGGTCGAGGCCTGCAGCGCCTGGTTGGACTGCAGCGTGCTCGCCAGCGTCTCGAAGGACTTCTGAAGCTGGGTCACGGCGTTGAGCTGGCCGAACTGCGAAAGCTGGCTCAGGAACTGACCGCTCTCCATGGGCTTGTTGGGATCCTGGTTGTTCATCTGCGCGACCATCAGCTTCAGGAAGGTGTCCTGGCTCAGCGTCTTGCTGGCCGCCTTGGCCGACTGCTGGATCGCATACTGGTCCAGTATGCTGCTGCCGGAACCGACTGAACTCGAATTGCTGGCCATGATTCCTGCTCCCTAATGCTTGGCGACCTGGTTCATTCCGGTTTGCCTATCAGACGCCCAGCTGCAGCGTGCTCAGCACGAGCTGCTTGGAGGCGTTGGCGATCTCCACGTTCATCTGGTAGCTGCGCGAGGCGGACATCATGTTCGCCATCTCCTCGACCATGTTGACGTTCGGCATGTGGATGTAGCCGTTCTCGTCAGCCATCGGGTGATCGGGCCGGTATATCGAACGCACCGGGGCCTGGCTCTCGATCACGGCCCGCACCTCCACGCCGGCGCCGGCCGTCTCGCCCTCGAAGCTCATCAGGTCGTCCATCATCGTCGCGAACACCGGGTGGCGCGCGCGATAGGTGGTGGCGATGCTGCTGGAGACGCTGTCGGCGTTGGCCATGTTGCTGGCCGTGGTGTTCAACCGCAGCGACTGCGCACTGAGGGCGCTGCCGGCTATGTCCATCACCTTGAACAGTGACATGCGCTACTCTCCTCGTATCGCCGAGCGCAGCCCCTGGATGCGCTGATTGAGAAATCGCAGGCTGGCCTGGTACTGCATGGCGTTCTTCACGAACTCGGCCTGCTCGGTCTGGGTGTCGACGGTGTTGCCGTCGAGACTCGGCTGATCGGGCTGTCGGTACAGCACCTCGGCGCCGAAGAAGCGGCTGTCGCCCAAGTCGAGGTGGCGGGCATCGGTCTTCACCAGACCGGCGTCGGACTCGCCCAGCTGGCCACGCATCAGCGCCGCGAAGTCCACGTCTCGCGCCTTGTAGTTCGGCGTGTCGGCGTTGGCGAGATTCGCCGCCAGTATTTCCGCGCGCCGGCTGCGTGCCACCAGTGCCGCGCCGTGTATGCCGAAGATGGAGTCCAGTGCCATGTCTTTGAATCGCTGCCGGGCTGTTTCCTGGCAGGACAAAAGCAGCGCCCGTGCCAACTACGTTTTATGTAATTTTTTCAAAAGGTTATGGAAATCCCGAACGGCCGGAAATCGATCTTTCGGCAAGCCCTTGCCGGTCATGGCGGGGGAAGCGGCAAGGCCGCGGGCGAGGGGGTGCCGGTCTTGGAGGATGCCCCGCCGGCCGGCGAGGCGGGGTCCGCGCGCTAGTCCGTGCCGGTGTTGAGCAGGCGGTGGAATTCGCGTGTCCACTCACCGTCGTCGGGACCGATGGTGGCCTCCGGTTCGGCGGCCGGCACGGTCAGCATCACCGCGCCGCCCGGGGTCGGCAACCGGCCGGCGGGCAGCTCGCACGCGGCGACGCCGAGGTCCTTCTGCAGCGACTCCACCCAGCTCGAGGCCAGCCGCATGAACGAGCTGCGTTCCGTATCGATGTCCAGCACCGGCGCGAACTGCCGGAATCGATCGATGCCGGCCGCCAGGACCGCCGCCGCATGCGCCGGCGCCAGGGGGATGATCCCCTGTATCGGGAGCAGCAGCTCGTGCAGCTCGCCGCCGTCCGGATGCGGTACCCCGCCGCGGGCGGCGGCGCGGCACAGGCCGTTGGCGAAGATCGTGAGGCAGCGCAGCGTCTCGGCGTGCGGCGCATCGGGCGGCAGGATCTTCAGATCGCGATCCGCCATGCTGAACAGGATGATCTCGGGGAACGCCCACTCCCGCGCGATCGCGTATCCGAGTTCGCTGTAGCGAACGCCCAGCACCGAGCGGGCTGCGGCATCCTCCTCGCCGCCCTGCTCGATGAGCGCGGCGATGTCGCGGTAATCGTCGGCGAAATAGTACATGGTGACGGTGCGGCCGAGGTCGTGCAGCATGCCGCAGATGAACGCCTCCTCGACGTCCCTGATGCCGCAGCGCGAGGCCAGGTGGCGCGTCAGCAGGCCGGCGACGAAGGATCGGATGAGCGTCTCCTTCAGGTCGCGGTCATCGGCCTTGTCGGCGAAATGGCCGAAGCAGGCCAGTCCGTTGCAGGCCATGCGCACCTGGTCCACGCCGAGTATGCGCACCGCGTCGGTGACGCTGCGCACCCGGCCGGCGAAATTGCCGTAGTACGCCGAGTTGGCGAGCTTCAGCAACCGGTTGGTGAGCGAATAGTCGCGCAGTATCACGTTGGCGAGCTGGTCGGCGTTGGCATGGCACTCCTCCGCCGTCAGGCGGTTGATCTCCTGCAGGGTGCGCGAGATGACCGGGAAATCGCCCTTGCGCTGGATACGGCGCAGCATGAACTCGATCGTGCCGTGCAGTGGCGGGTCCTGCTCGCCGCCCATGTAGCTGATGTGGCGCGAGGCCTGCGCCAGCGCCTTGCCCATCGCTCCCGCATCGGGGAAGCGCTGCGCCGGATCCTGCTTCAGGGCGCACTCGAGCACCGCGGTGACCAGGCCGGCCGGGTCGCGCTGGCGCAGCAGGTCCCAGTTGACGCGGCCGCTGCGGATCTGCTCGACCATCCGCTTCTGATCGTTGCCCACCACCACCGGCTTGCCGGTGACTAGCTCGTAGATGATGAGACCCAGAGCGTAGACGTCCGTGCGCTTGTCCAGCTTGCGCGTGGTGGCGTGCTCGGGAGAGATATAGCGCAGCGTGCCGATGAGCTCGCCGCTGAACGGCGTAGAGGCGCTGCGCGAGAGGTCGAAGTCCATGATCCGCGGCCGCCCCTCGCGGTCGCGCATGACGTTCGAGGGATTCAGATCCATGTGCAGAATGCCGCGCGCGTGCGCGAAGGCCATGCCGTCGACGATTTGACGGCCCACGCTCACCGCCTCGGGCAGCGGCAGCGCCCCACGGTCGCGGATCTCCTCGCGCAGCGTGCGGCCCTCCAGGTACTCGGTGACGAGGTAAACGCGCTCGCCGGCGATGTCGGCGTCGTAGAGCGCCACGATGTTGGGATGACGGAGCTGGGCGAGGAACTTCGCCTGCGGGGATATGACCGGACGGGGATGTTCTGGATCCGGATGCAGCACCTTGACGGCGACACGCCGCCGCAGATGCGGATCCTCGGCGAGAAACACCGCGCCATGCAGCCCCTTGCCCAGCGGCTTGACCAGGACATACCGACCAATCTTGACGTTCTGCGCCGCTTGCATTTCCCGTGTCAACCGCTCGTGTACTTGCGAAATCTGAACTGGCATGGAGGTCGGAACTCCGTGCACTATTGCCGCACGCCCCTCCCCGTTCGAGTTAGCGGCCGCCGTCCGGCGAGGTTTAGCGGCAAGGCGCCGCCGCCGCGGCACTCATCGTCGCGCGCGGCCGCGCCCGAGACCCGCGAGCACGGCGAGTGCCGGGACGAGCAGGCAGAGCGCCGGCGGCAATGGCACCGGCTGTGGCTGGAAGGTGAACTGGGTAACCAGACCGACCGTATCGGCGGCTCCGACCGTCGCGTAGGCATCATGGGCCACGACTCGTGAGAGGCCATCGGCACGCACGTTCACGGCATCCATCTGCGTCGTCGTGGTCGTGCCGTAGCTGCGGATGTCGAGCAGCAGGTTACCGCGCGCTGGATCGAACAGGAAGGGATCGGTCAGCGCGAGCACGATGTCGAAGAACCTCGTGCCGCCGGCCACCGCGGTAGCGGCGCTGGACAGGGTAATCTCGCCCGCGAGCACGGTGCGGCGATCCGGACCGATATTGTCGGCAAACGTCGGTGAGAGCCCGTCGGCGCCGGCCGGCGTGGTGGAGAGATCAATGCGCAGGTCGAGCGCAACGGCGGCGAACTGCTCGCCGTAGGCGCCGTCGGCGCGAAAGGCGATCGTCGTGAGATACTGCGGCCCTGGCAGCGCGGCGAACTCGTTCGCCCCGTAAACCTGCTGGAACCGCATCGAGCCGCCGCGGAAGAGACTGGTGTTGAAGGGGAACCCGGAATTGTAGTCGCCTTCGGTCCCGGCGCCCGCGCCCGCGATAAGCACCGTGGCCGCACGCGCGCCGGCGCCCTGGCCCAGCGCGAGGCCGATCAGGATCGCGAGGACGATCCGGTTCATTCCCAGGTGGTTCCGCCCCGACACTGTCTCTCCCCCTTCGTGCAACGATGTCGTGGAAGCCGCCGGATGGCGGACCCACGCCCCGATCCGCTATCGACCCGGTGAGGAATTTCTTGATGCGGACGGCTGCGGATGCGCGCCGGGCGGCGCGCGAAGGAAAGCCGCCGCGCATGCCGCGCGGCGGCCGTGCGGGCGGAGCTGCTAGTCTTCCAGAAGGATCGCCTTGGTGATGGTCACGTCCTCCAGCGGCACGTCATCGTGTCCGCCGCGCGATCCGGTTCGGACCTTCTTGATCTCATTGACGACGTCCATGCCCTCTACCACCTTGCCGAACACCGCATAGCCCCATCCCTGCGAGGTCGGCGCCGTGTGGTCGAGGAAGGTGTTGTCCTTGACATTGATGAAGAACTGCGCGCTCGCCGAGTGCGGGGCGATGGTGCGCGCCATGGCAATGGTGCCCGTCTCGTTGCTGAGACCGTTGTTGGCCTCGTTCTGGATAGGCTCGCGCGTGGGCTTCTGCCTCAGGCTGGACTCGAAGCCGCCGCCCTGGATCATGAACCCGTCGATAACGCGATGGAAGATCGTCCCGTCGTAATGACCGGATTTGACGTAACTGACGAAGTTGTCGACGGTGATGGGCGCCTTCTCGCGATTGAGCTCGAGCACGATGTCGCCCTTGCTTGTCTGCAACGTCACTTTCATGGGGTGCCTCCTTCCGCATTCGACGCCGCGGGTGCGGTCTCGACGGCGAGCGAGCGCGCGCTCTCGATGACCACCGGCGTGGTCGGCACGCCCTCGAACGGTCCGCGCTGCTCGGTGGCGACCTGGCGGATCTTGTCGACGACGTCCATGCCTTCCACCACCTTTCCGAACACCGCGTAGCCCCAGCCCTGCGGCGTCGGCGCGGTGTGGTCGAGGAAATCATTGTCGGCGACGTTTATGAAGAACTGCGCCGTGGCGGAGTGCGGGTCACCGGTGCGCGCCATCGCAATGGTGCCGATCGTGTTCCGCAGGCCGTTGGCAGCCTCGTTCTCGATCGGCGCGCGCGTCTCCTTCTGGCCGAAGTCAGGCGTGAAGCCGCCGCCCTGGATCATGAAACCGTCGATGACCCGGTGAAAGATCGTGCCGTCGTAGAAGCCGTCGTTCACGTACTGCAGGAAGTTGGCGACGGACTTTGGCGCCTTGTCGGGATAAAGCTCCAGCACGATGCTGCCCAGGCTGGTCTTCAGCTCCACCCGCGGGGGCTCCGCGGCGGCGACCGCCGAGGTCATGAGGATCAGCGCCGCCGCCGAGCGTCCGGCGAACGACAGGAATTTGCGAATAAGCATGGTAAGGTCTCGCGCCGTTTGGAAGGACGCTACTCTACCACGGTCGCCGACCCGGCGCCGCCGGCGCGACTAATTCGTGCGCGCCATGGCGTCGCCCGCCGGCGCCCACCGCTCCTTGCCGCCCGCGCCCGTACCCTCGCTACTCAGCCGCGCATCGCCCCATTTCGACTTGACGTACCTCAGCATGTCCCGCGCGCTCTGGAAGCGGTCGGCAGGCTCCTTCGCGAGCAGCCGATCGAGCAGCTCCTGCATCGCGTGCAAGGACGGCGGCAGCCGTGGCGGCGGTTCGGTCGCATGCATGTGGATGATCATCATCAGCGACTTCGCGGTGAACACGCGCCTGGCGGTGAGCATCTCGTAGAAGATGGCCCCCAGGCTGTACAGATCGCTGCGGGCATCCACCGCCCTGCCGCTGCCCTGCTCCGGACTCATGTACAACGGGGTGCCCACCAGCTCGCCGGACTGCGTGAGCTCCGTGGCGATGGAATCCATCTGCGAGACGCCGAAGTCCACCAGCGCCAGCGAACGATCGGCCCGGAACATGATGTTGGGCGGCTTCAGATCGCGGTGTACGATGCCGTGCTGGTGTATCGAATCGAGGGCCATGCCCATCGCCCACAGCAGGGACAGCGCGCGGTTCGGCGCGAACGGATGACCGAGCTGCTGCTTGAGATCGCCTGCCGGGAAATGTTCCATGGCGATGAACACGTGGTCGTCGGTGAATCCCTGGTCGAAAATCCTCACCACCCACGGACTGTTGACCTGGGCCACGATCCGATACTCGTGCATGAAGCGCTCCAGCTGCACGGGATCCTGCATCATCGAGCTGTCGAGGATCTTGAGCACGAGCTCCAGGCCGTCCTCCTCACGCTCGGCGATGAACACCCGCGACATGCCGCCCTCGCCGATCTTCCTCATCAGCCGGTAGCCGCGGATGCGGATGGGCTTGCCGTTCATGAAGAACTCGACGGCATCAGTCGACGGCCCGGGGCCCCCGGTGAAGACAAGCCGATCGGTCACGTCCTCGCTGGGCAGCATGACCGGCGCGGTGCGCTCCGCGATGATCCGGTTCAGCACCTCGCTCAGGGTGCTGCGCGACAGGGACTGCGCCGGGAGGAAAGCGCCGGCCTCGCCCTGGAGCACCGGCCGCACGATCGGCTCGTGGGCCGCCTCGCCGATGCATAGCAACGGTCTGCCCGCGAACCGCACCGCCAGCTCATTGGCCGCCGCGCGCAGGGCGCTTGCGGTATCGTCGCCGACTATGATGAAGTCCGGCGGATCCGCCAGCTCGCGATCGGCGACGGCCTCCCAGCCGGCGAGCGCGCAATCGACCACCAGGATATCCGGCCAGAGGATCGCAAGGTACTGGCTGAGGAGGAGCCGGAAGTCCTCGCTTTGATGTATGAGGAACGCCTGCATCTTTCTTGTTTTCGGTGTCGCTCCGGGCGGTCGCCCTCGGCAAGTCTGTAGGCAAGGCATATCGGCCGGCATCGGGGATCCATTAGTAGTTGCGCTGGTCGCGCGTAGTTGCTCGCTGCGACGAGCGGCGGACTCGCCCGCCGCGGCGCGCGCCGCGCCCCGCCCTAAAGTCGTTCACGGTTCAGTCGCTAATCCTCTGTGCGTATACCCGGCGGAGGTCGTCGAGGGCTCCGCGCACGTGCATGGGTATCGGGACGCCGTGCGCCAATAACAACACGTCATAGGGACAAGGCCATACAAGTGACTACGCAATCACAGGCTGCGGTGACGAGCGTGCCAGACGGGCTCGCCGGGACCCGCGTGATGGTCATCGACGACAGCGCCACCATCCGGCGCAGTGCGGAGATCGCGCTGACGCAGGCAGGCTGCCACGTGATCCTCGCCGAGGACGGCTTCGATGCGCTGGCCAAGGTCATCGACCATCAGCCGGACGTCATCTTCATGGACATCATGATGCCGCGGCTGGACGGGTATGCGACCTGCAGCGTGCTCAAGCGTAACCCGCTGTATCGCGACACCCCGGTCATCATGCTGTCGAGCAAGGACAGCGTCTTCGACCAGGCGCGCGGCCGACTTGTCGGTGCCGACCAGTATCTGCTGAAGCCCTTCACGCGACAGAGTCTGCTGCAGAGCGTCGCCGCTCATCTATCTACCACCGGCAGGTAACTGCAAGGAGTCCACTATGCCCGTATCGAAAGTTCTGGTCGTAGACGATTCGCCCACAGAGCGTCACTCCCTGACCGAGATGCTCACCGCCAGAGGCTTCCAGGTGGAGACCGCGCAGGACGGCGAGGAAGCGGTGGCCAAGGCCAGGGCCATCAAGCCAGACCTCGTGATCATGGATGTGGTGATGCCGGGTCTGAACGGCTTCCAGGCGACCCGCTCCATAACCAAAGACGAGGCCACCAAGCACATTCCCGTCATCATCTGCTCCACGAAGAACCAGGAAACCGACAAGGTCTGGGGCATGCGACAGGGCGCGAAGGATTACATTGTCAAGCCGGTCGACGAGGAGGAATTGCTGAGGAAGATCCGCGCAATCTGAAGGCACCGCACCCGTGGCAATCCGCACTGATCTGAGAAAATTCCAGCAGTCGCTCATTGAACGGCTGAGCGCCAGCACGGCGGCCTCGACGCTGAACGCCAAGCTCGGCTTCCAGATCGGCGAGGAGGCGTGGCTCGTGGCCCTGGGCGGCTGCAGCGAGGTCTTGCCGGTGCCAGCGATGGAGCCGCTGCCGCTTGCGCGCAGGTGGCTGGCGGGAGTCGCGAACGTGCGCGGCAATCTCTACACCGTCGTGGACATGTGCAGTTTCCTCGGCCAGCCGCCCGTGGAGACCACCTCCGCGAACCGGGTGCTGCTGCTCAGCCCGCGCGTCGCGCGCGGCGTCGCCTTGCTGGTCACCTCCATGTTCGGGCTGCGTCACGACGGCCATTTCACCCCCGATGACTCGTACAAATCCGGCGACGCGCCGTGGATCAAGGCCGGCTACCGCGATCGCAATGGCCGCTACTGGCGCGAGTTGGATCCGCAACAACTGGTCGCGCAGCGAAGCTTCCTCGACGTATCGGAATAGCGCGCGGCGAGACACGTGGAACACACCGCGATTCCCGACCGGCGCACCGGATGCGTCACATCAACATTCGCATAGACGGAGGTATTGCATGATGCTCAGCACGATAGGGACGCGCCTGAAGTCCCGCATGAAGAAGCGGGACCCCGGGCCGCGTCCGAAGGCGGCCACGCCCGACGCCAGGACCACGATGCTTCAGCGCCTCTTCGGCCGCCTGAACCTCGCGCAGACCTTCGCGCTGGTGGGCGTGCTGTTCTCGGTGCCTCTCGTGCTGCTGCTCGTATACCTGGTGCGCGAGCTGGCGACATCCGTGAAGTTCTCCGAGCGAGAACGGCTCGGCGTGCCCTACATGGTGCCGCTCACCAAGGTCGCGGCCAACCTGCCCATACATCAGTTCTTCGCCGTGGAGTATGCGAAGGGCTACAACATCTATGCCGCGAGGCTGCAGGAGCTGGACCACGTCATTGACGCACAGATGGCCGAACTCGATGCCGTCAATGCCGCGCATGGCATGGACCTGGATGTCCACGATCAATGGAAGGTGCTGCAGGAGCAGTGGCAAACGATGAAATCCGCGGCCGCCGAGTCGACGGTCGAGAACGTCAAGAAGTCGCACCAAGAGTTTGCCGACGCTCTGCTCACCTTCCAGACCGACGTCGCCGACAACTCCAAGATGACCCTCGACCCGCAGGTGGAAACCTATTACCTCATCTCGGTGCTCGCCGAACAGTTGACGCAGACCTCGCTGGAGGTCGGCAAGGTCGCGGCACTGGCCGCCGCGCACGCCGGTGCGCAGCCCATGCTGTCGCGCGTCCGCGCGCTGGTCGCGGAGACCTATTCCGATCGACTGATGATGGGAGTGCGCGGCAGCCTGGCGCGCTCCTTCGGCGCCAACGGCGACATCGAGGACGCCCTCGGCGGGGCGCTGAACGCCGCCACCGAGAAGACCGGCAACCTGCTCGCGTTGTCGCGCTCGGGCCTGGAAGCGGAGACCGGTCCCGCGCAATCCCTGGACGAGATGCTGGCCGCCTACAACGAAGCAAGCGGAGCCCTAGTGGAGCTCGGCGTCGGCGCCAGCCGCGTCCTCGACGACCTGCTCGCCGAACGCATAGCCGCCGGGCAGAGGCGTGCGGTAACCGACACCGTCATCACCGCCGCCCTGTCGCTGCTCGCCATCTTCCTGCTCACCCTGCTGGCGCGCTTCACGATCGCCACGGCGCGTGCGCAGAAGGAGCAGGCCGACAAGGTCGCCGCCGACTACCAGCGCAACCAGGAGGCGATCCTGCGCCTGCTCGACGAACTCGGCGACCTCGCCGACGGCGACCTCACCGTGAAGGCGAAGGTGACCGAGGACTTCACCGGCGCCATCGCCGATTCCGTCAACTTCACCATCGGCGAGCTGCGCAACCTGGTCGAGCGCGTGAACGCCGCGACCGCGGAGGTGACGAGCAAGACCGAGCAGGCCGGCGCGATCTCCGCGCGTCTGCTGAATGCCGCCAAGGTCCAGACACAGGAAATCCAGGACGCCGGCAAGCGAGTGGTCCAGGTGGCGAGCGGCGCCAAGAGAGTGTCGGAGACGGCCACGGAGTCCGCCAGCGTCGCGCAGCGCTCGCTGCAGGCCGCCGCCAAGGGCGCCGCGGCCGTGGAGAATTCCATCAAGGGCATGAACGAGATCCGTGACCAGATCCAGGAGACGGCCAAGCGCATCAAGCGTCTCGGCGAGAGTTCGCAGGAGGTCGGCGAGATCATCGAAATGATCTCCGACATCACCGAGCAGACCAACGTGCTCGCGCTGAACGCGGCGATCCAGGCCGCGGCCGCCGGCGAGGCGGGCCGCGGATTCGCGGTGGTCGCCGAAGAGGTGCAGCGTCTCGCGGAACGCTCCGGCGACGCGACCAAGCAGATTGGCGCGCTCATCCGCACTATTCAGCGCGACACGCAGGAGGCGGTGGCGGCCATGGAGCGCAGCACGGTCGGGGTAGTGGAAGGGGCCAAGCTCTCCGACGCCGCCGGCGAGGCGCTCACCGAGATCCGCGAGGTATCCAAGGACCTCGCCGGTCTCATCGAGCAGATCTACGGCGTGGCGAGGGAGCAGGCGGCCGCGGCGGCCGACGTGTCCAAGCGGATGGAGAGCATCATGAAGATCACCCTGCAGACCACGGATGGCACCAGGCGCGCCACCGAGTCGGTAGCGCAGCTGACGCAGGTCGCAGAGGAGCTGAAGACTTCAGTATCCGGATTCAAGATCTAGGGAAGCGAAACCATGACCACTTCGACGGGTGCTCACCGCGGCCTGCTTGGCTGGGTACACCGGGAGATCGACCGGGGCCTGAACGTGGTCGCCGGACAATTGGCCGGCATGCCGGAGCCCGCGAAGGTCGCGCCGATCGTCGAGGAACTGCACCGCATCGGCGGCGCCCTCGGCATGGCGGAGCTGCATGGCGCGGTGCGCTACTGCGAATCGCTGGAGGCGCTGGCGGCGTCATTGAAGAGCGACCAGGTATCCGAGGGCAGGAAGCAGGAGGCGGTCACCGCCCTGCGCGAGGGCATCCCCGCGCTCGGCGCCTATCTGAAAGATCTCGTTGCCGGAAGCCCGGATCGGCCCTTGCGGCTGCTGCCGGCCTATACGGCGCTGCGCCGCGCTCTCGGTGAAGACAAGGTCACGGCCGCCGATCTGTTCTACCCTGACACGCGCGTGCCGCGACCAGCGCGCAGCCTGCCGCCGACGGAGGACCCGCGCGCAGACCCCGCGGAGATCGCACGCGCGGCGCGAGGCCGCTACCAGCGCGCCATGCTGCAGTGGCTGCGCGGCGACGCGCGCGGGCTTCTGCAGATGAAGCTCGCCGTGGAGTCGATGGATCGACTCTACGGCACGGTCACGCCGCTGTTCTGGGCCTGCACCGGGCTCATCGAAGGCATCAGCGACGGCGGTATCGCCGCCGACGCGCGGGTGAAGCGGCTGTGCGCTCGCATCGACATCCAGCTCGCGCGCCTGGCGGACGGCTCCACCAGCGTCGCCGACGCGCTGCTGCGCGAGGTGCTCTACCAGGTCGCCTGCTGCGCGAGCGGGGGCGACACGATCACCGCGCTGCGCGAACACTATGCGCTGGAGGCCTACCTGCGTGAATCGCAGGCCGGAGGCGTATCGCCGGCTGCCACCACGATTGTCGAGCAGCTGAAAGCCGCCTGGGAGACCGGCGTGGCGACCGGCCGCCCGGACTGCGCCGCCATGGCCGAACTCCTCGACCGCCTCTCCGGCACGCTCGCCGGCGGCGCCGAGCCGGCCCTGAAGGCGTTGCGGGACGTGGCGAACGCCTTCGGGACGGTGCCCTCCCGCGCGCTGCCCGAGTCCGTCGGTCTCACCGTGGCCAAGCTGATATTGGTGGTCGAGGAGCTGGCCGGCCCCGCCGGCGCGCAGCGCGCCGAGCTCGACGCGCGCCTGCACTGGGCAATCGCCAACGTCAGGGCCACGCTCGCCGGCGGCGAAGCCACCGAGTGCGCGGGGCGGCCGGAAACGCCCGACACCCCCCTTGGCCGCGAGGCCCTGGCGCTCGTCTGCGACGAGGTGATCGGCGGCCTGAAGCGAGTCGAGCACGCCTTGACCAACTACGTCGGCCAACCCTCCCTGATCACCGAGGCTCAATCCGCGGTCGCGACGCTCGGGCAGATCTGCGGGGCCCTGCAGGTCGCGCAGCTGGAGGACGCGGCCAACGTCTGCCGACGCTGCCGTGAGCTCGTCGACGCATGGAGGGAAAGCGGCGAGGAGCGGATCGGCACCGACCTGGAGACCGTCGCCGATGCCCTGGCGGCGATGGAACTGTACATGCACGCCGTGAAGGGCCGGCAGTCCAACGGGGCCGGCATCCTGGATCCCATCCTCCCGCGCCTGGGACTAGAGCGCGCACACCCGCCGCAGTTGGAGGCGCCCGCCGCCCCGACGGTGGAGACCGGGCGCGCGGGCGAGCGCCGCGAGACCCAGACCATCTACAACGAGTGGCGCGATCTCCACCAGGGCGCGCTCGACAAGCTACAGCGCGACCTGCAAGGCGTGCGCGATGACGTCCATCCGATCGCCGACCGACGGATCGCGCAGAACCCGGCCGCCGCGCTCGCTGTCGTCAGTCAGCCCGACGCAGAACCGACCACCGCGCTCGCCGGGATCAGCGCCGCCATCGGCCAGGAGGCCGGGCCCGTGGCGGCCTCCGGCGCAGCCCAGGTCGATGTCGGCAACGATTCGGAGATCCTCGAGGTGTTCCTCGAGGAGGCCACGGAGGTGCTGCGGGCAATCGGCGCCACGCTCGAGGTACTGCGCGGGAATCCCTCGGATCGCGATGCGTTCGCCACGGTCCGCCGCGCCTTCCACACCCTGAAGGGGAGCAGCCGCGTGGCGGGTCTGGTCCGCATGGGCGACGTCGCCTGGAAGTTCGAAGAGCTGCTGAACGGCTGGCTCAGCCAGGAACTCCCCGTCACCCCGGCACTGATCGAGCTGCTCGCCGCGGGCGGTCATCGGTTCGAGGGCTGGATCGGCGCACTGAAGACCGCCGCCGCCGCGACGGTGACGGCCGAGGACCTCCTGAGCACCATCGAAAGGATGCGTGCCGGGGAGCCCGCCGTCACCGGCGGCATGCCCGCGTGCGCGACCGAACCCCTCAGCGCCGCGCGGGCCGCGCCTACGGCGGCGACGGCGCCGGATCCGGAGCCGCCGGCAACGATGTCGGAGCCGCAAACGCTGCGCGAGACCGTCACGCTCGGGGATGCACTGACCGTCTCGAAGACGCTGTTCGAGATCTTCCTGCAGGAGGCTGCAGCGCACCTGCGCACCCTGCACGAGGAGCTGGCCGAATGCGCCGGGCAGGGGGCCGTGCCGCACGAACTCGTGCGCGCCGCGCACACCCTGGCGGGCATCGCCCGCACGGTCGGCGTCGGCTCGCTTGCCGAGCTCAGCCACGCACTCGAGAAGCTGCTGCAGACGCGGCACGAGTCGGCGCTGCCGATGGGCGACGCCGATCGCCGTCTCGCCGAAGCGACCCTGGGCCGTCTGCAGGCCATGGTCGGCGCCGTGCGCGGGCGCAAGCTGCCGCCGCCGGAGGCCGAGCTCATCCAACAGCTCGAGACGGAACGCGACCGGCAGCCATCAATCGAGGATCCCGCAGCGCCAACGGATGCCGCCGCCATGCAGTCGAACGACGAGCGCGCCACCGTACCGAGGTTCGATACCTTGACCGCGCAGCCCGCGGGAACCGACACCGCTGCGGAACGCGAAGGGGTGCAGGCAGCGCCGGAGGATCCGGACCCGCTGCCGGCCGCGGGCCCTGCGTCGGCGTCCGCCGCGCGGGCCGCGATCTCGGCCGCGGACATCTCCGCCGTCGACGCGGACCTGCGCGGCACGTTCGCCGAGGAGGGGCTCGAGCTCGCCACCGCTCTGGCGCGCAGCATGCAGGCGTGGCGCGGCACACCCGAGGATCCGGCGCACGCGGAGGAGATCGCCCGCCACCTGCACACGCTGAAAGGCAGCGCCCGCAGCGCCGGCGCCATGTCGATCGGCGAGATCGTGCACGCCACGGAATCGCGCGTGCTCGACGCAATGCACACGAAGGAGGCCGGGCCCGCCTTCCTCGACGGCCTGCAGGCGATCTTCGACCAGTGGTGCGAGGCGTTCGAGGGCGCCCGCCACGCGACGCAGCCGTCGATCTCCGCCGCGGTCGTCAACGCCGCGTCGATCGCCGACCAGGCCGAGGAACAGCGCGCCGAGGAACTGAAGGCCGACGCAGCACGGTCGGGGTCCGCCGCGCAGCTGCGCGTGCACGTCGACATTCTGGAGCGCCTGCTCGACGGCTCCGCGGAGCTCGCACTCACGCGGGCGCGCGTCAACGCCGAGCTTTCTGCGGCGCGCCGCGCCGCCGCCGACATGGAAGAGCGCGTGACGCACCTGCGAGCCCAGCTGCGCGAGATCGAGATCCAGGCCGAGAGCCAGATGCGGGCGCGCTTCGACGGCCTCGATCAGTCCGACGCCGCGTTCGACCCGCTGGAGTTCGATCGCTATACGCGCCTGCAGGAGCTCACCCGATTCATGGCCGAGTCGCTGCACGACCTGACCACGGTGCAGTACAACCTCAGCCGCCACTTCGACGAGGCCGAGGGCGTGCTCGGACAGCAGGCCCGCCTGCAACGCAACCTGCACGCCGATCTGATGCACATCCGTACCGTGCCCTTCGCCAGCGTCGCCGAGCGCCTGCAGCGCATCGCGCGCCAGACGGCCTTCGAACTCGGACGCAGCGTGCGTCTCAGCATCAGGGGCGGCCACGTCGAGCTCGATCGCACGGTGCTGGAGCGGCTGATCTCGCCCATCGAGCACATGGTTCGCAACGCGATCGCCCACGGTATCGAGGATGCCGGGGAGCGCCGGCGCCGCGGCAAGCCGGCAACAGGCAGCATCACGATCGCGGTGCACCAGGAGGCCAACAACGTCATGATCGTCTGCAGCGACGACGGCGCCGGCCTCGATCTGCGCCGCATCCGCGCCAAGGCCGAGACCGGCAGCCTCATCGCCGCCAACGAGCCGGTGAGCGACGATGCCCTGCGCCAGCTCGTATTCCGGCCCGGGTTCAGCACCGCCGAGAAGCTGACCGAGGTCGCCGGCCGCGGTGTGGGCTTGGACGTGGTGAAAAGCACCGTCCTCGCCTTGGGCGGCGACATCAGCGTCGATTCCCAGCCCGGCTCCGGCACCACCTTCACGCTAAGCGTTCCGCTGACGCTGGTAGTGGTGCAGGCGATCATGATCCGCAACGCCGATCGGCTCTACGGCATCCCCTCGAACCTCGTAGCGCAGATCCACCGCTGCGACGCCGCGGAGCTGGAGGGCATGTACAAGCACCGGTATGTCGACCGGGGCGAGGAGCGCTACGACTTCCGCTACATGGGCGACCTGCTGGGCACCGCGCCGCGGGGCGCCGTGCAGCGGCGCAACAACATCGTCATCTTCCTGCGCGCCGCCAGCGAGCGGGTGGCCGTGCACGTTGACGACATCCTGCTGAACCAGGAACTCGCGCTGAAGGAGATGGGTCCGCAGCTCGCCGGCGCGCTCGGCGTCTCGGGCGCCTCCATCGGCGAGAACGGCCGCGCGCTGCTCATCATCAACCCGCTGCAGATAGCGGTGCGGCACGCCACGACCAGGGCCCGGGCGCCGATCATCGACAGCAAGCCGGCTCACGCGCCGCTGGTTCTGGTGGTCGACGACTCGGTGACGGTCCGCAAGGTCACCAGCCGCCTGCTGGAACGCTCCGGCTACCGTGTGGCGACCGCGAAGGATGGTGTGGAGGCACTGGAGCGGATACGCGAGGAGCTGCCGGCCGCGCTCCTGCTGGACATCGAGATGCCGCGCATGGACGGCTTCGAGCTGACCAAGCACCTGCGCGCCGACGCGCCAACGGAGAAGCTGCCGATCATCATGATCAGCTCGCGCACCGCGGAGAAGCACCGCATGCACGCGCGCGACCTCGGGGTGACGATTTTCCTGGGCAAGCCCTTCAATGACGCCCACCTTCTGCGCCAGATCGAGCGCCTGACGAGGGGCGACCATCCACCGGCGCGCAGCGTCGCCTAGGATCGAGGCGGCAGCGGAGACGGGCGATTCGATCCCGACCCCGCGCCGGAAGGCGCCGGCGACAGGCAGTGTCGCCGCGACGGGTCAGTGTTGATGATCCGGGTGATCGTCCTTGGCGGCGCCGCTGCCGCGCACCTCGACCTCGGCCTGCACCTTGCCGGCCACCTTGAACGTCAGCGTCAGCGGATAGCGCGCACCCGCCACCAGGGGATCCTGGAGGCCGATCAGCATCAGGTGCGTCTCCCCCGGCTTCAGCTCGACGGTCTCGCCCGCCGGCACCTCGAGATTCCCGATCTTGCGCATGCGCATCATGCCGTCTTCCATCGTCATGGCGTGGGTTTCCACCCCGGCCGCCACGGGGCTCTCCATGGCGATGATGGCGTCGTCGGCGGCGGTGCCGTTGCGTATGGTCATGTAGCCGGCGGCCACGGAGACGCCGGGCGGCGTCTCCGGCGACCAGGCCTCCGAGACCTCGATGCTCGAGGGGGCGGAGGGGCCGCCGCAGCCGGCGAGCGTGATCAACGTCGCCACCGGGATCGTTTTCAGCCACGTCTGCATGAGAGGCCTCCACTGAGGTCGATACCGCGTGAGCCGCGGCGATGTCGCGCCGAACGGGCCGCGCGAGTCTATCGGCAAGGGCAGCAACATGGGGATGCGGCAAAATGCCGCACGCGCCACCCCGCACCCGCCGCCTGGGCTACGCAAGGCAGTACTGCACGACGAGATGCTGCAGGTTGGCACCTATGCTGATCGAACCGACGGCCACCAGCAGCAGTCCCGCGCCGCGGCGCACGGCCGCCCTGCGTGTCAGGCCGGCTGCGCCTCCGGCCAGCATGCCCGCCGAGGCGATCGCCGGAACCGTGCCCAGCCCGAAGAGCAGCATGTAGAGCGCGCCGCGCAGCGGATCGGCGCTCGCCGCGGCCCACACCAGCGTCGAGTACACCAGCCCGCAGGGCAGCCAGCCCCAGAGCGTGCCGAGCACCAGGGCACGGGGCGCGGAGCGCACCGGCAAGAGCGTACGGGTGTAGGGCTGCAATCGCCGCCACAGGCCGGCACCCAGCCCCTCGATGCGACGCAGTCCGGGAAACCAGCCGGCGAGGTGCAGGCCGACCAGGACCAGCACCGTACCCGCGACCACGGCGAGCAGCTGGTGCCCCGCCTGCGGCATCACGGCCGGCAGCGCCGAGAACATGGTGGCCGCAAGGGCCCCGGCGAGCGTGTAGCTCATGATCCGGCCGATATTGTAGGCGACCACGCGCGAAAGCAGGCGCGAGGGACTGGCGCGATCGGACTCCGGCACCCCGAAGGTCAATGCGCTGGCTATGCCGCCGCACATGCCTATGCAGTGCACGGAACTGAAAAGACCAAGGACTGCGGCTATGAGGATGGACACGGTCAGGCGCTGCCATTTCCGATCATTGCGGCTGCCAAGAGGACCCGTGCAAGGCGGGATCGGCACACGGACGAATAGATACCCGCAGCGCAGCCGTGCCGACCTGCTCCAGATCAAGTTCTCCGATCAACTTTTCCGTGGTCGCCCCGTCTGATGTCGCCATGCCGATGCCGGCAGCGCCCGATGCGACAAAATGCCACATCGCGCCGCACTTTCGGATCATTGATATTCAGCGTTCGTTAGGCCACCCGGTATCAGTCTGTCAACCGGTCACATTACTATAAGGAGAGTACCAAGATGTCGATTCGACGTACCGCGATCGCATTGATCGCCGCGCCCCTGTTCCTGACCAGCTTCGCGGCCGCCGCCGGCGACGACGGCGCCCAGATCGCGCAGGGCCTGTGCTTCGCCTGCCACCAGTCCGGCATGAACGGCGCCCCGAAGTTCGGTAACAAGGTCGCCTGGGCACCGCGCGTCGCCCAGGGCAAGGACAAGCTCTACGCGAACGCGATCAACGGACTGCGCGGCATGCCTCCGCGCGGCGGCGGTGCCAGCCTCACCGACGACCAGGTCAAGGCCGCGGTCGACTACATGGTGAAGGCCTCGGGCGGTTACCCGGAGTAAGGCTCGGGAAAGGGGATTGCCCGCTGTCGCCCGCGGACAGCGACACGATAGACGACCGGCGCCAGGGAAGGCGCCGGTCGACATTTTTGCCCGCGGCCGGCATTCCCAGGGCACCTGCACCGAGGTGGCACTGGAAGTGCAGCGGCAAAGGGCGCCGAGAACTGCGCCGCGTCAGGGCGCGGCCTGCAGCGATGCGACCGGCACACGGGCCGTCTTCACACTCTTGTTGCCCTTCGAATCCACGTCCGTCCAGGCAAGTACGAGCAGATCAGCAATAAGCACCATGCGCGGGAAACCGGTTGCGCGATCGCCCCTCGTTGCAGTCACTGTCCAGTGCCCTGCGCTGCGACCGTCGGGGAGAACGCGCCGAAGCCGGATCTCGGAACCCGCCTTCGCCTGTTCCATCCAGAGCACCAGCCCGGAACCATCAGGCATCAGCTCGACATCGACACGCCCGATTGGCCGACCGTCGTCGACGCGGATCTCGGACCCATAATTGCGGCCGCCGTTGCCGGAAAACCGAAGATACACACGCGGCTCGTCCCGCGCGCCGGTATACCAGGCAATCCCGACCTGCTCATTGAAGACATCGATCGAGGGTCCATTGACCGGGCAGGCGTCGATGCGCCAGCCGTCCTCGCGGATGCTCGCCGGGCCGCTCCACCCGCCCCCGGCGTAGCGTTGCGTGCTGACATCCCGGATCTCCGCCTCGGATCGATCTCGATAGGCCACGAGCACCTCCTCGCGCAGCGCCGCCGCTGCCGTCTGGCAGCAAGAGCAGGTTCGCGCATCGATCTCGCCTTCCTCCTCCAGAGCTCCATTCGTTCTCAGGATGCCATAGTGCAGCGTCATGGCGGCGTGCCGTTCGGCCTCCCCTTTCAATCCCTCGAAATGGCGCCCGTCCAGCCACACGGCGAAGAGCCGATCCTCGCCCCACGGCGCCAGGGAGACGAATCCGTGCTCGGTGGCGGTGGCATCGGTGTGCGGGACGACGGCCTCGCTCCAGGTCGTCCCTTGGTCCGGCGAGAAGGCGATCTGGACGTCGTAGGCGTAGGTGGCCGGACCGCTCTTGCGCAACCAGTGCGCCGCCAGCGTCCCGTCGCGCAATGCCGCCATGGACGGAAAGTCCGCCCAGTTCACGAACCAGTCGGCGCCGTAAGCGATGGTCCGCGGCGATCCCCATCCGCTTTCACCAAGCACGCTGAACTTCATCGCGTGGGTTCCCCCGCCGCTCGGCTCCACCCAGCTCAGGTACACGCGTCCGCGGTCGTCGGCAACGAGATTGGGCAGCGCGCTGCCGGGGCGCGCGTCCAGCCCGAGCGGCTGTATCGGCAACGGCGCCGCCTCATGCCTTTCCGCGCAGCCCGCACAATGGACGAGCAGCACCATCACGGCATAGCGGACAGCGCTCATCGCCTCACGCGAGGACTAGAAACGCACGCTGACACGGCCGAATATCGATCGCGGGTCACCGGGATACACGGCGAAAGAGTTGAGCTGGGTGAAGTACTCCTCGTCCAGCAGGTTCGAGGCGACGATCTCCGCGGTGACATTGCGCCAGTCGTAGGCCGCCCGCAGGTCGACCGTCGTGTACGACGGCAGCTCGAAGCTGTTGGCATTGTCGCCGACGCGCGCGCCGACGAAGTTCGCGCCGACGCCCAGCGACAATCCGTCGAGCGCACCGCGCGTGAACAGATACTGGCCCCAGACGTTGGCCTGGTGCTCGGCGACATCCTCGATGCGATTGCCCTCGTCGCCATCGTTGCTCTCGGTGATCTCCCCGTCGATGTACGCGTAGCCGCCCTGCAGGTACCAGTTCTCGTCGAACCTCCAGGCGAACTCGATCTCCGCGCCCTGGGTGCGCTGCTCGCCGACCTGGACGGTGAAGTTCGGATCCACCGGATCGGTGGTGCCGACGTTCTCACGCACGATGTGGAAGAAGGATGCCGTCCCGCTCAGCCCCGAGGCATGCTCCCATTTCACGCCGGCCTCGAACTGCGCGGACTCCTCCGGTTCGAAGGGGGTGCCGTCGCGCGAAATGGAGCCCAGCACGTTCTCGATATCAAGCGAGGTCGCGTAGCCTGCGAACAGGCTTACCGGCTGCATGACGTGGTAGACGGCTCCGATCTGGTATCCGACGTGGTCGCTCTCGTGCCTGACGTGATCCCCGAGGAACTCGCTGTCGGCATCGATATTCGTGCCGCGGACGCCCCCCATGATGTCGAGCTCCGGCGTCACCGCGATCAGATCGTGAAGATAGATCTCGCGGTTCCTCACCAGGTTCGAAAACGTGATCTTGAACGGATCCACGGCAAGGGGTCCGGCCTGGTACGTGGGGTTCAGCGCGTCGATCGCGGGCGGGGAGTCGAAGTCGAACCAGTCGCCCTCGTCGTCGAATTTGGCGAACTGGCCACCGAGCAGCACCTGGTGCCGCAGCGACCCGGTTGCGAACCTGCCTCTCAGTTCCAACTGTAGCGTGTGCTCGTGGTCGTTCTCGTGAAAGTCGTAGCGGCCCCGGCGCGTAATGACCGTGGGATCCAGCGGATCGGGGCCGCGCAATCGCATCTGCTGCTGGTGCACGTTGAAGTGGTAGTACTGGAAGCGAGGCGACAATGTCCAGTTCGGCGTCAGATCGATCTCCGTCCATGCCTGCAGCAGGGGTGCCGAGGTATCCAGGAAATCAGACCCCGGCTCCCCGAGATAGGTCTCGCGAGACACGTCCGCAGTGCCGTTGCTGACGACGGTCCCCACCACCGGCAGGCCGGGGTGCGGCAGGGACCGCCGCTCCATGTACTCGAGGTTGACGAAGTGGCGCATCCCGCCGCCCGCATCCCAGAGTCCGGCCATGGAGAAATTGGAGCGATCGATGTCCTGGAAGTCGACGAACGTGCCGGAGCGCTCGATTTCGCCGGTGAACCGGCCACTGAGTGCGCCGCCCGCCGCCAACGGCCCGGTGACGTCGACTTGGCCGACGGCGTAATCGTCCTCGCCATAGGCGCCGCGACCCTCGGCGGCGAAGGTCTTGCGCGGCATCTTGGTTACGAGGTTGATCGTGCCGCCCAGGCCCTCCTGCCCGAACAGCGAGCTGGAGGGCCCCTTGATCACCTCGACGCGCTCGACATTCCACAGGGCGGACTGATCGACGTCCTCGAAATAGAGTTGGCGGAAGCCGTTGCGATTGACACCGGCGTCGAAGCCGCGGATCGTCCAGCTGAAGCTGGAAAACGGCGCCAGGCGGGTGTTACCGACGTTGGCGGATGGCACGTTCTTGAGCACGTCGCCGACGTCCACCACGCCCTGGTCGCGGATGAGCCTCTCGTTCACGACCTGCACGCCCTGCGGGATCCGCATGATCTCGGCCTCGAATTTGGCTCCCAGCGTCGTGACCGGCTCGTGGTAATCCGACGCTGTCTCGGTCACGGTGACGGCGGGAAGCCTCTCAGACGTCGAGTCCGCTCCCGCCCGCTGTCCCGGCGCGAGAGCGGTCACGCACGCGGCCAGTAGCCAGAATCCCCGCGCACCTTCGCAACTCCGCTTCATGTCCCTCTCCTTCGCTCGTCGAGCTTCTGATTGATTCTTCTCTTCGATCCGTGTGCCCGGCATCGGTGCCGGCATGCGCGCCTCGCCAGACGGCGCCGAGTGGCGCGCGTGTCTGCACCACACGCGGCGCGACGCGGAGGTGAAATATAGGGACTCGACGCCAGGCAGAGGATGCGTCAGATTGTCGCAGGACAGGAGCGCGCGAGACCTGATGCTCCTGGCCTCGCGCCACTACCGGGGCAGGATCACCAGCTGAATCGCGCCTGCACGAAGCCGTTGATGCCGTCGCCGGGGATGCGCTCGCCGACCGCGACGTCGCTGTTCAGCACGCGGTTTATGCCGTTCAGGTGCGGGCGGTAGGTCTTGTCGAACACGTTCTCCACGCCGGCGCTGAGCGTCAACCCCTGCTTCGGGAAGGTGTACTGTCCGTAGATATTGAGCAGCGCATAGCCGGGGCTCTCCTCCTCGCCGTTGGTGCTCGAGACCTCCTCCTGCGCGGCGTAGAACACGCCCTCCACCGCCGCCGACCAGCGCTCGCGACGGTAGCTCAGGTCCAGAACGGCGTTCAGCGGCGCGATGCGGAAGAGATCGTCGTCGATGTTCGCGCGCTCGCCGCGCACGTAGCTGACGATGCCGTCCACGGCCCAGCGCTCGGTAAGGTCCACGCCGAAGGCCGCGTCCACGCCATAGAGCCGCGCATCGACATTGCTGAACTTGAGCGGCGTCGGGTCACCGTTGGCGGTGGCCACGCCGATCACCACCGGATCGGTGGTGGGCGTGCCCTGGATGTAGTCGGTCACGTAGTGATAGAAGGCGCGCGGGGAGAAGTAGTAGCGCGCTGTCGTCCACTCCACGCCGAGCTCGAGCTGGTAGGCGATCTCGGGGTCCAGATCCACGTCGCCGACGTAAAGGTTGCCGTCGGCGAGGCCCGCGGTCGCCTCCATCGGCGACCAGAGGTAACGCTCCTGATAGCTCGGCGAGCGCGTCTTTCGCCCAAAGCCGACCTCCACTCCCAGCTCCTCGGTCACGTCGTAGCCCAGCTTGGCGACGAGGTCGACGTTGTCGTCGGCCTGTTCCCGATCGGCCGCGTTGAAGCGATCGCGCAGGATCTGCAGCCCACCCGGGGCGGCAGCCATGGAGGAGTCCACCGCGCCGCTGTCCATCGCCACGCGGTTGTAGCGCGCCCCGATCTGCGCCGACCAGCGCTGCGCGAACAAGAGGTCCCACTCCGCGAAGAATCCGTAGCGGTCGCGCTCGGCGTCGTTGAAGCCGTCCATGTAGAACATCGGCGCGAGGGGGTTGTAGACGGTCGAGGTGTTCTCCGCCAGGTGACCGTCGACACCGGCCGTCATCGTCCCGCCGAACAGCGCCGAGGAGCCGGAAATCGCGTAGCCGTAACTCTCGGCCTCGGCATCGGTGAAGCGCGAACGGCCCGGCAACACCTGCCGCATCTCGTAGTTGCTCATGCGGTGGTCTATGCCGGTGCCGTAGAACTTCGCCGTCCAGTCGATGCCGCCAACACGGCCGACATAGTCCAGGCGGCCAATGTTGGCGTCGGAGTAAATGTCGTCCATCGGCAGGGCGGGCGTGCCGGTCTTGCCGGTGTCGTTGCGGCGGTAGTCGGCGCTCAGCTCGTGCGCGCCGAGCTTGAGTCCATAGCCGACCTCCGCCGCCGTGCGGTTGTACTCGCTCGGGTGGATGGTGCCGTCGCCGAAGCTGCGGTCGTCGCCGCGCTCGCGGCTGGCGCCCGCGTACAGTCGATGGCGCTGGTTGGCCGCCGAGAGCAGGCCGCCCGCCGCATACCCCTCGTCCACCGACTGTCCGCCGAGGCTGACGCTGCCGTGCAGCTCCGCCACGTCCGACCGGCCGAACGCCGGCGTGATCGAATCCGCCACGACAGTGCCGCCGATGGTCTCGATGCCGGAGCTCACCGGCGCGATGCCGCGGATCACCTCGATGCTCTCCAGCGAGGTGCGCGGCAGGTAGTGCAGCGGCGCGTCCATGTTGTTGGAGCAGGCATTGCCGATCGCCATGCCGTCGACCAGCACGTTCACGCGCGAGCCGAACAGGCCGCGGTACTGCGCGATGCCGGCGAGCGTGCCGTTGAAGTTGACGTTGGCGCCGGGGACGCGGCGCAGGAGCAACGCAGTGTTGGTCTCCGAGAGCGGCGTCCATTCGGGCTGCAACTGAAACGGCGTGAGCGGCCTTCCGGTCACCGTGATCGAAGCCAGTTCCTCGGCGGTCTCCTGCGCCGAGGGCGCCGTGACGATGCAGAGCGATGCCAACGGCAGGAGGTATCGCGTTCTCATGATTCTGGTGTCCTCGTAACCAAGCAATGATCGGTGCAAACAAGACAAAGAACCGCCTTCGCGCGGGGTCCACGCGAGGCGGTTCGCATTGCAGTCCGATTACAGGGATCCAACCTTGATCCGTATCAGCCCTTTCCGGCCGGAAGGTGCGGCTTTTTGTCGCAGCCGCGCCGGCATGGATCGCGCCGCGTGCGGCAATCGGTCGCATTCACGGCGGCCCACTCATGCACTACATTCCCGCACGGTTGCTTTCCAGAGTGACCGCACTCCTCGCCCCAAGCAGAAGAGTGCTGAGACATCGAGGCTGTGTACCCTCTCGTCCACAGCCTCCTTTTTTTCCTTGCGCTTCTCTCACTTCTGCAGCCGGGTGCAGCCGCCGACCGGCGCGCTCGCGGGCGCCGCTCCCGGCTCGCTCCCGCCGACCAAAGCCGGAGTTACGGCTGACCGCCGGCCCTCCTCCGCCGGGCGCCAAGCAGGCTGACGCCCACTCCGGAGAACAGGAGCAACAGCGGAGCCGGTGCGGGCACGGGGGCGGCGTTCGCGGCACCCACTCCGTTCAACGTCACCATGACGTTGTCCAATCCCCAGCTCTCTTTCATGACGTCGTTGACCGAGGCGAAGAAGCTCAATGCCAGATCGCTGGCGGTATGGTCGAACGTGAACTCGAAGCGATAGATCGCATCCGCAAAGCCATCGTAACTGCCGCCATTGCGATCGTAGCCCAGCGTGTCGACGGCAAACGCCCCGCTGCCGGCATCGAAACCGCCCGGGAACTGCGCGAACAGTCCCCCCGGGTAAGACTGAGGCTTGCCCGCCACGTTCGAGAAGGTCGACAGCGCCAGCGTCCGGCCCACGCCGCCGTCGTCGACCGAGACTCCGAAATAGTCCGGCATGCCCCGGACACCGCCATCGTCGCCGTCCCACTCATGGATGGCATACAGGTCGAACTGCAGCGTCACTCCCTGGTGCGCCTCCAGCCCCGCCAGATCGAAGCTGACGATGTGGTTGTCCATGCCCAATTCATCCATTCGATCGCCCCGGTTCTGGTGGTGGCCCAGGAAGAAGTTTCCACTCGGCGTGCGGTCGACCCCGATCGGTTCATCATCGGTCTCGTCGGCAATCATCCACTTGTACGAGACACCGGCGGCCGTCATACCGGAGAGGATCTTGTCGGCCTCGCGCTTGCGGGTGCTCACCGGCGTGAAATCAGTCTCGTACGCCACCACCTGGGCGCCGTGCGTCACCGGCACCGCGAGAGTCAGCGCCGCGGCAACCCCTGTTCTCATCACGCGATCGAGTGCTGTTCTCTTGCGCATCGCATCCTCCTTCATCGCATCGACATACGTTTCGGCCTTCCGTGCCACGGACGACTTTGCTCCGTGTCTGCGCAGAAAATACCGAGGCGGCGATCGGGCCCTTGTCGAAATGCGCGCACATGTTCGCGCCATTTTCCCGACGCACCCGCAGATTTGATCGGGATCAGTGTCTGGGCGCGGTCGCCTCCCGCATCGGATCGAAGGGCACGCGCGATGTCCTCCAGGGCCGCTCCGGCGGTGGGAGATGGCTCGCGACCGGGGACGCACGCGGCGGGCAGGAACAGTAAACAGTCCGTGCACGGAAGCGGCGCAGATGCGCGCCGCCGGTTGTTCCGCTTTCTTACCCAGGCGAAGGGCCGCGACGGCGCGAGAGGCGCGTGTGCCGCGGCAAATACGCTCGACAATGGAAGGACCTTTCATGAGACTCAAGAGGCGGCGGCTGATATCTCCCCCGGCAGTGCGTTGCGCCGCGCTGCCACCCGCGACGCTTGTGGACACGCTCAGCGAGGCACAGGCCCGCAGCGTGGGGCGGTTCCGGAGGTGCGACCGCGGAGATCTCGCGGGGCTCGCCGGTCGGCACACGATCGATGCGCCCGTGCTTGCCCCGGCCAGCACCCGTCTTGAGGGCGGGCGGGCATCGCGGATTACCGGAGCCGCGTTCGCAAGACCGACGGCAAGGTGTCCGTGGCGATCAACCCGGCGGAGGTGGAGGGATCGAAGGCGATACAGTCGGGACTCTGGGGCGTCGAGACGAGAAATGGCGGCCGCGAGGTCATGCGGGACAGCGGCGATCTGCTGCGGGTGCTCGACAAACCGCAGGACGGCAGCTGGCGGATCCGGCTGGAGTCCTGGAACCAGCGATTCGATGCGCAGCCGGGGCCTCGTGCCCCGACCTGCTGCGCCGTGGCCCGTCGAGGCGCCTCCGCGCGCCGCTCGAGTTCGACCGTGATGGCCGCTGACGGGGCTTTTGAGGGGCCGGCGGCGATCCTGCTAACATGCCGCCCCTATGCCGGGGGAGGCTGTCAAGACACGATTCGCTCCCAGTCCGACGGGCGCCATGCACCTGGGCAACGCGCGCACGGCGCTGTTCTCGTGGCTGCTCGCGCGCCGCTACGGCGGAACCTTCCTGCTGCGCATCGAGGACACCGATCGCGAACGCCACCAGCCCGAGGCCGAGGTGGCCTTCATCGAGGACCTGCGCTGGCTCGGCCTGAGCTGGGACGAGGGCCCGGACATGCAGGGCCTCGCCGGCCCCTACCGGCAGTCCGAGCGCAGTCATATTTATGTGGCCCTTTACGGGCGGCTGGCCGAGGCCGGCCTCACCTACCCCTGCTTCTGCTCGCCGGAGGCCCTGGCCGTGCAGCGCAAGACCCAGCTCGCCGCCGGCAACCCGCCGCGCTACGCCGGCACCTGCGCGAAGCTCAGCGAGGCGCAGGTCGAGGAGAAGCTCAATCAGGGACTCACCCCCACGATGCGCTTCCGCGTGCCGCCCGGCCGGCAGATCCTCTTCAACGACATCGTGCACGGCCCGCAGCGCTACAGCTCCGATGACATCGGCGACTTCATCATTCGCCGCGCCGACGGCACCGCCTCGTTCTTCTTCTCCAACGCGGTGGACGACGCGCTGATGGCCGTGACGCACGTCATCCGCGGCGAGGACCACCTTGCCAACACGCCGCGGCAGCTGCTGCTGCTGGAGTCGCTGGGCTATCGGCCGCCGGAGTACGGCCACGTGAGCCTCATCGTCGGCAGCGACGGCGCGCCGCTGTCCAAGCGCCACGGCAGCGCCTCGGTGGAGGACCTGCGCGCGCGGGGGGTGCTCCCCGGCGCGGTGGTCAACATGCTCGCGCGCCTCGGCCACTACTACGAGTCCGGCCACTACATGCCGCTGGAGGCACTGGCGCAGTCCTTCGAGACCCGGCACCTCGGCGCCGCCCCGGCGCACTTCGACGAGCGGCAGCTCGAGCACTGGCAGCGCGAGGCGGTGCTGAACGCCGACGAGCACATCCTGGTCAACTGGCTGCAGGGCGCGCTGCCGTCGCACCTCGACGACAGGGCGCGCCGGCAATTCGTCCACGCCGTGCGCGGCAACGTGCTCTACCCCGCTGACGCGGACACCTGGGCGCGGATCGTCTATACAGACGATATGCCGGTCACCGGGGAGGCCATGGCAGTACTGCGGGCCGCTGACAAGGGGCTTTTTGTGGCCGCCGTCACCGCCGCCAGCGAGGCCGGGGGCGATTACGCCGCATTTGTCGCACGGCTGAAAACGCTCACCCCCGCCAAGGGCAAGGAGTTGTTCCAGCCGCTGCGGGCGGCCCTGACCGGGCGGCTGGATGGACCGGAGCTTGCTTCCCTGTTCGCGCTGCTGGGAGCAGACCGAATAAGACGTCGCCTGGAGAAACCACCGTGCTGAATCAGGACTCGAAACTCGTCATCTACAACACCCTCACCGGTCAGAAGGAGGAGTTCAAGCCCCTCGTTCCCGGCAAGGTCCGCATGTACGTCTGCGGCATGACCGTCTACGACTACTGCCACCTCGGGCATGCCCGGGTGATGGTGGTGTTCGACATGGTGGTGCGCTACCTGCGCGCCCGGGGCTACGAGGTGACCTACGTCCGCAACATCACCGACATCGACGACAAGATCATCAAGCGCGCCGCCGAGAACGGCGAGACCATCAAGCAGCTGACCGACCGCTTCATCGCCTACATGCACGAGGACGAGGCGGCCCTCGGCATCGTTCAGCCGGACTACACTCCTCGGGCCACCGAGTACGTGCCGCAGATGCTGGAGATCATCCGCAAGCTGGAGCAGAACGGGCTCGCCTACAAGGCCGAGGACGGCGACGTGAACTACGCCGTGCGCAAGTTCCCCGGCTACGGCAAGCTCTCCGGCAAGTCGCTCGACGAGCTGCGCGCCGGCGAGCGCGTGGCGGTGGACTCCGCCAAGCAGGACCCGCTGGACTTCGTGCTGTGGAAGGCCGCCAAGCCGGAGGAGGCCGCGGACTGCAAGTGGGACTCTCCCTGGGGCTGCGGCCGGCCGGGCTGGCACATCGAGTGCTCGGCCATGTCCGCCACCCTGCTCGGGGAGCAGTTCGACATCCACGGCGGGGGTCTCGACCTGCAGTTCCCGCACCACGAGAACGAGATCGCCCAGAGCGAGGGCGCCACCGGCAAGAAGTTCGTGAACCTTTGGATGCACAACGGCTTCGTGCGCGTGGACGACGAGAAGATGTCGAAGTCCCTCGGCAACTTCTTCACCATTCGTGACGTGCTGAAGCGGTACGACCCGGAGGTGGTGCGCTTCTTCATCCTGCGCGCCCACTACCGCAGCCCGCTGAACTACTCCGACCAGCACCTGGACGACGCCAAGAGCGGGCTGACCCGGCTGTACACGGCGCTGAAGAACAATCCCGCCACGGACGCGCCGGTGGACTGGAACGAGCCCCATGCACAGAAATTCCGCGCCGCCATGGACGACGACTTCAACACCCCGATTGCCATTTCCGTGCTGTTCGACCTGGTGACCGCCGCCAACAGCGGTGACAAGAACGCCGCCAGCCAGCTCAAGGGCCTGGCCGGGGTGCTGGGCCTGCTGCAGCGGGAGCCGAACGCCTTCCTGCACGGCGGTCCCGCTGCCGGGTCCGCCCTGCCGGACAACGTCATCGAGGCCCGGATCGCCGAGCGCATCGCGGCCAAGAAGGCCAAGAACTTCGCCGAGGCCGACCGCATCCGCAAGGAACTGCAGGAATCGGGCGTCGTGCTGGAAGACAAGCCGGGCGGCGTGACCGAGTGGCGCCGCGCCTGAGCGACTTTTCTCCCTCCCCTCGAGCGTCTTTTCCCTCTACCCCAGCGGGGGAGAGGGCCAGGGTAAGGGGGGAACCTCTGCCCACCACCCCACCCTAAGTCACTATTCCTGAAAACCAATTGACGATATCGGGGGCCGATGCGTATCATGCCGGCCCTCTGTGCGGTACCCCCGCTCTCGGAGCGGAATCGGGGCATAGCGCAGTCTGGTAGCGCACCTGCTTTGGGAGCAGGGTGTCGGGGGTTCGAATCCCTCTGCCCCGACCAAACGTTATGGGTTACAGTTTCGCGCAGGCAGGTAAAAAACGCGCCTGTAGCTCAGGGGATAGAGCATCGGCCTTCTAAGCCGGTGGTCGCAGGTTCGAATCCTGCCAGGCGCGCCAGATTGCGCGGCATGCGCCATTGCAAGGTTCAATGGTGGGCGTAGCTCAGTTGGTAGAGCCCCGGATTGTGATTCCGGTTGTCGTGGGTTCGAGTCCCATCGTCCACCCCATTCGACAACAGATGTCGTTGTAGTTGTTGTAGCAGTGAAGGCAGCAGATCCGCGGCACCGGGGCGTTAGCTCAGTTGGTAGAGCAGCTGACTCTTAATCAGTAGGTCCAAGGTTCGAATCCTTGACGCCCCACCATTTTTCAGTCACTTAGCTCGGCTCGATGCGTCATTACATTTCGAAGTAGACGCCACGTAGACGTTTGCCGTTCCTTGGCCCCGCCGAAATCTCTTCCACACTCTTACGGACGACGTCGCGATCGAGCACCTCTTGTACTAAATTCCCTAGGGGGGATCCATTGAAGCCTTACCCAGCAGCCAACAACGCCAAGGGCCAAGGACCGTGCGACCAGGGAACTATCAGGGACTCAAATTTTCGGCTGAAGGACTTGCGTTCAAAACGCACAAGTATGACCTTCGAACCGTTGAGCGCCTCCTAACCGATTACCGACGACTAGTTGATCAGACCCTTCCGTTGGTCATAGGGCAAAAAACTCTGACGGCCCGCCTCCGTAGCCAAGTTCGATATGAAGTTTCATTCTCCGCAGGGTCGTGGATAACCATATTGGAGTTTGTCTGGGAACACCGGGAAGCTCTTGCGGCGATTGCAGCGACCGACGGCGGACTCCATTCATTAGCAGGACGCATTGCCAAATTGATTGACGCTGTGCTGAGCTTTCGGCGTCGATACGAAGACCTGCTGTCCAAGGGCGAGAAGCCAACCATTCAATTGGCGTCGGATAATCGCATATCCATCCCAATCAACATCCAGAATAACGATACTGGAGGCGCCCCAATCGTAGTTAGTCCGGTCGTAATTATCGCCGCTGATGCAACACGATCGGCGCTTGACGATACCATCAATGCCATTGATGGCGAGCAGGTAAGTCGACTTTCCCTTACAGCCGAACGCACCTCCGCAGTCATTACACACGACGATCAACGACTAACTGGCCCGCTCAGAGAAGAATTGCCACAGACGATCACGGTGCTCGGCAGACTTAACGTGGTTGCATTCGACAGCCGTCGCGGCCAGCTGATTACACCAGGCGGACGGTATCCGGTCTCTTGGGATGACCATCTCCGAAAACAGATTCAACAGTATGCTGATACCGATGGGATAGAGTTCATTACCAAGCCGATCATCGACAATCGGCGATTTAGGGAAGAACCGATCGCTTTGCATATCCTTAAATGTTCACAGCCACAGCAACCATTATTAGACCCTGACGAGCGCCATTCGCATTAGCTGCATCCTGAGGGCTCCAGAACGTCACATGGCACAATCGGTTGCCGAAGCATATCAAGAGCTATTCCATTACACCGGATTGGCCGGTCTCGATGGAATACTTCGCTCTCAGACTTTATGGGCGACACACTATGCCTATCAAAACGATAGCAGTGAGATCCTTCAGTTCGCGTCACGGCTGCCCACAATTTTGCGCCCCCCCGATCGAGACAGTACTAACTCATTTGGCAGAGATCCCCGCAAACCGATCACTTATTGACGACATGGGCGGAATCGAAATCGCAAGCCAGACTTTAACGTCCCAGATCTCTAACGCACTTTACACCAGCACCTTCCAGACGACCAAGTACGGCCAACCCTTCGCAGAACCATACATCATTTCCTTCTGTACAACTCACAATCAAGAGATTGCCACTCATGGCCTCCTGAGCCAATGGCGCGGATATGGTATGGATGGCGGGTACGCCATCGTCTTCGACACAAAGCGCCTCGCTACCTTATTGGAGGAAGACCACAAGCACTGGAGGGACTTTATCTTGCAGGCGGACGCGATCTACTCGTCCGATAGTGACGACAAGATCCGTGGCGAGCTTGGCGATGACTTTGACGCAATCGCAAATAGCATTTCCAGATTCTTGCTTTCTGACGGGTCTGCGGACGCGTTAGAGCCTATCTATTATGCCTTAGTCAAATGCGCATCCCGCTATAAACATTGGGGCTTTCATGAGGAAAAGGAGGTGCGGATTGTCGTAATTCCACATAGCAAGCAGGTGTTACAGTTTACGAAACCAGAATGGAGAGCGACACACGAACGACCGCTTGGGTATTTTCCTCGTGCAGGCACCCCTGTGCCTTTCATCAATTTATTTGAGGGCATTACCCACCTTCCTGACAAGCCGTTGCCGATTACGCGAATAATCGTCGGTCCACACCCAGAAAAGGACAAACGAAAGCATGCCGTCGAGCGTCTCCTTTCTCGGTATGGACTTCCAATACCCGTTTCCGCCTCACAGATTCCATTTTTAGGGCGTTCCTAGCCCCATTGCGACTCAAGCTGCACTATGGCCACGGCTCACACAGAGGCGGCCCCATAAAGAGCAACATCCTCAGCCGTAAATCCCAAATACCGTAACTCAACCCACCCGTCCCGCAGACCGAGAAACAACCACGGCGAGCGGAATCTACTGCCCGTTCGCATATCCTCCCACCAGCTCTCTGCCCTCTGCCTGACCCGATGACCAAAAGGCACGAATCGTTTCAACCAACTGGGCGCCATTAGCCAAGAGCGAATCGCTGCCAAGTCCTTGCCTAGGCCGCCGCTATCCCACACCCTCGCGCCCTTGGGTAGCGCGTGCCCATTGCACCCCTTACTCGCGTACTTGGTGATATAGCCCACCGGACTTCGCGCCCAGCACGCTTGTGTATGACCGTGCTTCCACCATCCCTGTTTGTCGGGAAGTGGCGGTGTGTAGCCACGTGTCACCGCCGATGTAAAACTGATCCCCCTCGCCGAAGTAAAACTGATCCCCCTGGGTGATGATGGCGGCTTTTTGGGCCGCCGAAATGATGACTCAGGAGCAGGCTGTGGAGATAAGGGTGCTGGCCCGCCAGGGCCAATCGAAGAAGGCGATCGCGCGGCAGTTGGGGGTGTCGATCAATATGGTGAGGCGGTATCTGCGTGAGCCGCAGGCCGGACAGTACAAGGCGCGGTCGCCGCGGCCGCAGAAGCTGGATCCGTACCGGGAGTATGTGGATGAGCGGGTGGCGGCGGCGCGGCCGCGGTGGATCCCGGCCACCGTGCTGCTGCGGGAGTTGCGCGAGCGAGGCTATCCCGGGGGGATCAGTCAGCTGAAGGCGTACCTGTGGAGGCTGAAGCCGAGGCGCGAGGACCCGGTGGTGCGCTTCGAGACGGCCCCCGGAGAGCAGATGCAGGCGGACTTCACGACGGTGCGCCGAGGGCGGGAGCCGTTGAAGGCATTCGTGGCGACATTGGGCTACAGCCGGGCGAGCTACGTGCGCTTCAGCGCGGAGGAGACCAGCGCGACGTTGCTGCGGGGCCTGGAGGAGGCATTCGAGACCTTCGGCGGCGTACCGCGGGAGGTGCTGTTCGACAACGCCACGACGGTGATCATCGATCGCGACGCCTACGGCGCCGGCGAGCATCGCTGGCACCAGGGGCTGCTGGAGCTGGCGGAGCGCTACGGATTTCGCCCGCGCGTGTGTCGACCGTATCGCGCCCGCACCAAGGGCAAGGTCGAGCGCTTCAACGGTTACCTGAAGGGCAGTTTCCTCACCCCTCTGGCCGCGACGCTGAAGACGGCGGGATTGAAGCTCGATGTCGACAGCGCCAATGCGCACATCGGCCGCTGGCTGGCCGAGGTGGCGCATCAGCGCGTGCACGGCACGACCGGGGAACTGCCGTCGGTGCGCCTGGTGGCCGAGCGCGAGGCGTTATTGCCGCTGCCGGCGAGGTCTGCGACATCGGTGTCATCGGTAATCCAATAATCCCCACTTCTGGTAATCGAAAAGTCCCCACCCCCCTGACAAATCGAGGAGGTTCGGGATGAATAGGTTCGATGCGGAGATGATGGGCAGTATGGTCCCCGAGCGGCAGACGCTGGAGGAGGGGGCCATGTTGGAGAAAGAGCGTTGGGAGCAGATCCGGGTGATGCACGGTGAGCAAGGAAAGAGGATTGCCGAGATTGCCCGGGAGCTGGAGCTGGATCGCAAGACAGTGCGACGTTGCCTGCGTCAGGAGCAGTGGCAGCCGTACCGTCGCGAGGCGGTCGGCTCACGGATATTGAAGGCGCACGAGGACTACCTTCGCCAGCGTGCCGGGCAGGTCGGCTACTCGGCGCAGATCCTGTACCAGGAGTTGCGCGAGCGCGGCTACGCGGGCAGCTATGAGACGGTGAAGCTGTTCGTGCGACCGTTGCGGCAGGAAGCGAGCATCGGGGATCTGACGCTGCGACGTTTTGAAACCCCGCCCGGTCAGCAAAGCCAGATCGACTGGGGCCAGGCGGTCGTGCCCTTCCGGGCAGGCAGCGCCGGCGTGCATCTCTTCGTACTGACCCTGGGCTACAGCCGCCGCAGCTTCGTGTGCGCCTACCCCAATGAGCAGCTGGGGGCGTTTCTGGAAGCCCACGAGCGCGCCTTCGAGCATTTCGGCGGTCACACGCGCGAGCATCTCTACGATCGGCCGCGGACGGTATGTCGAGCCGAGGAGGCCGGTGCGCGGCGCTGGAATGGGACGTTTCTGGCCTTCGCCGAGTACTGGGATTTCGAGCCGCGGCTGTGCCGGCCGTACCGGGCACGGACCAAGGGCAAGGTGGAGTCGGGCGTGAAGTACGTCAAGCGCAATTTTCTGCCCGGCCGGCACTTCATCGATCAGAGCGATTTCGACGAGCAGCTGCAACGCTGGAGCGCGGAGATTGCCGATGTGCGCATCCACGGCACGACGCACGAGCGACCGATCGATCGCTTCGAGCGGGAGCGCGGGCAGCTGGTCGACTGCCAGGGGCAGCCGAGTTTCCGCCTGGAGCGGCCGGTGGCCCGCGTGGTGGCCAGCGATTACCTGGTCAGCTACCAGACCAACCGCTACTCGGTGCCGTTTGGGCTGATTGGCAAGACCGTAGAGCTCAAACCCTGCGGTCCGCAGCTGCAGATCTGGTACCGCGGCGAGGCGGTGGCCGAGCATCCGTTGCTGCCGGGGCGGCATCAGCTGCGCTGGCAGCCGGAGCACGGGCCCGGGGCGATTGCGCGCAACGCACGCTTGCGTCACTCGCATCGCGGCGACAGTCGCGCGACGGCTACCTCGATGCCGCAGGTGCAGGTGCGTGACCTCTCGCTCTACGATCAGCTCTTCGCCGGTGCCGGCGTGCAGGTCTCGCCATGAGCGCCGCGCAGCTCGAGCGTTTGCAGGAGAATCTGCAACGGCTGCGATTATTCAAAAGCCGCGAGCGGCTGGAAGCCTTGCTGCAGGAGGCCACGAGCAAGGAGATGAGCTATGCGGACTTCCTCGATGGCGTGCTCACCGAGGAGGTCGTCTCCAAGACGGCCAAGAACGTCACCATGAGGACCAACCTCGCCCGCTTTCCGTTCGTGAAGGGATTGGAAACCTTCGACTTCGCCTATCAGCCCTCCATCGACCGCAAGCAGATCCAGCAGCTCTCGATGTGTCACTTCATCGAGCACGGCGAAAATGTGGTCATCCTGGGGCCCCCGGGCGTCGGCAAGACGCATCTGGCCGTCGGCTTGGGCATCAAGGCCATCGAGCATGGCTACCGGGTGCTGTTTACCACGGCGGCAGCGATGATTGCGGCACTGACGCGCGCCCACGGCGAGGGGCGGCTGGAGGAGAAGCTGAAGCTCTACACGGTGCCACGGCTGCTCATCATCGATGAGATCGGCTACCTGCCGATCGACCGGGCCGGGGCGAATCTGTTTTTCCAGCTCATCTCCCGACGCTACGAGAAGGGGCCGATGATCCTGACCAGCAACCAGAGCTTCGGCGCCTGGGGCGAGGTCTTTGGCGATCGCGTCATCGCCACAGCCATCCTCGACCGGGTGCTGCACCACGCCATTACGCTGAACATCCGCGGCAACTCCTACCGCCTCAAGGAGAAGCTCAAGGCCGGCCTGGTGCGTGCCGAGGAGACGACCGATTGACCAACCGGGGGTGGGGATTTTTCAATTACCGAAACTGGGGACATTTGGATTACCGTTGACAACATCGGCCAACCTCATGCCGTGGCGAGCGGCGCGGGAGCGACGGCCGGTGCCGGTGGAGAGCCTGCAGCATCCGCTGTCGGTGTACGAGGCGCTCTTGGAGGTGCAGGCATGAATCTGCAGCAGGAGCGGATCGCCGCGCTGTGCCGGGGATTGAAACTCGAGCGGATCGCCGTGGAGTGGGCGGCGCTGGCGCAGAAGGCGGCCAGCGAGGAGTCGAGCTTCGGGCAGTTTCTGGAAACGCTGCTGGCGGCCGAGCAGGCCGCCCGCAGGGAGCGTACGCGGGAGGCGTTGCTGAAGCTGGCGACACTGCCGGCCATCAAGACGCTGGAGCAGTACGACTTCGGCTTCGCCAGCGGCGCGCCGCGCACGCAACTGCAGGAGCTCGCCACGCTGAGCTTCATCGAGCGGACCGAGAACATCGTGCTGCTCGGGCCCAGTGGCGTGGGCAAGACTCACCTGGCCGTTGCACTGGCCTACCGCGCGGTGATGGCCTCGGTGAAGACCCGATTCGTCAGCGCCGCGGACCTGATGCTGCAGCTGGCCACTGCGCGGCACCAGGGGCGGCTGAAGGAGTACTTCAACCGGACCGTGCTCGGGCCGAGGTTGCTGGTCGTCGATGAGATCGGTTATCTGCCTTTCGGGCGCGAGGAGGCCAACCTGTTTTTCAACGTCGTGGCCAAGCGCTACGAGCGCGGCAGCATGATCCTGACCAGCAACCTGCCGTTTACGCAGTGGGCCTCGGCTTTCGCCGAGGACCAGACGCTGACGGCGGCGCTGCTCGACCGGCTGCTGCACCACGCACACATCGTGCAGATTGCCGGGGAGAGCTATCGGCTGAAGGACAAACGAAAGGCCGGTCAGGTGCGGCCACGACAGGCCACCGGCTGACCACACAAGGGGCCGGGGGGATCAGATTTA
>Ga0209172_10002081_pt1 | contig 37733 bp, 35 predicted proteins | sample LarsenN4metaG_FD_184113 | JGI IMG/M metagenome (GOLD analysis project Ga0209172, IMG submission 184113) | Hot spring sediment bacterial and archeal communities from British Columbia, Canada, to study Microbial Dark Matter (Phase II) - Larsen... ... | reverse complement strand
ACGCGCCGCTGGCGCTGCCGCTGCAGCAACAGTCGATCCAGGTGCTGCCGCGGCCGCCGAAGGGCAGGCCCGGTGCGGCGGGTGCGGGCGGCGCCGCCGGCGCGACCGGCGCGACCGGCGCGGCCAACACGAAACATCCCGCGCTGGACGACTGGGCCGCCCTGCTCGCCCCCGCGCTGCAAGGCCACGACCTCGGCCTGCTCTCCGAGGCCGGCCTGCCCGCCGTGGCCGACCCGGGCAGCGCGCTGGTCGGCGCGGCGCACCGTGCCGGCATCGCGGTGCTGCCGCTCGCCGGCCCCAGCTCTCTGATGCTGGCGCTGGCCGCCAGCGGCCTGGAGGGCAACCGCTTCGCCTTCGTGGGCTACCTGCCGCAGGACGCCGCAGCGCGCATGGCGCGGCTGCGCGAACTCGAGGCGCACTCGCGCCGCGCGCAGGAGACGCAGATCGTGATCGAGACGCCCTACCGCAACCAGGCGCTCTTCGCGTCGATGTTGGCGAGCCTGGCGCCCACCACGCGGGTGGCGGTGGCCTGCGGCCTCACGCTGCCCGCCGGCTACTGCCGCATGGCCAGCGTGGCCGACTGGCAGGCCGCGCCGGCGGCCCTGCCCGACCGCGTTCCCGCGGTGTTCTGCTTCCAGGCTTGAAGAGCGGGGCTCGCCGTCTTCAGCGCCCGCCGCCGAGCAGCGTCGCCACCTTCTTCTTGGCCCGGATGTTCGGCGACAGGCCGCGCGCCGGCGCCGGCGTGGGCGCGGCGGCGCCCTTCTCCCACGCCGCCTGGCCCGAGCCGCTCGGCTCGTAGGGGCGATCGAACAGCGGGTCGGCGGGCGCGGCACTGCGCCGTGCCGGCTCGGCGGCCGCACGCGGCGTCGGTGCCGCAGGCCGCGGCGCCGCTTCGCGCTCGTCGTCGTCCTCCGTGCGCCGGCGCGGGCGGCGCGGGCGATCGTCGTCCAGCTCGATCGGCTCGATCTCGATCTTCTTCTTGATGAGCCTCTCGATCTCCGAAATCATGCGCGCGTCGTCGCGCGTCACCAGCGTGACGGCGAGGCCCGACGCCCCCGCGCGCCCGGTGCGCCCGATGCGGTGCACGTAGTCCTCGGCGTTGAAGGGCACGTCGAAGTTGAACACCGCGGGCAGGTCGGCGATGTCGAGGCCGCGCGCCGCCACGTCGGTGGCCACCAGCAGCTCCACCTCGCCGGCCTTGAACGCGGCGAGTGCCTTCAGCCGCTCGTCCTGGCTCTTGTCGCCATGCAGCGCCTGCGTGCGCAGGCCGTCGCGCTCGAACGAGCGGGCCAGGCGCGCCGCGCCGATCTTGGAGTTCACGAACACCAGGGCCTGGCTCAACTCGCGCGAGCGCAGCATCTGGCGCACCACGCGGCGCTTGTCGTCGTCGGTGACGCTGTAGAAGCGCTGCTCCACGTTCGTGGCGGTGGCGTTGGGCCGCGCCACTTCCACCGTCACCGGCTCCTGCAGGTAGCTCTGCGCCAGGCGCCGGATCTCGGGCGAGAAGGTGGCCGAGAAGAGCAGCGTCTGGCGCTCCTTGGGCAGGTAGGAGAGGATGCGCTGCAGGTCGGGCAGGAAGCCGATGTCGAGCATGCGGTCGGCCTCGTCGAGCACCACGTACTCGACCTGGTTGAGCACGGCCGTCTTCATCTCGATGTGATCGAGCAGCCGGCCCGGCGTGGCGATCAGCACCTCGACGCCCTTGCGCAGCTCCTCGGTCTGCGGCTTGATGTCGATGCCGCCGAAGACCACCGCGCTGCGCAGCTGCGTGTACTTGGCGTACTTGGCCACGTTCATCGCCACCTGGTCGGCGAGTTCGCGCGTCGGCGCCAGCACCAGGGCGCGTACCGGGTGGCGCGCCGGCGACATGCTGGCGTTCTCGTGCTTGAGCATGCGCTGCAGCAGCGGCAGCGTGAAGGCGGCGGTCTTGCCGGTGCCGGTCTGCGCGGCGCCCATCACGTCGCGGCCGGCCAGCACGATCGGGATCGCCTTGGCCTGGATCGGCGTCATCGACGCGTAGCCGCTCTCGGCCACGGCGCGCAGCAGCTTGGGGTCGAGGGGGAGGGTGGAGAACAGCGGGGCCGGGAGGGCAGCCGCTTCGCCCGGCGGGACAGGGGATTCGCTCATCGAGGCGCGATTATCGCCGCGCCTTGGCCGGTCGGCCCCATGCTGGCCTGGCGATGGCCTAGCGCTGGCCTTCCAGCGGCCGCGGCCGCGTGGCGATGGCGCGCATCCAGCGCGGTGACTTGAAACGCACGATGCGCCAATACAGGCCGATGTAGGTCAACCCGAACAGCAGCAGGAAGAGCCCCATCAGCGGCGTGCTGTTCCAGAACAGCATCGCAGGCACCACCGAGAACATGCACAGCATCCACAGCACCGGCGACGTCATCGAGTTGCGCCGCGTCAGCTGCTTGGCGCTGCGGTCGCCCACCGCCCAGCGCATGACGCGGCGGTAGACCAGCGAATGCAGGTGGATGCCGTCGGGCATCGACGCCGGCACGGCCTTCAGGAAGCGCCGCCGGTACATCGAGAACAGCGTCTCGAACACCGGGTAGATGCAGACCAGCAGCGGGAACAGCGGCGAGACCTCGGGGTTGCGCACCAGCAGCAGGATGGCCACCTCGGCGACGTAGAAGCCGAGGAAGTAGGCCCCGCCGTCGCCCAGGAAGATGAGCCCGGCCGGGAAGTTCCAGACGAAGAAGCCGAGCACCGCGCCCACCCCGGCCAGGGCGAGCAGCGCGACCAGCGGGTCGTCGACCTGGAAGCCCACGTAGGCCAGGCTCGCCAGCATGATCACCACGCACATCGAGGCCAGGCCGTTGAAGCCGTCGATGATGTTCACCGAGTTGGCGATGCCGGCCACCGCGAACACCGTGATCAGCAAGGCCCCGACGGGATAGGACACCAGCCAGTCGAGGCCCGGCAGGTCGGTGCGGTTGATCGACGCGCCGAGCAGCCACCAGGCCAGAGCGGCGGCCACCGCCGTGGCGGCCAGCCGCTTGGCCGGACGGACCGACTTGGTCAGGTCTTCGATCAGGCCCGCCGCGAACGCCGGCAGGCCGCAGGCGAGCAGCATCGCCGCCGACTGCCACGACGGCGCGCCCGCCAGCCACATTGCCGCGGTGGCCGCGACGATGCCCAGCAGGATGCCCACGCCGCCGATGCGCGGCACCGGGCGGGCGTGGAACTTCTGCGGCCCGTCGAGGTTGTGATCGAGCGAGAGGTGGCCGTGGCTGCGCGCCGAGTGCAGCACGAACAGCGTGATGCCGAGCGACACGGCGAAGGCGACCACGAGGGCGAGCATGCGGCGGATTGTAGGGAGGTCGGGATGCGGACCTTTCCGCAGAAAGTCGGGCCTGCGCGCCGGCGCCGGCGGGCTGCAGGCGGGCTGCAGGCGGTGGCTAGAATCGCGCGTTTTTCGAGCACCTCGAGCGTCGAGCGTCTCCGCCCGTCCCGGTCCTGCGCGTTGGTTCCTCATCGTCCGTTGCCCTCCTTGCCCATGTCGATCGCCCGCGTGACCGAGAGAGCGTCGAAGCTGGCGATCCTGCTGGGCGCTTTGCTTGTCCTTCTCGCCCTGCTCTCCCTGGCCGCGCCGGCCCAAGCCCAGACCGCGTTGAACCCGGGCCTGCCCTCGACGTCCTCCGAAGCGCAGGACGCCGCCGCACAGTCCGGCGGTCCGGTTCGCCTGCGCGCGCTGCCCGCGGCACGCGACGACGGCCGTGACCCGCAGCGCCTGTCCGCCGAGCCGTTGACGACCCCTGCCCCGCCCTACGTGCCCGGCGAGTTCGAGCGCTACGTGCAGCAGCAGGCCGGCAACGACACCACCGTGCGCCGCTTCGGCAGCGAGCTCGTCACCGGCGGCGCGGAGGGGCGCGGCGCCGAACTCAGCCCGCTGGCGCCCGCCGACTACGTGATCGGTCCGGGCGACGAGGTGCTGGTGACACTGTGGGGCTCGGTCGATGCCGACCTGCGCCTCGTCGTCGACCGCGGCGGCCGCATCACCATCCCGCGCGTCGGCACCGTGCAGGTTTCGGGTGTGCCGCTGGCCGAGCTGCAGGAGGTGGTGAACCGCCGCGTGGCCACCGTGTTCCGCAACTTCCAGAGCAGCGTGAGCCTGGGGCAGCTGCGCGGCATCCGCGTCTTCGTGACCGGCTTCGTCGTCAACCCCGGCGCCTACACCGTGAGCAGCCTGTCGACCGTGGTGGCCGCGCTGATGCGCGCCGGCGGCCCCTCGGCGGCCGGCAGCTTCCGCAACATCGAAGTGCGCCGCGGCAGCGAGACGGTCTCGCGCTTCGACCTCTACGACCTGCTGCTCAAGGGCGACCGCGCCGCCGACCGCGTGCTGCAGGCCGGCGACGTGGTGCACGTGGGGCCGGTGGGCACGCAGGTGGGCTTCATCGGCAGCGTCAACAAGCCGGCGGTCGTGGAGCTCAAGGCCGGCGAGACGGTGGCCGACGCGCTGCGCATGGTGGGCGGCTTCACTGCCGTGGCCGACCGCAGCCGGCTGGCGGTGGAGCGGCTGGCGGAACGCAACACCGGGCGCATTGCGCAGCTCGAGCTGCCGCGCGACGAGCGCGCGGGGCTGTCGCATGGCGATCTGCTGCGCGCGTTCAGTGCCGTGTCGGCGGCTTTGCCGCTGCAGCGGCAGGCCAAGCGGGTGAAGGTGGAAGGCGAGGTGAACAGGCCGGGCGAGTACGTGCTGCCGGAGAGCAGCAGCCTGCTCGACGCCATCCGCGCTGCGGGCGGCTTCACGCCCGGCGCGTACATCTTCGCCACCGAGTTCACGCGCGCGAGCGTGCAGCGCACGCAGCAGGAGAACTACGACCGCGCGCTGCGCGACCTCGAGACCGACTTCGCGCGCGCCTCGGGCACGCAGCGCGTGGCCAGCAGCGAAGAGGCGGCCGGCCAGCAGGCGCGGGCGGCGGGCACGCAGCGGCTGATCGAACGGCTGCGCGCGCTCAAGCCCACCGGGCGCGTGGTGCTGCAGCTGGAGCCCAACGCCACCGAGCTGCCCGACCTCGCGCTGGAGGATGGGGATCGCATCTTCGTTCCCTCCCGGCCGACCACGGTGGGCGTGTTCGGCAGTGTGTTCAACGCCGCGACCTACCTTCACATGCCGGGCCGCAGCCTCAACGACTACCTCGTGCTGGCCGGCGGGCCCACCAAGGGCGCGGATCGTGGCAGCCTGTTCGTCGTGCGGGGGAACGGCAGCGTTGTCAGCGGTCGGCAGAGCAGCGGCAACTGGTTCGGGCGCGGGGGCGGACTGGAGCAACTTCGGGCGGAGCCGGGCGACACGTTGTTCGTCCCGGAGGAGATGGACAAGACCACCTTCCTTCAGGCGGCGAAAGATTGGACGCAGATCGTGTTCCAGTTCGGGCTGGGGGTGGCGGGGATCGTGAGTGCGACGCGATGAACTGGAACCCGGGACCGGCCTCCGCGGCCCCCGTGGCGGCGCCGGCCGAGGTCGACCTGATGGAGGCCTTCGTCGCCCTGCTGCTGCGGTGGCGCTCGTTGATCGGCGCGCCACTGCTGGCGAAGGCACTGGCGGTCGGGTTCTCGTTGGCCGTGCCCAAGACATGCGCCAGCACCGACCTGCTGGCCGACCTGTCGCTGAAAGACGGAGACAGCATCGTCCTGCCGGCGGCACCAGGCTTCGTCTACGCGGTGGGCGCGGTGGCCAGCAGCAGCCGTAACGCGAGGGCCGCACGGTCACCTTGTTCATCGTGCGTGCCGACGGCTGCATCATCCACCGCCGCGACTTGGGCTGGTTCGTCATGACCGCCAAGGCGACGACACTCGCTCAGGTCGACACCATCGGCGAGCTGAAGCACTTGGTCGGGAAGAGCGCCTGGAGCGTCCTCGTGCGCGGCCTCGGGGACGGGTCGCAGGTTCTGGCCAACCTTGGCCTGACCGGCGCCCTCAGCAGTCCGGGCCGATGAACCCGCAGGAACAGACCGGGTCGACCTCGGCAGCGCCCACTGCGGAGGAAGGCATTTCTCTGCTGGAGCTGGCGGTGCCGATTGCCGCGAACTGGCGCCTGCTGGTTATCGGGCCGCTCGTCATCGGCGCGCTGGCAGTGGGCGCGTCCTACCTCGTGCCGCCAACCTACACGGCCCGCACCACCTTCCTGCCGCCGCAGCAGAGCCAGGGCGGGGCCGCTTCGGCGCTCGCGTCCCTGGGTGCGCTCGCCGGGCTGGCCGGCGTCGCCGGTGGCATCAAGAGTCCGGCCGACCAGTACGTGTCGCTGATGCAGTCGGTCAACGTTCAGGACCGCATCATCGAGGCCTTTGACCTGATGCGGGTCTACAAGACGCGGCTGCGCATCGAGGCGCGCGAGCAGCTCAACGAGCGCGTGCGCATCGTACTCGGCAAGAAGGACGGCCTGATCTCCGTGGAGGTCGACGATCCCGACCCGGGCCGGGCCGCCGAAATCGCCAACCGTCATGTGGCCGAGTTGCGCAGGATCACCGCCGAGCTGGCGCTTTCCGAGGCGCAGCAGCGCCGGGTCTTCTTCGAGACCCAGCTCAAGCAGACACGCGAGCGCCTGGCCGAGGCCCAGCAGGCCCTGCAGCAGAGCGGGTTCAACCAGGGCACGCTAAGGGCCGAGCCAAGGGCGGCGGCCGAGGGTTACGCGCGGCTACGCGCGGAGCTCACCGCCTCGGAGGTCCGGCTTCGTGTGTTGCGCAGCCGGCTCGCCGACGAGGCACCCGAAGTCGTGCAGCAGCAGAGCGTGGTGGCAGCCCTGCGAGCGCAGCTTGGCAAGCTCGAGTCGGCGGCCGAGGGCGCGACTGACTCCAACTACCTGGGCCGCTACCGTGAGTTCAAGTACCAGGAGACCCTGTTCGAGCTGTTTTCCAAGCAGTTCGAGCTCGCCCGCGTCGACGAGAGCCGCGACGGCACCTTGATCCAGGTCGTCGACGCCGCGGTCGCGCCGGAGCGCAAGAGCCGGCCGCGACGCAGCGTCATCGCCGTGGTCTCGACCGGACTGGCCGGCGTGGCTCTGCTCGTCTTCGTGCTGCTGCGCCACGGCCTGAGCGGCGCCGGCGCGGACCCGCTCACCTTGAGCAGGCTCCAGCGGCTGCGCGCCTCCTTCCGGCGCGGTACGCCGGCCTGAACCACATCGGCTGCCCCATTCGCGGCACGGCCGAAGCCGACACCACGCAACGACAATCGCACCGTGAGCCAGTCGACCATCTACGTCACCCAGCCCTTTCTGCCGTCCCTGGACGAGTTCCAGCCCTACCTCGAGGAGATCTGGGCCAACAAGATCCTCACCAACGGCGGGCCGTTCCACCAGCGCCTGGAGGCCGCGCTGCGCGAGTACCTCGGCGTGCCGCAGGTGGCGCTGTTCTCTAACGGCACGCTGGCGCTGATCACGGCGCTGCAGTCGCTCCGCATCACCGGCGAGGTGCTGACGACGCCATACTCGTTCGTCGCCACCGCGCACTCGCTCACCTGGCACGGCAACCGGCCGGTGTTCGTCGACATCGACCCGGTGACGCTGAACATGGACCCGGCGCGCATTGAGGCCGCGATCACGCCGCAGACCACGGCCATCATGCCGGTGCACTGCTACGGCAACCCCTGCGACGTCGACGCGATCCAGGCCATCGCCGACCGCTACAACCTGCGCGTGATCTACGACGCGGCGCATGCCTTTGGCGTGCAATGCCACTGCGGCAGCGTGCTCAATCACGGCGACCTGTCGGTGCTGAGCTTCCATGCCACCAAGGTGTTCAATACCTTCGAGGGTGGTGCCATCGTCTGCCACGACGCCAAGACCAAGCAGCGCATCGACCGGCTGAAGAACTTCGGCTTCGTCGACGAGGTCACCGTGGTGGCGCCGGGCATCAATGCGAAAATGAGCGAGTTCAACGCTGCCTTCGGCCTGCTGCAGCTCAAGCACATGCCCGAAATCATGTCGCGGCGCGCCGCGATCGACGCCGCCTACCGCGAGGGGCTGGCCGGCGTCGAGGGCATCCGCTGCCTGCCCACCAGCGGGCAGAAGGTGTCCAACCACGCCTACTTCCCGATCCTGGTCGAGCCCGGCTACCCGCTGGACCGCGACGGCCTGTACCAGCACCTCAAGGAGCATGGCATCTTCACGCGCCGCTACTTCTATCCGCTGATCTCGGACTTCCCGATGTACCGCGGTCTGCCCAGCGCGCAGCGCAGCAACCTGCCGGTGGCCGCGGCCGCGGCAGACCGCGTGCTTTGCCTGCCGATCTACCCGGCGCTGGCGTCCGAGGACCAGCTGCGCGTGATCGACCTGGTGCGCAAGGGCTGAGGATGGGCCTGCTCAGTCGCGCCGAGTTGGAGCGCATGGGCTTCGCGGCCCTGGGCGAAGACCTGCGCGTCTCGGACAAGGCCTCGTTCCATTCTGCGTCCCGCATCGAGCTGGGCGACCACACGCGCATCGACGACTTCTGCGTCCTCTCGGCCGGAACTGGAGGCATCCACATCGGGCGGCACGTCCACGTGGCCGTGTACACCTCGCTCATCGGCGCCGGGCGCATCGAACTCGGGGACTTCTGCAACCTCTCTTCGCGCGTGTCGATCTACTCCAGCAGCGACGACTACAGCGGCCGGACGATGACGAACCCGACCGTGCCCGATGCCTACAAGGACGTGCACCACGCCGACGTACGGCTGGGTCGGCACGTGATCGTCGGCTCGGGCTCGGTGATCCTGCCGGGCCTGACCCTCGAGGACGGCGTCGCCGTGGGCGCACTCTCGCTGGTGCGCGAGGACTGCCGCGCCTTCGGCATCTACGCCGGGCAGCCGGCCCGGCGCGTGCGCGAACGCGAGCGCGGATTGCTTGAACTGGAGCAGGCTTTCCTGGCCGGCCAGCCTCGCCCGAGCCAGCCACAGCAATGTCGCTGAAGGCGAACCTGGCGGCCAACTACGCCAGCCAGATCTATACCGCCTTCATCGGCATCGTGATGATGCCGCTGTACCTGTCGACGATGGGCAGCGAGGCCTACGGCCTCGTCGGCTTCTTCGCGATGCTGCAAGCCTGGTTCAACCTGCTCGACCTGGGGCTGACACCGACCATTGCGCGCGAGGCCGCCCGTTACCACGGCCAGGCCCTGCCGGCGCTGGACTACCGCCGCGTGTACCGGGCGCTGTCGACCGTCTTCGTCGCTGTCGCCGTCGTCGGGGGTTTGGTGCTGTTCCTGCTGGGCGAGGTGCTGGCCGAGCGCTGGCTCAAGCTGGAGAGGCTGGCGCCCGGCGAGGTCGTGCTGGCGCTGCAGACTATGGCCGCGGCGGTGGCACTGCGCTGGCTCGGCGGCCTGTACCGCGGCGTGATCTCGGGTGCCGAGCGGTTGGTCTGGCTCGGTGGCTTCAACGCGCTGGTAGCGACGCTACGTTTCGTGGCGGTGTTCGCGAGCATGGCGATCTGGGGCTTCAAGCCGGTCGTGTTCTTCTGGCACCAGCTGGCAGTCGCGGCGCTCGAGCTCGCCGGGCTGTGGTGGAAGAGCCAACCCCTGCTACCGCCGCAGCGCGGGCTGCCCGAGGCGGTGGGCTGGTCGCTGGCACCGGTGCGGCCGCTCGTGAAGTTCGCGCTCGGCATCGCGCTCACCTCGTCGGTGTGGGTGTTGGTGACGCAGAGCGACAAGCTGCTGCTGTCCGGCATCCTGCCCCTGGCCGAGTTCGGCTACTTCTCGCTGGCCGTGTTGGTGGCCGGCGGCATCACCTTGCTGACCGGGCCCATCAGCAGCAGCATCATGCCGCGCATGGCGCGGCTGCACGCCAATCAGCAGCTGGCGGCGGTGCGACAGGTCTATGCGCAGGCGACGCAGCTCGTGGCCATCGTCGTGGGAACCGCGGCCTCGACGTTAGCCTGGTGCGCGGGCCCGCTGATGTTCGCGTGGACTGGCAGCGGCGAGATCGCCGACCGCACCGAAGACGTGCTGCGCATGTACGCCATCGGCAACGGGCTGCTCGCCCTCAGCGCCTTTCCCTTCTACCTGCAGTACGCCCGCGGCACGCTCCGGCACCACATCATCGGCAACTGCGCGATGGGCGCCGTGCTGATCCCGTCGGTGCTCGCGGCGGCAACGGCCAACGGGGCGGTGGGCGCCGGGGCTGCCTGGCTGGCCGTGAACGCCTTGTACTTACTGACCTGGGTGCCCTACTCCCACGCCCGTCTCGAGCCGGGGCTGCACTCGCGCTGGCTGCTGCACGACGTGCTGCCGGCTGTTCTGCTTGTGCAAGGGGCCGCGGTGGCGCTCCACCTGCTGTCGCCCGGCGCGTTCGGAGACCGGTGGTCCGCAGCTTTCTACACTATCGGATTTGCCCTCACCTGTGCGGTCGCTGCGGTGCTGGGCTCCTCAGAAGGTCGTCGGATGCTGGTCCGGGCAGCCGGGCGGGCGGTCTGATCGAGGCGTCGAGCAATGTCTCAGCCTTGGTTTGCGCACTCGCCGGTGTACCTGATGGCGGCCTGGTGGGCCTTCTGGCTCGTCGCGGCCATCACGCCCTTGAACATCTTCGTCTCACCGCCCTTGAGCGTGTTGTCCCAGTTCGGCGTCTTTATCGCGGTCTTCCTGCTTGGCCATCTCCTGATGCTGGTTCTGACTCCCTGCCGCCCCGGCCCGGAAGCGCTGCCCGCAGGCAGCGGGCGCTCGCCGGCCGCCGCGGTGTCGCCCTGGCTGCGCACGATGCTGATGGTGATGGCCCTGGGCTGCCTGCTGATCGTGCTGCTGAGCCTGCACAGGGCGGGTGCGTTCACGGACAGCTTCATCGAGTACTTCATCAGGCTGCGACGCGGTGAGCTCAGCGGCGAGTCGCTCACCGGCTCGGGCCTGCTCGACGTGGCCACCAAGGCCATCGTCTGGCCGGTGTCGTACACGCTGGTGGTTGTCGCGCTGGCACTGCGAATCGGGGCGCTGCGGGGCGTGCTGATCGTCGCCGCGCTCAACATCCTGCTGTTCTCGTACCTGTGGCAGGTGAACTACTCGCTGATCTACCTGTTCTGGTTCTTCGTTCTTTACCTGGTTGTCGGCATGGCGCGGGGCCTGCCGGTCGACCGCAAGGCGCTAGGGCTGGTGCTGCTGCTGATCGTGGCGCTGGTCGCCGTCGCCGCGAACCGCTTCGGCGGCGACGTGCTGGGCGGCCTGCAGCGCTACATGTTCGGCTACCACATGGCCGGGTTCGCGTTCTACGGCCACCACTTCCTCAATCCCTCGAGCCTGCTGCACGACCATTCGCTGGGCCGCTCGTCGCTCGGTTTCCTGGAGCAGGCGGTGGAGATCATCTCGCGCCGCCTGGACCTCGGCTTCGTGGCCGCGAGCTCCATCAATGCCGACTTCAACAATGAGACGGTGGACCTCGGCCGCATCGACGTCATCGAGGGCAACGCCTTCGGCACCTTCTTGTTCGGGCTGTACCGCGACTTCCACTTCGTCGGCATCGTGGCCGGCGGGCTGATCTACGGCGCCCTGGTGACGCTGCTGCTGCAGCGGTCGTGGCGTCACTGGGGAGCCGGCGCGGCCTTCTACGTACTCGCCTCGTCGTGGATGGTGGGCATGATGGTCAACCCGATAGAGCAGGTGCACTTCTGGTTCGCGCTGACGCTGATCGGCGTGCTCGTGGTCTTCAACCGGGGCTTCAGGCCATGACACCGAAGGTCAGCGTCTGCATGATCTCGTACCGTCACGCGGCCTTCATCGCGCAGGCGATTGAGAGCGTCCTGGCGCAGCAGTGCGACTTCGAGATCGAACTGGTCATCGGCGACGACTGCAGCCCCGACGGCACCGGCGCCATCTGCGACGAGTTCGCACGGCGCGATCCGCGCGTGCGGTTGCTGCCGCGCGACCGCAACCTCGGTGTGATGGCCAATTTCTCGCGCACGCTGCAGGCCTGCCGCGGCGAGTACGTCGCCGTGTGCGAGGGCGACGACTACTGGATCGACCCGCTCAAGCTGGCCAAGCAGGTGGCCTTCCTGGACGCGCACCCCGACCACGCCGCCGCCACGCACCAGGCCCGCGTCGTGCGGGATGGCGAGCCGCCGCGCCTTTTCCGCGAGAACGTGCCCGTCACGCTGGGCACGCGCGACCTCATTGGAGGCCGACTGTTCCACACTGCATCGGTGCTGTTCCGACGGCCCGTCGTCGACACCTTCGCGGCGGCGCCGACGGTGCTGTCGTGCGACCGGCTGCTGAACTTCTGCATGTCGTTCGCCGGCAAGGTGCACTACAGCGAGGAGCCGATGTGCGCGTATCGGCTCCACGGCGCCGGCATGTCCTCGACCGTGACGGTGGCACAACTGAAGATGGACCTGGACTCGATCCCGTTCCTAAAGCGGCTGAACCCGGCGTTTCCAGCGCAACTGTACCGTTCGTACGTCTACACCACGATCGGACTGTGCATGAAGGCCACTGCGCTGCAGCGGGTTGGCTACCTACTCCTAGCGTTCGTGTTCTCGTTCGCAGCCTTCCCGAACAACCTCTCGTCCATTGCCGGTCGTCTGCGCCGGCTGCGCGCGTCCAGGGCCACGGGCACCACAGTGTCGCCATGAATCTGGCCTACGTCTGCACCAACTACAACAGCAGCGCCGACACGGTGCGCGCGATCGAGTCGCTGCGCGCAAACGCCGGCCATCGGGTGCACTGCGTGATCGTCGACAACTGCTCGCGCCCTGAGCAGAGGGCCATCCTGACGCGTTTCGCGGCCGGCAGCGACGACGTCGACCTGGTGCTGAGCGAAACCAACACCGGCTACTTTGGCGGCCTCAACGCCGGGCTCGCGCGCCTGCGCGAGACGCGCCCCGACCTGCAGGTCGCGGCAGTGGGCAACAACGATCTGATCTTCCCCGCCGACTTCGTGGCCTCTGTCGAGCGCAATCTGCCGCTGCTGCAGCGCTACCCGGTGGTGTCGCCCAGCATCACGACGCTCGACGGTGCCTACCAGAACCCACACGTCATCAGCGGCGTCTCGTCGCTGCGCGAGCGCATGTACGACCTCTACCACTGCCACTACCTGATAGCGCTCCTGCTGCGCTGGGTGGCGCGGCAGACGCGTGGGGCAGGGCGGCGCGGCGACGAGGACCACCACGCCGAGGCGCGCGAGATCTGGCAGGGCCACGGCTCTTGCTACCTGCTGGGCCCGCTCTTCTTCGAGGTGTTCGGGCAGTTCTGGGCACCCACCTTCCTGTTCGGTGAGGAGTTCTTCCTCGCCGAACAGCTCAAGCGCAAGGGCTACCGCGTGTACTACGAGCCGTCGATCGCTCTGGTGCACGCCTGCCACTCGTCGGTGGCCCAGTTGCCCAGCCGTCGGCACTGGGAGCTGTCGCGCGACGCCCACCGCATCTACCGCCGACACAATCCCGTCGGCAGCAACCCTCCGAAGAGCGCCAACTGACGCCAGGCGCTCAGCTCGACACGACCATGTATCGCATCTGCACCAACTGCGTGATGGACACCACCGACTCGAAGATCAGCTTCGATGCGGACGGTGTCTGCGATCACTGCACCACGTTCCGCACCAAGGTTCTGCCCAACTGGCACACCGACGAGCGCGGCGCGCGCGAGCTCGACGCGATGGCCGAGCGCATCCGCGCTGCGGGCAAGGGCCGGGAGTTCGACTGCATCATCGGCATGAGCGGGGGCATCGACAGCTCCTACCTCACCGTGCTGGCCAAGGAGCGCATGGGCCTGCGGCCGCTGGTGTTTCACGTCGACGCCGGCTGGAACTCGCAGGAGGCGGTCAACAACATCGAGCGCATCGTCGACAAGCTCGGCCTCGACCTCTACACCGAGGTCATCGACTGGCCCGAGATGCGCGACCTGCAGCTCGCGTTCTTCAAGTCAAGCGTGCCGCACATCGACACGCCGCAGGACATGGCCTTCTTCGCGACGATGTACAAGTTCGCGCAAGAGCACGACGTCCGCCACATCCTGACCGGCGCGAACTACTCCACCGAGTGCATCCGCAACCCGCTCGAGTGGATGTGGTACCAGAGCGACTCGATCCAGGTGCGCGACATCCACCGCCGCTTCGGCACGAGGCCGCTCGAGCGCTTCCCGCTGACGACGATCTTCCGCCACAAGGTGTGGCTGCCCTACGTGAAGGGCATCCAGGTGCTGCGGCCCCTCAACTTCGTACCCTACGTCAAGGCCGATGCGGTGAAGGTTCTGGTCGAGCGCTTCGGATGGCAGCCCTATCCGCAGAAGCACTTCGAGAGCCGCTTCACGCGCTTCTATGAGGGCTACTGGCTGCCGCGCAAGTTCGGCTACGACACGCGGCGCGTGCAGTTCTCGAGCCTGATCGTCACCGGGCAGATGACGCGCGCCGAGGCGCTCGAGCGGCTCGAGAAGCCAGCCCTCGACGACGCCTTCGTCAAGCAGGAGTTCGAGTACGTGGCCACCAAGCTGGGCATCGGCGTGGCCGAACTGCAGGGCTACCTGGACGCGCCGAACAAGACCTATCGCGACTACCGCTCACAGGAGAGCCTGTATGCAATCGGCGCGCGAGCGATGCGGCTGCTCGGGCTCGAGCGCGGAGGCAAGCGTTGATCACGATCGTGGACTACGGCTTGGGCAACGTCCAGGCCATCGCGAACATCTACAAGCGGCTGGACATCCCGGCCCGGCTGGCCCGCACGGCGCAGGATCTCGATGGCGCGCGCAAGATCGTGCTGCCGGGCGTCGGGGCCTTCGACTGGGCGATGCGACGGCTCGGCGACTCCGGCATGCGCGAACCGCTGGACGCCCTCGTGAAGGCCGGCCAGTGCGACGTGATCGGCATCTGCGTCGGCATGCAGATCCTGGCTGACCGCAGCGACGAGGGCGAGCTGCCCGGGCTTGGCTGGGTCGGCGGCCGCGTGCGGTTGTTCGACGAGGCCCGGTTCCAGGACCGGACGCACCTTCCGCACATGGGCTGGAACGACGTGCAGCCGCGCGCCGGATCGCCGCTGTTCGCTGGCCTGGAGGCGGACGCCCGCTTCTACTTCCTGCACTCGTACTACTTCGAGCCGCCCGCGCCCGAGGCCGCACTCGCCACGGCGAACTACGGCGGAGAGTTCGCGTGCGCCGTTCAGCGCGGCCGCGTGCAAGGCGTGCAGTTCCACCCCGAGAAGAGCCATCAGTGGGGCATCACGCTGCTGAAGAACTTCGCGGAGCTCTGAGCATGCTGCGTCCCCGCATCATCCCCTGCCTGCTTGTCCAGGGCGGCGGACTCGTCAAGACCGTCAAGTTCGCGAGTCCCAAGTACGTGGGCGACCCGATCAACGCCGTCCGCATCTTCAACGAGAAGGAAGTCGACGAGCTGATGGTGCTCGACATCGACGCCACGGCGCAGGGGCGCGAGCCGGACTACCGCCTGATCGCCGATCTCGCGGCCGAGTGCCGGATGCCGCTCAGCTACGGCGGCGGCGTCACGAGCGTCGAGCAGATCCAGCGCATCGTGGGGCTCGGCGTGGAGAAGGTCGCACTCAGCGCCTCGGCGGTCGCGAACCCGGGCCTCATCGAGCAGGCCGCCGCGCGCGTGGGCCGGCAGAGCATCGTCGCCGTGCTCGACGTGCGCGCGTCGGCCGACGGCCGCTACGAGGTGTTCACCCACAACGGCAGCCGCCGTACGGGCCAGGCGCCGGCCGAGCTCGCGCGCCGCCTCGAGGCGCTCGGGGCCGGCGAGATCGTCGTCAACTCGATCGACCGCGACGGCACTATGTCGGGCTATGACCTGAAGCTCGCGCGCCAGGTGCGCGAGGCCATCAGCGTGCCGATGACGGTGCTGGGTGGCGCCGGCAACCTCGACGACATCGCCGCGCTGATCCGCGAGTTCGGCATCGTCGGCGCCGCCGCAGGCAGCCTGTTCGTCTTCAAAGGCGTGTACCGCGCCGTGCTGATCAACTACCCGCCGCGCAGCACGAAGGACGAACGCGTTGCCGAGGCCCTGCGCCGTCGCTGAGTCGCCTCTCCACCGCTCCACGCCCTTGAAACAGATCCTGCAAAGCCTGAAGACGGGCACGGTCGAACTCGCCGACGTGCCCTGCCCCGCGCCCGGCCGCGGCCAGATCCTGATCCAGACCGCGTTGACCCTCGTCTCCGCGGGCACCGAGCGCATGCTCGTCGACTTCGGCAAGGCGGGCTGGCTCGACAAGGCGCGCCAGCAGCCCGACAAGGTCCGCATGGTGCTGGAGAAGGTGCGCACCGACGGCCTGCTGCCCACGCTCGAGGCCGTGCGCAACAAACTCGACCAGCCGGTGGCACTCGGCTACTGCAACGTCGGTACTGTCGTAGCTGTCGGCCCCGGGGTCGAGTCTCTCTCGGTGGGCGACCGCGTGGCCTCGAACGGCAAGCACGCCGAGCGCGTGGTGGTGCCGGTGAACCTGTGCGCACGCGTGCCCGACGGCGTGACCGACGAGTCCGCCGCGTTCACGGTGCTCGGCTCGATCGCGTTGCAGGGCATCCGCCTCGTCGGGCCGACGCTCGGCGAGTGCGTCGTGGTCACCGGGCTCGGCCTGATCGGGCTCATGACCGTGCAGCTGCTGCGAGCCCACGGGTGCCGCGTGCTGGGGCTCGACTACGACCCGGCCAAGCTCGAACTGGCGCGCCGCTTCGGCGCCGAGACGGTAAACCTGCGCGCCGGCGCCGACCCGGTGGCCGCCGCCACCGCGTTCTCGCGCGGGCGCGGCGTCGACGCGGTCATCATCACCGCCGCCACGCGCAGCAGCGAGCCGGTGCACCAGGCTGCGCTGATGTGCCGCAAGCGCGGCCGCATCGTGCTGGTGGGCGTGACCGGGCTCGAGCTGTCGCGCGCCGACTTCTACGAAAAGGAGCTGACGTTCCAGGTCTCGTGCTCGTACGGCCCCGGCCGCTACGACCCGAACTACGAGGACAAGGGTCAGGACTACCCCGTCGGCTTCGTCCGCTGGACCGAACAGCGCAACTTCGAGGCCGTGCTCGACATGCTGGCGAGCGGCTCGATCGACGCTGCGCCGCTGGTTTCGCACCGCTTCGGCATCGAGGCGTGCGAGCAAGCGTACGAGGTGGTGGGCGGGGCCGAGCCCTCGCTCGGCATCCTGCTGCGCTATCCGGATGCAGGTGCCGCGCGCGCCGGAGAGCGCACCGTCGCGCTGCCGCCGCCAGCCACCCCGCGTGCCGTCCTCGCGCGGGGCGGCGCGGTGGTTGGCGTGATCGGGGCCGGCAACTACGCGGGCGCGGTGCTGGTGCCGGCGTTCGCGGCGACCGGCGCGCGGCTGCGCACGATCGCGTCGGCCGGCGGCGTGAGCGGCCTACACGCCGGGCGGCGCAACGGCTTCGAGCAGGCGACCACCGACGTCGACGCCCTGCTCGCCGACCCCGAGATCGACACGGTGGTCATCTCGACCCGCCACGACACGCACGCGCGCTACGTGCTGCAGGCGGCCGCGGCGGGCAAGCACGTCTTCGTCGAGAAGCCGCTGTGCCTGACGCTCGACGAGCTCGCGCGCATCGCCGATGTGGCACGCGGCCCGGCGACGCCGCTTCTGATGGTCGGCCTCAACCGGCGCTTCGCGCCGCAGGTGGCGCGCATGCGCGATCTGCTGGCCTCGGCACCGGGGCCGAAGGCCCTCGTGATGACGGTCAATGCCGGCGCGATCCCGGCATCGCATTGGACGCAGGATCCGGACGTCGGCGGCGGGCGCCTGATCGGCGAGGCCTGCCACTTCATCGACCTGCTGCGGTTCCTGTGCGGCGCGCAAATCGTGCATGCCGACGTCGCGGCGATGGACGATGCCACGCTCGACACCTTCACCCTGACGCTGAACTTCGCCGACGGCTCGCTCGGCACCGTCCACTACTTCGCCAACGGGAGCAAGGCGTTCCCGAAGGAGCGGGTAGAGGTCTTTGCGGCCGGCCGCGTGCTGCAGCTCGACAACTTCCGCCGCCTCACCGGCTTCGGCTGGCCTGGCTTCAAGTCGATGAACCTGTGGCGGCAGGACAAGGGGCAGCGCGCCTGTGCCCTCGCGTTCGTCGAGGCCGTGCGTGCCGGAGGCCCGCCGCCGATCCCGGTCGACGAGCTGCTCGAGGTGGCGCGGATCAGCATCGAACTGGCCGACCGGAAGCGCGCATGTCGCGCCTGACGCAGTGGATGGACCGGGCCTGGTACCCGGACCACGGCACGAACTGGGACGACGAGCTGTTCCGACGCCGGCTGCTCGAGCGCGTCGGAGCCGACTCGGTCTGCCTCGATTACGGCGCCGGCCGCGGCAACGTGCGGCAGATGAACTTCCGCGGTATCGCACGCCACGTCGCCGGCATCGATCCCGAACCCGCGGTGTTCCAGAACCCCTTCCTCGACGAGGCTGCGGTGTTCGACGTGGCGCTCAACCGCATCCCGCACGGCGACGGCCGCTTCGACGTGGTGTTCGCCGACAACGTGATGGAGCACGTGGCCGACCCGGTGCTGGCGCTGCGAGAGATCCGCCGGGTGCTCAAGCCAGGCGGACGATTCCTCGCCAAGACGCCGAACAAGTGGCACTACATGCCGCTGATCGCGCGCGCCACCCCCACCGGGTTCCATCGCTTCTACAACCGCCTGCGCGGCCGCGCCTCGATTGACACCTTTCCGACGCTGTACCGCTGCAATACCGCGGCGGACGTGATGGCCCACGCGGCCGCGGCTGGGCTGGCGGTACGCCGCATCGAGCGCATCGAGGGCCGGCCGGAGTACCTGCGCCTGTTCGCGCTGACCTACCTGGCCGGCTTCGCGTACGAGCGGGTCGTCAATGCGACGCGCTGGCTGGAACCGCTGCGCTGCGTGCTGATCTTCGAGCTGGAGCGATCGGCTTGAGCCCGCCCTGTGGGCATCCGGCGGCGCCCGTAGCGGCCGCTCGCCGCCGCGAGCGACGAACCGCGTGATGGAAGGCCTGCCCGCCCGCGTCGCGCGACTGTGGCGCACCGTGCGCTGGCTGCGCGCCGAGCAGATCGCCGGCCGAGTCGCCCTGCACCTGCGGCGCGCGGCCGTCGATGACCGGCCGGCGCCGCCCCGACGTGCCGTGCGCTGCCCCTGGGTGGCCGGGCCTGCACGGGCTGCCAGCCTGATCGGGCCAACGCGCTGGAGGTTGCTCGGTGAGGAGCACGAACTCGACCGCATCGGCTGGGACGATCCCTCGATCGCGCTGCTGTGGCGCTACAACCAGCACTACTTCGACGACCTGCAGGCCGACGGCTGGGCAGGGCGCCAAGCTTGGCACCGGGCGTTGATCGAGCGCTGGTGCGACGGGTGCGCGCCGGGGCGCGGCACGGCCTGGGCGCCGTATCCGACCAGCCTGCGGATCGTCAACTGGCTCAAGTGGCACTGGGCGGGTGAACCACTGACCGACCGCTGGTGGCACAGCCTCGCGATGCAGGTCCGCTGGCTCGAGCGTCACCTCGAGTGGCACCTGCTCGGGAACCACCTCTTCGCGAACGCCAAGGCGCTGGTGTTCGCCGGACTCGCGTTCGACGGCCCCGAGGCCGCGCGCTGGCTGGCGACGGGCGTGCGCATCCTGAAGCGCGAGTTGCCCGAGCAGATCCTCGGTGACGGTGGCCAGTTCGAGCGCTCGCCGATGTACCACGCGCTGGCCCTCGTGGACGTGCTCGACCTGCTCAACGCGATGCAGATGGCGGACATCGCCGGCACACCTGCGGCTCGCCTCGCCACCGAGCTGCGGCAGCGAGCTCAGGCGATGATGTTCTGGCTACGCTGCATGCGGCTGCCCGACGGCTGCCTCGCGCGCATGAACGACACCGCGGAGAACATCGCGCCGCCCACTGACTCGATCGAGGCCTATGCAGCGGCGCTGGGTCTGCAGGCTCCGGCCCCGCCGACGCACGGCATCGTCACGCTCGAGCCGAGCGGCTACCGCCGCGTCACTCGCGGGCGCATGCTCGCGATCCTGGACGTGGCACCAGTGGGCCCGGACTACCTTCCGGGCCATGCCCACGCCGACACGCTGAGCTTCGAGCTGACGATCGACGGGAAGGCCGTCGTGGTCAACCGCGGCACCTCGGTATACGGCACCGGCGCTCGGCGACAGCTGGAGCGCGGCACGGCAGCGCACTCGACTCTCCAGATCGGCGATCACGACTCCTCCGAGGTCTGGGCCGGGTTCCGAGTCGGCCGGCGTGCCCGCGTCCTCAGCGTTACCGAGCACGGCGCTGGCGAAGACTGGTACGTCGAAGCCGCGCACGATGGCTACGCTCATCTGCGGGGCCGTCCAATCCATCGTAGGCGCTGGACCTTCGGCGCCGACCGCCTCGTGGTTGAGGATCATGTCGTGCCACGGACCCGCGAGTGGGCCCGGTCTCGCTTCCATCTCGCTCCGGGCCTGCAATTGGCCGGCACCGGCGAGAACTGGTCCGTGCTTGACGCGACAGGCCGCCCGCTAGCCCGAGCCCGGGTTCAGGCGGGCCACACCAGGCAGGAACATTGGGAGCACGCCGTGGGCTTCGGCCACCTGGTGCCAGCATGCACGCTGGCGGTCGACGCCGACGGCGACGGCCGCGTCTGCGTGCAATGGACTTGGTAGTTCCGCATGCACATCCTCTTCCTCAGCGACAACTTCCCCCCCGAGGTCAACGCGCCGGCCAGCCGCACGCACGAGCACTGCCGGCGCTGGGTGCAGCAGGGCGAGCAGGTGACCGTGATCACTTGTGCGCCCAACTTCCCCAAGGGCCGGGTGTTCGACGGCTACCGCAACCGGCTGTGGCAGCAGGAGACGGTGGACGGCATCCGCGTGATCCGCGTCTGGAGCTACATCACCGCCAACGAGGGCTTCGCGCGGCGCATCCTCGACTACACGAGCTACATGCTCGCCGCCTTCCTGGCCAGCCTGTTCGTGCGTCGCGTGGACGTGGTGGTGGCCACCTCGCCGCAGTTCTTCACCGCGGTGGCCGGCTGGGCGGTCGGGGCGTTCAAGCGCATTCCCTTCGTGTTCGAGCTGCGCGACCTGTGGCCGGAATCGATCAAGGCGGTCGGCGCGATGAAGGAGTCGCTCGCGATCCGGCTGCTCGAGAAGCTCGAGCTGTTCCTCTACCGGCGCGCGGCGCGGATCGTGTCGGTGACGCATTCGTTCCGCGACACGCTGATCGCGCGCGGCATCGACGGCGCGAAGATCGACGTCGTCACGAACGGTGTGGACATCGGCCGCTTCTCGCCGCGCGCGAAGGACGCCGCGCTCGAGCGCGAGCTCGGCTTCGAGGGCTGCTTCGTCGCCGGCTACATCGGCACCCACGGCCTGGCGCACGCGCTGGAGACGCTGCTGGACGCGATGCAGCAACTGCAGACCGATGCCCGGGGCCGCGACATCCGCCTGCTCCTGCTGGGCGACGGCGCGCGCAAGGCGGCGCTGCAGGCCGACGCGGCGCAGCGCGGCCTCAGCAACGTGCGCTTCGTCGACACGGTGCCCAAGGACGAGGTGGCGCGCTACTGGTCGCTGCTCGACGTGTCGGTGATCCACCTGCGCCGCACCGAGCTGTTCTCGACCGTGATCCCGTCCAAGCTGTTCGAGTGCATGGGCATGGGCATTCCGGTGCTGCACGGGGTCGAAGGCGAGTCGGCGCGCATCGTCGAGCGCGAAGGTGTCGGTCTCGTGTTCGAGCCGGAGAACGCGCAGGCGCTGGCGTCGCACCTGCTGCTCCTGCGCGCCGAGCCCGCGCGGCGCGCACAGCTGAGCCGGCAGGCGCTGGCCGCCGCCGCGCACTACGATCGGCAGGCGCTGGCCGACCGCATGCTGGCGCTCCTGCGGACGCTGGTGGCGGCGTGAGTCGGCCGCCGGCCGCGGCAGCACTGCACGGCCCGACGGCCGGGTCCGTCGGCAGTCGGTCCGCGGCCCCGTAGCATCCGTTCCCTGCCCAGCGGCGATCCCCCATCACATGACGACCCAAGCCCCCCTCGTCGACATCATCGCCGGCGCCCGCCCCAACTTCATGAAGATCGCGCCCATCATCCGCGCGATCCAGCAGCGCCAGGCCGACCCGGCGATTCGCAGCGCGCTGCGCTACCGCCTCGTGCACACCGGCCAGCACTACGACGCGCGCATGTCGGGCGACTTCTTCACGCAGCTCGGCATCCCCGAGCCCGACGTGAACCTCGAGGTCGGCTCGGGCACGCAGGCCGAGCAGACCGCGGGCATCATGACGCGCTACGAGCGGCTGCTGCTCGACGCGCGCAGCGACTGCTGCCTCGTCGTCGGCGACGTGACCTCGACGATGGCCTGCGCCATCGCGGCGCAGAAGCTGCGCGTGCCGGTGGCGCACGTCGAGGCCGGCATCCGCTCGGGCGACTGGACGATGCCCGAGGAGATCAACCGCCTCGTCACCGACTCGATCACCAACTGGTTCTTCACCACCAGCGAGGTGGCCAACCGCAACCTGCGCCACGCCGGGGCGGCCGAGTCGGGCATCTTCTTCGTCGGCAACACGATGATCGACACGCTGCTGGCCAACCTGCCGCGCCTGAAGCCGCCGCCGTTCTGGGGCGAGGCCGGCCTGCAAGCCGGCGGCTACTTCGTGATGACGCTGCACCGGCCGGCCAACGTGGACGACCCGGCCGGCTTCGCGCGCCTGATCGCCGCCGTGGGCGAGGCCACGCGCGGGCTGCCGGTGGTCTTTCCCGTGCACCCGCGCACGGCCAAGACGCTGGCCGTGCTGCCGGGCCGGCCGGCCTCCGTCCTGGCCGTCGAGCCGCAGCCTTATCTCGAGTTCAACCACCTCGTGCGCCACGCCAAGGGCGTGATCACCGACAGCGGCGGCGTCACCGAGGAGACCACCGTGCTCGGCGTGCCCTGCATCACGCTGCGCGACACCACCGAGCGGCCCGAGACGGTGACGGTGGGCACCAACGAGCTGATCGGCACCGACCCGACGGCGCTCAAGCCGGCGCTGGACAGGCTGTTCGCCGGACAATGGAAGAAAGGCGCCATCCCGGAACTCTGGGACGGGCGCACCGGCGAGCGCATCGCCGAGATCCTCGACCGGCTGCTGACCCCCGCTCATCCATGAAAGTCACCGTCACCGGCACCGGCTACGTCGGCCTCGTCACCGGCGCCTGCCTGGCCGAACAGGGCAATCACGTCGTCTGCCTGGACATCGACGCGGCCAAGATCGCGCTGCTGGAGCGCGGCGAGATCCCGATCCACGAGCCCGGGCTCGAGCCGATCGTGCGGCGCAACGTGGCGGCCGGGCGGCTGCAGTTCACCACCGACGTGGCGCGCGCGGTAGCGCACGGCACCATGCAGTTCATCGGCGTGGGCACGCCGCCCAGCGAGGACGGCAGCGCCGACCTGCAGCACGTGCTGGCGGCGGCGCGCGGCATCGGCGAGCACATGACCGACTACAAGGTGGTGGTCGACAAGAGCACGGTGCCGGTGGGCACCGCCGACCGCGTTCGCGAGGCCATCCGCGCGGCGCTGGCGCGGCGCGGCATGGAGGACCTGGCCTTCGCCGTGGTGTCCAACCCCGAGTTCCTCAAGGAAGGCGCGGCGGTCGAGGACTGCATGCGCCCCGACCGCATCATCGTCGGCGCCGACGACGAGCGCGCCGTGCTGCTGATGCGCGCGCTGTACGCGCCCTTCATGCGCAACCACGACAAGCTGCAGCTGATGGACGTGCGCAGCGCCGAGTTCACCAAGTACGCCGCCAACGCGATGCTGGCCACGCGCATCAGCTTCATGAACGAGCTGGCCCTGCTGGCCGAGCGCGTGGGCGCCGACATCGAGCAGGTCCGGCGCGGCATCGGCAGCGATCCGCGCATCGGCACGCACTTCCTCTACGCCGGCACGGGCTACGGCGGCAGCTGCTTCCCCAAGGACGTGCGCGCCCTCGTGCACGCCGGCCGCGAGGCCGGCGTCGACCTCGGCGTACTGCGCGCCGTGGAGGCGGCCAACGAGCGCCAGAAGCACGTGCTGGTGGACAAGATCGTCGCGCGCTTCGGCGCCGACCTGGCCGGCCGCTGCTTCGCGATCTGGGGCCTCGCCTTCAAGCCCGACACCGACGACATGCGCGAGGCGCCCAGCCGCGTCATCGTGGCCGAGCTGGCGCGCCGCGGCGCCCGGCTGCGCGCCTACGACCCGGCGGCCATGGGCGAGGCGCGCCGCGTGCTCGCCGGCACGCCCGACCTGGAGTTCGTGCCCGACCAGGCCGCCGCGCTCGAAGGCGCCGACGCGCTGGTGCTCGTCACCGAGTGGAAGGAGTTCCGCACCCCGGACTTCGACCTCATCAAGGCGCGCCTGCGCCAGCCGCTGATCTTCGACGGGCGCAACCAGTACGACCCGGCGCTGATGCGCATGCTGGGCATCGACTACTGCGGCATCGGCCGCGGCGCGGCCTAGGCCTCGGCCGGCCGGTACTCCGGCACCACCGCCCGCAGCCGCTCGCGCACCTCCTCGTCGCTGCGCCCCGCCGGCGAGGCCGCCCAGTCGAGCAGCCCGCGCACGTCGGCCGCGCTGCGCTCCAGCCGCGCGATGCGCAGCCGCGCCACCGCGGTGGGCAGCGTGTCGTCGGCGTCGGCGAGCAGCTCCTCGTAGAGCTTCTCGCCCGGCCTGAGGCCGGTGAACTCGATGCCGATCTCCTCGACCGTGTGGCCCGACAGGCGGATCAGGTCCTTGGCCAGGTCGACGATCTTCACCGGCTCGCCCATGTCGAGCACCAGCACCTGCCCGCTCTCGCCGATGGCCGCGGCCTGCAGCACCAGGCGCGCCGCCTCGGGGATGGTCATGAAGTAGCGGATCACGTCGGGGTGCGTCACCGTCACCGGCCCGCCCTTGGCGATCTGCTCCTTGAACTTCGGAATCACGCTGCCCGAGCTGCCGAGCACGTTGCCGAAGCGCACGGCCATGAAGCGCGTCGCTGAATGCTCCGCAGCGAGCAGGCTCACCACCATCTCGGCGGCGCGCTTGGTGGCGCCCATCACGTTGGTCGGGTTGACCGCCTTGTCGGTGCTGACGAGCACGAAGCGCTCGGCGCCCGCCTCGGCCGCCGCACGCGCGGCGTGCCAGGTGCCCAGCGTGTTGTTGCGCAGCGCGGCGGCGGCGTTGCGCTCCTCCATCAGCGGCACGTGCTTGTACGCCGCGGCGTGGAACACCACCTGCGGGCGCCACGCCGCGAAGGCGGCACGCAGGCCGGCGAAGTCGCGCACGTCGCCGATCAGCGGCACCACCTCCAGCTGCGGCCAGGCCTCGGTCAACTCCTGCTCGATGCTGTAGAGGTTGAACTCCGACAGCTCCAGCAGCACCAGCCGGCGCGGCGCGAAGCGCGCCACCTGGCGCACGAGTTCGCTGCCGATGCTGCCGCCGGCGCCGGTGATGAGCACGGTCTTGCCCTCCAGCACCTGCGCCACGCCGGCCTCGTCCAGCTGCACCGGCTCGCGGCCGAGCAGGTCTTCGGGCTCGATCTCGCGCAACCGCTCGACGCGCGCGCGCCCGTCGCGCAGCTCGTCGGCGCTCGGCACGGTGAGCACGTGGCGCCCGCTGCGCGAGGCCAGCTCCAGCGCGCGGCGGCGCTCGGCCGGCGTCGCCGAAGGCAGGGCCACGATGACGTGGGTGGCGGTGGCGGTCACCGCCGGGTCCTCGACGAGCGCCAGCGGCCCGAGCACCGGCACGCCGGCGATGCGCGCGCCGTGTTTGCCGCGGTCGTCGTCGAGCAGGCCGAGCACGATGAAGCCCTGCGGCTGCAGCCCGGCGAGCAGCAGCCGCGCCGCCTCGCCGGCGCCGAGCACGATGGCGCGCCGGATCTCGCCGGCCGCCCCGGCGATGCGCGAGCGCGCGTGCTCGTAGGTCATGCGGTAGACGATGCGCACGAGGATCAGCCCCATCAGCGTCACCACCGGGTGCAGCGCGAGCACGGCGCGCGGCACCTTGCGCAGGCCGAGGCCCATCACCAGCGCCGCGGCCACGGCGCCGGCCACCAGGCAGGCCAGCGTGAGGCGCTGCACCTCGCCGAAACCCGAGAAGCGCCACATGCTCTGCGGCACCTTGAAGACGACGTTGGCGATCAGGTACAGCGCCACCACGCCGGCCAGCACCGCGAGGTCGTAGTCCGGCCGCGCGCTGATCCAGCGCTCGAAGCCGAGGCGGAACAGGTAGGTCGCGTTCCAGCACGCCGCCACGACGATGGCGTCCACCGCCAGCGAGAGCGCCTCGCGGTGCGGGCGCAGGCGGGCGAGCGCCACGTCGAGCTGCTGCCAGGCGTTCATGGCCGGCGCCCTCCGAGCAGCAGGCGCAGCGTGCGCGCGATCACCGCCAGGTCGCTCCCCAGCGTGGCACGTTCGGCGTACTCGGCGGCGCGCCGCACCTTGGCCGGCAGGATGACCTCGATGTACTCGCGCTCGGGATCGGCGGCACGCGCCAGCAGCGCCGCCTCGTCGATGTACTCGAGCGAGGCCGGGTCGGTGATGCCGGGCCGCACCGCCAGCGCGCGCTCGCGCAGCGCCGGCGGGTAGTGCGCCACGTAGCGCGGCACCTCGGGGCGTGGGCCGACCAGGCTCATGCGGCCGGCCAGCACGTCGATGAATTGCGGCAGCTCGTCGATGCGCGTGCGGCGCAGCCACTGTCCGCTGCGCGTGACGCGCGCATCGGCGCCCACCGTCAGCGGCAGCCCGGCGGCGTCTTCGCGCATGGTGCGGAACTTGTGGATGCGAAACGGCACGCCGTGGCGGCCCACGCGCTCCTGGCGGAAGAACACCGGCCCCGGCGAATCGAGCTTGACGACGAGGGCCACCACGGCGAACAGCGGCGCGAGCAGGATCAAGGCGACGAGCGAGACGACGAGGTCGAAGGCCCGTTTGACCATCAGGCGGCCATCAGCCGTGGCGGCCGAGCGCGCTGCGCACCGCGGCGGCCACGCGGGCCACGTCGCCATCGCTCATGCGCGTGTAGATCGGCAGGCTGACCATCGCCTCGTAGGCGCGCTGGCTGGCCGGGAACATCGCCGGTGTGAGCGCGTAGCGCTCGCGCCAGTAGGGGTGCAGGTGCAGCGGGATGTAGTGCACGCTGCAGCCGATGCCGGCCTCGAACAGGCGCTCGATGAAGCGGTCGCGCTGAAGGCCCTCGGCCAGGCGGATCACGTACAGGTGCCAGGCGTGCTGCTCGCCCGCCGGCGCATCGGGCGGCAGCGTGAGCGGCAGGCCGGCCAGTGCCTCGCCGTACAGCGCCGCGATGCGCGCGCGCCGCTCGCGGAAGGCATCGGCCTTGCGCAGCTGGTGCAGGCCGAGCGCGGCGGCGATGTCGGTCAGGTTGTACTTGAAGCCGGGCGCCACGATCTCGTAGTACCAGCTCGGCACCTTGGCGGTGAAGCGGTCGAAGGCGTCGCGGCTCATGCCGTGCAGGCGCATCGTGCGCGCGCGGGCGGCGAGCGCCGCGTCGCGCGTGACGAGCATGCCGCCTTCGCCGGTGGTGATGGTCTTGTTGGCGTAGAAGCTGAAGACGGTGGCGTCGCTGGCCAGCGTGCCGACGAGCCGGCCTCCCACCGTGGCCGGCAGCGCGTGCGCGGCGTCTTCCACCACCTTCAGGCCATGGCGCTGCGCGATCGCCAGCAGGCGCGGCATGTCGGCCGCGAGGCCCGCGTAGTGCACCGGGATGATCGCCCTCGTGCGCGGCGTGACCGCCGCCTCGACGAGCGCCGGGTCGATGTTCAGCGTGGCCGGGTCGATGTCCACCAGCTTCACGTCGGCGCCGAGGTAGCGCACGACCTCGGCGGTGGCGGTGAAGGTGTGCGTGGTGGTGATCACCTCGTCGCCGGGGCCGATGCCGAGCGCCTCGAGCGCGAGGTGCAGCCCCGCGGTGGCGGAGTTGACGGCCACCGCCTGCAGCGCCGGGTCGGCCAGGTAGGCGACGAAGTCCTGCTCGAAGCGCTTGGCCTTGGGGCCCGTGGTCACCCAGCCGGAGCGCAGCGTGTCCACCACCTCGGCGATCTCGTCTTCGCCGATCTCGGGCAGGGCGAAGGGCAGGAACGGGTCACTCATGCGGGTCATTCAGGTCTCAAGCGGGCTTCTCGATCCAGGCGAGCAGGTGGGTGCGCAGAAAGGGCAGCAGGTTGAACGGCGTGTACAGCGCCGGGTGCACGCGGCACACCGCGCGCGCCAGCGGCGGCGCCAGCGTGACGCGCCGCGCGTCGATGCGCCCCTCGGGGAACAGCTCGCGCACGCGCGAAAGCGGCACGCCCCGCACGTCGGGGTTGCGCGGATTATCGAACGTGAAGTCGTACCAGAGCACGGCGCCGCCCGGGCGCAGCCAGCGCCACATGGCGGCGGCCAGGCGCTGCTGGAACGCGGGGTCGAGCAGCGAGCTGAAGACGGTGTACTGCAGCACGAGGTCGAGGCTCGCCGCGGGCCGCTCGAGCGTGGTGGCGTCGCCCCCGTGCAGCGCGGTGGCCTGCGGCAGGCGCTGGCGCGCGATGCGCGCACGGTCGGCCAGCAGCTCGTTGCCGGCCAGGCGTGCCGGGTCGAAGCCGAGCTGGATCAGCTCGAGCAGGTTGTCGCCGTGGCCGCAGCCGACCTCGAGCACGTCCAGCTCGTGCAGCGGGCGTGGCGCGTGGCGTTGCAGCAGCGCGATCAGCGCGCGCTGCCGGCCCTGGCGCTCCTGCCACACCGCCGGTTGCAGCGGGTGGTAGCGCGAGCCCACGTCGCGGCGCGCGTAGCGCTCGGCGACGGCGCGCAATTCGGCGTCGTCGTTCATCGCGTCAGCCGCGTGGCCGAGGCGCCCGGTGCGCGCCGCGCGAGGGTGAAGTCCCACAGCCCGCGCGCGAAGCCGAGCCCGTAGCCGAAGTGCATGCAGCCGGTGGCCCAGGCGATGCCGGCCCACTGCAGCGGCTCGCGCCAGGGGCGCGCGAGCGCGGCGGCGCTGGCCAGCGCGGCCGCCGCGTACAGCGCCGCCAGCGCGGCCAGCGCGAGCCACGCCGAAGGCCAGGCCAGTCCGGCCAGGGCCAGCGCGGCCAGCAGCGCCAGGAAACCGAACGGCACCAGGTGCCGCGGCGACGCCGGCAGCCGGTGCTTGCGGATCACCGCCACCTTCCAGTAGCCGTACTGCCAGAACTGGCGAAGCAGCGCCATGAACGAGGCGCGCGGCGTGTACCACGAACGGATCGCCGCGCTCTGCCAGACGCGGCCGCCGCTGCGCACGATGCGCAGCGCGAGTTCGTCGTCCTGGTTGCGCACGAGCGCCTCGTCGAAGCCGCCGAGCTTGATCAGCTCGTCGCGCCGCCAGGCGCCGAGGTAGACCGTGTCGACCTCGCCTTCGTGGTCCGCGCGCCGCGAGGCGGCGCCGCCCGAGCCGAAGCGGCTGGCGAAGGCGCGCGCGATCATGCCCTGCCGCCCGCCCTTGCCGACCGGGCGCCAGGCGCCGCCCACGCAGGTGGCGCCGCTGCGCTCGAGCGCGGCGATGCACGCGGCGACGTAGTCGTCGGCGTAGACGGTGTGCACGTCCATGCGCACGATCACCTCGCCCCGCGCGCGCTCGATGGCACGGTTGAGCGCGGCGGAGGTGATGCGCTGCGGGTTGTCCACCACCACCAGCCGCGCGTCGGCGGCCGAGCGCGCGTCGAGCCGCTCGCGCGTGCCGTCGTCGCTGGCGCCGTCGGCGACGAGCAGCTCCAGCGCGCACCCCGGCGGCAGCTTCTGGCCGAGCGCGCTGTCGAGGAAGGCGTCGATGTGCGCGGCCTCGTTGCGGCAGGGCGTGATCACCGAGACCAGCATGCAGCAAGCCGTGCCGGGGTCAGCCGCGGCGCGCGACGAAGATGTCGTGCTCGATGTGCCAGGCCAGCGCATGGCGCTCGGCCCACTGCACCAGGGTGCCGAGCGGCGGGTAGGGCCCGTAGGCGTGCACCTGGCCGGTGAACAGGCGCAGGTCGTCGACCAGCACCGCCACCTGCGGCCAGCGCGGCAGCTGCGCCGCGATCTGCTCGAGCTCCTGCAGGATCGGCGTGTCGTTCGGCCCCTTGAACGTGGGCCCGCCCGAGAAGTGGCCGTCGAGCCAGAAGCACAGCGAGCCCTCCAGGCGCGGCAGCAGGGTCGGGAAGGCGGCCTCGCTGGTGGCGTTGACCAGCTCGACGTTCGGCGTGTTCGCGAAGCGCTGGCGCGCCGCCTCGTACAGCGCCGGCTCGGGCTCCAGGCTGACCACATGCCGGGCGACCCGCGCCAGCACCGCCGTGGTCTCACCGCGGTAGGTGCCGGTCTCGACCCAGGTGGCGTCGCTCAGGTGGTGGCGCAGCAGCACGGCGCGCTTGATGCGGTCGGGGCTCGGCGCCGCGAATCCGCGGCTGCGCCACTCGAGGGCATCGCGCCACAGCCGCCAGGCGCCGAGGGTGGAGTCGATCAGCGCACGCATGGAAGGCAGGGCAGGCAGGGCAGGCAGGGCAGGCAGAGCGGCTCGGCCGGGGCGCGCAACGCGGGCATCGTGAACCTCACAGGTAGCTGATCCAGTCGAACCGAAAACCGCCCGGGTACCAGGCCCCGCTGCGGTGGCCGACCCAATAACGCGGCGCCACGAACGCCCCGCTGCGCCCCGCCGCGGCCAGCGCACGCCGGGCGAAGACGGCCGCCCACCACGAGAAGGTGCTCGGCGACATCACGCCGCCCGCGCACGACGACATCAGCGCCAGGTCGCCGATCTCGCCGCGGTCGCAGTACACGAGGCGCGGCTCGCCTTCGAGCTCCTGCCGCGCCCAGTCCAGATTGTCGCTGCAGACGACGAACACGGCCGCGGGCTCGCGGGCGCGCACATGATCCATCGCCGCGCGGTACCAGGCCGCCGGCAGCGCCGCCGGCGCCTCCGGGCTCGGGAACGACGCGTAGTCGCCGCGCCGCACGTGCACGAACACGGGCACGCCGCCGCCGGCCTGCGCCAGCAGTTCGGCCAGCGCGCGGCGCGCCGGCTCGAGCCAGCGCTCGCGCAGGGCCAGCGTGGGCGCGATGCAGGCCTCGAAGTCGGCGTGCTGGAAGAAGCTCAGCCGGATCAGCGTCAGCGCGCCCAGCCGGCCGCGGCGCCACTCGAGCCGGCAGGCGTCGCCACTGCGGACCTCGCCGCCCTCGCCGATCCAGCCGCGTGCCGCGCACCAGGCCAGCACGCGGTGCAGCCGGCTGACCAGGCTGCGGCCCAGGCCGCGCGGCTGCACGAACCAGGTGCGCTCGCACGCCACCGCTTCGCGCAGGGCGCCGAAGCCGAGCAGCACGAGCCGTTCGTGCGGGAAGTGCGCGCGCAGCACGGCGTACTGCAGCAGCTGGTTGCCCAGGCGTCCGGCTTCCTGGAACACGATCACGCGGCAGACTCCGCTGCGGGCCGCACGAAGCGGAACACGCCGAGCGCGTACTCGCGCGCCGCGACGCGCGCCAGATGCTGCGCGTCGATGCCCGTGCCGCGCGTGCCGCCGGCGTCCAGCGCAATGAACTCGTCGAGCACCAGACCGTGCTGCGCCGCCGCGGCCACGAGTTCGGCCGGATCGAAAACGCGGTGGGCGTTGAACTCCACGCGCCGCCGGCCCACCGGCACCGACAGCCACAGGCAGCCGAGCGGCAGCACCAGCGAGGCCAGGCGCGCCAGGCCCTGACGCCAGCCGTCGGGATCGAGCCGATCGCCGTAGCGGCCGAGGCCGACGTGCTCGAGCGTGTGCAGGCAGCTCACGCAGTCGGCACCGGCCTCGGCCACCGCGGGCACGGGCGCGGTGAGGTCCCATTGGCGGAAGCTGACGTTGGGGATGGCGTGCGCGAGCGGCCGGATGTCGAACACCTCCACCGGCCGCACGCAGGCCAGGTGGGCGACGAAGCCGTCGATGCGCGAGCCGACGTCGATGTGGCGCCGCGGCGCCGCCTCGATGATGCGGCGCGCGACGAAGAGGTCCTGCCAGAAATACTCGCCGAGCAGCGCCGCCTCGCCGTCGCGGTCGAGCAGGCAGGGGTAGGTGGCGAGCGGCCAGTCGGTGCGCGCGGCGAACGCGCGCCGCTCCCGCAGATGGCGCGGCAGCGCCGCCAGCGCGCGCGCGGTGCGCGACGGCGCGATGCCGAGCGCGTCGAGCCAGCGCCGCAGCGCCCACCAGGCCGTGCGCAGCCCTGCCATCAGGCGCTCCTCAACCGGTGCAGGCTCGCCGCGGCGCGCACCAGGTCGAGCACGTTGGCGCGCGCGCGCGGGTGGGCCAGGTCGAGAACGAAGATCGTGACCGCGAAGGACACCAGCGAGGCCCAGACCGCCCCTTCGGCGCGGTGGGTCGGGATCCACCACAGGTTGAGCAGCACGTTGAGCAGCGTGCCGACGATCACCGTGAAGGTGGCGTAGTGCTGCAGGTTGTCCACCACGAGAAAGGCGCTTCGAGCGATGCCCACGAAGGCCAGGAAGACGCGCGCCGCCATCAGCACGAGCAGCCAGCCGGCCGGGGCGTAGGCCGGCCCGAACAGCAGCAGCACCAGCGGCTGGCCGAGCAGCGCCAGCGGCACGCACACCACGAGCGCGGCGACGAAGCTGGCGCGGTAGTAGCTCATCAGCTTGCGCCGGAAGCTGCCGTCGGCGGCCTGGCGCGCCTGCACGAGCGCCGGGAACATCGTGCTCTGCAGCGCCAGCGCGATGAACACCAGCCCCTCGGCCACGCGCAGCGCCACGCCGTAGTAGCCGAGCTCGCGGTCGTCGGCCAGCTCGGCGAGCATGAACTGGTCGACACGTGCCTGCACCATCAGCACCGCGCCCGACAGCGCCAGCGGCCAGGCGCCGCGCATCAGCGACGCGGCGCGCGCCAGGCGCGGCCGCCAGCGGCCGACCCCGGCGCGCATGCTGCGCCAGGCCAGCGCCAGCAGCACGGCGAGCAGCGCGGCCTCGGTGAGCACGGCGGCGAAGAAGGTCCACAGCGGCGCGTCGGCGAGGATCAGGGCGGCCTTGAGCGCCGCACCGGCGAGCAGCGCCAGCGTCTCCGCCAGCACCGCCGCCCGCGCGGCCACGCGCGACTCGAACCACCAGCGCACCAGCGCGCTGGTCTGGAACAGCAGCGTGCCGGCCACCAGCGCGATGCCCAGGCGGAGCGCCGGGGCCTCGGGGCGCACCCACAGCGCCACGGCGAGGATCAGCGCCACGGCGAGCGTCGCGCCGGCCAGCAGCAGGGCGAGCGTGGTGCCGAGGATCTCGGCCTCGGCCGCGCGCTGCGCGCGGGCCTCGGCGGCGCCCTGCGCCGGTGGCTCGGCCTGGCGCGCGCGCACGAGTTCACGCACCGCGATCGTCGGCAGCCCGAGCGTGGCCAGGCCGCTGAACATGGCGACGAAGGCGAGCACGTAGCTGTACTGCCCGAAGGCCTGCGGGCCCAGGTGGCGCGCCAGCCACACCGTGATGCCCAGGCCGACGACCAGCTTGAGCACCTTGTCCAGCATCAGCCAGGCGATGTTGGCGAGCATGCTCGCGACGAGCGGCCGGCCGTGCACGCGCGCCGCCAGCCACGCCGGGAGCCAGGCCGGCGCGGCCATCAGGCGGCTGACACGCGGCGCGCCACCGCTCACACCGCCCGCGCCGCCACGCAGGCGTACCAGCTGTGCTCGTCGGGCTCGCTGTCGCGCAGCCAGGCGCGCGCCAGCCGCAGCGCGAAGCCGTGGCGCTCGAGCAGCAGCCCGATCTCGGGCAGGAACAGGTAGCGCATCGGGTGGACCTCGACGAAGGTCTGTTCGGCGCCGCCCTGTTGCGCGCGCACGTGCAGCTCGAAGCGCACGTCGACGCGGTTGGCGTTGACGTGCAGCGTGGGCGTGGTGCGCCGCCGCACCGCCACGCGCTCGTCGGCCACCTCCTTGAGCACATGGCGCGGTCGGTCGCTCAGCACCGCGGGCCCGTACCAGAAGTCGAAGACGAAGTCGCCGCCGGGCGCCAGGTGCGCACGCGCGGTGGCGAACGCCGCGTCGAGATCGGCGTTGGTGGTCTGGTAGGACATGACGTGGAACAGCGCGACCACGGCGTCGTGCACGGCGCCGGTGCGGACATGCCGGGCGTCGCCCTCGTCGAAGCGCAGGCGGTCCTCGGGCCAGGGCCCGTCGGCGGCCTGCGCGGCACGCGCGCGCGCCTGCGCCACCATGCGCGGCGAGAGGTCGATGCCGTGCACGCGGTGCCCGGCACGCGCGAACTCGAGCGCGTGGCCGCCGGTGCCGCAGCCGAGCTCGAGCACCGCCAGCGGCCGCGCGGCCGGCAGCAGGCCGGCCACCCAGCGCGCCTCGGACGCGTAGTCCTTGTCGCGGTACAGCAGGTCGTAGCAGGCGGCGTAGAGGTCGAACACGCTCAAGCGCAAGGCTCCAGAAGCCGTGCGCCTTCAGGCGCGCGGCTCGCGCATCAGCGCGCCCAGGGCGTCGGCGACGGTGTCGATCTGGGCCTCGCTGAGCGCCAGCCCGCTCGGCACGTAGAAGCCCCGTCGCGCCAGGCGCTCGGCCACCGGATGGCGCTCGCCGGCGAACAGCCCCATGCGCAGGAACACCGGCTGCTCGTGCATCGGCCAGAAGAAGGGCCGGCAGCCGACGCCGGCCTGCGCCAGGCGGCGCATGGCGTGCTCGGCGTCGAACGGCACGCCGTCGTCGAGCACGACGCCGTAGACCCAGTAGATGCTCTCGCTGTCGGCGTTGCGCGCCAGCGGCAACTGCAGCCCGGGCGTGCCGGCCAGCCGCGCGGTGTAGCGCGCGCCCATTGCGCGCTTGCGGCGCACGAACTCGTCCAGCCGCTCGAGCTGCGCGCAGCCGAGCGCGGCCTGCAGGTTGGTCATGCGCAGGTTCCAGCCCAGCTCCTCGTGCACGAAGCGGCGCGGCGGCGCGAAGCACAGGTTGCGCAGCCCGCGCAGGCGCTCGGCGAGCGCGTCGTCGTCGGTGACGAGCATGCCGCCCTCGCCGGTGGTGACGTGCTTGTTCGGGTAGAAGCTGAAGGTGCTGATCGCGCCGAAGCTGCCGCAGGGCCGGCCGCGCCAGGTCTGGCCGTGCATCTCGGCGGCGTCCTCGATGAGCGCGAGGCCGTGGCGCTCGACGAGTTCGAGCAGCGGCGCCATGTCCGCCGGCAGCCCGTACAGGTGCACGACCATGATGGCCTTGGTGCGCGGTCCGATGCGGCGCGCCACCTGCTCCGCATCCATGTTCCAGGTCAGCGGGTCGGCGTCGACGACCACCGGCGTGGCACCGGCGCGCACCACCGCCGCGGCGCACGAGATGATCGTGAGGGTGGGCAGGATCACCTCGTCGCCGGGTCCGATGCCGAGCGCGGCCACCGCGGCGTCGAGCGCCATCGAGCCGTTGCACACGGCGATGCCGTGGCGACGCCCGACGCGCGCGGCGAACTCGCGCTCGAAACGCTGTACGAACGGCCCCTCCGACGAGATCCAGCCGGTGTCGATGCACTCGGCGAGGTAGCGCCGCTCGTTGCCGTCGAGCAGCGGTTCGTTGACCGGGATCACCGGGCGCCCCCGCGCAGCCGCACGTCGCCCGCGGCCACCGGCGCGAAGCGCGTCTTGTCCTGCTCGCCGACGTAGGGGCCCTGCTTGACCTCGATGATCTCGGTCGGCTCGAGCATCTCGAAGCCGTGGCCGCCGAGCGCGAGCAGGATCACGTCGCCGGCCTCGAGCACCGTGCTCTCGATGTAGGCCTGATCCTCGCCGTAGAAGTCCACGCGCAGCCGGCCGCTGCGGATGAACAGCACCTCCTTCGTGTACTGCACCTCGCGCGCCACGGCGTTGTGCACGTGCGGCGGGATCACGTACCCGGCGGGCCGGTTCATGTAGCCGAGCTGCTGCGAGTACTCGCCCGAGGTCAGGAAGGTGATGCCGTCGGTGCGGAAGTCGCGGCGCAGGATCAGCGCCAGCTCCTGGCCGCCGTGGACGATGCGCTCGATCATGCCGGGCGGTCCAGGGTGAGGATGAAGTGCAGGTAGATGCCGGGGCCGATCTCGGGGCCGTTGCGCAGCACGTGCAGCGCCGGCACCAGGCCGGCGGCCTGCGCCGGCTGCCAGACGCGCGTGCGCAGCGTGTCCGGGCTGTACTTGCGCGACGCCGCGATGCCCCACACGTCGGGCCGCAGGTAGCGCCGCGCGCCGGCATCGCCGACGTCGCGGCCGTAGTGGTCGGGGCTCTGGTAGAAGCAGGCCTCGGTGTGCATGTACAGCGGCGAGATCACCGCACGCCCGCCCGGCCGCAGGATGCGCGCCAGCTCGGCGAGCAGCCGGGTGTCGCTGTCGCCGCCGAACATCTCGTAGGCGCACTGCAGGCTGGCGCTGCCGAAGCTGGCGCTGTCGAACGGGCTCGCGGTGGCGTCGGCCTGCACGTAGTAGGAGAGCTCCTCCATCCACGGATGCGGGTCGAGGTCGATCGACCACGCCGGCAGACCCTGCGCGCGCAGCAGCCGCGCCCAGGGGCTGGACGCGGCGGCGATGTCGACGTAGGGCCAGCGCGCCTCGCGCGCGTTCAGGTCGAGCAGGTCCCAGGCGACGAAGTGTTCGAGCAGCTTTTCGACGTAGACGCCGCCGTCGGCCCCGCCGTGGTAGCCGGGCGGGAAGTTCATGCGCGCGACGAAGGCGCGGAACGCCGCCGGGTCGGCGCGGTAGTCGGCGCAGGGCATGCCGAGCGAACGCAGGCCGGACTCGATGGTGCGCAGCTCGGCCGCGTCGGGCGCGCGGTAGTGCGGCGCGCCGGCCGTGCGCAGGCGATGCAGCGGCCGCGCGGCGCGGCGCTGCACGGCGCGCGCCACGCCCAGCGGCCCGGCACGCACCAGGCGTTGCACGAGGGAGCTCATCGGTAGTCCTCCTTCAGCACCCAGGCCAGCAGCGCCGGGTCGCGCCGCACCTCGGCGCGGTGGAAGGCCACGCCCTCGGCGTGCGCGCGCCGCGCTTCGGCCCGGATCTGATGCCATTGCAACACAGCGGGCGCGCCGGCGGCGGCAGCGAGCGCACGGCGATCGCGCAGGCTTTGGCGGAATTCGCGCAACGGCACGAGCCAGCGGCCGGCATCGGCGCCGAGCCCGCCGCGACGGCGTATCCGGGTGTACGAATCGGAGATGCCCTGCGCGAAGGCGCGGCGGCGGAAGTACTCGGCCGTCATGCGCCCGGCGTCGACGCGGTGCTCGACGCTGGCCGCGGCGTCGAACACCGTGCGCCAGCCGCGCTCGCGCACGACGGCGCCGACGTGCATCTCGCCGTCGCCGCGCCAGCGCAGCCGCTCCGGCGGCACGCCGTCGGGGTGGAAGCCGCCGGCCACATCGAGCGCGGCGCGGCGCACGTTGAAGTTGCAGCCCCACACCCAGGCCGGGTCGATGTCGAACGTGCGCGCGCCGAAGTCGAGCACGCTGAGCGCGGCCAGCGCGCGGCCATGCCCCGCCGGCAGGCTCCAGGCGTGGGCCAGCCACGCCGGCGGCTCGCCCTGCCAGCCCGGCAGGTTGTTGCCGCCGACGAGGGCGACCCGGGGATCCTCGAACCGGCGCACCACCGCCTCCACCCAGCCGGGTGCGGCGACGATGTCGTCGTCGCAGAACATCAGCACGTCGGCGCGTGCGGCCCGCGCACCGGCATGGCGCCCGACGTGCAGGCCGGGCTCGCCCTCGTGCAGCAGGCGCAGCGGCAGGACGGTGGTGAACTCGCGCACCACGGCCTCGGTGTCGTCGGTCGACCCGTTGTCGACCACGATCACCTCGAAGCGCTCCTTCGGCGCCGTCTGCGCGCACAACGACTGCAGGCACGCCCGCAGCACCGGGGCGCGGTTGCGCGTGGGCACGATGACGCTGGCATCGATCATGGCGTGCCGCGACGGCGCAGCGAACGCAGCAGGCTCGGCCACAGCGCGCGCAGGTGGGTG
>Ga0209172_10002080_pt1 | contig 37738 bp, 40 predicted proteins | sample LarsenN4metaG_FD_184113 | JGI IMG/M metagenome (GOLD analysis project Ga0209172, IMG submission 184113) | Hot spring sediment bacterial and archeal communities from British Columbia, Canada, to study Microbial Dark Matter (Phase II) - Larsen... ... | reverse complement strand
TCCAATACCGATTCAACCGGCGCTTTGATCTTGCTGGCATGTTCAAACGGCTCCTGAGGGCGACTGCCAATGCCAACAAAGTTCCAGAACAGAAACTTCGACTAGCGGAAGATTGGCGCTAATCAGGTTGTGTTATGAAAAAGCAAAGCCGAATCCGGTGCCGGATTCGGCTTTGCATCTTTAATGGCGGGCAGGACCGTTATTTCCGGTGGCAGAGACCGCAGCGCGTCGGGCCCATTCCCCTTACCTCGTGGCAGCCCTTGCATGTCTTGTGGGCGTAGTCCTTGCCGAAATTGGAGATTTTGCCGGGGGTTCTCTCGTGACAGTTCCTGCAGTCCCTGAGAAAATCCGTGTGACGTTTATGGCTGAACGTGATGTTTCCGTTTTTTGACGGGAAGACAATGGTGTCAGCGGCATTGACGAGGGGGGCAAAACCGATCGGGATGAACAGCAGGGGAATGATCCGTTTCATGACGAAGGTCCTTTGCTGGTTATCATGAATCCTGCATTGCGCCGGAAGCCCTTGTTGGGTGCGGCGTTTCGGGCTCAGGGCGCCGGTGCGATGACGACCTTTCTGCCGACCACCGCTAGGCGCCCCTGAGCGAAAAGCTTGATTGCCTCGGGGTAGATGCGGTGTTCTTCCTTCTGGATGCGTGCGGAGAGGGTTTCCTCCGAGTCATCGTCGAGAACAGGAACCACGGCCTGAATGATTATAGGGCCCGTATCGGTCCCCTCGTCGACAAAATGCACCGTGCACCCGGAGACCTTGACTCCGTACTGCAGAGCCTGGCGTTGGGCGTGGAGGCCGGGGAAGGCCGGAAGGAGCGCAGGATGGATGTTCAGCACCGCATGGGGAAATGCTCCGAGCAGGACCGGAGTGACGATCCGCATGAAGCCGGCCAGCACCACGAGGTCGATTCCGTGGGAGCGGAGCAGTTCCACCAGGGCCGCGTCGTAGGCTTCACGGCCGGCGTGGGCACGGTGGTCAAGGACATGGGTGGCGATGCCGTGGCGCCTGGCCCGCTCCAGGGCGTAGGCATCGGCCTTGTTGCTGATGACGCAGGCGATCTGGGCCGGCAGGGTGCCGTCCTCGATACGGTCGATGATGGCCTGGAGGTTGGAGCCGTTTCCCGAAACGAGTACACCGATTTTGAGCAGATCAGTCATGGATGTCCGCCGGCTCAGAGCAGTTCCACCGCCTCGGCGCCGACCTCGCATTTGGCCACTTCACCGATGACGAATGCCTTTTCCTGAAGACCCGAGAGACGAATGAGGATCTCGTCCACGTCCTTCTCGGGAACCGCCAGAACCATGCCGATACCGCAGTTGAAGGTGCGGTACATCTCGGTCCATTCCATGTTGCCGCCGCTTTGCAGGATGCGGAAGATTTCGGGCATGGTCCAGCTGTCGCGTCTGATGACCGCCTTGCAGCCCTTGGGGAGGACGCGGGGAACGTTTTCCAGGAGCCCCCCCCCCGTGATGTGGGCGATGCCGTTTATCCGGAAGTCGCGCAGAAGGTTCAGGACCGTCTTGACGTAGATGCGGGTCGGGGTGAGCAGCTCATCGGCCACGCTCCGGTCGGTACCGGGAAGCGTGTCGTTGATGCCGAGCCCCAGGGTGTCGAAGATGATCTTGCGGGCCAGGGAATAGCCGTTGCTGTGGAGTCCGCTGGAGGCGATGCCGATAAGGGTGTTGCCGACGGTGATGGAGGAGCCGTCGATGATCTTGTCCCGTTCCACGACGCCTACAGTGAAGCCGGCCAGGTCGTACTCGCCATCCTGGTAGAAGCCGGGCATCTCGGCGGTCTCACCGCCGATGAGGGCGCAGCCCGCCTGGATGCATCCCTCGGAGATTCCCTTGACGACGGCGGCGCCCCGCTCCGGAGAGAGGCTGCCGGTGGCAAAATAGTCAAGGAAAAAAAGGGGTTCCGCACCCTGAACGACGATGTCGTTGACGCACATGGCCACAAGGTCGATCCCCACGGTGTCATGGCGGTCCGCCATCATGGCGATCTTGAGCTTCGTGCCTACCCCGTCGGTGCCGGAGACCAGCACAGGGTTCTTGTACTTATTGGTGTTCAGTGAGAAAAGGCCGCCGAAACCGCCGATGTCGGATATGACTTCAGGCCGTGATGTGGCCCGCACGAACGGCTTGATCATTTTGACAAACGTATTGCCGGCATCGATGTCAACGCCGGCATCTTTATAGGTAATTCCCTTTGAGCTCAAGACGTGTCCTCCCGTGAAATGACGAAGAAATTTACCCCAGGAACCGGTAAAAGTCAAACCCTATCTGGGAGCCGCGGGGGCCCAAAAAATCAGTTTACAAGGGGGGGAGCGTTCGCTTAAGATGCGGTCCTGAATGGGTGTTTCGGATGCACTTACAATCCATCAGATGACCTCCGGAGACCTCGACGAGGTGACGGCGATCGAGTCAGCGTCGTTTCCGCGTCCCTGGACACGGGAGCACTTCATCGCCGAGCTCAATTCCCCCCGTTCATATCCCCTTGTGGCGCGCACCGCTGACGGCATGGTGGCGGGTTACATCTGCCCGACCCTCGTTCTGGACGAGGGTGAGATTCTTGATGTGGCGGTTCGGCTCGACTGCCGCGGAAAGGGAGTCGGTGCAGCGCTTGTGCGCCGGGCCCTCGACGATCTCGCGGCACGGGGCGCCCGCGTTGTCTGCCTTGAGGTGCGGGTTTCGAATCTTCCCGCGGTGGCCCTCTATCGGCGGCTGGGCTTCAGGGAAACCGGCAGGCGCAGGGGATACTACGAGAACGGTGAAGATGCCATTCTGATGGAACATACGATCGACGACAGCGAGGGGCGTGCCGATGCAGTTTAATGGGACCATCATTTCCAACCAGGAAGTCTCTCCGGGCTATTTCCGGATGCGGATCACCGCTCCGCCGGAACTGGCCGGCGCCCAGCCGGGACAGTTCGTCATGGTTCGCGTCCGCGATGCCATAGATCCGCTGCTGCGGCGCCCCTTCGGCATTTTCGACGTGGGCACGGTGCCCTCCGAGTATCCCGGCGGCGGCTCCGCCACGTACCTGGAGATGCTCTACAAGGTGGTGGGGAAAGGGACCGAGGCGCTGTCCACCTACCACCACGGCGACCACGTGGGCATCATCGCTCCCCTGGGCGCCGGCTTCGACCTGGGCGATCCCGATGAGGAAAAGATCCTCGTGGGAGGGGGCATCGGCATTGCGCCCCTCTACTATCTGGCGAAGAATCTGGTTGAGCGCTCCCGGGTGCGGTTCTTTCTCGGCGGCAGGACCAGGGACGACATCCTCTGCGTGACCGAGTTCGAGCGGCTCGGGGTCGAGACCTATGTGGCCACCGACGACGGGACCCTCGGCGACCGGGGGCTCGTGACCGAGGTCATGGAGCGGCATATCCGCGAGGATGGACGCAAGAAGACCATCTACGCCTGCGGGCCCATGCCGATGCTGAAGGCGGTGGCCGATATCGCCCGCCGGACCGCTACCCCCTGCCAGGTGTCGCTGGAGGCCTATATGGCCTGCGGCATGGGGGCGTGCCTCGGCTGCGTGGTGAAGGGGAAGGACCATGCCGACGAGACCCCCGACTACCGCTGCGTCTGCAAGGACGGGCCGGTTTTTGCCTTTGATCAGTTGATGTGGGTATAAACGGAGTGCCAATGAACAGACCAGATCTCTCTGTTGAAATTGCGGGCATCAAGCTCAGAAACCCGGTCATGACCGCCTCGGGGACCTTCGGCTACGGCGAGGAGTTTGCCGAGTACCTTGATCTGGAAAAGATCGGCGCCATCATCACCAAGGGGCTCTCGCTGAAGCCCAAGGCCGGCAATCCGACGCCCCGCATCCAGGAGACCACCGGCGGGATGCTGAACGCCATCGGTCTCCAGAATGTGGGGATTGACGCCTTCATCGAAAAGAAGGTGCCGTTCCTCCGCACCCTCTCCACCCCGGCCATCGTCAACTTCTTCGGCAATACCGTCGAGGAGTACGCGGAGCTGGCCGAGCGTCTGGACAAGATCCCCGAGGTTGCCGGCGTGGAGATCAACATCTCCTGCCCCAACGTGAAGCATGGCGGAATCGTGTTCGGCACCGAGCCCAAGGCTGCCTATTCAGTGGTGAAGGCGGTGCGCGAAGCCACCATCAAGCCGGTGATCGTGAAGCTCTCCCCCAACGTCACCGATGTGGTGGAGATGGCCTGGGCCTGCGCCGATGCCGATGCCGATGCCCTGTCCCTCATCAACACCCTGACCGGCATGGCCATCGATCTCAAGGCGCGGCGGCCGATCCTCGCCAACGTTACCGGCGGCCTTTCGGGGCCGGCCGTGAAGCCGGTGGCGCTCCGGATGGTCTGGCAGGTGGCGAAGGCGGTGAAGATTCCGGTGATCGGCATCGGCGGCATCATGACCGGTATCGACGCCCTGGAATTCATGCTGGCCGGCGCCACGGCCGTGCAGGTGGGAACGGCGAATTTTCTCGATCCGGCCGCTTCGGAGCGGATTGCCCGGGAGATGGAGCAGTATCTTGCCGAGAACGGAATCAATGATGTAAAGGAATTGATCGGCGCGCTTCAGGTCTGATATCTGCCGAGGGCACCATGGTGCGAAGGCGGGGGCTCCCCCGCCTTTGTCCGTTTTGGGAAGGAACATGTGAAGATGGAGACGTGGCGGCGTGCCATCGCCGACAGCATAACCACCCCCGAGGAGCTTGCGGAGTGTCTGGGTGTCGATCCCGAGCCGCTTGGCCCCCTTGTCCGGCGTTATCCGATGCGCATCACACGGCGCTATCTGGGACTCATCGAGAAACCGGGGGACCCCATCTGGCGCCAGTGCGTACCCGATCCCCTCGAACTGGAAGATGACCAGCGCCCCGATCCCCTCGACGAGGAGCGGCTTTCGCCGGTTCCCGGCCTGATCCACCGCTATCCCGACCGGGTCGTATGGCTCGTTGCCAACGAGTGTGCCGTCTACTGCCGCTTCTGCATGCGGAAGCGCCGGGTCGGGTGCCCGCTGACCGGGGGCGACGAGCGTTTCTGGGACGATGCCCTGCGCTACATCGCGGCAACGCCGGCCATACGGGACGTGATCCTCTCGGGGGGCGATCCGCTGCTTCTGGATGACGAGCATCTGGAGCTGATCCTGTCGCGGCTTCGGGCCATCCCCCACGTGGAGATGGTCCGGATCGGCACCCGCACCCCCGTTACCCTGCCGGAGCGGATTACGGTGCGCCTCTGCCGGATGCTCAGGCGGTATCACCCCCTATATGTCAATACCCACTTCAACCATCCCCGGGAGATTACCCCGGAAGCGGCCAGGGCCTGCGCCCGCCTGGCCGACGCCGGCATCCCCCTGGGCAACCAGACGGTGCTCCTGGCCGGCGTGAACGACGATCCGGCGGTGATGACGCTTCTCATGCAGCGGCTTCTCGCCATCAGGGTGAAACCCTACTACATCCACCAGATGGACCTGGTGCGGGGGACCGGCCACTTCCGCACGAAGGTTGCGGCGGGACTCCGGATCATGGGGGCGCTGCGGGGGCATACGTCGGGAATGGCGACCCCTTACTTTGTCATTGATGCGGCGGGGGGGAAGGGGAAGATACCGCTCATCCCCGATGCCATGGAGCGGCGGGGGGATACCTGGGTTCTGCGCAACTACCTGGGAGAGACGGTGGAATACCGGGACCCCTGATGGGGGCTACAGTTCCTCGGGGGTGAAAGCCACCACGTCATCGATGGAATCGGCATCGAGCAGCACCAGCACGAGCCGGTCGATGCCTAGGGCGATGCCGGCGGACGGCGGCATTGAGGCCAGTTCGGCAAGAAATTTTTCGGGGAGGGGAATTGCCGCCTGTCCCCGGGAGACGCGATAGGCGGCTTCGTTTTCGAAGCGGACCCGCTGTTCCACCGGGTCGGTAAGCTCCGAGAAGGCGTTGGCTATTTCAACCCCGCCGAGGTACAGCTCGAACCGCTCCGCAACCGTCGGGTCGTCGCCTTTCAACCGCGCCAGGGCGCCGCGGCAGGCGGGGTAGTCATGGATGAAGGTGGGGCGGCCGAAGCCGAGGTGCGGCTCGATCCTCTCGACCATCACCTCGTCGAAGAGATCCCGCTCAAGGGCCGCTTCCATGGCCATTTCGCCGTAGCATTCAAAGGCGTCACGCACCGTGATCCGTTCCCACGGAGCGGTAATGTCGATTTCTTCTCCCCGGAACGCAAGCTTCCCGCCGAATCCAGCCCCTCCAGCCACGGATCGGATCAGCCGCTCGGTTTCATCCATGAGCCCCCGGTAGTCGGCCGCTGCCCGGTACCACTCCAGCATGGTGAATTCGGGGACGTGCATTCTGCCCCGCTCGCCGGCGCGCCAGCAGCGGCTTATCTGGAACAGCCGCTCGTAGCCCGCTGCCAGCATCCGCTTCATGCAGATTTCCGGCGAGGTCTGGAGGAACCAGCCGTCCGCCGGAATCGGGTCGATATGGGATTCGGGAGCGGGGGCGGGAATGCGAAGGGGGGTCTCCACTTCGAGATACCCCCCTTCAACGAAAAAGCGTCTGATTTCCTGGATGATGCGGGCCCGGGCCGCCAGTGCCTCGCGGCGGCGGGCCAGGAACCAGTTTGCCGTCATCGGTCTTACCCCTTGACCCTCGTGGAGTATTCGCCGCTGCGGGTATCGACAACTATCAGCTCCCCTTCTTCGATGAAGGGGGGAACGCGCAGAACATAGCCGGTTTCCAGGGTGGCGGGCTTGGAGTCGCTGCCGGAGGTGTCGCCTTTGACCCACGGGTCGGTCTGGACAACGCGGAGGTTGACGAAGTTGGGAACGGATACGCCAATGGCCTTTTCGCCGAACATCAGAACATCGACCTGGATGTTGTCGATCATGAAGTTCTTGGCGTCCCCCACGGCCTCCTCGCTCATCTGGACCTGTTCGAAGGTCTGGTTGTCCATGAAGGTGTAGTGGTTGTCCTCCTTGTAGAGAAACTGCATCTGGCGCTCTTCAAGGCGGGCCGGTTCGAAGGTTTCGCCGGAACGGTAGGTCCGGTCAAGGGTGACGCCGGTAATCATGTTCCGCATCTTGGTGCGGTAGAGGGCCTGTCCCTTGCCCGGCTTGGAAAATTCGAAGGCGGTGACGAGGTAGGGATCACCGTCGAGGGTAATCTTCAGTCCTTTTTTCAAATCTGCAACAGTATACATGCGCTAGCCCCTTTTTTGATTGATTGCAAAAAACGTTCTTTTATACACCAAAAACGATTGAGTGTTAAGTTAAAAAAATGGTCTGACCGGGAGCGGATCTGATAGTCTGGCATGGACGGAGCGGATGGGTGTCTGTAGCCGGCAGGAACGGCCGCGAGTCCGATCCCGTGCCCATGACACTGGGTTTCGGGACGGACGGCTGTTCCAATGGGGTTGATGCGGAAACGCCTCCGCGGGGGAGCCCCTCCGCGGAAGCGTGCTGGAAGGGGATTACTTTGCGCGGTACGTGATGCGGCCCCGGGTAAGGTCGTAGGGGGAAAGCTCCACGGTCACCTTGTCTCCCGGAAGAATTTTTATGAAATACTTGCGCATCTTGCCGGATATATGGGCCAGGACAACGTGGCCGTTTTCCAGTTCGACCCGGAACATGGCGTTGGGGAGGGGCTCGATGACCGTACCTTCAACTTCTATGGCTTCTTCTTTACTCATGGGTTTGTCAGCGCTCCTTGATGCTAAATGATGGAATGTCGAATAAAACTTCGCTAACTTACCCGCTCTCAAGGGAAAATGCAAGCCGTTTTCCGTATGCTGTGCGGCCCTGTCCCTTCAGGCATGGGGAGTTTCGGCCAAGCATTCGAGGGGTCGGGCAAGGAGTTGGTGATGGTTGTTCGGGGGTGACAAACGCCTTTACTTCCTGAGTTAAGGCGTAGTATGTATTTTCATTTCCGCCAATAATCAAAGCAAAGTGAAGGTTGGGCTTACACATGACAAGCATGATCCGGGAAACAATTCTCGAAAACGGCCTGGTGGTCCGCTTTTTCGACCACACCCGCCACTATTACGGCGATTTTTACCTGGTTAAGATCGAAATAGTCTGCGAAATCCCCTTGCACAGCGATTTTTTCGACAATCAGACCGACCTGGAGGAGGCGCGGCGCCTTGTCGGCGACCCCGCAGTATATCGACGCGAGGTGGAGCAGATGGGGGTCCCCTCCACCGCCATCGCCACCGTGACGGAGCGGCTCATGGGCAATTTCATCTCCCATTCGCTTCCCTATTTTTCCGCCGCTGACTTTCCGCGCCGGTTTCTCCGAACTGAGCTGGAGAGGGCCCGCAAAAAACGCGTGATTCCGTCCCGCGTTACGACTTACCACCATGGGTGAGGCCACCGTTCGGATTGAGTCCCTGGCTTTCGGGGGGGCCGGCTTCGGCCGTGTCGAGGGGAAGGCCTGTTTTGTGCCGTTCACGGCGCCGGGCGACCTTGCCAGGATACGGATCACCCAGGCAAAGCCCTCCTATCTGGAGGGTGAAGCCGTCGAGCTCCTTGAAACCTCACCCCGTCGCGTGACGCCGCCGTGCCCGGTCTTCGGCGCCTGCGGCGGCTGCACCTGGCAGCATCTTTCCTATGGTGATCAGCTTGAGGCCAAGGAGCGGATCGTCGCCGAAACCCTCTGGCGCTTTGGCCGGGTGGAGCCGGAGCGGGTCTGCCGGACCGTCGCCTCCGACTCCCCCTATGGCTACCGCTCCCGGGTCCAGTTCAAGGTTCGCTGGATCGCGGGAAAGCTCCAGATGGGTTTCTACCGCCGGGGCTCCCACTATGTCGTGGACATCCCCGGTGGGTGCGCCATCTGCAATCCGGCCCTCAACCGGGTGATGGCGGAAGTTCGTCATGTCATCGGCCGTTTCGCCGAGCCGGACCGCATACCCCAGGTGGACGCAGCCGTGGGAGACGACGGGACCACACTGGTCATTATCCACTATATCGGAGCGAAGCGGGATGAAGCGCGGGCGTACTTCACCGCTTGCCGTGGTGAGCTGCCGTCGGTGGGGGGGCTCCATCTCCAGTGCGGCCGGAAGGAGAACATGGAACCCGTGTGGGGGTGCGACGGGCTTGCCTATGGCTTTGCCGCCGGTTTTCTGCCGGGGCTTCCCGCCATGACCCTCGGTTTCAGCAGGGGCGGCTTCTCCCAGGTCAATTACCGGCAGAACGGGGAGCTTCTGCGTGCGGTTCACCGGATGGCGGCACTGACGGGGGACGAGCGGCTGCTGGACCTCTTCTGCGGCAACGGCAACTTTGCCGTACCCCTCTCCCGGTACGCCGCGTCGGTTGTGGGGATTGAGGAGTACGCTCCTTCCCTGGACGATGCCCGGCGCAACGCCGCGGCCAACGGTGCCGGGGGTATCGAGTTCATTCGCGCCGATTCCGCCGCCGGCGTGCGGCAGCTCGCTTCCCGGGGGGACCGCTTTGCGGTGGTGATTCTCGACCCTCCGCGGACCGGCGCCAGGGAGGCGGTGCCGGAGGTGGTTTCCCTGGGACCGGAGCGGGTCATCTACGTATCCTGCGATCCGGCCACCCTGGGGAGGGATCTCGGGCTCTTCCGCAAAGGGGGATATGAAGTTCGTGAAACCCTCCCCGTCGACATGTTCCCCCAGACGTTCCATATCGAGAGCGTCACCCTGCTGAGCAGGGGGGGCTGAGGACACATTTTCCCGCCGCGACTTTCTCTGTCCATCCGTACCATTGAACCGCACGAGGAGGATTAATCATGTTTTTTTCCAAGTTGTTCCGCAAGGATCCGGCGTCCTGTCTGGAGAAGGGCGAAAAGCTCCTGGCCGCCGGCCGCTTCGCGGACGCGCGACATTCGCTGGAGGATGCCCTGGAACGGCTCGATGCCAATTCACCGGAAGGGGCGGCCATGGCGGCCGTCATCAGGGAGAAGATGGCTGTGGCGGGAAACCGTCTCGCCGAGATGAACCTCCTGGAGGCTGAGCACTGCCTGAAGATGGGGGAGCTCGGCAAGGCGGAGGAGCACCTTAATTTGTCCCTTGATCTGGCAGATGACGTAACCATACGGGATAAGGCAGTAAAACTTGTTGGGTCACTGCATAGGGAAACCCCGCGGGAGCATCGCCACGGGAAAAAGGGAGGCTGCGGCGGGGGCTGCGGTTCGTCGGCGCAAGATTCCGAAATTATTGAACCAGGCGATGACGGGTTGAGCGACCGGGACCGTTTCGAGCTCCTTGTCCGGCCGTTGCCGGGTGATTTGCCCGAACGGTATGCCGATTTGGGAGAGGAATTTGCACAAGGTTATCTGGCGGCCCATGACGGGAACGGGGCAGTGGCGGCAGCGGTGTTCGAGAAGCTGCTGGCCGCCGGGGAGAACGACATTCTCCTGTACGAGCTGGCCATTCTTTCCCACCGGGGGGGGGACGGGCGACGGTGCGAGGCTCTTCTTCGGCGGGCCCTTGCCCTGAACGATGCCAACCCCCTCTGCAACCTCAGCCTGGTGCAGCTGCTTACGGAGAGCGGCCGGTTCAATGAGGCGGTGCCGCTTCTGGAGAGCATGGTCGCACGGAATATCCTGCCCGATCAGGCCGGGATGTTCCTGGGTGAGATATATCGGGTGCGGGGAGAGAGCGAGCGGGCCATCGGCCAGTTTTCACAGCTCCTGTCCTCACCCCTGAAGCGGGAGGCGGCCGAGAGGCTGGTGGGACTGCTGGAGGCCGGCGGCAGGTCCCAGGAGGCGGCGTTGGTCGCCAAGCAGTATCTGAAGGGGTGCTGCTGAAGATTCAGTGCGAATTTACTAAAGTTTTCGTGCCCGCCTGCCGATATGTTTTCATGAGAGACACGCGTCTCTGTCAATTCTTTCTCGATACCCAACCGGGAGGAGGCTGTAATGAACAAGTCGGAACTTATTGAGGCACTGGCGGCGGAGAAGGGGCTTACCTACAAGAAGGCGGAGGAAATCGTCTCCATTGTCTTCGATGCCATGACGGAAGCCATGGTGCGGAACGAGCGGATCGAGATCCGCGGGTTCGGGAGCTTTGTCGTCAAGGACTACAAGTCCTATACGGGCAGGAATCCCAAGACGGGCGAACCGATCGAGGTAAAACCGAAGAAGCTCCCGTTTTTCAAGGTGGGCAAGGAGCTCAAGGAGCGGGTTGACAACGGTCAGTGACCCCGGACGCCGGTTCGTCGGCACCATATCAGTTCTGTCGGAAGTTCAGCACCTGTTGACAAAAAATTGTCATTATCCTGGAGCCTGGCCCGGTCCCCTGACTCGCCAGGGAAGCAAGACGCTAACCCTTCATGACAAGACTCTGCGTTTTTTTCATAGCTTCCGTCGTGTTTGCCGCGTCGGCCTTTGCCAACCCCGCCATCAACGGTTCTACCGGGCTCATCGGGGTGCCATCGGCGGAAACCCTCGACGCCGGCAACATCTGCATCGGAGCCTGGGGGATCAGCACGGCGAGGGACAGCGATAACGCACTCACTGTTCCCGTGGCCCTTACCCTTGGTATCGGCACCTTCTGGGAGCTGTACGGGTCATATCCGAACCTCCTCTTTAACGGCGATGAGGAGAAGACGGGGCAGGGATATGCCGAGCTGGGATCGAAACTCAGGGTAATCGGCAAGCGGAGCTCGCCCCTCAAGGTTGCGGTCGATCTCTTTGTCCAGCGCCAGATTTCCGAAGACGCGGCGGTGGACGGCACCACCAGCGCCGGGGGGCGGGTCATAGCTTCCTATGCCGCGGACCGGGTCGGAGTCCATGCCTATGCCGGTTACCTGACGGCCGGCTCCCCCGAAGGTAAAGAGTTCGACAACGAGATCCTCTACGGCCTTGGTGCGGAGTATTCCCCCGCACTCCGTGTGCGGCTCACCGCAGAACTGACCGGCAACACCAGCCGTGATCCGGCCCTTTCCGATTCTCTGGAGGGGCTGCTCGGCTTCCAGTACTATCTCTCGCCGCACCTGACCCTCAATTTGGCCGGCGCCGTCGGACTTTCCGACGGCAGCCCCGACTGGCGTGCGGTTTTCGGCCTGACGGCCTGCCAGGGGGTCGGCAGCTACGTGAAGCCGGTGCCCCGGCTGGGGCAGGGTCTCGATCCCCTGGACGAGCAGAAAAAGAAGGAACCGGTCAAGATCCGCAAGATTATCCCCATTTCCTCGCTTCTGGTCAGCTCCCTGGCGCCCCGGGAGCCGGCCAACAAGCTGGAGGTGTCGATCGATCCCGGCAAGGAAGAGATCACCATCAAGCCCTACGGCCAAGTGACGATCCCGGCTCAGCCCGCTGCCGCCAAGGCCGTTTCAGCCGCCACCCATGAGGAGGTTTCCCTGACCCAGGGGGGGGAGGAGGTCCGGCTGGCGTCCCGGGTGTCGGGGGCGCTGGAGAACTCCGCCCTGGAGTATACCCTGGCCCGTCTTGAAGGGATCACTCCCCTCTACAGTGTCGATGTGAAGGGGCAGAATATTCGCGTCGCCTCGGAAAGCGACGGGGATATCTCCGAGAAGATGCGGGTCTATCGCAAGTTCCGCTTCCCCGACGTCACCTTTGACTTCGACCAGTGGAGTCTCTCCCCGGAAGGGAAGAAGTCCATCTCAGAGGTGGCGGAACTGATCCGCAAGGACACCAAGTGGGTCTACCTCCGTGTCGACGGTCATACCGACAATGTGGGCTCGGCCGACTACAACATGGATCTCTCCCTCAAGCGCGCCGTTTCCGTGGCCAGTTATCTCGTGGCCCGGGAGGGGATTGATGCCGCCAAGGTCTTCATCAAGGGGCTCGGCAAGTCAGCTCCGCTGGCGGACAACGCAACCGCCGACGGGCGCAAGCTGAACCGCCGGTGTGAAATCCTCTTCCTCATTCCGAAGGATAACTGATGAAAACGGCGCTACCCCTCCTGCTCCTGGCGGCATCCCTGATTGCCTTTCTCCATTCCGGCTTTGCCCGGGGGGCGTCAGCAGCGGAGGAGGAAATCGGCATGGTGCGCCTTGGCGGGAGCAGCTCCTGTCTCGACGCAAGGGTGCGGCGGGCACTCGATTCCCTCGTGCCCAGGCTTGCTGCCCTCGACCCGGGGCGGATCGTCATGATCGAGGCTCGGGCAGCCTGGGGCCGCGGCCGCGAGGAGCGGGTCAGGAACTCCTATCTCCTTGCCCTTGAGGCCCAGCGGCATCTTCGCGCGAAACTCGCCTCGGGCCGGATCATGTATCTTGCCTCGGCTTCAGGCGGCGGGGCAGGGGGGGATACCTTTGTCCGGGTAGTCTCACTTCCCGATTCCTTCGCGGCGGTTCATGTCGCAACGGCGGGAAGCCGCCGGCCGCAGCCGAAATCGTCGCCAGACGAAAGACCGGGGACACTTCCCGTGCCGGGGAGGGATTGATTCCTGACAGCGCAGCCGTGACGTGCTACACTGGTTGACAGGTTCCGTGCGGTGCTTCCAGTCTGGCTGTGGCAGGACCGATTTACTGCGGGGGGTATATGTTATGAGAACTCTGGTGCTTTCTTTCCTCTGTGCTGCTCTGTTCCTGGCGGGGTGTTCACTGAAGGTCGTCCCGCAGCAGGTTCCCCAGGGTGTCGTCAACCCCGCCGATAATTCCCAGACCATAACCAGGGATGGCATCGCCATCAGGGTGGCCAGTTCCGACCGGGAGATGTTTTCCTACAACCTCGACGGCACGGTCACCGCCTTCGAGGTCGCCATCCATAACCAGACCGACCGGGAGGTGGGGTTCGGCGTTGATTCGTTCATCCTCCTCGACGACCAGAACCGCCAGCATCTCCCCCTGACCCCCGAGCGGGTCAAGGAGATCGTCTCCCGGGACTCCTACTACCTGATTCCCTATCCCTATGTGGGGTTCTATTATCTGGAGGACTACGAGAGAATTTCCTCCCATACCGATACCGGCTCCCAGCTTCCCTACTACTATGAAGTCTATCCCCAGGACATTTTCACCCGCGCCCTGAATGCCGACACGGTCATCCCCGGCGCCAGGGCCGAGGGGCTCGTCTACTTCAGGATCGACCCGGCGGCGACGAAGGAGATGAAGCTCCTCGTCTTCCGGAAGGGGGCATCGAAGTCCTTACCCCCCGATTTTGTCTTCCCCTTTGCCGTTTCCCGATAACACGCAAGGACACGGACGTCCATGACCATTCTTTACGTCCTTGAGGCCCTCGGGGGGCTCGGTCTCTTTGTCCTCGGCATGAAGACCATGACCGAGGGGCTCCAGAAGCTTGCCGGAGACAGGTTCCGCCGGGCACTGGAGAAGGTTGCCGGCAACCGCCTGGCCGCGGCCCTCCTCGGCAGCTCGCTCTCCTCGCTGCTCCAGTCGTCGAGTGCCGCCTGCATCATTACCATCGGCTTCGTCAATGCCGGACTCATTTCCCTCTACCAGGCCCTGGGGATCCTCCTGGGCACCGGCATCGGCACGACAGTGGCGGTGCAGTTCATCGCCTTCAAGATTACCTCCTTCGCGCTTCCCGCAATCTTTCTGGGAGTGGGGCTCAGGTTCTTCGTGCGGCGGCGGCGCTGGGTGAATGCCGGCGAACTGATCCTGGGGGCGGGACTTCTCTTTCTCGGCCTTCGGGTCATGGAGGCGAACCTCCAGCCCCTGCAGCAGAATGCCATCATCCTCGGCCACGACACCTACCTAATTTCAAAGCATGTCACCGCCGTCCTCTTCGGGGCGCTCCTCACCTTTCTCGTGCAGTCGGGGAGCACGGCCATCGGCATCGTCATGGCCCTGGCGGGGAGCGGACTCGTCTCCTTCGAGACCGGGGCCGCCATGGTTCTCGGCGAGCTGATGGGCACCTCGGTCATCACCGCCGTCGCGTCCATCGGCGGTACCCTGGAGGCGAAACGCGCGGTTTTCTTCTACTTCATCATCAATATCTTCGCCGTAACGGTCGTGATGATCTTTTTCCCCGCCTTCATCCAGCTCGTCACAGCCCTGTCCCCCGGGGATCTCTCCTCGTCGGCCGCGGTCTCGCGGGTGCTGGCCAACACCCATACGGTCTTCAGCATCCTCAGTGCCTTCATCTTTCTTCCTCTTATCGGCTTCTTCGCCCGCTCGGCTCCCCGCCTCATACCCGGCAGCGACCGTGCTTCCAGTGTCGAGGCCCGGACGGTCTTCATCGACAACCGCGTCATGAACACCCCTCCCATCGCGCTCCTCCAGGCCCGCAGCGAACTCAGGCGCATGGCCGGCATCACCCGCACCATGTACGCCGAGATGGTTGGCCAGTTCTTCCGCTACGATGCAAAGAAGTCCGCCGCCATTGCCCAGAAGGAGAACACCGTCGACATCCTTCAGCGGGACCTGTCCGATTTCCTCGTGACCCTGTCGCGGCAGCCCCTTCCTCCGGAGGAGTCCATGGAGATTCCGGTCATGCTCCAGCTTATCAGCGAGCTTGAGCATGTGGCGGACCAGTCCGAGGCCATTCTCGACTATCTGCGCAAGAAGAAGGAGGAAAAGCTCCTCTTTTCCACCGCCGCCATGCACGAAATCAGGGAACTGGCCCGCAAGGCAGAAGAACTGGTTGTCCTGGCCGTCGAAATCATAGAGACACCTGCAACTGAGGCCCTGGAGAAGGGAAGGGGGCTGCGGGACGAGGTGGCCCAGATGCGGGAAGCGATGCTCAACGGCCACATCAAGCGACTCTCCACCGGCAAGTGCACCGTGCGGGCCGGCATCATCTACGCCGACATGATCTCGGCCTTTGCGAAGATCGCCGATTCGTGTCTCACCATTATCGAAACCAGAAGGGAATTCACCTGATGCACGACCTCCTCGCATCCATTGATCTCGGCACTAACACGGCTCGCCTCCTCGTCGGGCGGGTTGAAGGGGGGGCAGTGGCGCCGACCCTTGTCAAGCGCCGCATAACGCGGCTGGGAGGAGGGTTCACCCGGGAAGCCGGGATCTCTCCGGAGGCGTGGCAGCGCTCCCTTGAGGCATTGACCGATTTTGCCGCGGAGATGAAGCGGACGGGGGTGACGCGGCTGAGGGCCGTTGCCACGAGCGCGGTGCGCGATGCGGCCAATGGCGACGCCTTCTGCCGCGAGGTGCTTGAGCGGACCGGCATCCGGCTGGAAGTCATCGACGGAGGGGAGGAGGGACTCCTGACCTTGGCGGGGGTCCTGTCGGGGCTTGACCGGAAGGAGGGGGATTTCTTCGTGTTTGATGTGGGTGGCGGGAGCACCGAGTACACCCTGGCCGAATCCCGCCTGCCCCTCTACACCGAGAGCCTCCCCCTCGGCGTGGTCCGGCTGACCGAGGGGAAACCCGATGCTGCGGCCATGGTGGAGAAGATCGGCCGGGAACTGGCCGGACTCGGAGAGCGCCTTGAAGGGCAGGGACTCCGTGGCCGGCTCCAGGGAGCGACCCTTGTCGGCACCGCCGGCACGGCAACGACCCTGGCGGCCATCAGCCTCGGCATGACCGACTACGACTACCGCCGGGTAAACAATCATATTCTGACGCGGGAGGAGATCAGCCGGATGTTCGGGATGCTCCTCCCCCTTTCGCCTGAGGAGCGCCTCGGGGTGCCCGGTCTTGAAAGGGGGAGGGAGGATCTGATCATCGCCGGCACTCTCATCACCCTCCAGACCTTGGAGGTCTTCGGGTTCGACCGGATGACCGTGAGCGATGCCGGGCTGCTGGAGGGGGTGCTGCTCAGCCTTGAGGTTTGATCCGATCAAACCGCCCTTCGGCGGTAAAAACCCGTTCTACAAAGGAGTTGACTTGCAAACCGCTTCTTTTGTATAGTCCTTGGACCGTTAAGGGGGGCTTACCCCTTATTTTATTTTCCAGGGATTGTACATACCATGAAGGAAATTCTTTCCGGCAATGAAGCCATCGCCCGCGGCGCCTTCGAGGCGGGGGTGAAGGTTGCCAGCGCCTATCCCGGCACCCCCTCCACCGAAATCCTCGAAAACATCGTCAACTACAGGGAAATCGACTCCTCATGGGCTCCCAACGAGAAGGTGGCCCTGGAGGTGGCCATCGGCGCCTCCTTCGGCGGCGGTCGCTCCCTTGCCTGCATGAAGCACGTGGGGGTCAACGTGGCGGCAGACCCCCTCTTCACCCTTTCCTACACCGGGGTAGGGGGGGGGCTGGTGCTGGTGGTGGCCGACGACCCGGAGATGCACTCCTCCCAGGATGAACAGGACAGCCGCAACTATGCCCGGTTTGCCAAGGTGCCGATGCTGGAGCCGGCGGATTCCCAGGAGTGCAAGGACTTCACCCGCCTTGCGTTTGAGATTTCCGAGCAGTTCGACACCCCGGTGATGCTCCGCAGCTGCACCCGCATCTCCCACGGGAAATCCATCGTGGAGCTGGCGGAGCCCGTGACCGGCCTCCCGACCCCCAGGCTGGTCAAAAACCCCGCCAAGCTCGTTATGCTCCCCGGCAACGCCCGGGTCCGTCACCCGCTTGTGGAGGAGCGGCTCCTGAAGCTGGCCGCTTACGGGGCTTCGGCCGCCATCAACCGGATGGAGCTGCGCGACACCGGGATCGGCATCATCACCGCCGGGGTTTCGTACCAGTACGTCCGCGAGGTGCTCCCCGACGCGTCGGTGCTCAAGCTCGGCATGGTCTATCCGCTCCCCATGGAGCTCATCAGGGAGTTCGCCGCCAAGGTCAAGACGCTCTATGTGGTGGAGGAGCTGGACCCGTTCATCGAGGAGCAGGTGAAGGCCGCCGGCATCGCCGTCATCGGCAAGGAGATCATCTCCCTCTGCGGCGAGCTGACCCCCGGCCGGCTCCGCAGGGCCTTCGGTCTCCCCGATGCGGTCCAGATCACCGTCGACAAGCTCCCCGGCCGTCCCCCCAACATGTGCCCCGGCTGCCCCCACCGGGGGGTCTTCTACAGCCTCAACCAGCTCAAGGCCTACGTCACCGGCGACATCGGCTGCTACACCCTCGGCTTCATGCCCCCCCTCAACGCCATGGACACCTGTGTCTGCATGGGGGCCAGCATCAGCAATGCCAGCGGCATCGTCAGGGTCCTGGACCCGGAGGAGAAGAAGAAGGTCGTGGCGGTCATCGGCGATTCCACCTTCCTCCACACGGGCGTCAACAGCCTCATGGAGATGGCCTACAACCAGGCTCCGGCCACCGTCGTGATCCTCGACAACCGGATCACCGCCATGACCGGCCGCCAGGACAACCCCGCCTCCGGCTGGACTCTCTCGGACGGCGAGACCAACGCGGTTGATCTGGTGCAGCTCTGCAAGGCCCTCGGCATCAGGCACGTGCGGGTGGTGGACCCCCTCAATCTGGAGGAGACCCGCGCAGCCCTCAAGGAGGAGATGGAGCGCCCCGAGCCCTCGGTGATCATCACCAATCGCCCCTGCGTGCTGGTGAAGCGGGAAGGGGTCTATAAGAAGGGGCTCGTCCTCTCGGTGGATCAGGACCACTGCACCGGCTGCAGGGCGTGCCTCAAGATCGGCTGTCCGGCCATCGAGTGGCAGCCGGCCCCCGACGGGAAGAAGGGGAAAGCGTTCATCGATCCGCTCCTCTGCAACGGGTGCGACGTCTGCCGCCAGCTCTGCAAATTCAACGCGATCGGGAGTGCCCAATGAGCGATGCCATCACCAATATCCTCCTTGTGGGGGTCGGGGGACAGGGGATTCTCCTCGCCTCCGAGGTCCTCTCCGAGGCCTTCATGCAGGCCGGCTACGATGTGAAGAAGAGCGAGATCCACGGCATGTCCCAGCGGGGGGGGAGCGTCGTCTCCCATGTCCGCTACGGCCGGGAAGTCCACTCCCCCATCGTTCCCGAGGGGGAAGGGGATATCCTCTTCGGCTTCGAGATCATGGAAACCTACCGCTCCCTTCCCCTCCTGAAGAAGGGGGGGGCGGTCGTTGCCAATGATCTGCGCATCCAGCCCCCGTCGGTGCTCCTGGGCCAAGATGTCTATCCCGACGATCTCCCCGGGAAGATAGCGGCGCTTTTTCCTGATTTTCTCCTGATTGACGGCCAGAAGCTGGCCGCCGAGGCGGGCAATGTCCGGGCCGCCAACACCGTCCTCCTGGGGGCCGTCTCCAAACGGCTCGACATCGCCGAGGACTGCTGGCTCAAGGCCCTGGAGAAGATGGTCCCCCCCAAGGCCCTGCAGGTGAACCTCGCGGCGTTCCAGATGGGCCGAAATATCTGACCTAGGGGCAGGCCCCTGTGCCTGCCCTGACCGGAAGGGCGCCCACAGGGGGGCGCCCCTACAGGCGAAGAGGTTTACCATGTTCTACAACGAAGAGTTCGAGACACTCCCCCGCCAGGCCCTGGAAGCCCTGCAGCTCAAGCGGCTTCAGACCACCGTGGCCCGGGTCTATGCGTCGGTTCCCTTCTACCGGCAGAGCTTCGACCGGGCCGGCATAACCCCTGACTGCGTGAAGTCCCTTGGGGACCTCCGGAAGCTCCCCTTCACCCTCAAGCAGGACATGCGGGACAGCTACCCCTACGGCCTCTTCGCGGCCCCCATGGAGGAGATCGTCCGGATTCACGCCTCCTCCGGCACCACCGGCAAGCCGACCGTGGTCGGCTATACCCGCAAGGACATCGACACCTGGTCCGAGCTCATGGCCCGCTCCTTTGCCGCTGCCGGGGTCCACCGGGGCGACATCATCCACAACTCCTACGGCTACGGCCTCTTCACCGGCGGCCTCGGCGCCCACTACGGCGCGGAGAAGCTGGGCGCCTCGGTCATCCCCATGTCGGGCGGGAACACCAAGAAGCAGATCATGATCATGAAGGACTTCGGTTCCACGGTCCTCACCTGTACCCCGTCCTACTCCCTCTTCATGGCCGAGGCGGCCCGGGAGGAGGGGGTGGATTTCCGGGACTTGAAGCTCCATGTCGGCATCTTCGGCGCCGAGCCCTGGTCCGAGGCAATGCGGGCCGAGATCGAGGACAAGCTGAACCTCTGCGCCATCGACATCTACGGCCTGTCGGAGATCATGGGGCCGGGGGTGGCCATCGAGTGCCGGGAGGCGAAGCAGGGGCTCCACATCTGGGAGGATCACTTCATTCCCGAGATCATCAACCCAGACACCGGCGAGGTCCTGCCGGAGGGGGAGCGGGGCGAGCTGGTCATCACCACCATCACCAAGGAGGGGATCCCCCTCATCCGGTACCGGACCCGGGACATCACCAGCCTCACCTACGAGCCGTGCGTCTGCGGCCGAAGCCATGCCCGCCTTGCGCGCATGACCGGCAGAAGCGACGACATGCTCATTATTCGCGGGGTTAACGTCTTCCCGTCCCAGATCGAGTCGATCCTCATGGGGATCGAGGGGGTCGAACCCCACTATGTGCTCATCGTCGACCGGAAGGACAATCTGGATTCCCTCGAAGTTCAGGTGGAGGTGGATGAGCGGCTCTTCTCCGACGAGGTCAAGGTGCTTCAGGCCCTGTCGCACCGGATCGAGAAGGAAATCAAGGACATCCTCGGCGTTTCCTGCCGGGTCCGTCTCGTGGAACCGCAGACAATCACCCGGAGCGAGGGAAAGGCGAAGCGCGTCATCGACAACCGGCATGCGTAGCGGCGGAGCTGAGCCGCCCGGGTTGCGGCGGCTCCGTTCCCACATCGGATAAGGAGGCCACAATGAACGTTGAGCAGATCTCCATTTTCATAGAAAACAAGTCCGGTCGGCTGGCGGAAATCACCAGGATTCTTGGCGAAGCGGGGGTCAACATCCGTGCCCTCTCCCTGGCGGATACCTCCGATTTCGGCATTCTGCGCCTCATTGTCAACGACCGGGAGACGGCGAAACGGGTCCTGAAGGAAAAGGGGTTCACCGTCAGCAAGACCGAGGTGGTGGCCGTCGAGGTGCCGGACCGTCCCGGCGGCCTTTCCCAGATCCTCCAGGCCTTGGACCGTGACCAGATCAACGTGGAATACATGTACGCCTTTGTGGAGCGGTGCGGCGAGAACGCCGTCATCATCTTCCGGTTCGACGAGACCGACAAGGCGATCAGCACTCTGACCGGAAACGGGTTCACGGTTCTTGAGGGCGCACGGCTCTACGCCATGTGACCGATACCTAGGGGGGGCCTCTGGCTCATCGCTGAGCGTCTCTCCGTGCACCATAGCACGGGGAATTGGAGAAGGAGAGGGAGAATGAAGAAGATACTAGCGCTTGTGACCAGTCTCGCAACACTCCTTGTTGCCGTTGTGGCCTTTGCCGCCGAACCGCTTCGGATCGGGGCTCTTTTTTCCGTGACCGGCCCGGCGTCGTTTTTGGGGGAGCCTGAGAAGAACACCCTTGAAATGCTCGTCAAGGACGCCAACGCCAGGGGAGGGATCGGCGGCCGCAAGGTGGAGCTGGTGGTCTATGACACCCAGGGGGATGTCACCAAGGCGGTCCAGCTTGCCAATAAGCTCATCAAGAACGACAAGGTGAGCGTCATTGTCGGCCCCAGCACCACGGGGGAGAGCATGGCGGTCATTCCGGTGGCCGAGAAGGAGAAGGTGCCCCTCATTTCCTGCGCCGCCGGCATCAAGATCACCGAGCCGGTGAAAAAGTGGGTTTTCAAGACCCCGGCCAACGATTATGTGGCGGTGGAGAAAATCCTTATTCAGGCAGCACGGCAGAAGCAGAAAAATCTTGCCATCATCACGGTTTCCGACGGCTTCGGCTCTTCCGGCCGGGAGCAGCTCAAGGCCCTTGCCGCCAAGAAGGGGTTCAGGATCGTGGCCGATGAGGTCTACGGACCCAAGGATACCGACATGACCGCCCAGCTGACAAAGATCAAGGCGAGCAGGCCCGATGCCATCATCTGCTGGGGGACCAACCCGGGACCGGCCATCATTGCCCGCAACGTCAAGCAGCTCGGCATCACTACTCCCCTCTACATGAGCCACGGTGTCGCATCGAAGAAGTTCATCGAACTGGCCGGCGCTGCTGCCGCCGAGGGGATCATGCTGCCGGCAGGAAAGCTCACCGTCTTCGACAAGCTGCCGAAGAACGACCCCCAGGCAGCACTACTTCGCTCCTATGACCAGGCTTACCGGAAAGGGTTCGGTGTTGAGGCTTCCACCTTCGGGGGCTATGCCTATGACGCTTTCATCCTCATTTCCAATGCCTTGAAGAGTGGCGGAACCCCCGCCCAGATCAGGGACGGCCTTGAACAGGCCAGGAAGGTAGTGAGCGTGTCCGGCATCTTCACCATGTCCCCTGTCAACCACAATGGTCTGGATCTTTCCGCCTTCGAGATGGTCAGGATCACCAAGGGTGACTGGGAGCTGACGAAGTAACTCAAATCACGGAGGTTTACCATGCTGAAGAGGGCTTCGTTCATACTGACGGTTGTCGCTTCCCTGGCCATACTGGCCGGAAGCGCCCTTGCGGCTCCTCCCATCAGGATCGGCGGGCTCTTTGCCGTGACCGGTCCCGCGTCCTTTCTTGGCGAGCCGGAGCGCAACACCGCCCAGATGGTGGTGAACGAGATCAACGCCGCCGGCGGCATCAGGGGACGGAAGCTGGAACTGATCGCCTACGACACCCAGGGGGATGCCACCAAGGCGGTGCAGGCGGCCAACCGCCTCATCAAGGAAGACAAGGTGTCCGCCATCATCGGCCCCAGCACCACCGGAGACACCATGGCCGTCATCCCGGTAGTGGAGCGGGCCAGGATTCCGATGATTTCCTGCGCGGCCGGGAGCAAGATCACCGATCCGGTCAAGAAGTGGGTGTTCAAGACCGCCCAGAACGACGGCCTCGCCGTGGCGAAAATCTACGAACATCTGAAGAAAAGAAAGGTTGCACAGGTTGCCATCCTGACGGTTTCCGATGGTTTCGGCTCGTCGGGGCGGGAGCAGCTGAAGGCCCAGGCAAAGGCCTACGGCATCCAGATCGTGGTCGATGACACCTACGGTCCCAAGGATACCGACATGACCGCTCAACTGACCAAGATCAAGGGGAGCGGCGCCCAGGCCGTCATCTGCTGGGGGACGAACCCGGGTCCGGCCGTCATAGCCCGCAACGCCAAACAGCTGGGGCTCAGGCTTCCCCTCTACATGAGCCACGGCGTTTCCTCCAAGAAATTCATCGGTCTTGCCGGGGACGCGGCCGAGGGAATCATTCTCCCGTCGGGGCGGGTCATCGTGGCCGACCTGCTTCCCAATTCGGATCGGCAGAAGAAATCCCTCATCGCCTTTGTGAAGGACTACCAGAGGCACTTCAAGGCCGAGGGGGACCACTTTGGGGGCCATGCCTGGGATGCGGTCATGCTCCTCAAGACTGCCATGGAGCGGGGGGGGGATAATCCTGCCGCCATCCGTGACCAGCTGGAGCGGATTCGGGGTTTTGCCGGCATCGGCGGCATTTTCAGCTACCAGGCATCCGACCACGCCGGTCTCACCAAGGACGCCTTCGTCCTGGTGGAGATCAGAAACCAGGATTTCGCCCTTGTGAGGTAGCAGCAGCCACAAATCTTCAGCCAATCATGGGAGCGCAGGCTGTGCCGGTCTGCGCTCCATCATTGTGAGCAAGAAACTACTCTATGCATTTTGGTAATCAGATCGCACAATTCCTCCTCTCGGGCCTCTCGACGGGTGCCATTTATTCCCTGATCGGGGTCGGCTTCGCCATCATCCACAACGCCACCGGCATCATCAACTTTGCCCAGGGGGAATTCGTGATGCTGGGGGGGATGTTCACAGTGTTCTTCATCACCGTCATGAAGCTGCCGCTCCTGGTTTCGGTGATCCTGGCCATTGCAGCATCGACGCTGGCGGGTGTCGCCTTCGAGCGGCTCGCCATTCGCCCCATGAAGAACGCCTCGCCCATCAGCCTCGTCATCATCACCATCGGGGGGAGCATCCTGATCCGCGGCATCGCCATGCTCGTCTGGGGGAAGGATACCCACGCGGTGCAGACCTTTTCCGGCAACGACCCGATCCAGCTGGGCGAGGCGACGATTCTGCCGCAGCACCTCTGGATCTTCGCCGTGACGGCCGTTGTCATCGTCTGCAGCAAGCTCTATTTCAACTACACCATCAGCGGCAAGGCCATGCGGGCCTGTGCCTATAACAGCCGGGCGGCCGGACTCGTGGGGATCGATGTCCGGCGGATGGTGCTCTTTTCCTTTGCCATCAGCGCCGCCATGGGCTCCATGGCCGGCATCATCATCGCCCCGCTCACCATGACCTCCTACGATGTGGGCATCATGCTGGGCCTCAAGGGGTTTTGCGCCGCCATCATCGGCGGGATGAGCAGCGGGCTCGGCACCGTCTTCGGCGGCGTGATCCTCGGTGTCCTCGAATCCCTCGGCGCCGGCATTTTCTCGTCCGGGTACAAGGATGCCATCGCCTTCATCATCCTCCTCGTCATTCTTTTCATCCGTCCCCAGGGGCTTTTCTCCAAGGGCAGCACGGAACGGGTTTAACAACCACGGACTGTCTCGATGATGCAATTACGCTCGTTCCTCAAGCATGAAATGGTGAAGTTCCTTCTCTTTGCCATCCTGATTGTTCTCCTCCCCCTGGTGTTTCGGGAAGGGTATCTCCTCAACGTTTTCGTTTTTGTGGGGATTCACACGCTGTTGGCCGTGGCATTGAATCTGCTTCTCGGCTACGCGGGACAGATCTCCCTGGGCCAGGCTGCCTTCTTCGGCCTCGGCGCCTATGCCTCGGGGATACTCACCGCAGCCCACGGGCAGGATCCCTGGCTGACCATGGCGCTCGTGGCGGCTGCCGTGGGAACCCTTGCCTTCATCATCGGCTTTCCGATCCTGAAGCTCAAGGGGCACTACCTGGCCATGGCCACCCTCGGCTTCGGCATCATTGTGTACATCGCCTTCAATGAGGCGGTTGAACTGACCGGAGGCCCCTCCGGTTTTCCGGGGATTCCGAACCTTACCCTCGGCGAATTCTCCTTTGACAGCGATTTCCGGAATTACTACCTCATCTGGGGGATAACCCTCCTGACGATTCTCCTGTCGGTCAATCTGGTGAACTCCCGCATCGGCCGGGCCCTGCGGGCCATTCACGATTCCGAGGTGGCCGCACGGGTCATGGGGGTGAACGTGCGGTTTCTCAAGGTGCAGGTATTCGCCCTTTCGGCGGTCATCTCGTCCGTTGCCGGGAGCCTCTACGCCCACACCATGACGTTTGTGTCACCCACCTCCTTCGGCTTCAATTTTTCCGTGGAACTGGTGACCATGGTGATCATCGGGGGGCTCGGGAGCATCTACGGCTCGTTCCTCGGCGCGGCGCTCCTGACACTTCTCCCCGAGATCCTCCGGGCCTTCCAGGATTACGACATCATCGTCTACGGTTTTCTGCTTATCTTCATGACCATGTTCATGCCCGGCGGGCTCGTCCGCGGAATCCCCGCGCTTGTGGGACGGATTTTCGCGCGGGGCGGGGCGGGGAGCAAGGCCGATGCTTGAGGTCCAGGGAATCACCCAGCGTTTCGGCGGGGTCACCGCCCTTGAGGATGTCTCTTTCCGGGTGGCGGAAGGGGCCATTACCGGCATCATCGGACCCAACGGCGCCGGCAAGACTACCCTCTTCAATATCGTGACCGGCATCTATACGCCGACCAGCGGCACGGTGCATCTGCAGGGAAAGAACGTGACCCGTTTCGCCCCGGAGCGCCTTGCCTCCCTCGGCATGGTCCGGACGTTCCAGAACATCGAGCTCTTCGGCAGGATGACGGTGCTGGAAAACGTCATGGTGGGGCTCCACACCAAGGGGAAGAGCGGCATCCTCGCCTCGTCCCTGAGGCTTCCGTGGCAGATGGCCGAGGAGCGGAAGCTGCGGCAGCGGGCCCTTCACTGGCTCGAATTCACGGGAATCGCCGACCTGGCCGCCACCGAGGCGGGGGGGCTTCCCTTCGGCAAGGGGCGGCTTCTGGAGATTGCCCGGGCCCTGGCCCTGGAGCCGAAGGTGATCCTCATGGATGAGCCGGCTGCGGGCCTCAACAGCCGGGAAACCCTGGAACTGGCGCACCTCATCCGGAAAATCCGGGAATCGGGCGTGACCGTGGCGCTTGTGGAGCATGACATGGAACTCGTCATGGACATCTGCGACGCCATTGTGGTCCTCAACCTCGGACGCAAGCTGGCCGAGGGGACCCCGCGGGAAATCCAGGAACATCCGGAAGTGATCTCGGCCTATCTGGGGGAAGGATAGGGGATGCTGAAAATCAAGAACATCAACACCTATTACGGCAAGGTCCACGCCCTCAAAAACATCTCCATTCATCTGAGGCAGGGGGAGATCGTCACCCTTATCGGCGCCAATGGCGCCGGCAAGACCACCATTCTCAATTCCATCTCCGCCGTGACCCCCCCGGCCACCGGCCAGATCCTTTTCGACAATCAGGATGTTGCAGGCCTCGGTCCCGACCGGATCGTGAAGCTCGGCATCTGTCAGGTTCCCGAGGGGAGGCAGGTCTTCAAGCCCCTCTCCGTGGAGGACAATCTGGAGCTGGGGGCCTACCTTCGCTATCGGGCGAGGGAAGGGCGGAGCGCCATCCGCAAGGATCTGGACGACATGTACGCCCTCTTTCCCCGGCTCCATGAGCGGCGCAAGCAGGCCGCCGGCACCCTTTCCGGAGGCGAGCAGCAGATGCTGGCCATGGGACGGGCGCTCATGGCCCGGCCCAGGCTCCTGCTCCTCGATGAGCCCTCCATGGGGCTTGCTCCCCTGGTGGTGCAGGAGATCTTTCGGGTCATCGAGCAGCTTCGGCGTGAACGGGGAACGACGGTGCTCCTGGTGGAGCAGAATGCCAAGGCTGCCCTCAAGATGGCGGACCGGGGGTACGTGCTTGAAACCGGTAAAGTAGTGCTTGAAGGTGTGGCCTCTGAGCTGCTGGAGAACAAGGAAGTTCAGAGGGCGTATCTCGGGAAGGACAAAAAGGAAATCTGGGAAAGATAGGCGAGGTCACCGTATGCAGATCTGGGAACCAACATACGAATGCATGCCGCGCGAGGAACTGCAGCAGCTTCAGCTGGAGCGGCTCCAGGCCACCATCAACCGGGTGTACAAAAACGTCACCTGCTACCGGAACAAGTTCAACGGGCTCGGCATTGTTCCAGAGGATATCCAGTCCCTGGACGACCTCGGCAAGCTCCCGTTCACCACCAAGGAGGATCTGCGCCTGAACTATCCCTACGGGATGTTCGCCGTGCCGCTGCGGGAGGTGGTGCGGATCCACTCCTCGTCGGGCACCACCGGCAAGCCCACGGTGGTCGGCTACACGAAGCACGACATCAAGGTCTGGTCCAATCTGGTGGCCCGCTTCATGACCGCCGCCGGCGTCACCCACGACGACGTGGTTCAGATCGCCTTCGGCTACGGTCTCTTCACGGGGGCCTTCGGCCTCCACTACGGGGCCGAGACCCTCGGGGCGTCGGTCATACCCATGAGCTCCGGCAATACCGAAAAGCAGATCATGATCATGCAGGACTACAAGACCACGGCGCTGGTCTGCACCCCCAGCTACGCCATCACCATCGCCGACCGGATGGAGAAGATGGGGATCGACCCCAAGACCCTGTCGCTCAAGGTGGGGCTCTTCGGCGCGGAACCCTGGTCCGAGGCGATGCGCAGGGAAATCGAAAGCCGGCTCTTCATCAGCGCCACCGACAACTACGGCCTGTCGGAGATCATCGGCCCCGGCATTGCCGGCGATTGCCAGTACAAGAGCGGCATGCATATCTTCGAGGATGCCTTCATCCCCGAGATCATCGACCCCGATACCGGCGAGGTGCTGCCGCCGGGGAGTGTCGGCGAGCTGGTGCTGACCACCCTCACCAAGGAGGCGTTCCCCATGATCCGCTACCGGACCCGGGACATCACGAGCCTCGATTATTCACCCTGCGCCTGCGGCAGGACCATGGTCCGCATGAAGAAGACCATGGGGCGCAGCGACGACATGCTGATCATCAAGGGGGTCAATGTTTTCCCGTCCCAGATCGAGGAAGTCCTGTTCGCCATCGAAGGATGCGAGCCCCACTACCAGATCATCGTCGACCGCAAGGGGACCCTCGACGCCCTGGAGATCCAGATCGAGGTCACCGAGAACATCTTCTTCGACGAGATGAAGCGCCAGCGCGCGTTCCTCGAAATGGTCGAGAAGCGGATCGACTCGGTGCTCGGAGTCGGTGCCACCGTCAAGCTCGTGGAGCCGAACAGCATCCCCCGCCATGAAGGGAAGGCCCAGCGGGTCATTGATCGGCGCAGACTCTGAACAGTCGTTTCAGGTCGGACCTCTTTCCGGGGCCGGCGGTGGAACAGTAATGCACCATTACCAAGCAGCTGACACTCAAGGAGCTCCCATGCCCGCAGCAACAGCCCGTCACATCCTCGTGTCCACCGAAGCCGAATGCCTGCAGCTCAAGGCCGAGATCGAAGCCGGCGCCGACTTTGCTGACGTCGCCCGAAAGAATTCCTCGTGCCCCTCGCGCATGCGGGGCGGCGATCTCGGCGCCTTTGTCCCGGGCCAGATGGTCAGGGAGTTCGATGAAGTCGTCTTCTCCGGCGAGATCAACAAGGTTCTCGGCCCGGTCAGGACCCAGTTCGGCTATCACCTGATCGAGATCACCAAGCGTTGGTAACCCCATGAAAGGAATCCCCGAAATGACTCTACTTGATGAGGCGCTGGTTACCTTGCGTCAGGATCTGAGCGATGCCGAGAATCAGTCGAAGTTTTATGACCTTTTTCTCAATGCCACATTTTTTGTCCCCATTCTGGATGAAAAGGAACTTGCCGAGGCAGTTGGCAAACCACAGGAAGGCCAGGTGCTGCCGCTGGTTATGGAGGCTGACGGCAATGACTACCTGATGCTGTTCGACACCCGCGAGCGACTGCGGGCCTGGACCCAGACCGATGCCCCCTGCGTGGAGGTTCCGGGACACGTCCTTGCGGCAACCACCATGCCGCCGCTGCACTGGGCGCTGAATGTCGGGACCGAGTACTCCAAGCAGTTTGTCCCCGATGAAATCGCCTGGCTCAGGGACGCGGTCGAGCGCTGCAATGCCGAGGCAGCTGAGATGGGAGAGTGAGCGGCGCTCCCGAGTTCTTCCATGCGCGTTGAGGCGTTGTTGCAGAAGGATGGGGGACCCGGAGAGAAATGCTCCGGGTCTATCCGTTTTGTGTTATGCTGAAACGGTTATTTCCGGTTGGAGGTCAGCGTGGAACAGTACGATGTGGTCATTGTCGGCGCCGGGCCGGCGGGGGTGGCGGCGGCATATCTCTGCCACCGCGGCGGCCTGTCCTATATTCTGCTCGAACAGGGGAAGACGGTCTTCCAGGGGATTGCCAGCACCTATCCCGAGGGGAAGAATGTCTACCCCTCGAAACCCAAGGAGAGCCCGGAGCCGTTCCTGGTGGAGGAGCTGCGTCCCCCCGACAAGCCGGTTGCCGTGGAGAAGTACATCCAGTATGTCCAGCACTTCGTCCAGCATGAGAACCTGAACGTCCAGACCGAGGTCTCTTTCGAGGACATCCGGGAGGAGCGGGACCACCTGATTGTCCATACCTCCAGGGGTAACTTCAAGGGGCGCAAGGTAATCCTCGCCTTCGGCAGCAGCATCCCCCGGGAGCTCTCCGTCTACGGGGACGCCAAGATGGTGGCCACGTCCCTGGAAGATCCCCGCAAGTATGTGGGGGTGCGGACCCTGGTCATCGGCGGGGGAAACACGGCGGCCGACGTCATCATCTCCATTCTCAAGGCAAAGCGGGAGGCCCAGGACACCCAGCCGGTCTACTGGGCCCACGTGGCCGAGAAATTCGACGTGAACAAGGAAACCGCCCAGCGGCTGGGGGAGGAGATCCTCCTGGGGGGCAACATTCGCCTTTTGCCCGGGGCCATCCCCCGCATCGGCGAGGTGGACGAGGAGGGGGTCGATCGCCTCGTGATCCGGATCAACGAATTCCGCCAGACGGACGGGATCGAGATCTACCACGCCATGAGCTTCCCCATGAAGAGCGTCATCGCCTGCATCGGCTACCAGGGGCCGCTCCCCATCTTTGACAAGATCGGGGTCCAGACCATCGCCTGCGCCGAGGGGGTCTGCACCGTGGCCAAGGAGGGGGACCGGCTGATCCTCCTCACTGCCGAGTACGAATCGACCCGCAAGGGGGTCTACGTCATCGGGGGGGCCATATCGCCATCATTCATGAAGATCAGCGGCGGCAGCATCCAGGAGGAGAAACATCCGAACCTCATCTATACCGCCGTCAACGACGCCGCCCACGTGGTCGAAGCCATCCGGAAGAAGCTGGCCTGAGGGGAGAGCTGGACAGTGGCAACCCGCATCAGAATCCTCCCGGAAAACCTGACCAACAAGATCGCCGCCGGCGAGGTGGTGGAGCGCCCCGCCTCGGTGGTGAAGGAGCTGGTGGAGAACTCCCTGGATGCCGGCTGCCGCGAGATCATCGTGGAGATCGAGGCGGGGGGGCGGCGTCTCATCCGGGTCACCGACGACGGGAGCGGCATGACCCGGGAGGACGCCCTCCTCTCCCTGGAGCGCCACGCCACCAGCAAGATCGCCTCCGATGACGACCTGTTCGCCCTGAGCACCCTTGGGTTCCGGGGGGAAGCGCTTCCGTCCATCGCCTCCGTCTCCCGGTTCACCTTGGCTACCCGGCAGCGGGGCGCCGTGGAGGGGACGGAGATCTACGCCGAAGGGGGGCGGATCAAGGAGGTGAAGGCCTGCGGCATGGCCGAGGGGACGGTCATCACGGTGCGGAATCTCTTCTTCAATACGCCGGCCCGGCTCAAGTTCATGAAGAGCGCCGAGACCGAGGCCGGCCATGTGGGTGATCTCCTCACCCGCCTCGCCATCTCCCGCCCCGAGGTCCGCTTCACCTACCTGAACGACGGCAGGACCGTCTTCAAGGCCCTGAACGGCACCACGGAGGATCGTGTGGCGGCGCTCCTGGGGCGCGCCATTGCCGGCGCCCTCTACCCCCTCGATGCCACGGTGGAGGGGGTGACGGTGCGGGGGCTCGTGGCCCGCCCCGACGTGAGCCGCTCCGCCGCCGGCCACCTCTACACCTTCATCAACGGCCGCTTCATCCGGGACCGGGTGGTGCAGCACGCCGTGCTCCAGGCCTACCGCAACTTCCTGGAGCGGGGGCGGTATCCCGTGGTGGTCCTTTTCATCCAGGTGCCGGCAGGGGAGGTGGATGTGAACGTTCATCCCACCAAGCACGAAGTCCGGTTCCGCCGGCAGGGGGTCGTCCACGACGTGATCCAGGGGGTGATCGAGGAGGCACTCCGGCCCACCCCATGGCTCCGCCCGGATGCCCTGAAGCCGGCTCCGCCCCCTGTGCCGCGGCAGCGCGAGGAATCGGTCAGCGCGGAACGGGTGGCCGAGGTGCGGGAGCTGCTGGTGAACTACCGTCCGTCGCCGGCCCCGAGCCGCCCCCTGTTTCAAGCCGCCCCTCCCGTGGCGCCGGTGCCCGTGCGGCCCGCGGCGGAGCCTGAACCCGCCGGGGAGCTGGGCTACTTCTCGCGGCTCGCCATCATCGGCCAGTTCCATGCCTCCTATATCCTCTGCCAGGACGGCAGCGATCTGGTCATCATTGATCAGCACGCGGCCCACGAGCGGGTGGCCTTCGAGCGCCTCAAGGCCCAGTTCGCCGCCGGCGGGGTGGAGGGGCAGGGGCTCCTTTTCCCCGATACCCTGGAGCTTTCCCACCGGGAGGCGGCGGAGCTGCGGGAGCACGGCGAGGAACTGCGCCGCATGGGATTCGATCTGGAGGAGTTCGGCGGCACCACCTGGGTGGTGAAGGGGGTGCCGCGGCTCCTGGCCGGGAAGGACTACCTCCGGATCCTGAGGGACACCCTGGAGGAGTTCCAGGCGGTTGGTGCCAACCGTTCCGTGGCCGATGCCGTTGAGGAGATCCTGACCCGCATCGCCTGCCACAGCGTGGTGCGGGGCGAGCACCCCCTCACGTCGGGCCAGATCGAGGCCCTGTTCGCCCAGATGGACGCCGCCGACTTCTCCACCAACTGCCCCCATGGCCGGCCCGTCCTCCAGCGGCTCACCCTTGCCGAGGTGGAGCGGATGTTCAAGCGGTGAGGGGAGCGGGGTGGTGAGGAAAGAGGAAAAGATCGGGCTCGTCATCGTCCAGGGGCCCACGGCCTCGGGGAAGTCGGCCCTGGCCCTGGAGCTGGCCGAGCGGTTCGGCGGTGAGATCGTCAATGCCGATTCCATGCAGGTCTACCGGGGCATGGACATCGGTACCGCGAAGCCGTCCCGGGAGGAGCGGGAGCGGATTCCTCACCACCTCTACGACCTTGTGGACCCCGACGTGAATTTCACCGCCGCCGATTTTCGCGAGCATGCCTCCCGGATCATCGAGGAGATTCATCGCCGGGGGAAGCGGGCCATCCTCGTGGGGGGGACCGGCCTCTACATCAGAATCCTGACCCGGGGACTTGTTGATTCTCCCGGGGGGGACGAGGATATCCGACGGGAGCTGGAGACCGAGGCCCGGAGGGAAGGGCTGGAGGCCCTGCACCGGCGCCTCTCCGTGGTTGATCCTGTGACGGCCGTCCGGCTCCACCCCAACGACGGGGTCAGGATCGTGCGGGCCCTGGAGGTCTATCTCCTGACGGGCCGCCCCCTGTCGTCGTTCCACGAGGAGCATCGCTTTGCCGACGATCCCTACCGCTGCCTCAAGCTCGGCATAACCCTTGATCGGGAGATCCTCTACCGGCGGGTGGAGGAGCGGGTGGACCGGATGATTGCCGACGGGCTCGTGGAGGAGGTGCGGGGGCTTCTTGCGGCCGGCTATGCGCCATCCCTCAAGGCCATGGGGTCCATCGGCTACCGGGAGATATGCGGGCACCTTGCCGGTGAATACCCCCTGGAGGAGGCGGTGCGACGGATCAAGCAGAGCACCCGCCAGTACGCCAAGCGCCAGCTGACCTGGTTTCGCCGGGACTCCGAAATTATCTGGGTTGAATATCCGGGGGAGTCTGCTAGTATCTTCAGTACTGTCATGGAATTTCATCATTAAAGGAGCGGCATATGGCAAAAGCACCGTTCAATATTCAGGATCAATACCTCAACCAGTCGCGGAAGGAGCGGATCAAGGTTGCCGTCCGGCTCATGTCGGGCGACAAGCTCGAAGGGTACATCAAGTCGTTCGACAATTTTTCGGTTCTCATGGAGATCCAGGGCGACATGCTGATCTACAAGCACGCCATTTCCTCCATCACTTCCGTTGACGGCACCTTCAAGCTGCACCAGTAACCCCCTTCCGCCGGGGCGTGTCCGGCCCTTTCCCCATCGCCGGGGGAGGGCCGGCCGCGTCTTGCCGGCACTCATTTCCCCGTGACCACCTATCTCAGACAGTACGTTCCCTACATAATCCTTGGGGTAATCATCCTGGCCGGGTTCTTCCTTGCCTGGTCCCTCAGCTCCATCTTCCTGCCGGTGCTCCTGGCCCTGATTCTCGCCTACGTGCTCAACCCGGCGGTGTCGTGGCTGGAGGGGAAGCGGGTGCCCCGGGTCGTGGCGATTATCCTGGTCATGGCCGTCATTGTTCTTGGCTGCGGGGTGGTATTCGCCTTCTTTGCCGGTTCCATCCAGAACGAACTGGCGGCGGTGCAGATCAATCTGCCCGACTACGCGAACCGTCTCTACGGGCTCATCCCCGAGAAGGTGAAGGTGTATCTGGAGATCGAAACCCCCGAGAAGCTCTACCGGCAGGTGGACCGGATCCTGAACGAACTGCGCGGCATTTCCTTCGATATTGTCCGCGAGGGCTACGCCGTTGTGAAAAAGGCCTTCACGTCGACCCTGGGGGTCATCCTGACGGTCATCGGCTATTTCATCACGCCGGTCTACCTCTTTTACTTCCTGGCCGACCTGCCCCGGTTCAAGGAGGGGGTCCTCAGGCTGGTGCCCGAGCGCTCCCGCGAGTGGGCAACGGACCTTGGCCGCGAAGTGGACGGCGTCCTGGCCGCCTTCGTGCGGGGGCAGCTCTCGGTCTGCGCCATCCTGGCCGTTCTCTACAGCATTGGGCTGTCCTTCATCGGCATTGACCTGGCAATCGTGATCGGTAGCCTCTCGGGCATCCTCTTCATCATCCCCTACGTGGGGACCATCTTCGGGATTGTCGTGTCCATGGTCATGGCTTTTCTCAAGTTCCACGATCTCCTCCATCCGCTGCTCTGTCTCGGCTGGTTCGTGGTCGTGCAGGCCATCGAGGGGGCGGTCATCACGCCGGCCATCGTCGGCAACAGGGTGGGGCTCCATCCCGTCGTTGCCATCATCGCTCTCTTCATCGGCGGGCAGTGGTTCGGCATTTTCGGCATGCTCCTGGCGGTCCCCGCGGCGGCTGTCCTGAAGGTTTTTCTGCGCCACTTTTCCGAGTGGTATCTTACCACGTCATTTTACCGGGGGACCTGATGGCAGGGCTTCTCATCGACCACGTGCAGCCGGACAGCATTGCCGAGGAGCTGGAAATCGAGGCCGGCGACCGGCTTGTGGCCATCAACGGCCAGCAGCTGCGCGACATCATCGACTTTACGTTCCATGCCCATGACGAGGAACTCACCCTGGAGATCCTGAAACCCTCCGGCGAGCAGTGGGAGGTGGAGATCGAGCGCGCCGGCGACGAGCCCCTGGGGCTCGTCTTTGCGCCGCCGACCCCGACCCAGTGCGGTAACAAGTGCGTCTTCTGCTTTGTCCACCAGCTCCCCAAGGGGCTCCGGCGCCCCCTCTACGTCAAGGACGAGGACTACCGGCTCTCCTTCCTCTACGGCAACTACGTGACCCTGTCCAACATCGGCCGCGAGGATCTGGACCGGATCGTGGAGCAGCGGCTCTCCCCCCTCTATATTTCGGTTCACGCCACGGACCCCGCCCTGCGGGAACGGCTCCTGGGACGCACGGACATCCTGCCGATTCTCGACGTGATGCGGGAGCTGGCCGCCGCCCGCATCGTCATGCATGCCCAGATTGTCCTTTGCCCGGGCATCAACGACGGTAGCGAGCTGACACGAACCGTCCGGGACCTGGCCGGGCTTCACCCGTGGGTTAAATCCCTCGCCATTGTGCCGGTGGGCCTCACGAAGCACCGGCGCGGACTTCCCCCGTTGGAGCCGGTCACCGCCAGGTACGCTGCTGACTTTCTTCGCATCTGGCAGCCCGAGGCGCACCGGCTTGAAATCGAACTGGGAGCGCCGTTTCTCTTTATCGCCGACGAATTTTTCATCAAGGCCGGCGCGCCGTTCCCCCCCCTTGAAGCCTATGGTGACCTTCCCCAGGTTGAGAACGGCGTCGGCATGATACCGCTCTTTCTTGACGAGGCGGAACGTGTTCTCACGAGGGCTCGTCGGGGTAAACATGTCACCATCACTGTCGTAACCGGTGAATCTCCCTATCGCTACCTGGCGGAATTTCTCGAAAGACTTTCGGCTAAAACGGGAGCCGCTTTCAGGCCCGTGGCTGTCCGTAACCGTCTCTTTGGCGAATCGGTCACGGTGACCGGCCTCGTTGCGGGAAAAGATATTATCGAGGAACTTTCGGGGCGAGATCTGGGGGATGCGGTCCTTATTCCCGATGTGATGCTTAAGGAAGGGGAGGGGGTGTTCCTTGATGATCTGTCGGTGGATTGTTTAGAGGAGTCCCTCGGGACACGACTGCTGGTTGTGGAGGCCACCCCTCAGGGGATAGTGGATGCGTTGCGGCGGGTGCGGTCCAGGTAAACAAGCTGCGATGTTTAACATGGCATCATAAGAAAACGGCGGAGTGTCCTGAACACTCCGCCGTTTCTGTTACGGTTATACTTGAGCTGAAATTACATGTTGTGGCACTTGACGCAGTCGTCTTTCACGCTGAAGGCGTCCTTGCCGTTGTGACAGGTGCCGCAGGACTTGCCTCCTTCCATCTGGGCCATGGTGGCGGAAGAGGCGCCCTTCCTGTATTGGAAGATCTTGGTGTGGCACTCCTCGCACTTGTACATCCCCAAGTGGAATTCATGGTCGAAGAAGGCTTCGCCAAGGCTTGTCTTCCATGTCAGCTTGGCCGGCTTGAGGCCCGGGTGGCATTTGCCGCAATCGCCGGTTGAGGCGAAGGCATCCTTGCCGCTGTGGCAGGCGCCGCAGGATTTCCCTTTAGCCATGTCGGCCATGGTGTACCGCTTGGCGCCGGCACGGTAAGCAAAAAGCCTGGTGTGGCAATCGGCACACTTGTACATGCCGAGGTGGAAGTCATGGCTGAAGGTGGCGTCGGCAACCCCTTTGATCTTGAACACCACGGTTTTCGGCGGTGCCATGCCGTTGTGGCACTTGCCGCAGTTGCCGGCAACAGTGAATGCCTTCTTGTCGTCGTGGCAGGCGCCGCAGGACTTACCCTTCTCCATCTGGGCCATGGTAACCTTGCGGCCGCCGGTAATGTTCTGGTTGCTGTGGCAGGTGCGGCACTTGCCCCCGAGTTTGGGCACGTGGGCTTCATGCTTGAAGACCGCATCAGTGGCACCCTTCATCTTGAAGACCACCGGACGGGGTTTCCCTTTGTGGCAGCGGCCGCATTCGGCGTCGTTGGCAACGCTGAACGCCTTCATGCCGGTATGGCAGGCGCCGCAGGACTTACCCTTCTCCATTTCGACCATCGTGAAGCGTTTGCGGTTTTTCAGGTTGAAGAGGGTGTTATGGCAAATGCGGCAGTTGTTGTTATACTTGCCCAAGTGATAGTCATGGCTGAACACCACCGGTTCGGCGTTCTTGAACTTGTAGGTTATCTCTTTGGTTTCCTTGGCCGTTGCCGGCAGCACACAAGCAAGAAAGAGCAGACTGGCGAGCGAGACTGTGCGAAGATTCATTATGTGCTCCTTATATGGTGAAGTTAGGTTGATAGGCAGTTTATAAACGCCGTACTATACACGCGGGCTGGCTGATCGTCAACGCAAAAGTCCCGCAGCCATGCGGTGTTCAGGCTGGCAGTCCACTTTTTCTCCGCGAAGAAACAGTCGGCACAGAGGTACAGAGTTCGATGAGACAACTGATCGCAACAATGCTGGTAACGGCAGGATTTTGTGCCGCCGCGTCGGCGGCAACCTATCGATGGGTGGATGATCAGGGTGTTGTCCATTTCACCGACGACCCTGACCGGATACCGGCAAAGTACCTCAAGGGGGTTACCGAAAGGGGGGGGGCTGCACCTGAGGTGTCATCTCCCGGAAGCACCCAGCCGGTTTCTCCGTCACAGCAGCAGGTTCTTCCGGCACAAGGGGGGCCAGGTTCGACTCTCCCAGGCGGTATGAATGAGCAGACGTGGCGTTCCCGCTTTTCGGCCCTGCGCAATGAAATCAAGACCCTTCAGGATGGGCTTCCCGAAAAGAGAAAGGCTTTGGAACAATTACGCCGCAAGAGGATCATCTATCAGAGGACGCAAGAAAGGGTGGCATATAATGTGCTAGTGGAGGCGATTGAGCGTGATGAAGCGCGGATTGCGGAACTGAAGGGACAGCTTTCAGCCCTTGAGGTTGAGGCGAGCAGAATGGGGGTACCGTTGGAGTGGCGAAAGTGACTGCCCGTCAATTTTCTAAGGGAATCAATTGTGTTGTTCTCCAGATAGCCGTGTGATAGTTTTCTTTGACTACTGTCCGGCAAAGTTTGAATCTCAACTTTCGCAGTTGGCTAAAAACATGTAACGTATTGTAATTATTACCTGACTCCGTGACAGCAAGTTCAGAGATTTGATTTTTATCTACTCTAACCATTTGATGTTCCTTGACAATTGGGTTATTCTGCTACGCGACAAAACTCACCCGGCAGGTGAATTCATGAAGCGTTT
>Ga0209172_10002073_pt1 | contig 37864 bp, 39 predicted proteins | sample LarsenN4metaG_FD_184113 | JGI IMG/M metagenome (GOLD analysis project Ga0209172, IMG submission 184113) | Hot spring sediment bacterial and archeal communities from British Columbia, Canada, to study Microbial Dark Matter (Phase II) - Larsen... ... | reverse complement strand
CCGGGACCAGGGGGGACCGTCATGACCTTCCGCGCGCGGCACCTTCTCGGGATCGAACACCTCGCCCCGGACGAGATCCGGACCGTCCTCGACCTCGCCGATTCCTACGTCGATCTGAACCGGCGGACGGTGAAGCACGGCACCGCGCTCGAGGGCATGACGCAGATCAACATGTTCTTCGAGGTCTCGACGCGCACCCAGGCCTCGTTCGAACTGGCCGGCAAGCGGCTCGGCGCCGACGTGATGAACATGTCCGTCGCCACCTCCTCCGTCCGCAAGGGCGAGACGCTGATCGACACCGCGATGAGCCTGAACGCCATGCATCCCGACCTGCTCGTGGTGCGGCATCCGTCCTCGGGCGCGGTCAGCCTGCTGGCGCAGAAGCTCCAGGACTGCGCGGTCCTGAACGCGGGCGACGGCCGGCACGAGCACCCCACGCAGGCCCTGCTCGACGCCCTGACGATCCGGCGCGAGAAGGGGCGGCTCAGCCGCCTGACGGTGGCGATCTGCGGCGACATCGCCCATTCCCGGGTGGCGCGGTCGAACATCCTCCTGCTCGGCAAGATGGAGAACCGCGTGCGCCTGATCGGCCCGCCGACGCTGATGCCCGCCGGCGTGCAGGACTTCGGCTGCGAGGTGACGGGCGACATGGCCGAGGGGCTGAAGGACGCCGACGTGGTGATGATGCTGCGGCTCCAGCGGGAACGGATGGACGGCGGATACATCCCCTCCGAACGCGAATACTACCACCGCTACGGGCTCGACGCGGACAAGCTCGCGGCGGCACGGCCCGACGCGATCGTCATGCATCCCGGCCCGATGAACCGGGGGGTGGAGATCGACGGCACCCTCGCCGACGACATCAACCGCAGCGTCATCCAGGACCAGGTCGAGATGGGCGTGGCCGTGCGCATGGCCTGCATGGACCTTCTGGCGCGGAACCTGAAGGCCGAACGCGGGGCGAGGGCCGCCGGGGTGACTGTCTAGGCCGGCGCCGGTCCGGGCGCCGCCGGCCCGGCGGCTCTTTTCGGATGCGTGGCCATGCGTTAGGCAGGAGCCTGCCCCGGCGCTGCCGGCGCCGGGCGGTCGAGCGGGAGGCTGACAGCGCCGGATGACCCTTCACCTTGCCAATGCGCGCCTGATCGACCCCGAGGGTCTGACCGACGCGCCCGGATCGCTGACCGTCGCGAAGGGCCTCATCGCCGGGATCAACACCCCCGCCCCCGCCTCGGCCACGGTGATCGACTGCGGCGGCAAGTGCCTTGCCCCCGGCATCGTGGACCTCGGCGTCAAGATCGGCGAGCCGGGCGAACGGCACCGGGAAAGCTTCCGCTCCGCCGGCCTCGCCGCCGCGGCCGGGGGCGTCACCACCATCATCGCCCGGGCCGACACCGACCCCGCGATCGACACGCCCGAACTGCTCGAATTCGTCACCAAGCGCGCGGCCGAGGACTGCGCGGTCCGCATCCGCCACATGGCCGCGCTGACCAAGGGCCGCGAGGGGCGCGAGATGACCGAGATCGGCTTCCTTCTCGATGCCGGCGCCATCGCCTTTTCCGACGCCGACCGCGTCGTCGCCGATGCCAGGGTCATGGCCCGCGCACTGACCTATGCCCGCGGCCTCGGCGCGCTGGTCGTCGGTCACCCCCAGGACCCCTCGCTCAGCGCCGGGGCCGCCGTCACCTCGGGCAAGTTCGCCTCGCTGCGCGGCCTGCCCGGCGTCTCGCCGATGGCCGAGCGCATCGGCCTCGAACGCGACCTCGCGCTGGTCGAGATGACGGGCGCGCGCTACCACGCCGACCAGATCACCAGCGCCTGCGCCCTGCCTGCGCTGGACCGCGCCCGGCGGGCCGGGCTCGACGTGACGGCGGGCGTGTCGATCCACCACCTGACGCTGAACGAATTCGATGTCGGCGACTACCGCACCTTCTTCAAGCTGAAGCCGCCGCTCCGGTCCGAGGACGACCGTCTGGCGATGGTCGAGGCAGTCGCCAGCGGGCTGATCGACGTGATCTCGTCGATGCACACGCCGCAGGACGAGGAATCGAAGCGCCTGCCCTTCGAGGAGGCGGCAAGCGGCGCGGTCGCGCTGGAAACGGTCCTGCCGGCCGCCTTGCGTCTCTATCACGCCGGTCAGATACAACTGCCGCAGCTCTTCCGGGCGCTGTCCCTGAACCCGGCGCGGCGGCTCGGCCTGCCGCAGGGCCGCCTTGCCCCCGGCGCGCCGGCCGATCTCGTGCTGTTCGACCCCGGCGCCCCCTTCGTGCTCGACCGTTTCACCCTGCGTTCGAAATGCAAGAACACGCCCTTCGACGGCGCCCGCCTGCAGGGCCGCGTCCTGCGCAGCTTCGTCGGCGGCCGGCAGGTCTTTGAACGGGAGACGGCCGATGCCTGAGATCACCACCGGCGCCCTCAGCCTGATCCTCGCCGCGCTGATCGGCTACGGGCTGGGCGCGATTCCCTTCGGCCTCGTCATCACCCGCGCGCTCGGGATGCCGGACATCCGGCAGATCGGCTCGGGCAACATCGGCGCCACCAACGTGCTGCGCACCGGATCTAAGGGCGCGGCGCTGGCGACGCTGATCCTCGACGCGGCCAAGGGCGCGGTGGCGGTGCTGATCGCGCGTGCACTCTGGGGCGAGGACGCAGCGCAGGTGGCTGCGCTCGCGGCCTTCCTCGGGCACCTCTTTCCGGTCTGGCTGGGCTTCCGCGGCGGCAAGGGTGTCGCGACCTTCCTCGGCATCCTGCTCGCCCTCGCCTGGCCGGTGGGCCTCGCCGCCTGCGCGACCTGGCTCCTGGCCGCCGCCGTCACCCGCATCTCGTCGATGGGCGCGCTTACCGCCGCGACCTTCGCCTGCGTCCTCGCCGCGGTCATGGGCCACCCGCAGATCGCGCTCCTCGCCGCGCTGCTCGGCGCGCTGGTGATCTGGAAGCACCTGCCCAACATCGAGCGCATCAAGGCCGGGACCGAGCCGAAGATCGGCCGGAAGGAATAGCAGGGGCAGAAGGACGGGGCCGCGATGGCGGAGATGGGCTTCGGCGAGGCGATAAGGCAGGTCTTCTCGAAATACGCCACCTTCTCGGGCCGCGCCCGCCGCGCCGAATACTGGTGGTTCGCGCTGTTCTCCCTGCTCGTGTCGATCGGCCTCCAGGCCCTCGACATCGCCCTGTTCGGCCTGCCGCAGAACCCCGGCGATCCGCCGCCGAACCTGTTCGGCGCGCTGTTCTCGCTCGCGATCCTGCTGCCCTCGCTCGCGGTCTGGGTCCGGCGCCTGCACGACGTGGGCCGGTCGGGCTGGTGGTGGCTTCTCGTCTTCGTGCCGGTGATCGGCTGGATCGTGCTGTTCTACTGGTCGGTCCGGCGCGGCGATGCCGGGCCGAACGCCTACGGCCCCGACCCGATCGCCGAGGGCGGGGATTACGGCCGCTCGAACATCCCGTCCGTGCCGCGGCGCTGAGCCGTCCCGTCCGGCCCTACAGGGCCGCCTCGCGATAGATCGGCGCCAGCGACCCGCCCCATTCGCCCGCATAGCGGGCAAGCCAGCGGTCGGCCTGCACCTGCCCCGACCCGAGGCTCTCGCGCAGCGGATCGAGGAACCTCTCCTCGCCCAGTCCGCGCGCCGCAAGGCCCGCCGCCGCGATCCCGACCGCGCGCGCGGCCAGGTCCGCCAGCGCGACGCCGCCCGCCTCTCCCCGCAGCGCCGCCTCCGACGCCGCCACCCGCAGGCCCTGCCGCGTCTCGCCGTCGAGGCCCTTCACCAGGTCCCAGGCGGCATCCAGCGCCGACTGGTCGTACATCAGCCCGACCCAGAAGGCCGGCAGCGCCACCAGATGCGGCAGGTCGCCCGCATCCGCCCCCCGCATCTCGATGTAGCGCTTGACGCGCGCCTCCGGAAAGACGGTGGTCATGTGGTCGGCCCAGTCGCTCAGGGTCGGCTTCTCGCCCGGCAGCGCCGGCAGCTCGCCCTTCAGGAAGTCGCGGAAGGACTGGCCCAGCGCGTCGATATAGCGCCCGTCGCGGTAGACGAAGTACATCGGCACGTCGAGCACCCAGTCCACATAGCGCTGGAAGCCCATGCCCTCCTCGAAGACGAAGGGCAGCATCCCGGTGCGCGCCTCGTCGAGCGACCGCCAGATGCGGCTGCGCCAGCTGCGGTGGCCGTTCGGCCGCCCCTCGAAGAAGGGCGAATTGGCGAACAGGGCCGTCGCCACCGGCTGCAACGCCAGCGCGACGCGCAGCTTCTTCACCATGTCGGCCTCGGACGCGTAGTCGAGGTTCACCTGCACGGTGCAGGTCCGGTACATCATCTGCGTGCCGTGGGTGCCGACCCGCCCCATGTAGTCCGTCATCAGGCGGTAGCGCCCCTTCGGCATCATCGGCATCTCGGCACGGGTCCAGTCCGGCGCCGCGCCGAGGCCCATGACGCCGATCCCCAGCGGATCGGCGACGGCATGGACCTCGCGCAGATGCACCTTCAGTTCGGCCTCGGTCTCGCCGATGCTCTTGAGCGGCGCGCCCGACAGCTCGATCTGCCCGCCCGGCTCGAGGCTGACATTGGCGCCGTTCCGCGCCAGGCCGATGATCCGGCCCTGTTCCAGGATCTCCTGCCAGCCGAAGCGGTCGCGCAGCCCCTCCAGCACCGCCCGGACCGACCGCGGCCCGTCATAGGGCAGCGGTTTCAGCGTGTCGGTCAGGAAGCCGAACTTCTCGTGCTCGGTGCCGATGCGCCAGTCGTCCCTGGGCTTGCAGCCGCCGGCGATATAGGCGGCCAGCTGGTCGAAGCTCTCGATGGGGCCACCGCCCGACTGGGGGATCGACATGGTCCGCGTCTGCTTTCTGCCGCCTCTCCGGAGCGCCACAGGTGGAACGCGGCCGTGCCCGAGTCAAGGCGGCGGCGGGTCGCCGGCCCGGCCGGGGTTCATGAAATGTCGTGATGAGTCCTCAGCCCGGCCGGCGCAGCGCCGGCGCCCGCCGCCACAGCGCGTCGCCGGTCAGCGGCGCGTCCATGGCATGGACCAGCGCGCCCGTGTCCAGCCCCGGCAGGGCCGAGAAGGCCTCGAACAGCCGGTCGGCGCCGGGCGAGGCCAGCGGCACCGTCAGGACCTCGCCGCCGCCCGTCCGCAGCCGCCAGGCGCGGTGCCCCGCCGCCTCGACCAGCCGGATCTCGGTCAGCTCCGCCAGCGCGACGAAGCCGCCGAAGTCCGGCGCGAAATAGCCGATCTGGCCCTCGTCCACCTCGACGACGCCGGGCGCGTCCGGCGCCCGCGCGAAGCGCGCCCGCCGCCAGGCCAGCACCGCCCAGCCCGCCGCGGCGGCGGCGACCAGCGCGCCCAGCGGCCAGAACAGCCAGCCGCCCAGGAGGAACAGCCACAGGCCCGCCGCCACGCCGAGGAGGGCCGCAAGCGTCTCGCCCCAGCGCGCCAGAAACGCGGCCAGGTCCTCGCGTCTCATGCCCAGTCCCCCGCCGCGCGCTGCCACAGGACCAGCGCCGCCAGCGCCGCCGTCTCGGCGCGCAGGATGCGCGGGCCCAGCGCCAGCGGCACCACGAACGGGCGCGCCCGCAGCTTCGCCCGCTCGGCCGCCGAGAAGCCGCCCTCGGGGCCGACCAGCACCGCGCCCGGCCTTCCCCGCTCCGGCACCGCGGACGGCTGCCCGGCGAGGCTCTCGTCGCAGAGATAGAGCCGCCTTCCCGCGTCCCAGTCCGCCAGCACGGCATCGAGCGGCCGCAGCCCGTCCACCGCCGGCACCGCCAGCGCGCCGCACTGTTCGGCCGCCTCGCGCGCCTGCGCCACCAGGCGGTCGCGGCGGATCCGTTCGGCGCTGGTGAAGGCGGTCTGCACCGGAAGGATCCGGCGCACCCCGAGTTCGACCGCCTTCTCCACCACGAAATCCGTCCGCGCCTTCCTGAGCGGCGCGAACAGAAGCCAGAGGTCGGGCGGCTCCGCCTGCGCCCGCGTCATCCGCACCGGGGTCAGCCCGGCCTGCCTGCGGCCCGGCCGGCCCAGGGTGCACAGCCATTCCCCGTCGCGGCCGTTGAAGGCCAGCACCGCGCCGCCGTCGGGCACGCGCATCACGTCGGCCAGGTAATGCGCCTGCGCCGGCGGCAGCGGGAACGATTGCCCAGCCTCCAGCGGGTGGTCTACACACAGCCTGATCTTCGCCTCGCCCATGCCGGGAAACCTATGGCCGCCCCCGACCGAACGCCAGACCAGCCCGGTCCCGTCGCCGACGCGCCGCCCGACAACTGGGTTGACCGCTTCGCCCCCGAATTCGCGCGCCCCTATCTGCGCCTGTCGCGGGCCGACCGGCCGATCGGCACCTGGCTCTTGCTGATTCCCTGCCTCTGGGGGCTCGCCCTGGCCGCGGCGGGAACCGGCTGGCGCCCCTGGGACCTGTGGATCGCCGGCGGCTGCGTCATCGGGGCGGCGCTGATGCGGGGCGCCGGCTGCACCTGGAACGACATCACCGACCGCGAGTTCGACGCCGCCGTCGCCCGCACGCGGTCGCGGCCGCTGCCGTCGGGGCAGGTCACGGTGCGGCAGGCCTGGGTCTGGATGGCGGCCCAGATGCTCGTCGCGGCGCTGATCCTCTTCACCTACAACCGGACGACCGTCCTGCTCGGCATCCTCTCGCTCGGGCTGGTCGCGATCTACCCCTTCGCCAAGCGCTTCACCTGGTGGCCGCAGGTCTTCCTCGGGCTCGCCTTCAACTGGGGCGCGCTGCTCGCCTATGCCGCCCATGCCGGGCGGCCCGGCCTTGCGGCGCTGCTCCTCTACCTCGCCGGAATCGCCTGGACGCTCTTCTACGACACGATCTACGCCCATCAGGACAGGGAGGACGACGTGCTGATCGGCGTGAAGTCCACCGCGCGGCTGTTCGGCGCGGCGACGGGCCGCTGGCTCGCGATCTTCCTCGTCCTCTCCGTCCTGCTGATGGCGGCGGCGGTGCTCGTCGCGCTCCTGCCCGGCGCCGGCCCGCTCCGGGTCGCCATCGCCATGGCCGCGCCCTGGGCCTTCGGCTGGCACCTGCTCTGGCAGCTGCGCAAGGTGGACGTGGACGATCCCGAAAGCTGCCTGCGGATCTTCCGCTCGAACCGCGACGCCGGCCTGATCGCTGCGCTGTTTCTTGCCGCCGCGGCCTCCGCTTGATTGATCCCCGGCGCCCGCCTGCCTAATCAGGCGGCCACGCCCGACCGCGAAAGACCCGACCGCCCGATGCAGCCGTCCCGCAACCTGATCATGGCGCTCGCCTTCGCGCTGGCCGCGCTCCTGTGCTTCCTCGGCGCGACCTGGGCCGCCTTCGTCGTCGAATCGCGGTCGGCCGCGGCGGTCAGGAGCGCCCTGATCGACGCAGGCCTCGGCTGGGCCGGTGTCGAGACCGACGGGCTTCAGGTCATCCTCGTCGGCGAAGCCCCGTCCGAGCCGCTGCGCTTCCGCGCGATGTCGGTCGCCGGGCAGGTCGTGGACGGCGCCCGCGTCATCGACAACATGGATGTCGCCGCCTCGGGCGCCGACATGGCGCCGTCCTTCGCGGTCGAGATCCTGCGCAACGACAGCGGCATCTCCCTGATCGGCCTCGTGCCGGAACGGACCGACCGCACGGCGCTGGTCGAAAGCCTCGCCGACATCGAGGGCGCGGGAAAGGTCACCGACCTTCTCGGCACCGCCGCCTACGACCCGCCGCCGGGCTTCACCGAGGCGCTCAGCTTCGCCTTCGCCGCGCTGCGCAGCCTGCCGCGCTCGAAGATCTCGGTGACGCCGGGGCAGGTCTCGATCGCGGCGATCGCCGATTCCCCCGCCGCCAAGGCGCGGCTCGAATCGGAACTGAACCGCAAGGTCGGGGCCAATGTCCGCCTCGTCACCGACATCTCCGCCCCGCGCCCGGTCATCGCGCCCTTCACGCTGCGCTTCCAGATCGACGCGCAGGGCGCCCGCTTCGACGCCTGCTCGGCCGACACCGAGGCGGCGCGCGACCGCATCGTCGCCGCGGCGCGGGCCGCCGGCGCTCAGGACCCGATCCCCTGCACCATCGGTCTCGGCGTGCCGAGCCCGTCCTGGGCCGAGGCGGTCGCCATGGCGCTCGGCGCGCTCGCCGGCATCGGCGAGGGGACCGTCACCTTCACCGATGCCGATGTCTCGCTGGTGGTGCCCGACGATGTCGATCAGGGCCGGTTCGACGCCGCCGTCGGCACGCTCGAATCGAACCTGCCCGAGGTCTTCTCGCTCCAGGCCCGGCGCGAGGTGCGCGCCGAGGGGCCGGACGGGGCGCAGACCCTGCCCGAGTTCTCCGCCGCGCTCGGCGCCGAAGGCAACGTGCAGCTCAAGGGCCGCATCACCGACGAACGCCTGCGCGAGGCGGTCACCAGCTTCGCCCGCGCCCGCTTCGGCCGGGATGCGGTCTTTCCCGCCATGCGGGTGGACGAAACCCTGCCCGAGGGCTGGCCGCTGCGCGTGCTGGCCGCGCTCGAGGCGCTCGGCGAACTCAATGCCGGCACCGTGGTGGTGACGGCCGATTCGGTGCGGATCGAAGGCGTCAGCGGCTCGAAGGAGGCGCGGGCGACCGTCACGCGCATCCTGTCGGACCGGCTCGGCGGCAGCGAATCCCTCTCCATCGACGTGCGCTACGACGAGGCGCTCGATCCGCTGGCCAGCCTGCCGACGCCCGAGGAATGCGTCGCCGGGCTGAATGCGATCCTCGCCGAACGCAAGATCACCTTCGAACCGGGTTCGGCGACCATCGCACCCGACGCGAAGGACACGATCGACAAGCTCGCGGCCCAGATGAAGACCTGCTCCGACGTGCCGATGGAGGTGGGCGGCCATACCGACGCCCAGGGCCGCGACGAGATGAACGAACAGCTCAGCCTCGACCGGGCGCAGGCCGTCATCACCGCGATCGGCGAACGCCGGGTGCTGACCGGCAACCTCGAACCCAGGGGCTACGGCGAAAGCGTGCCGATCGGCGACAACGCGACCGAGGCCGGGCGCGAGGCCAACCGCAGGATCGAGTTCAGGCTCCTGCGCCCCGATGCCGTCGCGGCGGGGCCCGGCGCGGCCGGGGCGCCCGCGGTCGAGGTGCAGACGCCCGGCGAGGACACGGTCCGCCCGCGGCCGCGTCCGGCGAAGGACGGCGAATGACGCCCCCGCGGCCCCTCCGCTCCGTCTTTTCGAGGGCGGCGGCGCCTGCTAGGCCTCGCAGCGCAGCGACAGTTGGGGCGGCACGCCGGACCGGGCCATGAACAGAACCGAATTCGTCATCGCCACCGCCGTTATCCTTTTCGTGGCCTTCCTCACCGGCTGGTTCGCGAACTGGCTCCTGCACCGGCTGACCCGCGTCACCCAGGCCGACATGAACGAACTGGACCAGATGGCGCAGGCGCTGCACGAGGCCGAGGAAACGCGCGACCGCGCGATCTCGTGGTACGAACAGCGGGAAAGCGAGCTCTCGAACCGCCTGCGCGAGGCCGAGGCCGAACTGCGCGCCGCCATGGACGGCCTGCGCGACGCCCGGCAGGAGGCGTCGGAACTGCGCGCCTATATCGAGCGGATGAACGAACGCCCGACCTGAGGGCTCACCAGCGCCGCAGCGCGTCCTCGTCCGCCTCGGCGGCCGCGACCCAGGCCGCCGATCCGGCGCGGAACTCCTTCTTCCAGAACGGCGCGCGGGATTTCAGCCAGTCCATCAGGTATTCCGCCGCCGCGAAGGCCGGGTGGCGGTGCGGCGCCGCCGTCGCCACCATCATGATCGGCTCGCCCGGCAGAAGCCGGCCGAAGCGGTGGATCACCAGCACGTCGGTCAGCGCGAACCGCGTCATCGCCTCCTGCGCATAGTCGCGGATCGCCGCCTCGGTCATCCCCGGATAGTGCTCGATCTCCATCGCCGTCAGGCCGCCGTCGCCGCGCACGACGCCGGTGAAGGTCACCACCGCGCCGGCGCCCGCGGCCGCCGCGGTGAAGGCCGCCGCCTCGGCGCCCGGATCGAAGGGCGCGTCCTGCACCGTGACGCGCATCAGCCGCCCGTCATCGGCGGGAAGAACGCCGCCTCGCGCACGCCGGCGAGCGGCGCGTCGAAGCCGGCGAGCTTCTGGTCCAGCGCCACCCGCACCGCCCGCAGGTCGGCGAAGGCCGCGGCATAGCGGTCCTCGCGCGCCTTCAGCTCCTCGACCAGCTCGGCCACCGTGGCGGCCGCGGTCTCGACCCGCTCGCGCGGCAGCCCGATCCGCTCGCGCAGCCAGGCGAAGTAGAGGACATCCAGCGTCATGCGCGTTCCCTCAGGAAGGGCAGCGACTTGGCAAAGTAGTCCCAGCCGGTGACCGCCGTCAGCACCGCCGCGATCCAGATCAGCACCAGCCCCGCATAGCCCGCCCAGGACGCGCAGTCCTGCCGGAAGCAGGCGCGCACCGGGTCGTGGGTGCCGGCCTTCACCGCGTCGGCATACTGTTCCGGCGTCATGCCCAGCAGATGCACGCCGTAAAGGTAGTCAAGCCCCGTGCCCAGGAACAGGACACCGATCGCCACCATCTGCGCCGTCGTCTTCCACTTGGCGAGCTTCGTCACCTTCAGCGTCCCGGCCTTCGCGCCGAGATACTCGCGCAGGCCCGAGACGAAGACCTCGCGGAACAGGATCACCGTCGCCGGCAGGATCAGCCAGGGGTTCATCCCGTTGTAGCCGGTCAGGACCATGATCGCGATCACCACCATCGCCTTGTCGGCGATCGGGTCCAGCATCTGGCCGTATCTCGATTCCTGCTTCCACAGGCGCGCGAGATAGCCGTCGAAATAGTCCGTCAGCGCCGCGCCGATGAACAGCGTCAGCGCCAGCCAGTCGGCCCAGGGGCGGTCGAAATAGAGGAACATCACCGGTACGCCGGGCGCGGCCAGGAGCCGCAGCGTCGTCAGGATGTTCGGGATCGTCCAGATCATGTCCGACACCTACCGCAGCCGGACGGCAAAGGGAAAGGGGCGGCGCAGCGGCGCAACGGATCGCGCCCCGATTGCGCGCCGGCGCGCCGGCCCGCTTCACGCCGCCTCACGTTGCTGTCACACCTGAGGCCAGACGTTGCGCCGCGCGCCCTGTCGCGGCAAGCACCGCAGCACAAGGCCGGGCGCAACCGGCCGCAACTGGGATCACGGTCCGATGTTCAAGTCCTTCTTCCCCCGCCCGCCGCTGTTCTTCCTCTCCGCCCTCCTGTGGACGGCGGTCGGCGTCGCGCTCTGGTACTGGCTGGGCGAAACCGTCGGCGGCTGGTTCGGCGTGACCTTCCCGGGCGAGGATGCCGAACCCGTCCTCGGCCTGCGCTACTTCGTGACGCCGGATTTCCTGTTCTTCTACCTCTGGTGCGCGGCCTTCCTTGCCGCCTTCACCCTGTTCTGGTTCCGCTTCTCGCCGCATCCCTGGCAGTGGTGGGCGATCCCCGGCAGCGGCCTGATCCTGTTCTCGTCCTATTTCGGCGTCCAGGTCGCTGTGTCGCTCAACAACTGGCGCGGGCCGTTCTTCGACCTCGTGCAGAAGGCGCTGGGCGAACCGGGAACGGTGACCGCGGCCGAGATCTACGGCCTGATCTGGACCTTCGCCTCGATCGCCTTCGTCGCCGTCGCCTTCTTCGTCGCGTCGAACTTCTTCATCAGCCACTACGTGTTCCGCTGGCGCACGGCGATGAACGACTACTACACGCGCGAATGGCCGCGCGCGCGGCGGATCGAGGGCGCCTCGCAGCGCGTGCAGGAAGACACGATGCGCTTTGCCGACATCATGCAGGGGCTGGGCGCGGCCTTCATCGATTCGGTGATGACGCTCTTTGCCTTCCTGCCGATCCTCGCGGCGCTCTCCGACAACGTGCCGGAACTGCCGATCATCGGGGCGGTCCCCAATTCGCTCGTCTGGGCGGCGCTGTTCTGGTCGGTCTTCGGCACCGTGCTTCTGGCCGTCGTCGGGGTGAAGCTGCCGGGTCTCAACTTCCGCAACCAGCGGGTCGAGGCCGCCTACCGCAAGGAGCTTGTCTATGGCGAGGACGATCCCTCCCGCGCCGATCCGATGACGGTGCGCGAACTGTTCGGCGCGGTCAGGACCAACTACTTCCGCATGTACATGCACTACGCCTATTTCAACGCCTTCCGCAGCTTCTACTTCCAGGCGGACAACATCTTCGGCTACCTGATCCTCACGCCGACGATCGCCGCCGGCAAGATCACCTTCGGCGCGCTCCAGCAGATCCTCACCGCCTTCAACCAGGTGTCGGGATCGTTCCAGTATCTCGTCAACTCGTGGACGACGATCATCGAGCTGATCTCGATCTACAAGCGCCTGAAGGGGTTCGAGGCCGCCTTCCTCGGCCGCCCGCTGGCCGGGATCGAGACCACCGTCGTCGCGGGCGAGGAGGTGCCGGCCTCGCCGTCCTAGGGCGGGCGGGCCGCGCGCCGGCTCAGCCGCCGGCGTGGAAGAAGTCGTAGACCGCCCGCGCCGTCGCGGCGCTGACCCCCGGCGCGGCCATCAGGTCCTCGATCCCGGCCCGGGCCACGGCCTTGGCCGAGCCGAAATGCGCAAGCAGGGCCCGCTTGCGCGCCGCGCCGACGCCGGGGATCTCGTCCAGCGGGGTCGCGCCCACCGCCTTCGCCCGCCGCGCCCGGTGGGCGCCGATCGCCCAGCGGTGCGCCTCGTCGCGCAGGCGCTGGACGAAGTAGAGGACGGGCGCATTGTGCGGCAGCGCGAAGGGGCGCCGGCCGGGACGGTGGAACTCCTCCTTGCCGAGGTCGCGGTCCGGGCCCTTGGCGACGCCGATGACGGGGATGTCGTCAAGGCCCAGCCCCCGCATCACCTCGGCCGCCGCCGAAACCTGCCCGGCCCCGCCGTCGATCAGCACCAGGTCGGGCCAGGTGCCGCTGCCGCGGTCGGGGTCCTCCTTCAGCAGGCGCCCGAATCGGCGGGTCAGCACCTCGCGCATCATGCCGAAGTCGTCGCCGGGGGTCAGGTCGGCGCCGCGGATGTTGAACTTGCGGTACTGCGCTTTCTCGAACCCGTCCGGCCCGGCGACGATCATGCCCCCCACCGCGTCGCTGCCCTGGATGTGGCTGTTGTCATAGACCTCGATCCGGCGCGGCGGCGCGTCCAGGCCGAAGGCCTCGGCCAGCGCCTCCAGCAGGCGCGCCTGCGCGGCGCTCTCGCTCATCCGGCGCGCCAGCGCCTCGCGCGCGTTGCGGGCCGCGTTCTCGACCAGCTCCGCCTTCTCGCCACGCTGCGGCACCACCAGCTCGACCCTGCGCCCGGCGCGGTCCGACAGAAGCTCGGTCATCAGGTCGGCATCCTCGATCGGATGGCTGAGAAGGATCAGCCGCGGCGGCTCCCTGTCGTCGTAGAACTGGCCGAGGAAGGCCTCCAGCACCTCCGCCGCCTCGGCGCCCGATCCGGTGCGCGGATAGAAGTCGCGGTTGCCCCAGCTCTGGTTGGCGCGGATGAAGAAGACCTGCACGCAGGCCTGTCCGCCTTCCATGTGCAGGGCAATCACGTCCGCCTCGGCGACGCCGCGCGGATTGATCCCCTGCCCGGCCTGAACCGCCGTCAGGGCGCGGATGCGGTCGCGCAGGGCGGCCGCGCGCTCGAACTCCATCGCCTCCGCGGCGGCCTTCATCTCGGCGGCCAGCCGCGCCTGCACGTCGGTCGTCCGGCCCTGCAGGAAGCGGGCCGCATCCTCGACCAGCCGGCCGTAGTCCTCTTCCGAGATCAGGCCGACGCAGGGCGCGCTGCAGCGCCTGATCTGGTGCAGCAGGCAGGGCCGCGTGCGGCTCTCGAAGACCGAATCCGAACAGTTCCGCAGCAGGAAGACCTTCTGCAGCTGGTTGAGTGTCCGGTTCACCGCCCCGGCGCTGGCGAAGGGCCCGTAATAGTCCCCCTTCTCGGTCTTCGCGCCGCGGTGCTTCTTGATCTGCGGAAAGGGATGCCCGCGCGTGACCAGGATGTTCGGGAAGGACTTGTCGTCGCGCAGCAGGACGTTGTAGCGCGGCTTCAGCTGCTTGATGAGGTTCTGCTCCAGCAGCAGCGCCTCGGTCTCGGTCCGCGTCGTCAGGAACATCATCGCCGCGGTCTCGTGGATCATCCGCGCGATCCGCGCCGAATGGCCCGAGGGCCGGGCATAGCTGGAAACCCTCGCCTTCAGGTTGCGCGCCTTGCCGACATAGAGGACCTCGGACTGCGCGTTCAGCATCCGGTAGACGCCCGGCGAAGGCCCCAGAAGCCGGAGCTGCGACTGGATCAGGGCATGGCCCCTCAGCGGTCCGCTCCCGCCATTCCCGTCACCGGTCATGCCGCCCCTCTGCTGCCCCGCGCGCGCCGTGATTCCCGCCTCTGGCTGCAACCGCACGGGCCCGGATGCAAGCGGAATCCTGTCCACGGAATCTGTGGACAACTCTGCACAAAAGTTTTCGGCACCGGCAGATTCCCGTGCGTTTATGACGGCTTCGCAAAACTGCCTTCTTTTTGGGCATCATCATAACATATTGAAATCGCTTGTGAAATTCTTGCCTGCCGGGCAAATCTTTGAATACATTGGGAGAATCGTAACATCTCCGTGACGGGAACGCGGACCGTGGACAAGTCAAGTCCCCCCGTGCCCCGCGGGGTCCCGCGCGCGCTATTCCACGCCCAGAACGTCGGGGGTGCGCCAGGCCAGATGCTGGCCCCCGTCCACGCACAGGAGCTGCCCGGTGACGGCCTTCGCATCCAGCAGATAGCCAAGCGCGGCGGTGATGTCGCCTTCGTCCGCGCCGCGTTCCAGCACCGTCGCGCGGCGCTGGCGGGCGAAATGCGCCGCGTCCTGGCGCTCGCCGCGCAGGGTCGGCCCCGGCCCGATCGCATTGACCCGGATATCGGGGGCCAGCGCCTGCGCCGCGGTCTGCGTGAAGCCCCACAGCGCGTATTTCGCGATCGTGTAGGTCATGAAGGCCGGGGTCAGCTTCAGCACCCGCTGGTCGATCATGTTGACGACCAGCGCGGCGGCGACCGGCTCGCCGCCGGAGCGGTCGGCGCGCGGCGCCTGCGCGGCGAAGGCCTGGGTCAGCAGGAAGGGCGCGCGCAGGTTCGATCCGAGATGCCGCTCCCAGCTTTCAGCGGTGGCGGTCCCGAGCGTGTCGTATTCGAAGATCGAGGCGTTGTTGACCAGGACCGAGACCGGCCCCCCCAGCGCCGCCGCCGCCCGGCCGACCAGCGCCCGGCTGGCCCCGTCGTCCAGAAGGTCGGCCTGCAGCGCCTCCATCCGCCGCCCCAGCGCGCGGCCCTCGGCGCAGACCTCCGCCGCCTCCGCCGCCGAGCTGGCGTAATGCACGGCCACGTCATAGCCGCGCCCGGCGAGGTAGAGCGCCATCGCCCGGCCCAGCCGCCGCGCCCCGCCGGTGACGAGCGCCCGCGTCACGGCCGGCCCCCCTGGCACAGGCAGGGCGCCGTGCCCCTGACCGGCCGCCCGCAGTCGGCGCAGCGGGCCGCGACCGCCTGCGCGTCCTCCGGCCCCGGCGCCCGCCCGCGCGCCCGGCCGCCGAGGCGCGACAGCGCCGCCAGCAGGACCAGCGCCGCGACGGCCGTGATGAGGATCTTGGTCAGCATGTCACAGCCCGTAGCGCGCCCAAAGCAGGCGCTCCTCGGCCGCGGCCAGGGTCTCTGCCACCATTTCAGAGCCGAAACGGCGCAACAGACCCTTTCTCGGCCCCATCGGAACGATCTTCACCCGGTCGCCGTAAAGCTCCTTCAGCTTCGGCGCCGCATGGGCGATCCCGTCCGCGAGGCCGAGCTCCACGGCCTTGCGGCCGATCCAGACGTCGCCGTTGAAGAGGTCCGCGCCCGCGGCCAGCCGCGCCCCCCGCCGCGCCGTCACGTGGTCCCTGAAGGCGGCGTGCAGCTGTTCGAGGAGCGCATTCAGCCGCGCCACGTCCTCGGGCGTCTCGGGGCGGAAGGGATCGAGCCGGCTCTTCGCCGCGCCAGCCGTGTGCACCCGCCGCTCGATCCCGTGCCGCGCGATCAGGTCGTGGAACCCGAAGCCCGCCGAGATCACCCCCACCGAGCCGACGATCGAGGTCTCGTCCAGCCAGATGTCGTCGGCCGCGCAGGCCAGCCAGTAGCCGCCCGAGGCCGCGACATCCTCGACGAAGGCATGGACACGCAGGCCCTTCTCGGCCGCCAGCCGCCGCACCCGCGCCGCGATCAGCGAGGACTGCGCCGGCGAGCCGCCCGGCGAATTGACCACCAGCGCCACCGCCGCCGGCTTCCCCCTGCCGAAGGCGCGGTCGATCACCGGGCCGATCGCGGCATCGTTCAGCCCGCCGCCGAAGCGGCCGGACTGCGCGATCATCCCCTGAAGCCGGATCAGCGGCACATGGGGCGTCCTGCCGATGAAGGGGATCAGGTTCCGCATGGGCGTTGATCTATGCCCCGCGGGCGGCCCCGGCAAGCCGCGCTTCCATGACGGGGCGCGGGGCACTACCGTTCCGCCATGATCGACAGGCTGGAAATGTTCATCGCGCTGGCACGGGAACGGCATTTCGGGCGCGCGGCCGAAAGCCTCGGCGTCACCCAGCCCTCGCTGTCCGCCGCGATCCGCCAGCTCGAGGACCAGCTCGGCGTGCAGCTCGTCTTCCGCGGCAGCCGCTTCCAGGGGCTGACGCCCGAGGGCCAGCGCGTGCTCGACTGGGCGCTGCGCATCGTCGGCGACGTGCGCACCCTGCGCGAGGAGATGCGGGCGCTGAAATCGGGCGTCTCGGGCAACCTGCGCCTCGGCGTCATCCCGACCGCGCTGCCGATGGTCGCGCGCCTGACCGAACCCTTCCTGACCCGCAACCCGAATGTCCGCGTCACCGTCCTGTCGATGACCAGCTACGAGATCCTCGACGCCATCGAGAAGCTCACGATCGACGCCGGCGTCACCTATCTCGAGAACGAACCCCTCGGCCGGGTCGAGAAGGTTCCCCTTCACGTCGAACGCTACGAGCTTCTGGTGGCGTCCTCCTCGCCGCTCGCCGGCCAGCCCGAAGTCACCTGGGAGGAGGTCGCGGCCCAGCCGCTCTGCCTTCTGACCGGCAACATGCAGAACCGCCGCATCATCAACCAGCATCTCGCCTCGGTCGGCGTCTCGCCCGCGCCGACGGTCGAATCGAATTCCTCGATCGCGCTCGTCGCGCATGTGGCGACGGGCCGTTGGGCCTCGGTCGTGCCGATGACGCTGGCCGAGATGTTCGGCACCGGCTCGGGCGTGGCGGCGGTGCCGATCGCCGACCGGGGCGCGAAGCATGTCGTCGGCCTGATCGCCGCCTGGCGCGAACCGCACACGCCGCTTCTCTCGGCGCTGCTCGACGAGGCGCGCCGGATCGCCCGCGTTTGATAGCCATTGCCTATTGACTGACGCATCAGCGATATTGAATTTCTTATCGCGCGGGCGCATACGCGAGCCATCCGCATGGACCCGGACGCCGCATGACACCCCAGACCGACGCACGCCTTGACGAGATCCTCGCGCGCCACGAGGGGGTGGAAGGTCCGCTTCTGCCGGTCCTCCACGCGGTCCAGGCCGCCTTCGGCCATGTCCCGCGCGAGGCGATCCCGGTCATTGCCGAGGCGCTGAACCTCAGCCGTGCCGAGGTGCACGGCGTCGTCACCTTCTACCACGACTTCCGCAGCGAACCCGCCGGCCGCCACGTGCTGAAGCTCTGCCGCGCCGAGGCCTGCCAGGCGATGGGCGCGGACGCGCTGGCGCAGACGGCGATGAAGGCGCTCGGCTGCGACTGGCACCAGACCTCGAAGGCCGGGGTGACGCTCGAACCCGTGTTCTGCCTCGGCCTCTGCGCCTGCGGGCCGGCGGCGCTCGCCGATGGCGAGGTCATCGGCCGTCTCGACGCCGACAGGCTCGACGCGCTTCTGGAGGAATGGGCATGAAGCTGTTCCTGTCCCAGGATGCGGCGTCGAAGGCGCTCGGGTCCGAGGCGGTCGCCGAGGCGGTCCGCCAGGCCGCGGCCAGGGGCGCCGACGTCACGCTGGTCCGGACCGGATCGCGCGGGATGGTCTGGCTTGAACCGCTTCTCGAGGTGGAGACGCCCGAAGGGCGCATCGCCTACGGGCCGGTGACGCCCGAAGATGTCCCCGCGATCCTCGACGGAACCTCCGGCAAGGCGCTCGGCCCCACCGAGGACCTGCCGTGGATGAAGGCGCAGACGCGGCTGACCTTCCGGCGGGTCGGTGTCATCGATCCGCTGTCGCTCGATGACTACCGCGCCAATGGCGGGCTGGCCGGGCTGACCAGGGCGCTGGCGATGACGCCGGCGGCGATCGTGGCGGAGGTCACCGAAAGCGGCCTGCGCGGGCGCGGCGGCGCCGGGTTCCCGACCGGCATCAAGTGGAAGACGGTCGCCGATGCGCCGGGGCCGCAGAAATACATCGTCTGCAACGCCGACGAGGGCGACAGCGGCACCTTCGCCGACCGGATGCTGATGGAGGGTGACCCCTTCACCCTGATCGAGGGCATGGTCATCGCCGGGCTGGCGACCGGCGCGACCAGGGGCTACGTCTACATCCGCAGCGAGTATCCCGACGCGATCCGCGTGATGGAGGCGGCGGTCGCCGCCGCCGGGGCCGCCGGGATCCTCGGGCCGTCGGTGCTCGGCTCCGGCCATGCCTTCACCATCGACATCCGCGTCGGCGCCGGGGCCTATGTCTGCGGCGAAGAGACGAGCCTGCTCAACAGTCTCGAAGGCCGGCGCGGCGTCGTGCGCGCCAAGCCGCCGCTGCCCGCGCTTCAGGGCCTGTTCGGCCGGCCGACCGTGGTCAACAACGTCATCTCGCTCGCCACCGTGCCGGTGATCCTCGAAAGGGGGGCCGCGCATTACAAGGGCTTCGGCCTCGGCCGCTCGCGCGGGACGATCCCGCTCCAGATCGCCGGCAACGTGAAGCGCGGCGGCCTGTTCGAGGCGGGCTTCGGCCTGACCCTGGGCGAGATCGTGGACGACATCGCGGGCGGCACCGGCTCGGGCCGCCCGGTCAAGGCGGTGCAGGTCGGCGGGCCGCTCGGCGCCTACTTCCCGCGCGCGCTCTTCGACACGCCCTTCGGCTACGAGGAATATGCCGCCCGGGACGGGCTGGTCGGCCATGCCGGCATCGTCGTCTTCGACGACAGCGCCGACATGCTGAAACAGGCCCGCTTCGCGCTGGAATTCTGCGCCATCGAAAGCTGCGGCAAGTGCACCCCCTGCCGCATCGGCGCCGTGCGCGGGGTGGAGACGGTTGACCGCATCGCCGCCGGCGACCCCGCCGCGCCGGCGATCCTGCGCGACCTCTGCCAGACGATGAAGCTCGGCTCGCTCTGCGCGCTGGGCGGCTTCACCCCCTATCCGGTGCTGAGCGCGCTCACCCACTTCCCCGACGATTTCGCGCGGACCAGGGAGGCTGCCGAATGACCGGAAAAGTCAAGGGCCCCGCCTCGTACTTCCCGTCGATCGAAAAGACCTACGGGCGGCCCATCGCGCATTGGCTCGACCTCGTGGCCGGGAAGACCGATCTCAAGCACATGGAGATCGTCGGCTGGCTGAAGGCAGAGCACGGACTCGGCCACGGTCACGCCAACGCCATCGTCGCCCATGTCCTCGCCAAGCAGAAAGGCGCGTCGAAATGAAGGACTTCATCATCCCCGACGCCGATTTCGGGACCCCGGCCTCCCGCGCCGGCGAGACCGTGACCCTCACCGTGGACGGCTTCCCCGTCACCGTCCCCGCCGGCACCTCGGTCATGCGCGCCGCCTTCGAGGCCGGCATCGCCATCCCCAAGCTCTGCGCCACCGACAGCGTCGAGGCCTTCGGCTCCTGCCGGCTCTGCCTCGTCGAGATCGAGGGCCGCCCCGGCACCCCGTCCTCCTGCACCACGCCGGTCGCTCCCGGCATGGTCGTCCGCACCCAGACCCCGCGCCTGAAGGAGCTGCGCCGCGGCGTGATGGAGCTCTACATCTCCGACCACCCGCTCGACTGCCTGACCTGCTCGGCCAACGGCGACTGCGAGCTTCAGGACATGGCCGGCGCCGTCGGCCTGCGCGAGGTCCGCTACACGGCGAAGGAGACCCATTTCCGCCCGCGCGACACCTCCGGCCTTGCCAATCCGCAATGGCTGCCGAAGGACGATTCCAACCCCTACTTCACCTACGACCCCTCGAAATGCATCGTCTGCTCGCGCTGCGTGCGCGCCTGCGAGGAGGTGCAGGGCACCTTCGCGCTGACGATCGAGGGCCGCGGCTGGGACAGCCGCGTCTCGCCGGGGATGCACGAGGCCTTCTTCGACAGCGAATGCGTGTCCTGCGGCGCCTGCGTGCAAGCCTGCCCGACCGCGACGCTCCAGGAGAAATCCGTCATCGAGATCGGCACCCCCGACCGCAGCGTCATCACCACCTGCGCCTATTGCGGCGTCGGCTGTTCCTTCAAGGCCGAACTGCGCGGCGACGAGCTGGTGCGCATGACGCCCTGGAAGCACGGCAAGGCCAACCGCGGCCATTCCTGCGTCAAGGGCCGCTTCGCCTGGGGCTATGCCGCGCACCGCGACCGGATCCTGAAGCCGATGATCCGCGACTCGATCGATGATCCCTGGACCGAGGTCTCCTGGGACGAGGCGATGTCCTTCGCCGCCGCACGGCTGAAGGCGATCGAGGCGAAGCACGGCGCCGGGGCGCTGGGCGTCATCACCTCGTCGCGCTGCACGAACGAGGAGACCTATCTGGTCCAGAAGCTCGCGCGCGCGGTCTTCCGCAACAACAACACCGACACCTGCGCCCGGGTCTGCCATTCGCCCACCGGCTACGGCCTCGGCAAGGCCTTCGGCACCAGCGCCGGCACCCAGGACTTCGACAGCGTCGAACATGCCGATGTCGTCATCGTCATCGGCGCCAATCCGACCGACGGGCATCCCGTCTTCGCCAGCCGCCTGAAGAAGCGCCTGCGCCAGGGCGCAAGGCTGATCGTCATCGACCCGCGCCGGATCGATCTGGTGAAGTCCCCCCATGTCCGGGCCGCCCACCACCTGCCGCTCCGCCCGGGGACGAACGTGGCGGTGGTGACGGCCATGGCCCATGTCATCGTGACCGAGGGCCTGTTCGACGAGGCCTTCATCCGCACGCGCTGCGACTGGGACGAATTCCAGGACTATGCCGCCTTCGTCGCCGAACCGCGGCATTCGCCCGAGGCGACCGAGATGCTGACGGGCGTGCCCGCCGCCGAACTCCGCGCCGCCGCGCGGCTCTACGCCACCGGCGGCAACGGCGCCATCTACTACGGGCTCGGCGTGACCGAACATTCGCAGGGCTCGACCACCGTGATGGCGATCGCCAACCTCGCGATGATGACCGGCAACATCGGCCGCCCCGGCGTCGGCGTGAACCCGCTGCGCGGGCAGAACAACGTGCAGGGCTCCTGCGACATGGGGTCCTTCCCGCACGAACTGCCCGGCTACCGGCACGTGTCGGATGCCACCGTGCGCGCGATCTACGAATCGCTCTGGGGCGTCACGATCAGCGACGAACCGGGGCTGCGCATCCCGAACATGCTCGACGCGGCCGTCGAGGGCACATTCAAGGGCCTCTACTGCCAGGGCGAGGACATCCTGCAATCCGACCCCGACACCCATCACGTCGCCGCCGGCCTGGCGGCGATGGACTGCGTGATCGTGCACGACCTCTTCCTGAACGAGACCGCCAACTATGCCCATGTCTTCCTGCCGGGATCGACCTTCCTCGAAAAGGACGGCACCTTCACCAATGCCGAACGCCGCATCAACCGCGTGCGCCGGGTGATGGCGCCTCGCAACGGCTACGAGGACTGGCAGATCACCCAGATGCTGGCCAATGCGCTGGGCGCCGGCTGGACCTATACCCATCCCAGCCAGATCATGGACGAGATCGCCGCCACCACACCGTCCTTCGCTGGCGTGACGTACGAGAGGCTGGAAACCCTCGGCTCGGTGCAGTGGCCCTGCAACGACAAGGCGCCCGAAGGCACCCCGATCATGCATGTCGATGGCTTCATGCGCGGCAAGGGCAAGTTCATCCGCACCGAATATGTCGCGACCGACGAACGCACGGGGCCGCGCTTCCCGCTCCTGCTGACGACCGGCCGCGTGCTGTCGCAGTACAATGTCGGGGCGCAGACCCGCCGCACCGACAACAGCGCCTGGCATCCCGAGGACGTGCTCGAGATCCACCCCCACGACGCCGAGAACCGCGGCATCCGCGAAGGCGACTGGGTGCGGCTCGCCAGCCGGTCGGGGGAAACCGCGCTGCGCGCGCACATCACCGACAGGGTGTCGCCCGGCGTCGTCTACACGACCTTCCACCATCCGGCGACGCAGGCCAACGTGGTGACGACCGACTATTCCGACTGGGCGACGAACTGCCCCGAATACAAGGTCACCGCGGTGCAGGTCAGCCCGTCGAACGGGCCGTCGGAATGGCAGGACGATTACGGGGCCTTCGCCGAACGGTCGCGGCGCATCCGCCACGCGGCCGAATGATGAAGACCCTGCGCCAGGCCGGGCGCCTCGCCTGGCGCGGCGGGCGCTGGGAAGACGGCGACCGCATGGTGCCCGCCGAGGTTCCGGTGGCGCTGGTCTGCAACGGCACCACGCTGGCGGTGATGATGGCGACGCCCGCCGACCTGCGGGATTTCGGGATCGGCTTCCTGCTCACCGAGGGGATCGTGCGGTCGGCGGCCGAGATCGAGGCCATCGAGATCCTCGCCCACGATCGCGGCGCCGAGGTGCAGATCAGTCTCGAACCGGCCGCTCAGACACGTTTCGAATCCCGCCGCCGCGCGCTTGTCGGGCCCGTGGGCTGCGGCCTCTGCGGCATCGATTCCCTCGACGAGGCGCTGCGCCCGGTGCCCGCGGTGACCGCGCCGCTCGTGCTTGCGCCGGCCGAGGTCGGGCTGGCGATGGCGGGGCTGGCGCGGATGCAGACGCTCAACCTCGCCACGCGCGCGGTTCATGCCGCCGGCCTCTACGTCCCCGGCCGCGGCATCACCCATGCGCGCGAAGACGTGGGCCGGCACAACGCGCTCGACAAGCTGGCCGGCGCGCTGGCCCTGGCCGCCGGCGACGCGGCCGCGGGGGCGGCCACGGGGGCGATCGTGCTGACCTCGCGCGTCTCGGTGGACATGGTCCAGAAGGCCGCCGTGATCGGCGCGCCGGTGCTGATCGCCGCCTCTGCCCCCACCGGCCTTGCCATCGACACGGCCGCGGAGGCCGGCATTACGCTTGTCGCCGTCGCCCGCGGCGAGGAATTCGAAGTCTTCACCCATCCCCGCCGGCTCTCGACAGGACCTGCCGCCGATGTCGCCTGAGAAAATGATCCACATGGCGAACCAGATCGCCATCTTCTTCGAGACGCACCCCCGCGAGGCGGCGCTCGACGGCTTCGCCGATCACATCAACCGGTTCTGGGAGCCGCGGATGCGCCGGCAGCTGCTCGACCACCTCGCCGCCGGCGGAGAGGGCCTGCGTCCGCTCGCCATCGAGGCCGCGGCCCGGATCCGTCCGCCGAGGGCGGCCTGATGCGCCCCGCCGCCGGCGGGTCAATCGTAAACGAGATGTGAACGCCGGAATAAGTGCTTGAAATCCTTGATGTCCGGAGGGTGTCCCAGCGTGGGACACCCTTTCAGACCGTCAGGGTCGCCTTCACCGCCCGCGTCCAGCCGGCGTAAAGCCTCTCCCGTTCGCCCGCGTCCATGCCCGGACGGAAGCGCCGGTCGAGCGCCCAGTCCCCCGCGAAGCCCGCCGCGTCGGGATAGACGCCGGCGCGCATCCCGGCCAGCCAGGCCGCGCCCAGCGCCGTCGTCTCCAGCACCTTCGGCCGGTCCACCGGGGCGCCGATGATGTCGCTCAGGAACTGCATCGCCCAGTCGCTCGCGCTCATCCCGCCATCGACACGCAGCACACCCGCGCGCGCATCGGGCCAGTCCGCCCGCATCGCCTCCAGAAGGTCGCGCGTCTGGAATCCGACGCTCTGCAACGCCGCCCGCGCCATCTCCGCCGGGCCGGTGCCGCGCGTCAGGCCGAACACCGCGCCGCGGCAGTCGGCGTTCCAGTAGGGCGCGCCGAGGCCGACGAAGGCGGGGACGAGGATCACGTTCTGCGCCGGATCGGCAGCGTCGGCCAGCGCCGCGGTCTCCTTCGCGTCGCGGATGATCCTCAGCCCGTCGCGCAGCCACTGCACCACCGCCCCGGCGATGAAGATCGATCCCTCCAGCGCGTAGGTCGGCCTGCCGTCCAGCTGATAGGCGATGGTGCCGAGAAGCCGCGAGCGGCTCTCGACCAGCGTCGTCCCGGTGTTCAGCAGCGCGAAGCATCCCGTTCCGTAGGTCGATTTCATCATCCCCGGCTCGAAGCACGCCTGCCCCACCGTCGCGGCCTGCTGGTCTCCTGCCACGCCGAGGATCGGGATCGCCGCGCCGAACAGCGCCGGATCGGTCGTGCCGAAGTCCGCCGCGCTGTCCTTCACCTCGGGCAGCATCGGCATCGGCACGCCGAGCAGCCCGCAGATGTCCTCGTCCCAGCGGCCCTCCCGGATGTTGTAAAGTAGCGTCCGCGCCGCGTTCGTCGCGTCGGTCGCGTGCACCCGGCCGCCCGTCAGCTTCCAGATCAGGAAGCAGTCCACCGTCCCGAACAGAAGCTCGCCGCGCTCCGCCCGGGTGCGCGCGCCCTCGACATTGTCGAGGATCCACCTGACCTTGGTGCCCGAGAAATACGGGTCGAGCAGCAGCCCGGTCGCCCGAGTCACCCGCGCCTCGTTTCCTTCGGCCTTGAGCCGCTGGCAGAGGTCGGACGTGCGCCGGTCCTGCCACACGATCGCGCGGTGCACGGGCTCGCCCGTCCGGCGGTCCCAGACCACCGTCGTCTCGCGCTGGTTGGTGATGCCGATGCCGGCGATGCCGGCGGCCGGAACCCCGGTCCTGCTCAGGACGCTGCGGCAGCAGTCCAGGGTCGTCTGCCACAGATCGGCCGGCGCGTGCTCCACCCAGCCGGATGCGGGAAAGTGCTGGGCAAACTCCTGCTGCGCCGTTCCGACCGGCTTCATCGCGGCGTCGAACAGGATCGCGCGCGACGACGTCGTGCCCTGGTCGATGGCAAGGATATGCGTCATGCCGCCATTTCCTCCCTGTTGTCGCTCATCCAGCGGCCCAGCGCGTCGATCTCCTCCGCCGTCATCCGCAGGCCCAGCTTGGATCGCCTCCAGACGACGTCTTCCGCCGTGCGGGCGAATTCCTCCCGCATCAGCCAGCGGACCTCCCTCTCCGTCAGCGTCGCGCCGAAGACCCGCCCAAGGTCGCCCGGGCCTGTTGCGCCATCTAGCAGGCGCTCTGCATCGGTGCCGTAGGCCCGCACCAGGCGTCTTGCCCAGAACGCATCAAGAAAGGGAAAGCGCCTCCGCAGCCCGTCGACAAGCGCCGCGAAGCGGTCCACGGCAAAGTCCCCGCCCGGAAGGGGCGCGCCACCCGTCCAGCCCGGCCGGTCATTGCCAAGGAGCGGCGCGATCATGTCGACGGCGCTCTCGGAGAGCTTCCGGTAGGTCGTGATCTTGCCGCCGAACACGTTCAGCAGCGGCGCGCCTTCGGTTTCAAGCGACAGGACGTAATCCCTCGTCGCGGCCGTCGCCGACTTCGAGCCGTCGTCGTAAAGCGGCCTCACCCCCGAATAGGTCCAGACGATGTCATCCCGCGTGACCGGCCGCGCGAAATACTCGGACGCGAAGGCACAGAGGTAATCCGCCTCTTCGTCCGTGCAGCGCGCGTCCCTCGGATCGCCGGCATGATCCTGATCCGTGGTTCCGATCAGCGTGAAGTCGGACTCGTAGGGGATCGCGAAGATGATCCGCCCGTCCTCTCCCTGGAAGAAATATGCCCGGTCGTGATCGAAGAGCTTCCGCGTCACGATATGGCTGCCGCGAACCAGCCTTATCGTCTCGGCCGTGGGCACCCTGAGCGTGTTGCGGATCACGTCGCCGACCCACGGCCCGCCGGCATTGACGAGCGCGCGGGCGGTCCACCGCTCGGAGGTCCCGTCCGCGAGGGCGACGGAGACCACCCAGCGCTCCGCCGACCGCTCTGCACCGGTCACCCGGGCGCGGGTCATGATCGTCGCGCCCTTCAGGCGGGCATCCCTGGCATTGAGCGCCACGAGCCGCGCGTCATCGACCCAGCAGTCCGAATACTCGTAGGCATGCCGGAACTTCGGTTTCAGCGGGACGCCGGCGGGGTCCTCCGCCAGGCGTAGGGTCCGTGTCGGCGGCAGAATCTCGCGGCCGCCGAGCGTATCGTAGAGAAAGAGGCCGAAGCGGATCAGCCAGGCCGGCCGCCGCCCCCGCATCCAGGGCATCACGACCGTCAGCAGCCGCGACGTCGGGGTCGTGCTCTCGAACCGCATGTCCTTGTGGTAGGGAAGCACGAAGCGCATCGGCCAGCTGATGTGGGGCATCGCCTTGAGAAGCGTCTCGCGTTCGATGAGCGCCTTGCGGACCAGCGAGAACTCGAAGAACTCGAGATACCTGAGGCCGCCGTGAAAGAGCTTCGTCGAGGCCGAGGAGGTTGCCGAGGCGAGATCGTCCATCTCGGCCAGCGCGACCCTGAGGCCGCGACCGGCAGCGTCGCGTGCGATGCCGCAGCCGTTGACGCCACCACCGATCACGAAAAGATCGACATCCCGGTTGTCTTCGGCGGCTGGCACGTCCGTCCCCTGTCAAGCACAGACCGGGTATGGAACTGCACGGATCGAAAGTCAAAGCGGAGACGTTTCGGGGAACTGGTGCCGCACGAGGGATTCGAACCCCCGACCCCATCATTACGAATGACGTGCTCTACCAGCTGAGCTAGTGCGGCGCCGGGCGGCTGATAGCATCAACCTATCCGGCTGTGTAGCCCAAATCTGCGCCGCTCAGGCGTCGGCGGGACGGGGCTCGTCGAGGCTGTCGTCGCGGTGCGAATCCGCCTTCTGGCCGACGATGAGCGGCATCATTTCGGCGCCCGTCGGATGGACGACGGAGCCTTCCTTCGGCTCACGCCAGCTCAGCGTGTCGAAGCCCCCGCAGTTTCCGCAGACGGCGGTCCAGTCGGGATGGACGGCCTGGCACTTGTCACACACCCACTGCGGGCCACGGCTTGCCGTTACCGCCTTTGCAAGCCAGCCGCGAACGACCGCGTCGTCGCTGCCTTCCCCGCGTTCCACCGCCGCCATGATGGTCAGCGCGCGGGCCGTCGGATGGGTTTCGACAAGATCGCCAAGCGCCCGGCGGGCGGCCGGGAAATCCTCGGCGGCCAGAAGCAGTTCGGCCTTCAAGAGGCGCGATTCCTCGTGATCGGGTTTCAGGCGCAGGAGGGACTCGAAGCGCCTGACGCGGGCCGCGGGCGTTTCGTCCGGCGCCAATGCGGCATAGCAGGCGGCGAGGTCCGGGTGCGGCTGCGCATCCCAGGCCTTGCGGATCAGCCGTTCGGCATATTTGGGCTTGCCTTCGGCAATGTAGCTCCGCGCCGCCATCACGACGGCCGGGATCAGGTCCGGAGACGCCTTCGCCGCCGCGATGGCCGCCTCGCGCGACTCGATGCTGCCCTCGGTCACGCCGCGCGCCTCCTGCACCGCCAGAAGGGCGTCGCGGCGCCGGTGGACGTCCCGCGGCAGGTATCCCTGCTTCATCTTGGCGCCAAGCGTCCGGCGCGCGCCCGCCCAGTCCTGTGCCTCGGTCTGAAGCCGCAGCAAGGTGTCCTGCACCTCCTGGTTCCTCGGGCGAAGCTCGAAGGCCTTTTCCGCAAGCTTCAGTGCCGTTTCGTGATCGCCTTCGGCCATCTTCTGGCGCATCAGCCCGCGGATGCCGACAAAGCGGGTCCTGTTGTCGGCAAGCAGGCGCTTGTAGATCTCGGAGGACGCCTTCGTGTCGCCGGCGATCTCGGCAGCCTGCGCGGAGAGAAGGTTGGTGAGTTCGGGGCGCGCTAGGTATTTCTCCGCCTTCGCGGCCAGCGCCATTGCCGGCTTTCCCTCGCCGGCCGCGACGGCGAGCATGCCCTCGGCAAGCGCCTGATACCCTTTCCGCTCGCGGTTGCGATCGAAGTAGCGGCTGATCGCCGTTTCGTCGCCGGACATGAACCGCATGACCGCAACGAGAAGACCGGCAAGCCTGAGCATGAGCCAGACCAGCCCGACCAGGGCCACGCCTGCAATCACCGCCTGCAGGGGGCCGAGCGTGAACTCGGTATCGGCGACCGCGATCCTGACGCCTCCGCCGTGTTCCAAGAGATAGCCCGCGCCGAGGGTCGCGGCGGCAACAAGGGCAACGAAGACGACGATCTTGAGGAATGACCAGATCACCCGCCCGCTCCGCTATTGCGCCTGAACGGCGAGCGCATCCACGGCCTCCTGCGCCGCGATGCGCCGGGTCGCAAGGCCGACCCATTCGTCGAGGACCTCGCGGGCGGGTCCGGGCAGCGTTTCGATTTCGGCAAGCGCCGCAGGCAGGTCGTTGGCCGACAGGGCCGCCTCGGCGCGCGACAGGATGGCATCGGGATCGTCGCCCGCCTTCGGGGTCAGCGACCGCGCGCCTGTCTGGCTGCGCAGGAAGTTGGACAGCCGTTCGCCCCATGTCGTCGCCGGCGCGGCTTGCAGTGCCGCGGCGAGCGCGTTGCGGGCAGCTTCCGGATAGGCCGATTTCAGGTAATCGAGCGTGGGGACGCCGCCTTCCTGTTCCTTCAGCGCCTCCGGCACCTCGATACCGGCCTCCGCAAGCCCCGCCAGAGCCGGCCCGACCGGCGAGCCGCTTTCCAGCGCCGCGCGCAGCTGGCCGATGGCGGCGGTGACGGTAGCCCTGCGGGCCACGTCCTGCGCCTCGGCCTGAAGTCGCTCGGCCTCGGCCCGGACGGTCTCCATGCTTTCGGTCGCGTCTGCCGTCGCCGCGGCCAGCGCTTCGCGGGCGGCCTCCGTTTCGCGCTTCTGGGCGTCGAGATCGGCGCGCAGTGCATCGAGATCTCTCTGGAAGGCGTCGATCGCCGCCGACGACACGGTTCCGCCGGGCCCGGGGCGCTTCTCGACCGTAGCCAGGCGCGCATCGAGCGCCGCCAGACGTGCGTCCATCGCCTCGATCGCCGCGCGCAGGTCCTCATCCGGGGCGGACGCCGCCGCGACTGCGGCCTCGAGCTTGTCAAGCCTGTCCTTCAGCCCGGTCCCGGAGACCTCGGCCGCGGCCCTGACGCCATCGAGTTCGGTCCTCAGTCCCGAAAGCTCTGCGCCCAGCCCCGCGGCCTTCGTGTCAAGCTCGGCGACCTTCGCGGCAAGGCCGGTGTCGTCGGCCTGCTCCCTCAATCCGGGCACGAGCCAGATCGCCGCCCCGGCACCGATCGCCGCTGCGGCCGCCCCACCCAGAACCAGCCCCGCAAACCCTCCACGACGGCCTGCGACAGGGCGTGATTCGTCTTTCGGTGGCGCCGGGGCTGGCTGCACAGGGTCCGCTCCGCCTTCTGCAGTCGGAGCGGGAGCCTCCGGTGCGGCCCCGGCTGCCACCTCCTCTGACTGCGGGTCGGGCGGGGGCGTATCCGTCGGAGCGGGCGCCTCCGGTGCCTGTGCGGAACCGGACTCGGACCCCCCGTTCGCGTTTCCGTCTGCCGGAGGTGCCTTGGCGCGGGCCACGTCGCTGCCTTTCCATGATTCGGGAGCGGGCCCGATCGATCTGCAGAGATGGGAACAGTCTAGTGTCGCCTCGCCCGGTCCTCAAGCCGGCCCCGCCCGGCTAGGAGACGGCCGATCGCGTCGATCATCGATCCGCTGTCCGGCCGTTCGGCGACCTCCACCGCGATCGGGGCCAGTCCTTCCGCAGCCCTTGCGACCGCCGGGCTGAGGGCGGCGACGAGAAGGCGAGAACCCGGCTGCCTCAAAACCATGGCGCGCGATGCCGCATTGGGCGAGAACAGCGGCAGGATGACCGGTGCGGGCCCTGCCGCCGCTGCCAGCGCCTCGTCGGAGGGCGGATCGTCCTCCATCCGGTAGAGGCAGACGGACTCGGCGCGAATCCCGGCCGAGCGCAGATCGGCGGCGATGTCGTGCGCCTGTTCCCGACCCCTCACGACAAGAACCGGGGAAGCCGGCGGGCGCGAGAGAAGGGATGCCGACAGGCCGCCGGCGTCTCCGGGCCCGGTCGCCACCCTGCTGAATCCCGCCGCCCTCGCCCGCGCGGCGGTGCGATCCCCGACGCAGATCACGTCCGGCGACCGATCGGGCGTCCGGGCGGCGAAGGCATCGACGCCATTCTCCGACGTGAAGACCAGGGTCCGGACACCTCCGGGAACCGGCGCGGCAAGGAACTCGGCATGGGACAGGGGGCTGACGAAGACGGCAAGCCCGGGTCCGAAGCGCGCCGCAAGCTCGTCCGCGAATCGCCGCGACTGTTCCAGCGGGCGGGTCAGGATCACGGTCGGCTCGTCCTGATGGGCCGGGCTGTGATGTTGTGTGACCATCGGTCTGGTGGTAGCTGCGCCGGGATGATCTGGCAACTTGGCAGCGATGCGACCTTGCAGACGGTTCTCGGAATCGAAAGCAGCTGCGACGACACGGCGGCGGGGATCGTCCGCGCCGGCGGCGGACGTGTCGAGATCCTGTCCTCGGTTGTCGCCGGCCAGAACGACCTGCACGCAGCCTTCGGTGGCGTTGTTCCCGAGATCGCGGCAAGGGCGCATGCAGAGCGGCTCGATCATGCCGTCGAGCAGGCCCTCGCGGCGGCCGGGATGCGTCTCGACGAGGTTTCGGCCATTGCCGTCACGGCGGGACCGGGGCTGATCGGCGGGCTTCTGGCGGGCGTCATGTTCGCGAAGGGCCTGTCCGCGGCAAGCGACAAGCCGCTTGTGGGGATCAACCATCTCGCCGGTCATGCCCTGACCCCGCGGCTCACCCATCAGCTGGCGTTCCCCTACCTCGTCCTGCTGGTTTCGGGGGGCCATGCGCAGTTCCTGATCGCGGAGGGCGCCGATCGCTTCCGCCGGCTGGGCGGGACCATCGACGATGCGCCGGGAGAGGCCTTCGACAAGGTCGCAAAGCTGCTCGGCCTTCCGCAGCCGGGTGGACCGTCGGTCGAACGGGAGGCCGCCTCGGGCGACCCGTTCCGGTTCGGCCTGCCCCGGCCCCTGCTGTCTCAGCCGGGCTGCGACATGTCCTTCTCCGGCCTGAAGACAGCCGTGTTGCGGGCGCGGGATGAATGCATGGCCGCAGCGGGCGGCCTTCGCCGACAGGACCGGCGCGATCTCTGCGCTGCCTTTCAGGCTGCGGTCGCAGACATCCTTGTCGAGAAGTCGCGCCGTGCGATCGAAGCCTATCTTGCGACGGATCCGGCGCACCCGGCCTTTGCCGTCGCCGGCGGGGTAGCATCGAACCAGTTACTGCGTGGCCAGTTAGAGACACTTGCGGCCCAGAAGGGGGTCACCTTCGTCGCGCCACCGCTGCCGCTCTGCACGGACAACGGCGCGATGATCGCATGGGCGGGGATCGAGCGGCTCAGGCTGGGCCTGATCGATGACCTGTCGCTTGCCGCGCGCCCGCGCTGGCCGCTGGACGATCGGGCACCGGCGCAGCTCGGGTCCGGCCGGAAGGGTGCGAAGGCATGACGATCGCCGTCTTCGGGGCGGGGGCCTTCGGCACCGCGCTTGCCGTCGTGCTAGCGCGCGGTGGACGGTCCGTGATCCTTCATGCGCGCGATCCCGTGGCGGTCGCCGAGATGGAACGTCTGCGGGAGAACCGTCTGCGGCTGCCCGGGGTTGCCTTTCCCGACGGCCTGAGTGTCACGTCGGACGGCGGCTTTGCAGGGCAGGCGGATACGGCCCTGATCGCCGTTCCGATGCGGGCCCACCGCCCGCTGCTGCGCGATCTCGGGGCGGCGATCCGTTCTTCCTGCCTCGTCAGCTGTGCCAAGGGCCTCGATCTGGCAACAGGCATCGGCCCCACAGGCCTGATCGCCGAGGCCTTTCCATCCCGAACGGCGGCGGTTCTGACGGGGCCGAGTTTTGCCGCCGACATCGGGCGCGGTCTTGGCACGGCCCTGACCCTTGCCTGTGCCGACGACGCGGCGGCGGAACGAATGCAGGCCGAGCTGTCGGTTCCTCCGCTCCGGCTCTATCGCACCGATGACGTGAAGGGGGCCGAATTCGGCGGCGCGCTGAAGAATGTCGTCGCGATCGCTGCCGGGGCCGTCATCGGCGCGAAGTACGGCGAAAGCGCCCGTGCAGCGGTCGTGACACGCGGCTTCGCAGAGCTGACACGGCTTGCCGTGGCCAATGGCGCCCGGGCGGAGACCCTGATGGGCCTGGCCGGTCTTGGTGACCTGATCCTGACCTGCACGTCCGAGCAGTCCCGCAACTACCGGTTCGGCATGACGCTTGGCGCCGGAACAGCCTTCGATCCCGCGACAACCGTGGAAGGGGTTGCGACCTCGCACGCGGCGCGGGATCTGGCGATCCGCGCGGGACTCGACGTGCCGGTGATTTCGGCTGTATGCGACCTTGTGGAGGGGCGCCGGACGATGGCACAGGTCGCGGACGCCTTCTTCGCCCGGCCGTTGCGGAGGGAATAGCACGCCGTTCCAATGCCGCGTGGCGGGGCGGCATAAGCGAGCCGCTCCTGTCCCGGCCGAACCTGGGCGCGGGAGACGGTCGTGGCGGTGGGGCGACTGAGCGGGGCGGAACTGTGATGCGCTACTGGCTGTTCAAGTCGGAACCGGACGTCTGGAGCTGGGACGACCAGGTCCGCAAGGGTGCTGCCGGCGAGGAATGGCACGGAATCCGGAACTATCAGGCGCGCAACAACATGCGAGCCATGGCGATCGGCGACCTCGGGCTTTTCTACCATTCGAACATCGGCAAGGAGATCGTCGGCATCGTCGAGGTCATTGCCACGTCGCACCCGGATTCCACGACCGATGACCCGCGGTGGGACTGTGTGGACATCCGGGCGGTGAGGCCGCTGCCGAAACCCGTGTCGCTCGAACGGGCAAGGGCGGAACCGGCGCTTTCTGGCATGGTGCTGGTGAACAACACGCGTCTTTCGGTCCAGCCGGTGACCCCGGATGAGTGGCGGATTGTCTGCACTCTCGGCGGTCTGGAGGGGCCGGCCGTCTGAAGGCTGGACGCAGGCCCCGTTGCGGTGCAGCACTTGCGCAGTGACGCACGCGCGAGGAGCCCCCGTGATGGAAGTCCTGAACGTCCTGGCCGCCGCCGCCGCGGCCTTCGCCTTTGGCGCCTTCTGGTACACGACGATGAGCAAGGCGTGGCTCGCCGCCGCCGGCATTGCCGTCGGCAGTGACGGCCGCCCCGAGGGCGGCTCGAGTTCCATGCCGTTCGTCATCGGGATCATTGCCATGATCGTCGTCGCCGGAATGATGCGGCACGTCTTCCAGATGTCCGGCCTGGACACGATCGGAAAAGGGACGGTCGCGGGCGCGGGGATCGGCGCGTTCATCGTCGTCCCATGGCTTGCGATGAACTACGCCTTTTCGATGCGCAAGCCCGCGCTGACGGTGATCGACGGAGTCAACGTCATCGCCGGATGCGCGATCATGGGGTTCGTCCTGACCCTGTTCTGACGCGGCCTGCACCGGGCCGACGAACAAAGGGTCCCGCGCGGCGCAACGGGACCCTTTGCCACCCCACGTGTTTGCGAACCCACCACACGTGAATGCTATCGAGGTCCCGGCCATGCTGTCCGGACCGGATCAGCTAGCACCAGCCCGGCCGTGCCTGCAAGCAGGAAGTCCTGACATTTCTAACGGTTGCGCGCGGTCCGCGGGAAGCACGGCAGAGGATTCCGCGCCCGGTACCTTCGCGTCGGGCGGGAAACCCAGATCGGGCTACGGGCAGCGGCGGGACCGGTCTTGCCGGCCCTGCCGCCGGCATCATTTGTAGGCCTTTTCCTTGCCGAAGTGCTTGGTCAGCATGTAGTAGATGACCGCCCTGTACTTGTTCCGCTCTGACCGGCCGTAGGTCTCGATCACGGAGTTGATGGCATCCATCAGGTGGGGCCCGTCCTTCAGGCCGAGTTTCCTGATCAGGAAGTTCTTCCGGATCGTCTCGAGCTCCGATGCCTGGCCCGCCGCGACCGTTTCCGAATCCGCGCTGTAGATGGCCGGACCGCAGCCGATCACGACCTTGGTCAGAAGGTCCATGTCCGGCGTCATCTTGCACTTGTTCTTCAGGTCGTCGGCATACTTGGCGATCAACTCGTCACGCTTTCCCATTCGGATCTCCCATGTCCGGCGTGTGGCTGTTACGCGGTCGCGCCCTCGGGCGAACCGCGCAAAGCTTACGTGCGCCCGAACAGCCAATGCAAAGGGAAATCCGCACCGCCGCCCCGCCAGGGATGGCATGGGCAGAACGCGGCCGGTTTCTAGTAGCGGTAATGGTCGGACTTGAACGGACCCTCGGGTGAAACGCCGATGTATTCGGCCTGCTCGGGCCTGAGCGTGGTCAGCTTGACCCCGATCTTCGCCAGGTGCAGCCGGGCAACCTTTTCGTCGAGGTGCTTGGGCAGGATGTAGACGCCCGGCTTGTAGGAATCCGCCTTCGTCCAGAGTTCGATCTGCGCGAGGACCTGATTGGTGAAGGACGCCGACATCACGAAGGACGGATGCCCCGTGGCATTGCCGAGGTTCAGGAGCCGGCCTTCGGACAGGAGGATGATCTTCCGCCCGGAGGGCATCTCGATCATGTCCACCTGATCCTTGATGTTGATCCACTTGTGGTTGCGCAGCGCGGCGACCTGGATCTCGTTGTCGAAGTGGCCGATGTTGCCCACGATCGCCATGTTCTTCATGCGGCGCATGTGGTCGATGGTGATGACGTCCCGGTTTCCGGTCGCGGTGATGAAGATGTCGGCGTCCTCGACCACGTCGTCGAGCAGGACGACCTCGTACCCGTCCATGGCGGCCTGGAGGGCGCAGATCGGATCGACCTCGGTGACCTTCACGCGCGCACCGGCTCCGCGCAGCGATGCCGCCGAGCCCTTGCCCACATCCCCATAGCCGCAGACGACCGCGACCTTGCCGGCCATCATGACATCGGTTGCGCGGCGGATGCCGTCGACGAGGCTTTCCCGGCAGCCGTACTTGTTGTCGAACTTCGACTTCGTGACGCTGTCGTTGACGTTGATCGCCGGGAAAGGCAGCAGGCCGCGCCTGTGCAGGTCGTAGAGGCGGTGGACACCCGTCGTCGTCTCCTCGCTGACGCCGCGGATGGCGTCCCGCTGTCTGGCAAACCAGCCGGGCGACTGCGCCATGCGCTTCCTGATCTGGCCGAAGAGCGCGACCTCTTCCTCCGACTTCGGCACGGCGATCAGGTCAGTCTCGCCGGCTTCGACGCGGGCCCCGAGCAGGACGTAGAGCGTGGCGTCCCCGCCGTCGTCGAGGATCATGTTCGCCGTGCCCTCGGGGAACTGGAAGATCATGTCGGTGAAGGCCCAGTAATCCTCGAGCGATTCACCCTTGATGGCAAAGACGGGCGTCCCGGCCTTTGCGATGGCCGAGGCGGCATGGTCCTGGGTGGAGAAGATGTTGCACGACGCCCAGCGGACGTCCGCCCCAAGTTCCCTCAGGGTCTCGATCAGGACGCCGGTCTGAACCGTCATGTGAAGCGAGCCGGCGATCCGGGCGCCCTTCAGCGGCTTCGCCGGCCCGAATTCCTCGCGCAGCGCCATCAGCCCAGGCATTTCCGTTTCGGCGATGTCCAGCTCCTTCCGGCCGAAATCGGCGAGGCTGATGTCCTTGACGACGAAATCCTTGGCCATGACGCGATCCTTGAACTATCCGGCGGGTCAAATACCATTCCGGCCCAGAGCCGACAATGCATCCAGTTCCAGCGATCCGGTTGCCTCGATGACCAAGACACCGCGTGCCTGGCAGCGCATGTTGTCCGGGCGACGGCTCGATCTTCTCGACCCTTCACCGCTGGACATCGAGATCGAGGATATCGCGCACGGCCTGGCCTTCGTTGCGCGCTGGAACGGGCAGACGGCGGGCGAGTGGGCCTATTCCGTCGCCGAACATTCCATCCTCGTCGAGGAGATCTTCGCCCGCCGGAACCCCGGCGCGGACCGGAGATGGCGCCTTGCCGCGCTGCTGCACGATGCGCCGGAATATGTGATCGGCGACATGATCAGCCCGGTGAAATCCGCGGTGGGACCCGGCTACGGCGAACTCGACAGACGCCTGACCTCGGCCGTGCACCTGCGGTTCGGGCTGCCGGCAACGCTGCCGCCAAAGGTCAAGGCCGCGATCAAGGCGGCCGATCGTGTGTCTGCCTGGCTCGAGGCGGTTCAGATTGCAGGCTTTACGGAGAGGGAGGCTGACCGGCATTTCGGTCGTCCCGACCAGAATGTCCTGAACGGCCTCGCGATCAGGCTGCGCCCACCACTGGTGGTGCGCGCAGCCTATCTTTCGCGACACTCTGCCCTCATGTCGATGGCATCCGACTAGGAACGCAGACCGGCGATCATGTTGAAGACCTTCCGGCGGTTCTCCTCGCGGTAGGTTTCGCTGCGCCGCTCGATGTGGCGTCTGTCGAAGGGGTTCTGACGGGTCGCAACCATCAGTGCGTCGGCGATGATCGTGAGCATTTCAACTTCTCCTTTGATGTTCATGGTTGCAATATCGTCTTTCGGCGCAGATATTTCCAGTCAGAAGCAATTTCTGACTGTAAGTCTGACTAACATATGTCACCCATCGACTGGCGCCTTGTCCCGCCTCTTCCCACGTTGCGCGCCTTCGAGGCCGCTGCGCGCCTGGGCGGATTCAGCGCGGCTGCGCGTGCGCTGAACGTCACGCATGCGGCGGTCGCCCAGCAGGTTCGCGCACTTGAACGCGACCTCGGCACCTCACTCATCAACCGCGACGGTCGCGGCATGACGCTGACGGCCGATGGCGAACAGCTCGGCGCGGCCCTGACGGAAGGATTCGGGCAGATCGGCGCTGCGGTCGGCCGGATTCGCGCGCGCCGCGATGGCGAGCCGCTCACCGTCACGATGACCCCGTCATTTGCCGCCCAGTGGATGATGCCGCGGCTCTGGCAGTTCTGGGAGAAGCATCCCGAGATCACGGTGTCGCTGCGGCCGGACTGGCGAATCCTCGACTTCCGAAAGGACGGGATCGATGTCGGGATCCGGTTCGGGAACGGCGTCTGGCCGGGGGTGAATTCGGAGTTCCTGACTTCGGCCCGCTATGTCGTTGCCGGCGCGCCTTCGCTGGTCGGCGATCGCACCGAATTCACGCCGGCGGATCTTGAGGCGATGCCGTGGGTGATGGAATCCAACTGGCCCGAGGGCCTCAACTGGCTGCGCAGCAACGGGATCGATCCCGACAAGCTGGACGTCACGACCTTCCCGACCGACGACCTGCTGCGGATGGCGGCCCTGCAGGGCTACGGGCTTCACATCGAAAGCGCGGCCCTGGTCGAGGAAGATGTCGCCGAGGGCCGTCTGCGGGTGCTTCTGGACCCGAAGGACGACCGCCCGGCCTATTTCATCGTCACGCCGCCTGGCCAGCAGCGCGAGGCGGCGAAGACCTTTGTCCGGTGGCTGAAGGCCAGTGTGTAGGCCTGCCGGTCAGATCGCCATGTCGTCGGCAGACTTGCCGGCCTTGATCGCTTCATCGAACCAGCGCGGGCGCCGGCCGCGGCCGGACCAGGTTTCGGCCTTGTTGGCGGGGTTTGCGTACTTGGGCCTTGTGGCCGGTTTCCGGCGGTCCTTCGTCATTTCGTGTGGAACACAACACTCACAATGCTCCCCTGGTTGTTGAGCCCGGTGGGCATGTGTGCAGGCCGCTGGCCGGCCTGCACACATGCCCACCGGGCGGGTTTGATCAGGAGG
>Ga0209172_10002069_pt1 | contig 37888 bp, 34 predicted proteins | sample LarsenN4metaG_FD_184113 | JGI IMG/M metagenome (GOLD analysis project Ga0209172, IMG submission 184113) | Hot spring sediment bacterial and archeal communities from British Columbia, Canada, to study Microbial Dark Matter (Phase II) - Larsen... ... | reverse complement strand
GCACATCGCGCAGTACGAGCAAGTGGTCGCGGTCGAAGAAGTCGGCTCCGTCATCTCGGTGGGCGACGGCATCGCCCGTATCCACGGCCTGGAAAAAGTGATGGCGGTAGAGATGCTTGACTTTCCCCACGGCGTCACCGGCATCGCCCTGAATCTGGAAGAAGACCAGGTGGGGGCGGTGCTGCTGGGCGACTACCAGGAAATCAAAGAGGGCGACACCGTCAAGCGCACGGGCAAGATCATGTCCGTGCCGGTCGGCGAAACCCTCATCGGCCGCGTGGTCGACCCGTTGGGTCAACCCATTGACGGCAAAGGCCCCATCGTCACCGAGCAGTTCAACCCGCTTGAGCGCCTCGCCCCGGGCGTCGTAGAGCGCCAGCCCGTGCGCGAGCCGCTGCAGACCGGCATCAAGGCCATTGACGCCATGATCCCCATCGGCCGCGGCCAGCGCGAGCTCATCATCGGCGACCGCCAAACCGGCAAAACCGCCATCATCCTCGACACCATCCTCAACCAGCGGGGTGGCGACGTCATCTGCATCTATGTCGCCATCGGCCAGAAGCGCTCGACCATCGCCCAGGTGGTCAAGGCCCTGGAAGACTACGGCGCGCTCGACTACACCATCGTGGTCGTTGCTTCTGCCTCCGAGCCCGCCACCATGCAGTACATCGCCCCCTACGCCGGCTGCGCCATCGGGGAATACTTCCGCGACCTCGGCCAGCACGCCGTCTGCTTCTACGACGACCTCTCCAAGCATGCCGCCGCCTACCGCGAGATCTCCCTGCTGCTCCGGCGCCCGCCCGGACGCGAAGCGTTCCCGGGCGACGTCTTCTACCTCCACTCGCGGCTGCTGGAGCGCGCGGCCAAGTACGACGACGCGCACGGCGGCGGCTCCCTCACCGCGCTGCCCGTCATCGAAACCCAGGCCGGCGACATCTCCGCCTACATCCCCACCAACGTCATCTCCATCACCGACGGCCAGATTTACCTGGAATCCGACCTTTTCCACGGGGGCATCCGCCCCGCCATCAACGTTGGCCTGTCGGTTTCGCGCGTGGGCGGAAACGCCCAGATCAAAGCCATGCGCCAGGTCGCCGGGATGATGAAGCTGGAGCTGGCTCAGTACCGCGAGCTGGCGGCCTTCGCCCAGTTCGGCTCCGAGCTCGACAAGGCCACCCAGGCCCAACTCGCCCGCGGCGAGCGTCTCACCGAGCTTCTCAAGCAGGGCCAATTTCTGCCGCTGCCGGTGGAAAAGCAGATTGCGGTCGTCTTTGCCGGCACCAACGGCTACGTGGACGACCTGCCGGTGAGCGAGTGCCGCACGTTTGAGAAGGGTCTCTATGAATTCCTGGAGACGGGCTACAGCGGCCTGCTGAAGAGAATCCGGGAGCGCAAAGCCCTGGACGATGAAATCCGCGGCGAGCTCCATCAGGCGATGAGAGAGTTCAAAGAGAAATTCATCGCCGACCGCTCCGCCCTGCCCGACTGGCAGGCGGGCCGCGCCGCCTCCTAGAGGTACCCGCACGACTCACCCTTGAGGAGAAGAGACGATGACTCGTGGGGATCCCTGGGATTGGTTGTGGTGGTTTCTCCCAATGATAGTGGTAGGTGTGATTTTCTGGCTAATTTTCCCGCGAGTATTCGGACAGAGCATGAAGAAGTGGGAGAATCTATATGAACGTCAGAATGAGTTACTCTCGCAACAGCTGGAAGTGATGCGCCAAGTCAACGAGCTTCTAAAGAAACTCACAGGCAGTCGCTAGCCGCGATGCCGACGCTGATTGATTATCGCCGCCGCATCCGCTCGGTCCGGAACACGCAGAAGATCACCCGGGCGATGAAGCTCGTGGCCGCCGCCAAGCTCCGCCGCGCCCAGGACCGCATTTTCTCCGCCCGCCCCTATGCGCGGCTGATGCTGGAGGTGTTGCGCAGCCTCGCCCTCCGCGCGGAAGTCCGCACCCACCCGCTCCTGCAACGCCGACCGGAAGAGCGTCTGCTGGTGGTCATCATCAGCGGCGACAAAGGCTTGTGCGGCCCCTTCAACACCAACGTGCTCCGCACAGCGGAGAGCTTCCTCGCCCAGCACTCCGACCGGCACGAGCCGTTACTCTTCGCCGTGGGGAAGAAAGCGCGGGACTTCTACCGGCGGCGCAAATACACGTTGCAGGCGGAATGGGTGGGCCTCTTCCTGCGCCGCGTCGAATACGACTACGCCCGCGAGATCGCCGCCCGCATCAGCGAGCTCTACGCGCAGGCGGAGGTGGATGCGGTTTACCTCCTCTACAACGAATTCAAGAGCATCCTGGCGCAGCGGCTGATTGTCGAGAAGCTCTTGCCGCTGGAAGGCATTGTCCCTGCCCGGGTCGAGGGCGCGGCCGTGCGCGGTGCCGAACCCATCGCAACGGCTGCGCCGGGTGAGGAACCGGGGGCGACGGAAGGCACCCTGGTGGACTACCTCTACGAGCAGCCGCCGGCGGAGCTCTTCAACGTGCTCCTGCCCCGGCACATCGAGGTGCAGGTTTTCCGGGCGCTGCTGGAGTCGGCGGCCGCCGAGCAAGCCGCGCGGATGACGGCGATGGATGCTGCTACCAACAACGCCAACGAGATGATTGATCAGTTGACGCTGGAGATGAACAAGATTCGCCAGGCGCAGATTACCCGCGAGATCATCGAGGTGGTGAGCGGCGGCGCCGCCCTCTAGCGACCCGTGCCCAGCGACCCGCGACCGAAAGAACAGCGACGAGCAACCGGCGACCGGTGATGAGGAAGCAACAGCAACAAGCGAGCGGTGGCCGGTGAGCCCGTGAAGATCACATGTTGAGAAGTTTTCAGGAACTGGACGCTTGGAAGAAAGCTCACAACCTAGCATTGGAGGTTTATCGCCTGACCCGGGGCTTTCCAAGAGAGGAACAATATGGATTGACTTCTCAACTGCGACGTTGCTCGAGCTCAATAGCAGCTAATATTGCTGAAGGTTTTGGTCGCCGTTCGACAAGGGATTTCGTGCGTTACGTGGAGATCGCTTCCGGTTCGCTGGAGGAGACTCGCTCCTATTTGTTACTGGCTCGCGACCTCGGATACTTGAAAGCTGACGGATTCGGTCCGTTAAATGCCTCATGCGATGAAACTGGCAAACTCTTGGGAGGGTTGAGCCGCTCCCTCAGAAGGCGTGTGGGATCATGAAGCTAGACAAGAAAGTGTATCTTGGAGCGGTGGCAGCCGAAACTGCGCGAATGTCCTACCCGGGTTGTATGGGCGGTATGCTGAGGCAAGAGGCGAAGAAGACAATCCAACGCTACTTTGAACACAAACTCCTACCACCCTTGTGGTATCGCCCGAACAAAGTAGCGAAGTCCTTCGACAAATGGCACCAACTGGAGACGAAGAAGTTTGCGTTGTATTTGCGAGGCAAGAAACTGTTGGAGCAGAGAAAACGCGCCACCGGGGTCGCAACAAAGTTGCTGAACACTTTTCTTTACCAATTGATGAAATACAAGCGCTTTCAATCACGTTACAGAAATCTCCACCTACCTCTCGATCAACGGGTGCTTGAGCAGTTGCGCCGGTTGTGGAACCAACAACAGCCACAGGCACTAGAGCTAGTTCGGAAATTCCTGTCGGGCAAAGAGGGAACAAACCCGTACTATCTGAGTTTCAGGGAATACAAGCAATGCCAGAAGGCCTTGGGTTGCCTCCGCGAGGAGTGCTGGGTTGACAGGCAGAGATTAAGTTCACGAATCGAGTGGAAGGCACTGCTGTGGGCTGTTGACCGGTCGCCGGTCGCTGGGCACCGGTCGCTGTGGGGCAGAGAGGACACTTCGCAAAAAAGGAGCAAGCGATGAAGGCAGGGGAGTACCAGAACATCGGCCGGGTGGTGCAGGTCATCGGGCCGGTGGTGGACGTGGAATTCGAGGAGGAGAAGCTGCCGACCATCTACAACGCGCTGCGCATCACCAGCGAGGGCTTCGACGTTCCGGTTGAGATTGACGTCGTGGCCGAGGTGCAGCAGCACCTGGGCGAGAGCCGGGTGCGCGCGCTTTCCATGAAGCCTACCGACGGCATGGTCCGCGGGATGAAGGTCTACGACACGGGCGCGCCTGTCACCGTCCCGGTCGGCCGGGCCACGCTGGGCCGCGTCATCAATGTGCTCGGCGAGCCGGTGGACGGCCTCGGACCCGTCAAGACGGACAAGTACTACCCCATCCACCGCCCTGCGCCGCCGCTCGAAGAGCAATCCACCACCCAGGAGATGTTTGAGACCGGGGTGAAGGTGATTGACCTGCTGCAGCCGTTTCTGCGCGGCGGCAAAGTGGGGATGTTCGGGGGCGCGGGCGTGGGCAAGACGGTTGTGATTATGGAGATGATTCACAACGTGGCGCTGAAGCATGGTGGCGTGTCGGTGTTTGCCGGAGTGGGCGAGCGGACACGCGAAGGGAACGACCTGTGGCTGGAGATGCAGCATTCGGGTGTGATCAAGCCCGGGGACACGGAGAAGTCCCGCGCGGCGCTCGTCTACGGCCAGATGACCGAGCCGCCGGGGGCGCGACTCCGGGTGGGCCTGACGGGCCTGGCGGTGGCGGAATACTTCCGGGACGAAGAGGGCCTGGACGTGCTGCTCTTCATCGACAATATTTTCCGCTTCGTGCAGGCGGGCTCGGAGGTTTCGGCGCTGCTCGGCCGCATGCCCTCGGCGGTCGGCTACCAGCCCAACCTCGCGACCGAGTTGGGCGAGTTGGAGGAGCGCATCACTTCCACCAAGAAAGGCTCGGTTACCTCCGTGCAGGCCATCTACGTGCCCGCCGACGACCTCACCGACCCGGCCCCGGCCACGACGTTCAGCCACCTGGACGCGACACTGGTGCTCTCGCGGCAGATTTTCGAGCTGGGCATCTATCCGGCCGTTGATCCCTTGCAGAGCTACTCGCGCATTCTGGACCCCCGGATTGTGGGCGAGGAGCATTATCACGTGGCGCGCGCCGTCAAGGCCATCCTGCAACGCTATAAGGATCTGCAGGACATCATCGCCATCCTGGGGATTGAAGAGTTGTCGGAGGAGGACAAGCTGGTTGTCGTCCGCGCGCGCAAGATCCAGAAGTTTCTCTCGCAACCGTTCTTCATGGCCGAACAGTTCACGGGGCTGGCGGGCACCTACGTCAAGGTCGAAGACACCATCCAGGGGTTCAAGCAGATCGTCGAAGGCCAGCACGACGAAATTCCCGAGCAGGCGTTCTATATGAAAGGCGCGATTGAAGAAGTGCTGGAGGCGGCCGAGAAACTGCAAGCCTCCGTTTAGTGTTCGGTGACCGGTGGTTGGTGTTCGGTGTCCCGTGAACAACGGGCGGTGAAACTGTCGTGTCGCTCATCCGGAGCTTCAAAGAACTTGAAGTCTGGCGAGAGGCGCACAGGTTGGTCCGGATGGCTTATGAGTTGACCAGAAAGTTCCCCCGGGACGAGCGCTTCGGTCTCACCATCCAATTCCGGCGGGCCGTGGTCTCGATTCCCGCGAACATTGCCGAAGGTTTTGGCCGCAGGACGACCAAGGAATTGTTGCAGTCATTGGCGGTCGCCAACGGCTCGCTAGAAGAGGGACGCTATCATGCATTCCTTGCGTACGATTTGGGTTACATTGAAAAGCCGCAGTTCCACGCATTCGAAAACCAATGTGGCAGTGTGGCGCGCTTGATGGGCGGGCTTCGGCGGTCATTGCAGGCCAAGATCCCCAGAACACCGGCCACCAGCCACCGGTCACCGCTTACATCGAGGTAAGATGGCACTGCTGCCGGAGTTGTTTGAGCTGCAAATCGTGACCCCCGAGCGGCTCGTGCTGCGCGAGGAGGTGCACGAGGCGCAGATACCCGGCAAGAACGGCTACATGGGCATCCTCCCCGGCCACGCGCCGCTGCTGAGCGAGCTGCGCGTGGGGGAAGTCAGCTACCGCCGGGGAAACCGCTGGGGCTTTCTGGCGGTCTGCTGGGGTTTCGTCGAGGTGCTCTCGAATCGCGTCATCATCTTGGCGGAAACCGCGGAGCGCGCCGAAGAGATTGACGTCGCCCGCGCCCAGGCCGCTCGGCAGCGGGCCGAAGAACGCCTGGCCCGTGCCGCCCAGGATCCCGCCCTTGACCTCAATCGCGCCCAGGTTGCGCTGGAGCGCGCCCTCATCCGGCTGCAGGTCGCCCGCAGAGGCGCCGGTGCAGCGCCGCCCGGCGCCCCGCCCATCGAACACGTCCCCGCCCCCTGAGCACATCAGCGCCACTTTGCTTCCCGCCGCCGACTCGCTACACTTCTCCCCATGCATGTTCACGCCGAGCCGCGCATGACGAGGGTTCTGAAGTGGTCCCTCTGGGTCACGGTTGTGTTTGTGGTGGTCGAGTTTGCAGCGGGGTTCTACGCGCGCTCCCTGGCGCTCATCTCCGATGCTGTCCACAATCTCACCGACGTGCCCTCGATGGGGCTGGCGTGGCTTGCCGCCTGGCTCGAGCTACGTCCGGTGGACCACAAGCGCACCTACGGCTACCATCGTGCCGGCATTCTGGCTGCCTTTGTCAACGCCCTGTTGCTGATCGCGATTGCGCTCTACATTCTTTGGGAAGGCTACCAGCGCCTGCGCCAGCCGGAACCCGTGCGCGCGGAGGTAATGCTGGTGGTGGCGATGCTGGCCCTGGTCGTCAACTCCGGCATCGCGCTGGCGCTCCTGCGCGGCCGCCGCGACCTCAACATCCGCGCGCTCCTCGTCCACAATGCCGGCGACGCCGCTTCCAACCTCGGTATCCTCATCGGCGCCTTCGCCATCATCCGCACCGGACTAACCGTCATCGACCCGCTCATCAGTTTTGCCATCGCTGCGCTGGTCCTGTGGAGCGCCTGGAGCGTGCTCGACGAAACCGCCAACATCCTGCTCGAAGGCCTGCCCAAGGGTCTGAAGCTGGAGGAGGTTGTGCGAGCGCTGATTGCCCTCCCTGGTGTCGAGGAAATTCACGACGTGCATATCTGGTCGCTCGGTTCCAACTACCACGCCCTCTCCTGCCACGTGCGCGTCGCCGACATCCAGATGCGCGAAACCGGAAGAATTCTGGCTGAGATCAATCAGGTGCTGGCCGACCGCTTCCATATCACCCACACGACGGTGCAATTTGAGCCCACCGCGCCGCAACCCGCGCCCTACGTTCTCACGGGGTTGAACAACAAGAGCGGAAAGTCTTGAGGGGTCAGGCAGGGGGCGTAATCCGCTCCAGGCCGTCCAGGTAGGGGCGCAGCGCTTCCGGAATCACCACCGAGCCGTCCTGCTGCTGGTAGTTCTCCACCAGCGCCATCCAGGTTCGCCCGATGGCCAGTCCCGAGCCGTTCAGCGTGTGCACGTACTCGCTCTTGGTTTTTCCCGGCAGCCGGTAGCGGATGTTCGCGCGCCGCGCCTGGAACGCTTCGAAGTTCGAGCAGGAAGAAATCTCCTTGTAGGTTCCCTGGCCGGGCAGCCAGACTTCGATGTCGTAGGTCTTGGCGGCCGCAAAGCCCATGTCACCCGTGCAGAGCACCACCACGCGGTAGGGTAGTCCCAGTCGCTCGAGAATTCTCGCCGCGTCCCGCGTCAGCGTCTCCAGTTCCTCATAGCTTTGCTCGGGCCGCGTGAACTTCACCAGCTCCACCTTCTGGAATTGGTGTTGGCGCACGATGCCACGCGTTTCCTTCCCGTAGCTGCCGGCCTCCGAGCGGAAGCAGGGCGTCCACGCCACCAGCCGCAAGGGCAACTGCTCGGGGTCGAGCGTCTCCTCGCGATAGATGTTCGTCACTGGCACTTCCGCCGTTGGAATCATCCAGTAGTCGGTCCCCTCCAGCCGAAACAGGTCAGCGGCGAACTTCGGCAGATTGCCGGTGCCGACCAGCGCCGCGGAATTTACGATGAACGGCGGCAGCACCTCCGTGTAGCCGTGCTCCTGCGCGTGGATGTCCAGCATGAAGTTGGCCAGCGCCCGCTCGAGTTTCGCCCCCACGTTCCAGTAGAGCGCGAACCGCGCCCCGGCAATCTTCGCCGCGCGCTTCAGGTCGAGAATCCCCAGCCCCTCGCCCAGCTCCCAGTGCGGCTTCGGTTGGAACGCGAACTTCTGCGGCTCGCCCCAGCGGCGAATCTCCTGATTTTTTTCCGGTGAGTCCCCGATGGGCACACTTGGATGCGGAATATTGGGGATGCTAAGCAGCTGCTCGCGCAGTCGCGCATCGAGTGTCGCCGCCTCTTCATCGAACGCGCCGATCTTGTGGGACAACTTCTGCATCTCAGCAATCTGGGCGCCTGCATCCTGCCCTTGGCGCTTCAGCCGCCCGATCTCCTCTGATGCCTTGTTCTTCTGCGCCTTCAACTGCTCGACTTCAGTGACAAAGCGCCGCCGCTCCGCGTCCACCTGCCGGAACTCATCCAGCGTCATCCGGTAGCCGCGGGCGCGCAGGCTGGCCTCCACCTGCTCGAGATGTTCGCGAACGTAGGCGAGTTCCAGCATGGGCGGCTATTCTACACGACCTGGCCTGGCCTTTGACTTGGCAGGGTGTTTCCGCTAGCTTAGCGAGAAATGAAGGGCAGTAGCAGCTTCGCTTCTATTCGCCCGGGCAGGGTGCGCGCCGCCGCGCTCTTCGCGCTGCTGCTCCTGGCTCTCGCGGCCAGCGCAGCGGCGGAGGAGGTCAAGCCACGCCGCGCCCCCGAGCTTCCCCAGAACGGCTGGCTGAACACCCCGGAAGGCAAGCCGCTGCGAATGGAAGCGTTGCTGGGCAAAGTTGTCTTGATCGAATTCTGGACGTATGCCTGCTTCAACTGCCGCAACGTCCTCCCCTACGTCAAGGCCTGGCACGAGAAGTACGCCGCCGACGGACTCGTCGTCATCGGCGTCCATACCCCGGAGCTTGACTTCGAGCGCAAGCCGGAGAATGTGAAAAAGAAGGTTGCCGAGCTGGGCATCACTTTCCCGGTCGTGCTGGATCCCGACTACGTCACCTGGGACCGCTACCGCAGCCGCGCCTGGCCCACCATCTACCTGATTGACCCCGCCGGGCGCATCGTCTACGTCGCCCTCGGCGAGGGCGACTACGACCGCACCGAAGCCCGCATCCGCGACCTGCTCAAACAGGTCACCCGCGCCGGCAACTAGTCCCGCTCTTTCAGGTCGCGCAGCGCCGGCACGCCGCCCAGCGACGTCGCCGCCCGCACAGCGCGCACAATCGCTTCCGCCACCGCCTCGGCCGCCACCGTCCCGAGCATATTCAGATTGGCCTCCCGGTGGCCCGCCGAGATGCCAAAGACGATATCGCCATCGAACATCGTGTGCACCGGGTTGATGGCCCGTGCCAGCCCGTTCTGTGCCATCGCCGCCAGCTTCGTCGCCTCGACGCGGTCGAGCCGCGCATTCGTCGCCACCGCCGCCAGCGTCGTGCTGGGCAGTTGCGCGGGCCGCCCGAAGCCGGGCTTGCTCACGCCCGCCTTCATCTCCGCGGCCGTATCCGCAAATTCCGCTGACTCTGGCGTCCGCCGCGCCCCGGCAACAATCTGGCCCGACAAAGGATCGCGCACGTCTCCAAACGCATTGACCACTGCCAGTGCGCTTACGAGAATGCCACCCGCAAGTTCGACGGTTGTTGTTCCGATACCCCCTTTGACCGCTTGCTTGAGGCCAAAGAGTTTCCCCACGGTTGCGCCCGTGCCAGCTCCGACGCTTCCTTCTGCCACCTTGCCGGGTGTCGCCGCCTGCGCCGCCGCATAGCCCATTGCGGCATCGGGCCGCTGCTTGGAATCGCCCAGCGCCAGATCGAAGAGAATCGCCGCCGGCACAATCGGCACCCGCGCCACTCCCACGTCGAAGCCGATGCCTTTTTCTTCCAGGAAGCGCATCACGCCGTCGGCTGCTGCGAGTCCAAAGGCACTACCGCCCGCCAGCACGATTCCGTGGATGCGGTCGGCGATGTGGCCCGGCCGCAGCGCCTCGAATTCGCGCTCCCCCACCGCCGACCCGCGCACGTCCACCCCCGCCACCGCTCCTTCGGGGAAGAGAATCGCCGTGCAGCCCGTTATGCCCTCGATGTCCGTGGCGTGTCCGACCAGGATGCCTTCGATGTCCGTCAGTCCCTTCATCGCCAACGAACCTTAGCGGATTCCCTGGGCTCGTGCAATTGTGCGCGGTGGGACTCCCCTGCGTGGTGTATCATTCTGCTTTCTGCGGGCAGCAGATGACCCCGGCCTACATCGTCAGTGCGGTGCGAACCCCGATGGGGAAGTTCGGCGGTTCGCTGCGCGAGCTCAGCGCCGCCGACCTGGGCGTGGTCGTCGCGCGTGCGGCGCTGGAGCGCGTCAGCCGCGCCGCTGGGGACGCGCCCCTCGAAGCCGCCCAGGTTGAACAGGTCATCTTCGGTTGCGCGCGCCAGGCCGGCGGCGGCCCCAACGTCGCCCGCCAGATCACCTATCGCGCCTTCGGCGAACTCGTGGGCAGCGGCATTCCCGCCTTCACCGTGAATCAGGCCTGTGCCTCCGGCATGCTCGCGATTGTGCTCGGCTGGCAGGAAATCGCCCTCGGGCGCGCGGACTGCATTCTCGCGGGTGGCACGGAAAGCATGAGCCGCGTCCCCTATCTCCTCGAAAACGCCCGCTGGGGAATGAAGATGGGTCACCAGCGGCTCACCGACGCCATGTACCGCGACGGCTTCCTCGATCCCCTCTCCGAGCTGGTGATGGGGGAAACCGCGGAAATCCTGGCCGAAAAATATCAAGTCAGCCGGGACGAGCAGGATCGCTACGCGCTGGAGAGCCACCACCGCGCCGCGCAGGCCTCGATGAGCGGCCGCTTCCAGGAAGAGATCGTTCCGCTGGAAGTTCCCGACCCGCGCGGCAAAGACGGCCCGCGGCCCGTCCACACCGACGAAACCTTCCGAGCCGGCGCCTCGCTCGATGCCATGACGAAGCTGCCGCCGGTCTTCCGCCAGAAGGGGAGCGTCACCGCCGGCAACGCCAGCCAGCTCACCGACGGGGCCGCGGCGTTGCTGCTGGTTTCCGAGCGCAAGTTGCGGGAGTGGAAGCTACGGGCGCTGGTGCGCCTGCTCGACTGGTCGCGCGCTGCCGTGGATCCCAGAATCATGGGCATCGCACCGGTGCCCGCCACCCGCACCCTGCTCGAGCGCAACCGCTGGCGACTGGATGAGTTCGACCTCATCGAGTTGAACGAGGCCTTTGCGGCCCAGGTGCTGGCCTGTGACCGCGAGTTGCACTTCCCGCGGGAGAAGCTCAACGTCAACGGCGGCGCCATCGCCCTGGGCCACCCCATCGGTTGCAGCGGGGCCCGCATCACCGTTACGCTGGTTCACGAATTGCACCGGCGCGGCGGCCGCCGCGGCTTGGCCACCCTGTGCGTGAGCGGCGGCTTGGGGCTGGCGCTGGCACTGGAAACCGCCTGAAAGGAGCCTGCCATGGTCGAAGTCAGCACGGATGAACTGTACGGCGAAAAGAAAACGCGGATGGACTTCAAGTTCATCCAGTGGGAGCTGCGCGACGGCACCGCGCGTCTGACCCTGAACCGCCCGCCCCACAACTCCCTCAACACCGAGATGCTGATGGAAATGGCGCTGGCGCTGGAGAGCCTGCACGAGGCCCCGCATCTCAAGGTAGTGCTGATTCGGGCGGGAAAAGATTCCAAATCGTTCTGCGACGGCGTGGAGATCCCCGAATACACCGCCGCGCGCGTCTTTCAGATGCTCGACGCTTTCGCCCGCGTCTTTGCTGCCTCCATTGAGATTGGCAAGCCGATTGTGGTTGCGGTGAACGGCCAGGCGGTGGGCGGCGGCTGTGAGCTGGCTGCTTTCGGCGACATGGTCATCGCCACCCCCAAGGCCCGCTTCCTCCAACCTGAGATCGAAAAACTCGGTATGTTCCCGCCCTTCGCCACCAGCGTCTTCCCCTACATCATCGGTCCCAAGCGCGCCATGGAAATGCTGCTGACGGGCGAGCCGCTGACCGCGGAGGAGGCGGTGACGCTGGGCCTAGTGAACAAGGTCGTGCGGGAGTCAGAGCTGGAATCTACCGTGGAGAAACTGCTGGCGCGGATCACGGAGCACTCCGCGCCGGTGCTGGCGATCGCCAAGCGGGCGATTTACGAGGGGTTGGGAATGAGCCTGCGCGATTCCTTGCGCCACTCCTATGACCTTCTCCTGAACGAGCTTTACAAGCTCGAAGACGCCCAGGAAGGCCTGCGTGCCATCAAGGAAAAGCGCAAGCCGCAGTGGAAGAACCGCTGAGACGGGAAAGGAGGTTACCGTGCCCGCCGCCACGCGTCGCCGTCGCCCCCGGCGGGCGCCGCCGGGCTGGGTGCTGCGCTTCCGCCATACGGTTCCCGCTACGGTCGCGGGTCTCGAGCGCATTCACGGGCAGACAATGCAGATCGTACGTGCGATGGGCTGCGCGGCCGGCGAAGAGCACAGGGTGGACATCGCCCTGCGGGAAGCCCTCGGCAATGCCGTCATTCACGGCAGCCGCACCAACCCGCGCAAGCGCATCACCGTCTGCTGCTTTTGCAGCGAAGCGCAGGGAATGATGCTGCTGGTACGCGACCGTGGCGGTGGCTTTGACCCGGCGAAGGTGCCTGACCCCACCGAGGGCGAAAACATCTATAAGGGCCATGGGCGCGGCATTTTCATCATGCGCCAGATGATGGACCGCGTCCGCTACCGCCGCGGCGGCCGCGAAGTCGTGCTGCGCAAGCAGCGCCGTTCCTGAGCCTGGACTGGCAGCCCGCTACCGGCAGCACGCGCCCTCAGCCACGGTAGAGCCGGACCGCACCTGCCATCCGCCCCTGCACGCGGCCTGCTTCCTCCAACCGCTTCAGCGCCGCCACCACCGCGCTCACTGCGCCCGTGTATCCGATTTGCTTTGGCAGATACAGCGCGTGAAATTCCTCGCCGGGGTGCGCGGAAAGAAACTCCAGCAGGCGGGATTCCAGGTTGTCTTCGGCCGCGCTTGGCTGGCTGGGTCTGGCTTCGGTCGGCTCGAGCGCGGCGGCGAGTAGCTCCGCCACATCGAGCACGCGCGGCGCGCTCTCGCCGGCAGGCCCCATCGCATCCCGCAGCATAATCGGGCAGAAGGGGCAGGCGGTCGCCACCGTGTCCGCGCCCGTGTCCACCAGTTCTTCCGCCCGCTCGCGGTTGACGCGCTTGCCTTTCTCCTCCCCCAGGAAGACAAGTCCGCCGCCGGCGCCGCAGCAGAATGTGCGCCCGCCGGCGCGCTCCGGCTCGTGCGGCTCGTTCCCGAGCGCGCGCAGAACAGCCCGCGGGGCTTCCACTTCACCCAGATGCCGTGCCAGATAACAGGGATCGTGCACCGCCACGCTTCCGTTCCCGCGCGGCACGGGCAGGCGGCGGGCGATTTTCTCGAGCAGTTGGCTGTGGTGCACAACCTGGAAGGGAGCGCCCACCTCGCGCCAATCCTGTGTCATCGTCTTGACACAGTGCGGGCAGATGCTGACCAGCTTCCGCACGCCCGCCTGCTTGAGTGCCTCCACGTTCTGCTCGGCCAGTTGCAGAAACAGATAGTCGTTCCCCAGCCGGCGTGCCGCATCTCCCGTGCACACTTCCCTGGCCAGCACGCCGAAGGAGACCCGGGCGGCGGTCAGCACTTTCGCCAGTGCCTGGATGATTTCCTGTCCGTGCGGGTCGTAGGCGCCCACGCAGCCCAGCCAGAGGCAATACTCCTGCGTGCCGTCATAGAGCGGCAGCTGCGCTTTTTGCAGGAAAGCCTCCCGCACAGAGGCTTCCAGGCCGAAGGGGTTCTTGCGCGTCTCGAGATGGTGAAAGAGCTTGTTGGTGTAGGGTTCCTGGTACTTGCCCGTGTTCACGTGACCGCGCCGCAACCCGATGATCAGCGGCAGGTGCTCAATCCCCACCGGGCACTGGTACTCGCATGCCCCGCAGGTGGTGCACTGGAAAACGGATTCTGCCGAGATACTGACGCCGACGATCGGCTCTTCCGCCCCCTGCGTCAGGAGGTGACGCCGGAAGTCGAGCACAATCATCTTCGGGTTCAGTACCTTGTCGGTGAGGAACGCGGGACAGCTCTCCTGACAACGGCCGCACTCGACGCAGGCAAAGGCATCGAGAATGTTTTTCCGAGTCGCGTCCGCGCGCTTCTCCAGCCCGAACTCCTCCTTTTCGTAGTCGAGCGCCGGAACCAGCGCCAGTTCGCGCGACTGCCAGAAGATCGCGAATGGTGCCAGCAGCAGGTGGAAGTGTTTCGACCGGGGAATCAGCGGCAGAAAGGCCGCCAGCACCAGGGTGTGCGCCCACCAGATTTTCCGGCCCGCCTCCGTCTCCGGCTCATAGACCTGCCCCAACAGGTAGGTGACCATGAGCAGGGCGATGAAGAGTCCGATCAGCCCCGACTCCCAGGACACCTCTCCCAGCGCCCGCGGCCGCACCAGAAAACGCCGGAGAAGCAGGCCGACAATCGAAATCAGCACCGCCACCGCGATCACCGACACGAGCAGGAAGTACATCCGCACGCTCCAGCTCGTCCGGTTGAGTACCTCGATGCCGAAGCCAAGCCCGATGTGGTCAATCGAGATGAAGGCAAACGCCAGGAAGCCCCAGAAGACGAGTGCGTGCGCTACTCCCGCCGCCGGCCGCTCCCGGATGATTTTTTCCTGTAGCAACACCTCGCGGAAGACACGCCACAGCCGCTGCGGCCAGCTCCGCCAGCGGAAGCGCGTGTCCGGCTTGGCGGCGGCAAAGAGTTTCCACCGCGCCCACACCGTGCGGGCAAACACTCCCGCCGATGCGGCCAGTACCAGCAGCAACACCAGCCGCTCGAGCAGGGACAGTTCCATGGAAGCTCAGCGCGTCAGCGTCAGCCGCAGGCTGAAGGGGACGCCGGCGCCGGGAGCGCCCTTGTCGGCGCGAATCTGGAAGGGAATGCGAACCTGTCCGCCCGCCTCGACCGCCAGCTCTTGCTCGAACATCTTCCCCCGGGCGCCCTTTCCCTCGAACTGAACTGGGCCCGCCGCGACGATCTGCGCGCGCACCTTCTTCCTCCGCGCGTCTCCCACGCAGAGAACGAACTCGCCGCGCGTTTGCGTTCCGCTGGTCAGCGCCGGATTCTCCAATCGCCCTGAAAGGACTTCAAAGACCAGCAGCGGGCGTTGTAGGTCGCGTCCGGTGGCGTCTTTCCAGACCAGATCCGCGCGACCCTCCGGGAAGTCCACCGGCACCGCCACCGTTGAAATCGTGCGCCCGGCGCGCGTCACCGTGCGCGTGACCGCGGTTTTGCGGTCGCCCAGGCGTACATCGGTCACCTCGCCCGGGAGGTTCACCACACTCCCGCGCTGCACCCCAGCCGGCAGCGGCAGGCGCGCATCCGGCAGATGCACGGCCTGGATTCGGCCGGTGATGGGCGTGGGTGCCGGGCCGGCTCCTATCAGGGTGGCTCGGGTCGAGGTCTCGACACCAATCTCAACCGCGCCACTCTCCGGCACCGGTACGGCGAATCCGCCGCTCGCGTCCGTATGGAGGACCTTTTCCTCGCCTTGGGTCTTGATGCGCACGGGAATCCCTTCCAGGGGATGGTTCTGGTCGTCGAGCAGCCGGGCATAGTGCACCGAGCCCGGAGGAGCTTCGGGGGCAAAATAGAGGCGCGCTCCGCTCAGATCATGGGGCGGCTCCGCAGGACGCACCAGGAAAGCCGACAGCCGTTCGCCCGCCGCGGTCGGCAAGGCAAACTCGTAGAGCCCAGGCTCAGCGTCCTCCGGGACGCAGACCTGTGCCGAGGTTCCACCCCCGCAGGCTCCGGGCTTCAGTTCGAGGAATGGCTGGCGGGTTGCGAGCAAGCGCTCCCCGGCCAGCAGTTGCGTGCAACTGCCCGCGCGCAACGTTCCCGGCCCGAGCGGCAGCGTCAGGCCGGGGAGAGTTTCAAGAATCGCCCCAAGAATTTCTTCGATGGTGGCACGACGTTTGGGCGTGGGAGCCTGGCCGCGGGCGACGATGGTTACCTCGAATGGTTCAAGGATCTGCTCCTCTGTGATTGCCGCCTCACTTGAGCGAACACGGCTGCTGCCGGTATCCAGATTGATCACGGTGGTGGCGTCGGTCTGCGCGTCCACGTAGACGTGGGTTCCGATGACGCCCACGACCGCCGTGTTCGTCCGGAGCACGAAGGAGGAACTGGGCTGAGTCAGCTTTCGCACCTGTGCACGCACCTTCCCTAGGGTCAGTTCAAGCTCGGTCTGCTCGCTCTGCGCATCGTGCCGGGCGATGAGCAGCTTCACTCCAGAGCCGACGTTGAGGACGGAGCCATCCAGCAACGCCACGCGTGCGCGTGCCCGTGGCTGCGTTTCCAGCAAGTCCTGCCATAGCACTTCCGCGCCCACCGCCACCGGCGCCGGTGCAGCGCCCCCGCGGTGGACCGACGCCACCGGCAGCAGCGCCGTTACTTCCCCGGCTCGCGCCGACGGTGCCTGCGCAGCGCCGCCGGAGCCCGTCAATGCCATGGCGAGCAATAGGAGTAACAAGACACGGTGATCGCGATTCATGTGCGCTTCTGCCCCCTGCCTGCGGATCGCTCGCCATCCTACCGGCGGTGCACAAGCGGAGTCAAACAGGATTCCGCAGAGACGATTGACACCTCTTTGCCTGGGGCGTAGACTCCAGCGTGCTTGCAGTAACTCGCGCGTCCTCTTGGAAGGAGGCGCGGGTGGCTCAGGTCCCCCGTAGGGGGCCAACAGGGAAGGCGGTGCAAATCCGCCACGGTCGCGCCACTGTGATCGGCTCGGCCTCCTGAACCGCAAGGCCTGCCTGCCGCAGGCAGGGCCCACTGGCCGTACGGCTGGGAAGGGCGTCCGAACGGACACAGGAGACCGGATTCCGAGACGCTCGGAAGCCGTCAGTCAGGAGACCTGCCTGAGCCGAATCGTCCGACCTGCCTGTGGCAGGGAGGCGCTCTCCGCGTGAGAGGGTGTGGCGTATCTTTGTTTCGCCCCAGGCTCCCGGCGGAGATGGGGCATTTTTATTTTAGGAGGCCGATGAGCCGCCGCAAGACGTCTTGGGCGAACCTGGCAGGGCTTGCCCTGGCCATGGCTCTGCTTGCTCGGCCCGCACTGGCGCAGCACATGCGCCAGCGCTTCGACGAAGCCGGCCGGCGCGTCATCCTGCCCGAGCGCATTGAGCGCATCGTGTCCCTCGCCCCCAGCATCACCGAGATGCTCTTTGCGTTAGGAGTGGATTCTCGCCTCGTCGGCGTCACCCAGTTTTGTGACTACCCGCCCGCGGCGAAATCGAAAACCAGTGTCGGTGAAGTCATCAACCCCAGCTTGGAGAAGATCGCCGCCGCCAAGCCCGATCTCGTTCTGGCCACCACCGCCGGCAACCGCCGCGAGACGGTTGCGGCGATCGAGCGTCTGGGGATTCCGCTCTATGGCCTGAATCCGCGCTCGGTGGAAGATGTTCTGCTCTCGATTCGCACGCTGGGGGAGCTGCTGGCTGTACCCGATGCGGCGGACAAACTGGAGTCGGGGATGCGGAGTCGCCTCGCAGCCGTCGAAGTGCGGCTCGCGGGACGGCCGCGCCCACGCGTTCTCTTTGTACTCTGGCTGGAACCGCTGATGAGCGTGGGCCGCCAAACCTTTGTCCACGATGCCCTGGCCCGTGCCGGCGCTGAATCCGTTACCGCCACGCGGCCCGAAGACTGGCCGCGCCTCAGCCTGGAGGAAGTGCTCCGGCAGGATCCGGACTACCTCGTCCTGACGCACTCGCCTGCCCTGGAGCGTCGCCTCCAGGCTCTCCGCACTGATCCGGTCTGGGGTTCAGTGCGGGCACTGCGCGAGAATCGCGTGATTCTCTTGGATGAAGCCGTGCTCCGCCCGGGGCCTCGAATCGTGGAGGCCATCGAGCAATTGGCCCGCGCGTTGCACCCGGAGGTTTTTCTGCAATGACGGATTCGGTCCTGACCTCTGCGCGTGTGCTCAAGATCTGCGGGTTGCTACTCGGTGTGCTCCTGCTCTTGAGTCTCTTGGCGTTGTCGGTAGGCGCGGTCGGCATCCCGGCAGACAGGATTCTCCGCGCGCTGGCGGGCTCTGCCACTGCGCTCTCGGCGCAGGATCAACTGATCTTGTTTGAGATTCGGTTGCCGCGCATCGGCCTGGCCTTACTGGTTGGGGCCGCTCTGGGCGTTGCGGGCGCCGCCTATCAGGCTCTGCTCCGCAACCCGCTGGCTGACCCCTACGTGCTGGGCGTTTCCAGTGGCGCCGCCCTGGGCGCGATTTTCTCGCTTGCCTTTGCCGAGCGCGTCGCCGTGGCTACGCCGGTCGCGGCCTTCCTCGGGGCGGCGGCAACCATTGCGGCCGTCTATTTCCTGGGACGTCAAGGTGGCCAGATTGCCCCCTACACGCTCCTGCTGGCCGGCATCATCACCGCCTCCTTTCTCTCTGCCGTTATCATCTTTCTGATGAACTTCCTTTCCGGCCGTGACCTGCGCGGCGCCGCCTACTGGCTGATGGGCGACCTCAGCAATCCCTCCCCGGTCGGCTTGGGCTGGCTCAGTCTGCTCACCGTGGCTGTCATCGCCGTCATCTTCGCCGTTGGCAGTGACCTCAACCTGCTGCTGGCGGGTGAACCAGAAGCCGCCAGCCTGGGCGTCAACGTGCGCAGAACCAAACTCATCGTCTATCTCGCTGCCTCGCTCGCCACCGCGCTGGCGGTTTCTGTGAGCGGCGCCATTGGCTACGTCGGCTTACTGGTGCCGCACCTGGTGCGGCTGCTCTTCGGCGGCGACTACCGGTTGCTCATCCCCGCCACCGCGCTGACCGGGGCGGGTGTGCTCCTCCTGGCCGACACCTTGGCCCGCGTCATCATTGCTCCCAGCGAACTGCCGGTGGGCGCGGTGACGGCGGTGGTGGGCGCGCCGATCTTCATCTATCTGCTTCGCCGGCCACGTAAGGGAGGGGACTCGCCATGAGTCCGCGGTCTTCGCTGCTGGGCGGAGCGCGGCTGGAACTCCGCCGTGCCAGCATCACCTATCGGCAGAGTGGATTTCGCCTGAGCCCCGTGGCGCTGAGCGTCCGGCCCGGCCAGGTGGTGGCGCTGATCGGGCCCAATGCGTCGGGCAAGTCCACGGTGCTGAAGCTTGCCAGTGGCAGCCTCCGTTCGGAGAGCGGAACGGTGCTGCTCGATAGCCAGCCCGTCGCGGGTCTCAGCCTGCGCGAGCGCGCCCGCCGCATCGCCGTCGTGCAGCAGGAAAGCCCGTTGCTGTTTCCCATTCGTGTGCTTCCCTTCGTCCTCCAGGGGCGCCACGCCTACCTGCGGGGGCTGAACTGGGAGACGCCGGAGGATGTGCGGATTGCGGAGCGCGCCCTGGAAGCCACGCGCACCCGGCATCTCGCCGAGCGCCCCGTGCAGGAGCTCTCCGGCGGCGAGCGCCAGCGGGTGATTTTGGCGCGCGCGCTGGCGCAGGAAGCCGACCTGCTGCTGCTCGATGAGCCCACGCTCCACCTCGACATTGCGCACCAGGTGGACCTGCTGCGGCTCGTGCGGGGTCTGGCGCGCGAGCAGGGCTATGCCGTTCTGCTCGTCACCCACGAGTTGAACCTGGCTGCCGAATTTGCCGACCTGGCACTCCTGCTCTACCAGGGCCAAGTCGTGCGCGAGGGAACTCCCGCCGAGGTCTTCGAGCGCGAGTTGCTCGAGCAGGTGTTCCAGACTGAACTCGATGTCTTCATTCATCCCGAAACCGGCCGCCCCCGTGTGGTTCTCCGTTCGGACGCGGCCGAAGGAGGTGAACCGCCCAGCGGATAACGCTTGCGCGCCTTGCTGTACGTATTCAGTAACCTCAACGACTGCGATGACGGGAATGAGGTGCCCTTCGGTCCCGCCACAGGCGGGACTCAGGGCAAGAGAAGCCTCAGCCGCCGCGCGACTGTGAGATGGCAATGCACAAGCTGATACAGCCACTGCCCGTACGGGTGGGAAGGCGTCCTACCCCCGCCGCCATCGAGCCAGGAGACCGGTCGCAGCCGTCCAAACTTTTCCCTCTTTCGCGAAGGAAGGAGAAAAGACCATGGCACCATTCAGTTTTGCCTTTCTTGCCCGCCTGACCCTGACGTTTGTCTGCTTGTTTGTCATCCTGCCGGTTTCGGCTCAGGATTCCCTCACCGGAACGGTTCTTGACCCCCGTGGTGCACCCCTCCCCCGCGCCACAGTTCGCTTGCTGGAGCCGGGAGGCCAGCTCGCCGCCGAAACACTGACGGATGTGCAGGGCCGGTTTCGTTTCTCTGGCCTGACCGCGGGAATCTATACCCTGGAAGTCGAGCTCACCGGCTTTGTCCAAGCCACGCGCAGCGTACGGGCGGGTGAAGCGCTCGAGCTCAAGCTGGAAGTTTCGCCCGTGCGCGAAAGTGTGGTGGTCACGGCGACACGCACCGAGGCACCCACCAGCCAGGTCGGCAGCAGCGTGACGGTACTTTCGGGCGAACTGCTCGACGCCCGCGCAGGCCTCACCTTGACAGAACTGCTCCGGACCGTGCCCGGGTTGGCAATCGTGCAATCGGGTCCGCCCGGCGCCATCACGTCACTGTTTGCGCGGGGCGGCGAATCCGACCACAACCGCGTCTTTATTGACGGCGTGCCGGTCAACGAGCCCGGCGGCTTCTTCAACTTCGCCAGCCTCACGCCGCTCAACTTGAACCGAATCGAGGTTGTGCGGGGGCCGCAGAGTGCGCTCTTCGGCTCGGATGCACTCGGCAGCACGGTTCAGCTCTTCACCGAGAAGGGCACGGCGGAAACCCAACGGCCACGCCTCGCTTTCTCCCTGGAAGGCGGCACGCACGACGCGCGGCGCGGTACGGGGCGCGTGGCGGGGGAGCTGGGCCGGTTTGATTACTCAGCCGCTGCGGCGCGATTCCTCACTGACAACGCCGAGCCCAACAGTGCGTTTCGGACCACCACTCTCTCGACCAACGTAGGTGTGACCCTTGATGAGCGGACGTCGCTGCGCCTGATCGCGCGGGGCAACTTCAGCGCCGCGGGTACGCCGGGCCAAACCGCTTTCTTCGAGCCCAATCTGGACGCCTTCTTCCGCGGGCGCGACGGCATCCTCAATCTCTCTCTGCGCCACCAGACCACCGATCGCTGGCGACAGCAGGTGACGGGCGCCTATGCCCGCTCGCGCCAGCGCTCGATTGACCCCACAACCTTTTTTGGCCCGTCCGACTTCCTGAACGACTCGCGCCGCACCCGCCTGCATTACCAGAGCGACGTTGCCTTCTCGCCGGCGCAGCTCTTGGTCTTTGCCTTCGAATGGGAGCGTGAATTCGCCGGCATCGGTGACCTGGTATTTCCGCCTGTGCCGCGCGCCGACCGAACCATCCGCAGCGCCGTCGTCCAGCACCAGGCTCTCTTCGGCCGCCTCAGCGTCGCGGGCGGCTTCCGCGTCGAGGGCAATGAAGGCTTCGGCACCAAGCTCGTCCCTCGTGTTTCGGCTGCCTACTTTCTGCGGACGGGAGGAGCGGGGTTGGGGGCCACCAAGCTCAAGTTCAACTTCGGGCTGGGGGTGAAAGAACCGCAACTGTTCGAGTCGGTAACCGTCGAGCCGCGTCGCTTGGAGCCGGAGCGCGTGCGCAGCTTCGACTTCGGCATCGAGCAACGGCTGGCGCGCGACCGCGCCAAGCTCGAGCTCAACTGGTTCGACAACCGCTTCCGCGACCTCATCGCCTTCAAGATCCTGAGCTTCTTCCCCTTCTCCTTCACCTACGAGAACATTGGCAAGACCAGAGCGCGCGGCGCCGAAGTTCTCTTTGAGGTCGCGCCCCTGTCCGGCTTGCGCGCCATCGCCAGCTATACGTTTCTCGACTCCCAGGTGGTTGAAAGCGTTTCGGACTTCGACCCGGTGTTTGCCCAAGGACAACGGCTCTTTCGCCGTCCCAAACACACCGGCTCGCTGACGGCGCTGTGGGACTGGCGCTGGCTCAACCTGACTTCGACGCTGGTGGTGGTGAGTCGGCGCACGGACAGCGACTTCGTCGGCCTGGGGTTGACGTCCAACCCCGGCTACGAAAAGTGGGATCTGGCCGTACATCTCCGTCCGCCGCTGCTCGGCGGCCGGCGCGTGACCTATTACGCTGTGATCGAAAACCTGCTCAACCAGCGCTACATGGAGGCGCTGGGCTTCCCCGCGCTGAAGTTCACAGTGCGAGCCGGGGCGCGGGTGGACTTCTGAGGAAGTTCAACTGTGGCCGAGGTTTCTGAACGGAGGTGAACGAGAGCGTTTTCCCTTTGCGGGTTCGTGAGTACAGTGTAGTAGACACTCTCACTTGAAAGCCAGGGAAAGGAGTTCGTTGCAACGAAAGAGTATGCGGACACAGCGCATCGTATCCCTGGTTGCCAGCAGTACAGAGATAGTGTGCGCGTTGGGCTTGGAGGAGCACCTGGTTGGGAGATCTCACGAATGTGACTACCCACCCGGGGTGGAACGCCTGCCGGTGTGCACACGGCCAAGATTCGACACGAAGGGCACCAGCTACGAGATTGATCAGCGCGTAAAGCAGATCTTGGAACAGGCATTGAGCGTGTATCACGTTGACGCCGAATTGTTGCGCCGATTGCGCCCCTCGCACATCCTTACGCAAACCCAATGTGAAGTATGCGCGGTCAGTCTGAAGGACGTCGAGCAAGCGGTCTGCGAGTGGCTGGAGCCAAAACCGCGGATCCTTGCGCTCGCGCCCAATGCACTGGCAGACATCTGGGTTGATATTCAACGTGTTGCCGATGCCTTGGAGGTTCCCGAACGAGGCCAGCAATTGACTCAGAGGCTGCAACAGCGCATGGCCCGCATTGCGCAAACGGCCCAGACGCTCCCGGCGCAGCCGCGCGTGGCCTGCATTGAGTGGATGGAGCCGCTCATGGCGTCGGGCAATTGGATGCCCGAGCTGGTGGAAATGGCAGGCGGCGTCAATCTGTTTGGTCAGGCAGGAAAGCATTCTGGCTGGATGGCGTGGGAGGAAGTGCTCCGCGCGGACCCGGACGTGATTGCCGTTCTGCCCTGTGGTTTTGACATCGAACGTAGTCGGCAAGAACTTCCCGCTTTGACGCGTAATCCCGGGTGGTCAGACCTGAAGGCGGTTCGAGGCCAGCGGGTCTACGTTCTGGACGGCAATCAATACTTCAACCGACCCGGACCGCGCTTGCTTGAATCGTTAGAGATTCTGGCTGAGGTATTGCACCCCAGTGTGTTTCAGTTTAGGCACGAGGGGACGGGTTGGCAACGCCTCTGAGTTTCTTCGCCTGGAACCAACACCCACTACCAGCGCGCTTACGGTTCGCGGAGTTTTCCCGGCTCAGCGGAGCTTCGCCCCGATGGCTTCTGAACTTCGCTCAGGACAGGTCGGCGCTCTGGCGTGGAGTGTCTTTTTGTCTATAATCCCGAAAGCCCTGTCGCGCAGGGCCGGGGCGAGATGGAGCTAACGCGAGAACAAAGCGTGCCGCCGAGCGGGAAGGCGCCGCGCGCGGCCTATGAGGCGGTCATCGGACTGGAAGTCCACGTTCAGCTCAAGACCGCCTCGAAAATCTTCTGCGCCTGCTCGACGCGCTTCGGCGACCCGCCCAACAGCAACGTCTGCCCGGTCTGCCTCGGCCTGCCGGGGGCATTGCCGGTCTTGAACCGGCAGGCGCTCGAGCTGGCGGTCCGCGCAGCGCTGGCGTTGAACTGCCATGTGAATCCTCGCTCACGCTTCGCCCGCAAGAACTACTTCTATCCCGATCTCCCCAAGGGCTATCAGATTTCTCAATACGAGGAACCACTGAGCGAGCACGGCTGGCTCGAAATCGAAGTCAACGGCCAACAGAAGCGCATCGGCATCACGCGGGTGCATCTGGAAGAGGACGCGGGCAAGTCGCTGCACGAGGGCTTCCCAGATTCCGACGCCAAGACTTACCTCGACTTCAACCGCTGCGGCGTGCCGCTCATCGAGATCGTCAGCGAGCCCGACCTGCACGCGCCCGCCGAGGCCTATGACTACCTGACGCGGCTCAAGCAGATCCTCCAGTATGTCGAGGTCTCCGACTGCGATATGGAGAACGGCAGCCTGCGCTGCGACGCCAACGTCAGTGTCCGCCGGCGCGGGGCGGAGAAGTTCGGCGTCAAGACCGAGGTCAAGAACCTGAACTCGTTCCGCTATCTCGCCCGCGCGCTGGAATACGAGATTGAGCGGCAGGTGGCGGTGCTGGAAGAGGGCGGCAGCATCGAGCAGGAAACCCGCCTCTGGAACGTAGGGGCGGGGCGCACTGAGCCGATGCGCTCGAAAGAGTTCGCGCATGACTATCGCTATTTCCCGGAGCCGGACCTTCTCCCTATCATGGTCGAAGAGGCCTGGAAACAGAAGATCCTCGCCGAGATGCCCGAACTGCCAGATGCCAAGCGTGCCCGCTTTCTGCGCGACTTCGGCATCACCGACTATGACGCGGGCGTGCTCACCGCCACCCGCGCCTTGGCCGATTACTTTGAAGAAGTCGCACGTGATTCCCCGGATGCGAAAGCAGCAGCAAACTGGATTCAAACCGAATTGCTCGGCCGGCTGAACGAATCCGGCAAGGACATCGCCGAATCGCCCATCCAGCCCGCCGCGCTGGCCGAGCTGCTCAAGCTCATCGCGGACGGCACGCTTTCCGGCAAGATGGCGAAAAGCGCCTTTGCGAAAATGTTTGAGAGTGGCAAGAGCGCGCGCGAAGTAATTGCCGCCGAGAAGATGGAGCAAGTCACCGACGCAGCCGCCATTGAGACGATGTGTCGCGTGGTATTGGAAAAGCACGCCGCCGAGGTCGAGCAGTACAAAAAGGGCAAGGAGGCACTGTTCGGCTTCTTTGTCGGCCAGGTGATGAAGGCCAGCCGCGGCCAGGCCAACCCGCAGGTGGTGAACGAGACGCTCAAGCGCTTACTCGCATAGATTGTAGGATCAAGGAGGAGAGATGAAACGATTCATGGCACTAGTCCTGATGGCCGGGATGGTGGTGAGCACGGGCTGGGCGCTGGCGCAGGAGCAGAAACAAGCGGAAAAGCCGGCTGCAGAAAAGAAGAAGAATGTGGTGACCACGGCGTCGGGATTACAGTACGAGGACCTGCTGGTGGGCACGGGGGCGCAGCCCAAGACCGGCCAGACGGTGCGGGTGCACTACACGGGCTGGCTGACGAATGGGAAGCAGTTCGACAGCTCGCGGGGCAGTCAACCCTTCGAGTTCCCGCTGGGCAAAGGGCAAGTGATTGCCGGCTGGGACGAAGGTGTGGCGACGATGAAGGTGGGCGGGAAGCGCAAGCTCATCATTCCGGCCAAGCTCGCCTACGGCGAGCGCGGCTATCCCCCCGTCATCCCGCCCAACGCGACGCTGATTTTTGAGGTCGAGCTGCTGGGCATCAAGTAATCAGTCGCCTGACATTCTCGCGGAGGCCATCATGAAGCCACGGCCATTTCTGGTTGTGTTTCTGAGCGTGCTGGGACTGGCGGCAGCGCCGCCGGGCTCGTCTCTTGTGTCGCCGTCCGCGGATGCCACCCAGGCCGAGATCGAAGCGCTGTTCACAACCTATCTTCGCCTGCACGCCGCCAAGGATATGAAGGCCTGGCAGGGGCTGTTCCTCCCGGAGGCGATTGCGGTGCGGACGGGGAGTGATGGTGTGGTCAACATCTATCCCATCGCCGAACTCGCGCGCAGCATCGCCGAAACCGCCAGGACGCTCGATTCGCAACATGAAACCTTCGAGGACACGCGTATCGAGACCTACGGTGACACCGCGGTCTATTCCACTCGTTGGAAGCTCTTCCACAACCAGCAATTCGTGCGGCAGGGGCGCGCTTTCTTCTCGCTCATCAAGAAAGACGGGCGCTGGCGGATTGCCTCTCTGGTTTGGTACCGCGACTGATATAATCTTCGCAGCTTGGGGCGGGGTGCGTCTGGTAGCACGTCGGACTGTTAATCCGAAAGGTCCAGGTTCGAATCCTGGCGCCCCAGCCACCTTTTCTCCAGGTGCGGCAGCACCGCAGGCGCCGGTGTTCCCCTTGGCGCAACCCTTCGTTCCTCATCCGTTGCTCGGCAATGCGCACCTGATGACCATCGCGGCTGCTTTCTGGCCGCGGCGGTTTCCCGCGCTGCCTGCGCCGGAGCCGCGCCTGCTCGAGATTGCCACCGGTGTTCGCCTGCGGCTCGACTGCCACTGGCAGCGCGAGCGCTCCGCTCCTCCGGCGCTCCTGCTCGTGCACGGGCTGGAAGGTTCGAGCGAGTCGCACTACATCTTGGGCACGGCGGAGAAGGCATGGCGCGCCGGTTTCAACGTGGTGCGGATGAACGTCCGCAACTGCGGGAAGACCGAACACCTGTCCCTCACGCTCTATCACTCGGGCCTGTCGAGTGACATCGAAGCTGTGGCGCAGCACCTGCTGGATGTCGAGGCGTTGCGTGAGCTCCATCTGGCCGGATTCTCGATGGGTGGGAACATGATCCTGAAGCAAGCGGGGGAGTGGGGTGGGAACGCGCCGCGGGCCATCAGGAGCGTCGCGGCCGTTTCGCCCGCCCTCGACCTAGCGCGCTGTGCCGACGCCCTCGAACGCCGCGCAAATCTTCTCTACCAGTGGTGGTTTGTCCGCGGGTTGAAGGCGCGGTTGCGGCGGAAGGCCGAACTGTTTCCGCATCTCTACGACCCGCGAAAGCTCGACCGCGTGCGCACGGTGCGCGAGTTTGACGAAATCTATACGGCGCCGCACTTCCGGTTTAAGAGCGCCGCGGACTATTACGCGCGCGCGAGCGCGCTGCAGGTGGTCGAGCGCATTGCGGTGCCGACGCTGATTATCACCGCGCAAGACGATCCCGTTGTGCCGTTCGACTCGTTTCGGCATCCCGCCCTGGCCGGGAATCCGCAGCTCACGCTGCTGGCTCCGGCGCACGGAGGCCATGCCGGGTTCCTCGGCCGGGGCAGCGACAGCGAAGACCGCTACTGGGCGGAGAACCGCATCCTTGAGTTCTGCCGTTTCCACTCCTCCCGGTGACGCCTGCGCCAGCCGGCGATTTTCTCGAAACAACGTGGTGCCTGTTTGCGTCTATCGAATCAGGATCAGAGAGGCCGCCGGTCGCTTGAGGCGGAGAGGATTCAGGGGTAGAATCCGAGGCTCTCTGTCCGGTCTCAATCCATTCTGAGCAGGAGGGTGCCGTGCCGCTTCGCCGCATCGTGGTTCTCGTTTCCCTGATTCTGCTGCTGGGGGGAAGTGCCTGGGCCAAGCAGATCAAGATTCCCCGCACTCCTCATTACCACAACGGGAAAATTGTTTTCAGTTACCTGGGCGACATCTGGGTGGTGAATGAGGACGGCTCGAACCCGCGCCGCCTGACGGTGCATACGGCGCGGGATATCATGCCGCGCTTCTCGCCGGACGGAAGATGGATTGCCTTCTCCTCTGCGCGCTACGGGAACAATGACGTATTTGTGATGCCGGCCAGCGGCGGCGAGCCTCGCCAGCTCACCTTCCACAGTGCCGGCGACACGGTGGTGGGATGGTCGCGGGACTCGAAGCGCGTGGTGTTCAGCTCCGCCCGCGGCCTCAACTATCCCGGCGTCCCCAATCTCTACGAGGTTTCCATTGACGGTGGGCTGGAGCGTCCGCTGCCCACCGATTGGGGCTGGTGGGGCAGCTACTCGCCCGACGGGAAGCGGTTTGCCTTCAACCGGCACCCGATGGTCTGGTGGCGCAAGCATTATCGCGGCAGCTACGCCGCCGACCTCTGGGTGATGGAGGTGGAGCGGAAGAGCTTTCAGAAGCTGCTGGATGAAAACGTGCCCGACGAGCAGAAGCCAAACAACTTCTGGCCGCTGTACGGGAACGGGGAAATCTACTTCGTCTCAGACCGTGAAGTGGCGGCCAAAGCGGGTACCGCCGAGGTGCTGAAGTCGACAAACAACATCTGGAGGATCTCCGACCGCGGCGGGCGTCCTGTGCAGGTCACGCGCCATCGGAGCGGCTCGCTCTTCTTCCCGGCCATTTCGGCCGACGGCAAAGTCATCGTCTACGAGGAGAACTTCGGCCTCTGGAAGCTCGACACGACCAGCGGACAGGCGGTGGAGGTTCCCATCGACATCGCCTCCGACACCAAGGACAACACGTTTGAAGTCGTGACCTACAACGGCGAAGCGGACAGCTATCATCTCTCGCCTTCGACCAAGCGCGCCGTCATTTCCATTCGCGGCGAAGTCTTCACCATCGCCACCGACCGTGGCGATGTGGGACGTATCACCAAGAGCTATCGTCGCGATACCAACCCCGCCTGGTCACCGGACGGCAAGTGGATCGCCTATGTGAGCGACGAGTCGGGTCGCGATGAAGTCTGGGTGCGTGACACGGAGGGACAGAACGCAAAGAAGCTCTCCGATGCGGACACGGAAAAGCTTGCCATCAACTGGCTGCCGGATTCCAAATCGTTCGTCTATACGGCCTCCGATCACAAACTCTACCTGGTGAATGTCGCGAGCGGCGAAACGAAGGTGCTGGCGACGAACGACGCCGGCAACATCCAGGGGCCGGAGGTGTCGCCGGATGGCCAGTGGGTGGCCTACGGCAAGCCCGACCGCTGGCTGCGCACGCATATCCACATCCTCTCGCTGGCAGATGGGGTGGAGCGCAAGCTCGTCGGCGACCGCCTCTTCCGCAGCTTCGGCCCGCGCTGGACCGCCGACGGCAAGAAACTCATCTTCCTCGGCGCTCCTTCTTCCCAGGGCCAGGACATCACGGCGTTGTTCAGCGTCTCGCTGGCCGCCGAAGAGAAAGACCCCATGAGCCGCGACATTGACAGCGAAGAGGAAGCACAGGCCGCGGAGCGGACCGAGGGTCCGCCGCGCGGCCCGCGGGGTGCCGAGGCCAAGGCACCGCCGGAAGTGAAGATTGAGTGGGAGGGCATCGAGCGGCGGATCCGCCAGGTGACACGGCTTTCCGACAACGTGTCCACCGCTGAACCTGCGCCCGACAGCCGCAGCTATGCGTTCGTGACAGTGGGCGACGTGGAGGGTCGGACGGTGTGGTCGCTGTACACGATTCAGGCTGATGGCGAGCAGTTGCGTCGGCTGACGCAGTCGCAGCCTGCGCCCGAGGACGGGGACGGCCCTCCGGGCTTCTTCGGTCCGGGCGGGATTTCCTCCCTGCAATTCTCCAAGGACGGCCGGACAATCTTCTTCCTGGAACGCAACGGGATCTGGTCAGTGGGCACTGGGAGCGGACCTGCGGGGGTCGAGGCGGCAGCGCGTCCGGGCGAAGGCGGCCGGCGGCGGGTGAACTTCAGCGTGCGAGTAGAAGTGGACAACCGCGAGGAGCGCCAGCAGGTGTTCCAGGAGGCCTGGCGGATTATGAAGAACCGCTTCTACGACGCGAAGATGCACGGCGTGGACTGGGCGCGCATGCGGGCTCTCTACGAGCCGCTGCTGGCCGACGTGGGCGATCGCGAGGAACTGCAAAATGTGGTCAGCCAGATGATCGGCGAGCTGAACGCCTCCCACACCGGCATCAGCGGTGGCGGCCAGCCCGACCGCGACGCGCTCCAGACGCGCTTCCCCGGCTTTGAAATCGAGCCGGATGCCTCCGCGATGTACAAAGTCACGCACGTGTATAAGGACGGGCCGGCAGACAAGGACTACGTGAAGATCAAGGCCGGGGACTTCATCCTGGCGGTGAACGACACGCCGCTCAAGGCGGGCGACAACTACTGGAAGCACTACACGATCGTGCCGGGGCGGAAACTGGAGCTCACGGTGAACTCCAAGCCGACGCCGGAGGGTGCCTGGACGACCAAAGTCGTGCCCGTATCCGGCGGCGCCTACGCGACCCTGCAATACGAGAAATGGGTCGAAGAGCGCCGGCAGATGGTGGAGAAGCTTTCCAACGGCGAAATCGGCTACCTCCACATCCGGCAGATGAACCAGGCCGCCCTGCGACAATTCGAGCGCGACCTGCACGAGAACCGCTTCAAGAGAGCGCTCATCATTGACCAGCGCTTCAACCCCGGCGGCAACATTGACCAGGAACTGCTCCGTCTCCTGCAGCAGCGCCAGTACCAGTACACGCGCTTCCGCGACTCCGTCTATGCCACCCGGCCCGTGCAGGGCTATTTCGGCCCCGTTGTTGTGATGCAGAACGAGCGCTCCACCAGCGATGCCGAGGTCTTCCCCGACGGCTTCCGCACCCTCAAGCTCGGCAAGACGGTCGGCGTCACCACCTACGGCGCCGTCATCGGCACCGGCTCCTACCGGCTGATGGACGGCTCGATGATTCGCACGCCGGGCACAGGCTTGTGGAGCGTGAGCGGGCAAAACCTGGAGAACTACGGCGTGCCGCCCGATGTTTATGCCGACAACACGCCAGCGGACTTCCTCAAGGGACGCGACGCACAGCTCGAGAAAGCGGTCGAAGTGCTCAAGGAGGAGCTGCGAAAGGGCGGGCAGAAAATCCCAGGACGTGAATAGGTGAAGCGGTGCTGAAGGAAGGACAGAAGGCGCCAGCTTTCCGCCTGCTGGCGGACGATGGCTCGACCGTCAGCCTGGCGGACTTCCAGGGGAAGAACGTGGTGCTCTATTTCTTCCCCAAAGCGATGACGCCGGGTTGAACGGTGGAGGCGCACGAGTTTCGTGACGCCAAGGCCAAATTCGACGCCCGGAACGCCGTCATCCTGGGTTGCTCGGCCGACCCGCCCGCCACGCAGGCGAGGTTCAAGGCGAAGCACAAGCTGAACTTCACCTTGCTCTCCGATACCGAGAAGAACGTGGTGAAAGCCTACGGCGTCTGGCAGAAGAAGAGTTTCCTGGGGAAGAAGTTCATGGGGATCGTGCGGAGCACCGTCCTCATCGGCCCGGATGGGACCGTGAGGAGCGTGTTCTCGAAAGTGAAGCCCGGCCAGCACGCCAAGGAGGTGCTGGCCGCGCTGGGCTAGCTTCTCCCTACTGCGTGATCACCAGCGGGCGATCGAGCTTGATGGTGATTTCGGAGCCTGGGGCCAGCTCAACGTCTTTGCCGCGGGTGAGCAGCACGATAGCCGCGCCCGCCCCCGCACCGGTCGCCGCGCCCGCGCCTGCGCCCTTTTTTCCGCCCGCAATCGCCCCGATAATGGCCCCAATGCCGCCGGCGGCGCCGACCGTGGTGGCGTCGCGCTTCTTGCTGCCCTCGCCTTCAATCTGCCCTTCTTTGCCGACGGTTTCCTTCTCGCCCTCGCCCAGTTGGCTCAGGCTGGCGGCCAGATCATAGACGCGGCCATCGGGCAGTGCCACCTCGATGAACTCCAGGCCGAGCTCCGCACGCCCTTTCACCCGGCCCGCGCGCTGGACATGGGCGACGCGCCCGCGCACCGTGCTGCCTTCGGGAATTGCGAGAACATCGCCCGCGCGCACAGCGTGCTTGACCACGGCGGTGAAGGCATCGTCAGGCTGCGCAGTCTTGGTGCTCAGGCTGGTGTTCAGGGCGAGCAGCATCTCCGTGCCTTCCGGGACGCTGACCTGACGCGCACGCGCAGCCGGAGCAGGCTCGGTGCGCGGCGCAGGCGGTGGGGGCGTGTAAGCGGGTTCAGCCGCCGGTGGCGTCTGAGTTGGGGTCGGAGTTGGAGTTGTCCGAGCAGGAGCCGAACGCGGTGTCGTGCGCCGGGGTGCAGGAGCGGGTGGCGGTTCCGGCTCGGGTTCCGGCTGCGGAGCCGGCGGCGAGACAGCCGGCTCTGCGGGCTGGCTCTGTGCCACCATTGGGGCAGGCTCAGTCGCAGTCTGCCGCGCGCGTGACTGCCACCAGTAGGCTGCGGCAAAGCCCACAGTGAATACAGCAACGAAGAAAACAGCCAAACGGATACCCTTGGTCATTGCCCTTCCCTCATGGTCGGATGTTCTTTCTTGCGCATCAGGAAATCGTCAACGGTTCGCTCAATCGGAACAGGATGACGGTTTCCGGCGGATACACGATGTCGCGCTTGCCGGTAGCCGCGGCGATGGCCGTGCCGGCGCCGGCCCCGATGGCCGCACCGATGCCCGCGCCCTTGCCGCCGCCGGCGGCGCCGCCGATGGCTGCGCCGGCACCAGTGCCCCCGCCGATGAGGATAATGTCGCGCTTGGCTTTGCTGCCTTCCTTCTCACCGGCCGTGCTGGTGCTGACGTTGTACTTCTTCCCTTTGGCTTCAATCGCCGTCAGGGACACCCAAAGCTCGGCGCGCTGCTTGAGGCGGCCTGACTTGACGGTGTTGCTCACCTTGCCCCACACCTTAGCGTGCTTGGGGATGACTTCCTTGCCATTCAGGAGAACGGGCTCGGCGAGCGTGCCCTCGAAGGTGTCACCCGCGGCGTTGTCATCCGAGCTGAGGCGGGTGAGCAGCGAAACTCTCAGTTCGGTCTCCGCGGGTAGAGTGATGGGTTGCGGCTTGGGTCGCGCGGCGGCTCGCTCGCTCGCCGTGCGGCCCGCGGGCGCTGTTGGCGACTCCTGCTGTTTGCAGGCAAGCAAAGAGCCGGCCAGCAGTGCCAGCGTCAACAGACCGGGCAGTTGGCGTCGCATCGGTTCAGCTTCTCCTTCCCAACCAGGCTAACTGCTTTCTGAGTCCGTAAGAATAACACGCCAGCGAGGAACCGCAACCGAAAGTGAAACATTCTCCCTACAGGGATTCGCAGTTCTGGAGCGGGGTTGCCCGACGGTCAGAGTTGGAAGCGCCAGCCGGGGGGAGAATCTTCGATGAGCAGGTTGTCGAGGAGGCGGGTTGAGCCGATGCGAACAGCCAGAGCGATGAGCGTGGAGCCCTCGAGGCGCACCCGGGGTGTGAAGCCGTCCGGGTCTACCGCCTCGACATAATCAATACGCGCGCGCGGCTCGCCGGCGATGAGCTGGCGCATCTGGGTGATGATTTTGGGGGTCTCGTGTTCCCCGGCGAGGATCAGGTCGCGTGCATGAGTGAGGCTGCGGTGGAGAATGAGTGCGGCCTGACGTTCTTCAGCGGAGAGATACGCATTGCGGGAACTCAGCGCCAGCCCGTCTGGCTCCCGGACGATCGGACAGACGACGATTTCGACAGGCAGGTTCAAATCGCGCACCATCTGCTTGATGACGGCACATTGTTGAGCGTCTTTGCGGCCGAAATAGGCGCTGTCGGGCTGCACGATGTGGAACAGCTTGGCGACAATGGTGGCCACGCCGCGGAAATGCCCCGGGCGCGAGGCACCCTCGAGCGGGGCGGCGACGCGCTCCACCGTGACGTAGGTTTGGAAATCGGCCGGGTAGATCTCTTCCACGGGCGGCGCAAACAGGAAGTCCACACCCGCGCGGAGAAGCAACTCGGAATCTCGTTCCAGATTACGCGGATACTGCAGGAAGTCTTCGTGCGGACCGAACTGCGCAGGGTTGACGAAGAGGGAGACGACGGTGACGTCGGCTTCCCGTTTCGACCGGCGCACAAGCGAGAGATGGCCTTCATGCAGCGCCCCCATGGTGGGGACAAAGCCCAGGCGTTGCCCCGCTGCACGTACGCCGGCCGCGGCCACACGCATCTCGGGGACTCGGGCCAGGGTTTTCACCTGCGGTCTTGGTGGTAGAGGAAGTCCACCTGAGCTGGCGTGGCGCCGAGTTGGCGGAGCAGGGTGGTGATCTGGCCGCGGTGGTAGCTCTGATGGTTGACCAGGTGCAGCAGCGGCCGCCACAGCGGGTAGGTCCAGGTTTCGCCCTTGATGTTGGTGTAGGTGAGCGGGACCGCCAGGCTCTCCTCGCGGAGATCCTTCAGATAGTCGCGCATCTCGCGCTCGACAACTTGCCAGCGGTCGCGAATTGCCGCCAGCGTGGAGAATTCGTCGGCGGCAAGCAGGGCGCGTGGCGAGCGGCCCCGCCAGCGCTCGAGCCAGATCCACTCCGCGCCGAGCAGATGAACGAGCGTGTCGCGCACGGAGGAAAAGCTGTTGCCGAGAGGACGGAGAAACTGCTCCGGCGTCAGCACAGCACAGGCGTCGAGCTGGCGGTCGCGCGCCCAGTAGTTGTAGCCATACAATTCACGCAGCGTGGTGAGTGGGATCACGGATCCTCCTTTTAGCGGGAGTTGCGGGCGAGCCACTGTTCGCGCATTTCGGCCGGCAGGTGGTAGGACTCGGCGTCCGAAGGGAAGCGGCCGCCGGCCACATCGGCACAGAAAGCGCGGACGGCCTCGGCGATGCTGAGTTGGAGGTCAGCATAGCGGCGGGCGAATTTGGGTTGGGGACCGAAGTTCAAGCCGAGCAGGTCGTGCAGCACGAGCACCTGACCGTCGCAGTGCGGGCCTGCGCCGATGCCGATAGTGGGGATGCGGACTTCGCGCGTGATCCACTCGGCCACTTCGACGGGAATGCCTTCGAGAACCAGCGAGAACGCACCGGCGGCTTCGACGGCGCGGGCGTCGCGCAGCAGGGCTTCGGCAGCGGGCAAGGACTTGCCCTGGACCTTGAAGCCGCCGAAGGCGTGCACGGACTGCGGCGTGAGGCCGATGTGGGCCATGACGGGGATTTCGGCTTCGACCAGGCGCAGGATCAGCTCGACGCGCTTCTCGCCGCCTTCGATCTTCACCGCTTCCGCGCCGGCTTCCTTGACGAAGCGCAAGGCGTTGGCAACGGTCACGTCCGCACCCAGGTGGAACGTGCCAAACGGCATGTCAGCGACAACGAGCGCACGGCGGACAGCCCGCCGCACGGCGCGGGTGTGGTGGAGCATCTCCTCCAGCGTGACCGGCAGCGTGTTCTCATAGCCCAGCACGACCATGCCGAGCGAGTCGCCCACCAGGATGATGTCCACGCCCGCTTCGTCCACCAGGCGCGCAGTGGGATAGTCGTACGCAGTCAGGCAGGTGATTTTTTCTTGGCGGGACTTTTTCTCTCGAATTGCCGGTACGGTGACTCGCGTCTCCCGTCCGGCGCCAGCCGGAGAGGAACTCATGGTGACCTCCGGGTACGACCCCGTCCGGGTGTCCTCCCTCGCCCCTATTAGAGTACGGAAAAGCGCGTTTGGCAACAGGGAAGGCAAAGCTGCTCTGGGAGGCACCCAACCGGCTCCCGACCCCGCTAAAGGCCCTCGCAGGCATGCCTCGCGATTTCGTGCTAGACTCGGCTCAACTTTTTCCCCGTCATGAGCGATTCGTTCTATCGCTTCGGGCGCAGCCTGCTGGATCAGGCGGTGCGGCTCTACTACCGCCGTATCGAGCTGGTCGGCAAAGAGCACGTTCCCGACGAAGGCCCTGCCATCCTGGTGGCGAATCATCCCAATTCCGTCGCCGATGCCTTCTTGCTGGCCAGCCAGTTGACCTCGCGCAAAGTGAACTTTATCGCCCGCGACGCCATCATCCAGATGCCCCTGCTGGGCCCTCTCTTCCAACAGTTCGGCGTGGTGGGTGTGGCCCAGGCCATGGACTACGCCGACCAGCGCGACTTCGCCCGCCAGCGCAACGAGCTCGCCATCGCCACCACCGCGCCCCGCCTGCTGGCCGGCGAGATCGTCGCCATCTTCGGCGAAGGCGTCTCCACCGATGCCCGCCGGCTGGGCATGATCCGCAAAGGCGCGATGCGCTTCGGCTACGCGGCGGAGCGGCAGGCGGAGTTCAAGCTGGGGTTGCGCTGGGTTCCCGTCGGCATCACCTATTCGGCCAAGCACCACTTGCGCAGCGATGTGCTCATTCGCGTCGGCGTTCCCTTCACTCTCTGGGACGTCTGCCGGGAGCGAAGCCTCGACCCGGCTGCCCACGAGCAGGAAATCATCAACTGCGGCACGGAGCGCCTGCAGCGCGAGCTCGAAGCGCTGGTCGTGCACATCGAGCAGGACGAGCTGGTCGGCCTGATTGACCGCCTCAGTAACTTGCTCGGCAGCCCTGGCTCCTCGCTCGCTGCCCGTGTCGAGCGCCAGCAGCGCCTCGCCCGCATCGTCTCCTACTACAACATCGCCGCTCCCGAGCGCCTGCGTGCGCTCGAGCAGGCGCTTGAGCACTACACCCAGAAGCTCACAGCAGTGGGTTTCACGGATGATGTGGTCCGCCAACGCCATCCCACCCTGGCCCTGTGGAGGAATCTCCTGGGACTCGGGCGCGGCAGCCTGCTGTTGCTGGTCGGCGCCTACGGCGGCATCAACGGCTTCATCCCGCGCTGGTGCGCGCGGCTGGCGGCGCCGCTGGGGCGCAAGAGCACGCCCGCCGCCGACGGCATCCGCCAGATTGACCGCACCAAGCAGGCGTTGTGGGGCACGGTCGCGGGTGTGGTGGGCGCGGCGGTGGCATTTCCCGCGCAGACCTATCTGGTCTTTCAGACGGTCACGGCCGGCTGGGGATTGCGGGCAGGCGTAGCGGTGACTGCCCTTTACGGCCTCACCCTGATTCCCAGCTGGCAGTTCTACGTCCGGCAGCGGGATAAGCTCCGGCAGAGCTTTGTGAGCATGCGCGATGCGTGGCGGTTTCTCCTGCGGGCGCGCACGGCCACGCGCTTGCAGGTGGAACGCCGGCGGCTGCAGCGCCGCCTGCGCGAGCTCCTGCGCGCCTATGACGCCGAAGCGCCGCACGCCGCCTGAACTTTTTGCGACCGCATTCGTGCGACACGGAGGTGCCGATGGTCGAATTCCTTTTCAACCCGCGCTATCCCCGCTGGCTGCTGGGAATCTATCTCGGCTGGTTCCTGGCCTGGGCGGTGCGGCCGGTGATTTTCTCTGACTGGCTGCTCGAGCACTCGCTGACGGTGGTCTGGATTGCGTTTCTCATCCTCACCCATCGGCGCTTTCCGCTCAGCAACATCTCCTACACCCTCATCTTCATCCACCTCTGCCTGCACACCATCGGGGCGCACTACACCTATGCGCTCGTGCCCTACAACGACTGGTTCCGCAGCCTGTTGGGCAGCGGCCCCAACGACTGGTTCGGGTTCGAGCGCAACCACTTCGACCGCCTGGTGCATTTCTCCTTCGGGCTGCTCCTGGCCTATCCCATTCGCGAGATTTTCCTCCGCATCGCGGGAGCGCGCGGGTTCTGGGGCTACTACCTGCCTGTGGACGTCACCATGTCGTTCAGCATGCTCTACGAGCTGGTGGAATGGGCCGGAGCCGAGATGTTTGGCGGCGAGCTGGGCCAGGCCTGGCTCGGTTTGCAGGGCGATGTCTGGGACGCGCACAAGGACATGGCGTTGGCGACGACCGGGGCCATCATTTCAATGATGGTGGTCGCCTTCATCAACTGGAAGTTCCAGCGCCGCTTCGGTGAGGAATGGCAGGAAAGCCTGCGGATCAAAGGCAAACCGCTCGGCGAAGTCAGGCTCCGCGAACTCATCCGGGAATCGGAGAAAAAAGACTAGGCGTGGGCTTCGGTTCTCTTCGCTGTCATTCTGAGCGCAGCGAAGAATCTCATCCCTTAAACACCCGGCACCAATCAGCCCCTTGCCGTTTGGTGCTCCTATTGCGTTTCCCTTTGTCATTCCGAGGAAAGCAGACGTTCCCACGGGCCGAAGCCCGTGGGCTGAACAACAGCGTGCAGTTTGGCTGGGTTCGTTCAGCCCAGCGGCTTCTGCCGCTGGGAAAGCAGACCCGGGTCTCTGGCTCGTCGGCTTTCCTCCTACTAGCCGGCGGGGACGAAGCGGTCGCGGGCGAAGGCGCGGAGTTCGGCGACGTGCTCGCGGCGGGTGCGGGCGAGCGGCACGGTGGCCGCCAGCTCGGCCTGCAGCCGCTCAGTGGTGAGCCGCTCGGCGTTTTCCGCCAGCAGGCTGTAGAGGGCGGCGACGACGACCTGCTCGATTTCCGCGCCGCTGAAGCCGTCTGAGCCCTGTGCGAGCGCCTCGAGGTGGAAGTCGCGCGGATTCTGTTTGCGCAGGCTCAAGTGAATGGAGAAGATTTCCCGGCGCTCGTCTTCGTCGGGCAAATCCACAAAAAAGACCTCATCGAAA
>Ga0209172_10002068_pt1 | contig 37894 bp, 39 predicted proteins | sample LarsenN4metaG_FD_184113 | JGI IMG/M metagenome (GOLD analysis project Ga0209172, IMG submission 184113) | Hot spring sediment bacterial and archeal communities from British Columbia, Canada, to study Microbial Dark Matter (Phase II) - Larsen... ... | reverse complement strand
CAGTGTGAAGCTCACCTGCCCGCTCGCGTCGGTCGTCTTGGAGACGTCGCCCACGACATCGAAACCCTCGCTCGGGGTGCCGATCGACACGGTAGCCCCGGCTCGCGCGACGCCCGCGTCCCGGAAGATGAACGTGACCGTCGTCGTCTCGCCGGCCTCCACGACCGTCGCGCTCGCGGACCCGCTCAAGGCATACGCATGGATGAAGCCCTTCACCGTGACGGAGAGCGTCGCCGTCGTGCCGACGGTCGCATTCGTGGCCGTGGCGGTCAGGGTCACCGGGACGTCCGCCTCGGAGTATCCAGCCCTCACGGTGAAGCTCGCCTGCCCTTGGGCGTCCGTCGTCGCGGACGCGGTCACAACGGAGAGGACCGCGTTTCCGCTCGCGAGGGTCACCGAGGCGCCCGCGACGGGCGCGCCTTTGTCCGTGAACGTCGCCGTGACCGTGGTCTGGGCGCCCGTCGGAAGGGCGCCATCCGCCGCGGACAGGAAGACGCGGTAGCTGTGGGAGACCGCGCGGACGAGGAGGCTCGACACGGTGGAGACCTCGCTCGTCTCGACCGTGGCCGTGGCCGTGAGCGCCACCGTGGAGTCGGAGTCGAGCGACCTCCCACGGACCGTGAACAGGGCGGCGCCGAACTCGTTCGTCGTTGCAGGGTTCGGTCCGACGATGTCCACCGAGCCGGCGGGGTCCGCCGCGAGCTGCACCGAGGCGCCCGCGACCGGCACGTTGCGGTTCGTGACGTAGACGGTCAATCCGGCCGACTCCCCGGGTCCGACTTCGCTGACCGAGAGCGTGGCGGACGCGTCGAGCAGGTTCTGCACGACGACTGGCCCATGCCACTTCGCGCCGAAGTTGATCTGCATCGCCCGCGTGATGTTCGCATAGGCCCGCGCCGTGTACTGGCTCAGGTCGGCGGCCTGCGCAGCCGCGTCGGGGTAGAATGCGAGGTCGTAGACGTTCGGATTCATCGGACCGTTCGAGCCTCCGCCGACCCAGTCTCCCGCGGTGGGCCGAACCTGCCGGATCCCGCCCGTGTCAAAGGGCCTGGCCGCGTCGTCGAACAGCATCCCGGCAATCACGTACGTCCAGTTGTCCGAGGTCCCAAGGACGCTGAAGTTGAGCCAGATGTCGACCACGTTGCCGTCCTTCGCGTAGATCTGGCCCGTGTCCGGCTCCGGACTCAATGACGGCGCCGTGCTCAGATAGATGAGGCTCCACCGCTGCTGCGCGGGATTCCAGGTGCTGTTGAAGACGAACATCTCGCCGACGCCGCTGGCGTCTCCGACCGCGGACCGGTTCTCGAACGTCGCGACGACGAGGTACTCCCAGGCGAAGTCCGGGGCGACGCTGATGTTCATCGGATGTGGGTCGGTCAGCTCCGCGCCGGTGCCCACCAAGCTCACCGAGCGGCCGCCGCTCCCGAAGACGTGATCCTGGTCGATGAAGATCGCAATCGTGCCCATCCGCTGTTTCCACTCGGTCTCCGGGTTTGCATTGAGCTTCGCGTTGACGTGGAGCGCGGTCGCCGTCTGGGTCATGTTGATCCACGTGAGGTCTGCCCGGCCGAACCAGTCCACGAGATTCGTCATCGGGTATGCGTAGTCTCCGTCACCCACATCGTCTCCCGTCGCGTCGAGCCACGTGAAGGTGTTGCCCACCCACGCCGCGATATTGCTCGGCGGCGCCGCAGGCGTGGTGAACGAACCGATGTCGCTCACGGCCCAGTTCTGGGCGATATCTGCCGAGAGAATCCGATAGTAGTACGTAGTCAGCGGCTGTAGGTTTGAGAGCGTGACGCTGTGAGCCGTCACGAACTCGTCCCTGGAAACGGGCGGGTTGTCGAAGTTCACGCCCCAGAGAACCATGGTGCTCGCGATCTCATCCGTGGCCCACTCGATCCGAGCGGAGTTGAACGTCGGGGTGACGGTCACCCCGCTGATCGTCGGCGGCGTCGTGTCGGCGACGAAGCCGAGCGTGCCGAACGTCACGTCCGCGTAGGAACTGATCGTCGCGTACGTCTGCGTCGCGACATTGTAGCTCGCGAGTTCGGCCTCCTGACCTGCCGGCGTCGCCGCGAACGCGATGTCAATCGCCTGCGGGTCATACGGGCTGTCGGAGCCTCCGCCGAACTGCCAGTCAGCGCCCCACGGGGGTCCGAGCACGTCGCGGAATCCGTTTGGCCCACCGCCATCGAAGCTACCGAGGAGGAGCATGAACCGCCAGGTGGCGCCGTCGACCAGCGTGCCATCCTTCCCGATGAACGCGAGCGGGATCGAGACCTCCACGGAGTTGAATGCGGGATTGGCACGGTTCTGGATGGGGGCCCAGTGGCCCGTCGTGTCGAAGATCTTCGCGTTCTCCGGATGCCACCCGGTCTGCCCGATCTTCGCCCAGTATTCCCATCCCGAGCCCGCGGCGACCTCGACGTTCGGTCGAGCGCTCAGCATCCCGGAACCGTCCTGGGTCGTGTCGATCAGCAGCGCCGCGGCGATCGTGGAGAAACCGTCGGAGCCACTCCAGGTGTTGCTGAGATTTGCCACCTTGATCAAGACGTACAGGTACGAACCGTCCGCCGTGATCCGGACCTCTACGAGGTCGAACAGGCCCGTCCGGTTCAGATCCGGCGACTTCGGGTACGTGTAGTCTCCGTCGCCCGTGTCGTCGCCGGCGGTGTCGTTCCAGATGAACTCAGCCGCATCGGTGACGCCCGTATTCGAAGTCGGCACGGCGCCGGTCCAATCGCTTGAATCGCCATCCACCGCGATCGTCTTCGGCCCTACAGGTCCGAACTGTGCGATCGTCGCCGCGGCGGCGCGAGGGGCGCTCGCGGAAAGGGCCGTGGCGACGAGAAGGGCGCTGACGACCAGCACGATGAGAAAACTGCTTCGCTTCAATTCCCTGCCCCCAACGTCGGCGCGAACCGGAGTCTCAGCCTAAAAAGGTTGCGTACTTGTTTCCGAGCGCTCCCGCGCTCCAGGTCCGAAGGATGTCCCAAAGACCCCCGAGTCGGGCGCACATCCGTCCGATCGGCCCGCGGTGTCGCGGAAAGTCCCGCCCCTTCGAGCGGACAGAATCCCGAAGAACGTAGGCTTGTCTCGCCGGTCACGATGGCCGGCGTCGGTCCGACCGGCGGGCCCGCGATTGAGTGTGAGAAGCTCTCGAAGCGTTTCGGACAGGTCGAGGCCCTAAGGAGCATCGACCTCCGCGTGCCCCATGGAATCGCGTTTGGCCTCCTGGGCCCGAACGGCGCGAGGAGCGAGATCCACGCGGGCCGTGGTTGGGCGGCGCTATTTTTCCCCGCGAACTTCTCGCAGGACCTCCTCGCCAGGCAGGCGTCGATCACGGTCATGTTGAACGGATCGAGTCCCGTCATTGTCTCTGCCGTCCTCGGGAGTGTCCGCGCGGCCGTCGAGAAGACGTTCGCGGGAGTCGCGGGCACTGCCCCTCTTTCTCTTGACCCAGACTACGTCTACGGCTCCGACGAGACGCGGTTCATCGATTCCTTCGCGCCGGGCATCATGGCCCTGGCGGTCCTCATGGTCACCTCGACCTTCTCCGTATTCATCATCGCGCGCGAGAGGACCGGCGGCATGCTGGAGCGGCTCTTCGCGACCTCCCTTCGATCATCCGAGGTGGTCGTGGGCCATGCGCTTGCGCTGAGCGTCGTCGCCCTGGCGCAGACCACGGTCGTTCTCTCGGCGGCCCTTCTGTTGTTTCGGATTCAGGTCGTCGGTGACATTGGCCTCGCCTTCGTGATCCTCGTACTGTTCGCGATTGGGAATCAAGGGCTTGGCACGGTCGAATCGGCAGCGGCAAGGAACGAGCTCCAGGCGGTCCAGTTCATCCCGCTCGTCCTGTTCCCATCGCTCCTCTTGTCCGGCGTCTTCTTCCCGCTCGAGGCGATCCCGCGGGACTTCCGACCCCTATCGCTCGCGGTCCCGCTCACCTACGCGGGCGACGCGTTGCGGAGCATCATGCTCCGGGGCTGGGGTATCGGGGAAATCGGCGACGATCTGCTCGTGCTCCTCGTGTACGCGGGACTCACTCTGCTCGGCGCGACGGTCCTTCTTCGACGTCGCGTGTGACGCATCCCCACGAGGGGACCCTCGTTCCGAGATACGGGAATCACTCTTGAATTTCGGGACGCCAGACCTTTCCCCTGGGAGGCGCATCGTCGGGCGCGACATGAGGCGGGGCTTGCGTCCTGACGCCGGCGGCGTTGCGTCCACGGTCGCGACGCTCTTGGCCCTCGTCGTCGTCGTCCTCTTCATGGCCGCGACAATCGTCGCGGTGGCGCCGAAACAACAGCACGATGCAGAGTACGCCACCTCCATCGCCGCCTTGCGGGCCTTCGAGCTTCTCCGGGCGATGTCCGCGGGTCCTGCGTTGAAGGATTCCCACTTCTCCGCAACCATTCCGCTGGGAACCCCGGCCGTGTCGCCATTCACCGGGCCGGGAGATGGCACGCTCGTCTTTAGCGAGAACGACGCCTCCGGCGGAACGGTCTCCTTCCGGTTCGTCCCGAAGGTGCACGAGGGACGCGTCACGAAGCTCGACCAGGACGTGATCTTGATCATAGACAGTTCGGGCTCCATGCGGTGGAACGACCCCCAGCGTCTTCGCATCGCCGGGGCGCAAGAGTACATTGGCCGGCTGAGCTTCCCGGATCGCGTCGCCGTCGTCGACTTCGACGGCTCCGCGCGGCTGACGAAAGCGAACGTCCGCGGCGACGCCCACCACCTGTGGTCGTCCGGTCACACTGGCACGCCGGACTACAGCGAGGCGCAGAGCGACGTAGCCACCATCGATTCATCGGGGTTTACAAACATCGGCGATGCCATTCGTGTCGCGAACGACGAGTTGCTCGCGAATGGAGATCCCAAGCGCGCTTGGGTCGAGATCCTCCTGACGGACGGCCAGAACAACTACCGATGGCAGGACGACTTGACGAGGCAGCAGGCCCAGCGAGCGAAGGCGAGCGGCATCACTATCTACACGATCGGCTTGAGTTCCGATGCCGATGCGGCACTTCTGGCCGAGGTCGCGGCCACGACGGGCGGGACATACTATGCGGCGCCGACACCAGAATCCATTCGTTGGATCTACTTCGAGATCAGCCGCCGCTACCAGGGCTCCGTGGCGTGCGGCACGCTTACAACATCGGATACCTTCGTCGGAACGCTCGCCCTTTCGCTGGGGAACCGACAGTACACCCCGCAGACCCTTCGCTTGGAAGCGGGCGGCGTCGTCATCGTGCAGCCTGATGGCGCTGCAATCGACGAAGGACTCCCGTTCGAGTACAAGAGGACCGCGACGGGTTCGGGATCCTTGGCCCTCAGCCTTGTCACCTACACGGGACGGCCGTTCTCAGCCTCCGGCGTGGACTATGCCTTCATCAGCGGACACGTCCTCGGCCGAGAGTATGAGGAACTCACCCTTGCGACGGTGGTGCTCGACGAACAGAGCCGCTCGATCGCGAACATCTCTTCGGAGGTGCAGTATTGGGCGGACCAAGGCGCGGCAACGCAGCCCGCCGCATACGCCGTCCGCACCCCACTGGATCAGGCCGTCGCGAGCACCCTGGAGGCGCACGAGAACGTCAGCGCCGGCCGCATCGACGAGGCGAAGTTCCACGTGGACCGTGCGCAGGTGCAACTCTTCGCCGCCATCGATGCCGCGGAAACCCAACGAGCCCAAGGGACCATGCAGAACTGGCTCGCCCGGCAGACGGAGGATGAAGTCATCGCGGTCGCATGTCGCCTGGACCAGTGGCAGAACTGGTACGAAGGCGTTACGATCTCGGTCGCATCCTCCGTGGCGCCCGCATGGGCGAGGTGGTTCAACGACACATTCCAGCGCGCCGGGGCGTCCATGTCCTTGGGCCTGGGACCGGGTCGAGCCGTCATCTCCCTCCACGCGATCGACACACTCCTGATCGACCGCCGAGTGATCCAGCTCTCGAACGGATGACCGACGTCCTGAACTCTATCGGGATTCCTCCAGGACTGCCGCCGCGTCCGAAACCGCCCGGCCGAGCTCGGCTACGATGGGATTGAGGCGCCGATACAGCTCCGTCACCTTCTCTTCAAGGGACTCGATCTCGGACAGGAAGCTCTCGGGCGTGCTCTCCGGCTTGCTCGCGAGGGCGTCGAACTCCCGGTGGACGTCCGACAGAGGGGGAAGAAAGCCGTCCGCCCAGAGTAGACGCCCGCGGGGGAGGCGGTGGATGTACCCTAGGATCTTGCGGTAGCTCTCGTAGTCCGTGTGACGCCCCCACTGCATCGTCGCGACACCCTCCAGCGCCTCCCGCGCCTTTGCGACCTGGCCCAGGCGGAGGGCCGCGATCGCGTCCTTCAACGCCCTCAGGTCATTCGCCGGATTCGTGAACACGGACACGCCGGCCCAGCCCGGGAGCGGGGCCGCGAAGTCCCAGGAGAACATCCGGGGATTGAGGATCGCAGCGGCCTGCCGCATCCTCAGGTTCAGAATCCTCGGGTCAACCTTCTCACGAAGCGGCGCAGCGATGAGCCGGGCCACGTGGGCCGCGTACGAGCGGATCGCCGCCTCGAGGGACGACGAATCCACATGGTCCCTCGAGTCCGGATCGCGGCTGCGCAGAATCTGGAGCCCCTCGTTGAGGGCGACGAGGTTCTCGTCGAGGTCGTAGGGGTGGACCGTGGATTGGGCCAGGCGAATGACTGCGAGGCCGTTGAACGCGCTGTTCAGGTGGATCGATCGCCGGTCAAGCGTTTCCATGGTGTCCCGGGTCGTGTGGTACAGCCGCTCGTAGGCCGGCCCCCACCAAGCCGTCTGGGAGACCGGCACGCCCGCCTGGAAGAAGGGCCAGTCGTCATACGAGGTCGGCGGCCAGAAGATCCGGGCGGGCACCGCGGCGAGCAGGCCGGCGTCCTCCGCGGCTCGCTGGATGAACCTCGTGATGTCCGGAGTGGTCTCGATGGAGACCTCGGCGTCCTTCGTCCCGACGACGTCCATGTTCACCATTGCGACAATCTTCCCACGGCGATCCGCATGCAGCTCGCGTCCATCGAGCGTTCGGACGACATGGGAATAGGCGCCGATGAGCCAATCGTACCAGGTGTCCGCCCAACCGCCGATCTCTTCCGCGTCGAACGAAGCGAACACGATTGTGCGCCTCGGCTCCATGCCCGAGGCAGCGATCGCCTTCGCGATTGACAGGAGGGATCCCACACCCGCGTTGTTGTCCGTGGCGCTCGTGAACCAGTGATCGAAGTGGGCGCAAAGATACACGTACTCGTCGGGGAACTCGGAGCCGGGAATCGAGCCGAGCACGTTGACGCCCACGTGCTTCGGCTCTCCATCCCACCGGTTGTCGATCACCAGCTTGGCCTTGACGGGGCCCTTCGCCAGGAGACCCCGGATCTTTGCGGCGTCATGGTTCGTGATGTTGACCATTGGGAGGAAGGGCGCCGTCACGTGCAGCCGCAGAGCGTCGTCCGGGGCGATCGGCCAGTGCGCGATCGCGGCGACGGCCCCGCGGTCCGCAGCCATCTGCTGCACCGGCGCCCCGTAGAAAAGGAGGTCCGAGGCAGCGAAGAGGACGATCTTTCCTCGAACGGAGCCGCCGATGCTCCGGAAGTCCTCCCGCGTCCCTCGTCCGACGTCGACGATCTCCCCCGCCACCCCAGCAGCACCCGTGCCGTCTCCCTTGAAGACCTGGGCGCAAGGAATCGGGCTCCACACGCCATCCGTCGAGATGCTCAGGGACGTGTCGCCGACGCTCGGGCCGGCGGTCGCCTCGTTCAGGTCGTAGCCGACGACCGGGAACTCCTCGAGGACGACGTTGCGCGGGTCCAGCCCCGCCCGCTCGACGAACTGGTCCCGGATCCAGCGGGCGGCCTCGTGGGCCTTCGGCGTCCCGCCGACGATCCGGCCCCCGTCCGTGAGGGCCTGCGCGACCTCCCACGCATAGTCGTCATCGAGCGCTGCGAGGAAGGTCCGTTCGTCCTCGGAAAAAACGGGCTCTCGCATCCTGGTCTCCGCCTCCGGTATGCCGGGGTATCCCGCATCGGCTCAAGGAGCTTCCGAGGAGCGACCGCAGCGGTATGTAGGGTTCAGTTCGGCTACCTACGAAGGGTTCTTTTCCCCTCGCTCCGTTGAACTCGTGAGGCGGGTGATGCTTCAGTTCTACACGAAGGAGTTCTTCGCGGAACTCGCGAGTCGGCTCAACGCCGACCCCGAATGGAAGAGGGTGTCCAAAGATCTCACCCTGACGATCGTCTGCGCCGCCGTGGACCGGGGCCGCTCCTTCCTCATCCGAATCCGATCGGGGAAGGTGACGACCCGACCCGCTCCCGCGGACGCCAAGCCCGATTTCAAGTTTGAGGGGACGTACGACACGTGGGTGCAGGTCTGCAAGGGCGAGGCCGAGTTCGAGAAGCTCATCCAGACGGGAAGGATGCGCTTCGCGGGGTCCATGCCGAAACTCATGGCGGGGATGGGCCCGCTGAACCGGATCGTCCTGATGGCGAGGAGCTTCCCCAAGGAGTTCTGATCCCCGCCGAGGCCCGTCGGAGGGCACTCACACTCGCGACGCGGAGATCATCAGGGCGATGATCACGAGACCCAGGGCTAGGATAATCACCTGTCCGCGGTTGAAGGTCCGCTGGAGCCTGCCGACGATCTCCCCGTGGTCGCACGAGGCCTCCTCGAGGTGCCCGAGGACCTTCTTCGCGGCGCCGATGACCACGACCATGCCGAATGCAAAGGTCGCCACGGCGAGGACCAGGCTGGCGAATAGGATGCCTCCCCATCGCGACCCCAGCAGGACGTCGACGCTGAACGACCCCATCACGAGGTACAGGAGCGCACCGAGGATAATGGTCAGCGCAGCGCTCATCGGCACGTAGTGGAGCGCAACCGGCACGAGCTGGCGCATCGACTCCTTCCGAGCGGGCATCGCGACGCGGCCCATGGCGGTGCGCAAGACGAAGACGGCGTAGGCCACGCCGCCAATCCACATCACGGCGAACACGATGTGCAGATATCGGAGGACGAGGGTCAGGAGGTCGGCCACGGCCCGCGGAAATTCGGTGGACCTAATAAAACCGTCGAGGCCCACACCACCCACCGAGCGGCATCTATGCGACCGAGGGCTCCATCCCGTGGGCCGGGGTCGTCCCCGAGATCGTCGAGTTTCAGTCCTGGCCTGACAGCGAGGGGCAGCTCAATCGAAATCGCTCGTCGGCTCCGACTCCTCCTTCTTATCGCCTTTCTTGCCCTTCTCCTCCATCCTTGTGGGCTTCGACGCGACCGCGTCGTCGATTCGAAGCACCATCACGGCCGCATCCGTTGCGGAGGCGATCGCCTGGCGAGGTACCCGCAGCGGTTCGAGGACGCCGAGCCGCTTCATGTCGGAAACCTTCCCCTCCAACGGATTTACTCCTTGGGCGGCCTTTCCTTCCCCGTGCGCGGAACGCAGGTCGATGAGGGTATCGATTGGATCCATCCCCGCGTTTTCCGCGAGCGTCCGCGGGACAATCTCGAGAGCGTTCGCGAAGGCCTCGATGGCCAGCTGCTCGCGCCCGCCGACGCTCACCGCGTAACCCTTGAGGTCTGCGGCGACCTCCATCTCGATCGCTCCGCCGCCATAGACGTATCCACCGTCCTCGACCACAACGGCGACGACGGAAATCGCGTCCTCGAGGGATCGCTCGAGCTCGTCGACGACGTGCTCCGTGCCGCCGCGAAGGAGCACCGAGACAGATCGCGGGTTCTTACAGCCCGTCACGAAGGTCATCTCGTCCTCGCCAATTTTCCTCTCGTACACCTCCTTGGCGCTCCCGAGGTCATCCTTCGAAATCTCCCCGATCTTGCTGACAATTCGCCCGCCGGTCGCCTTCGCGAGCCTCTTCATGTCGCTCTCCTTCACCCTCCGGGCGGCGTAGATGCCTGCCTTCGCGAGATAGTGTTGCGCGAGGTCGTCGATCCCTTTCTGGCAGAGGACGACGTTCGCGCCCGTCCTCACGATCGCGTCCACGAACCCCTTGAGGAAATTCTCCTTCTCCCGCAGGAAAGCCTGCATCTGCGCGGGATCGCGGATCCGGATCTCCGCGCTCACCTCCGTCTTCTTGACCTCGAGGGCCGCGTTGAGCAGGGCAATCTTCGGGCGGGCTCCCGCGTGCTGCACAACGTCGTCACCATCAGGATTGCATCGAGGCTCGCCGAGCGAAAGGGCATGCGCTCCGCCAGCCCCCGAACGACCCGGACGCCCCGTGCCTTCGCGAGTCTTGCCATCGACAAGGAGGGCTCGAGGCCGACCCGGACGCCCAAGCGGGATGCAAAGCGCCCGGTGCCCACGCCCACCTCCAAGCTCCGAGAATACCCAGGCAGGAGGCCACGAATCGCCGCGAGCTCCGTCTCGTAGGCTTCGGCGTGCATGTCGTACCAGGCGTCGTAGGCGTGGGCCATCCCATCGTCGATGCCGGAAAACCCTTCGTCACTTCTTGAGCGCCCGCTGTTCAGCCTTCGCCCGCACGTGGGAAACCCTCCGCCCTTCCACGATGACGGCACACGAGACGCCGCGGAATCCCAGTCGACGCCTGAACTCCGCGGCGCGCCGGGTCCTGCCTCCCCGGGATGCCAAGGGATCGTGGAATACGACCCGGTCGCCCCCGACGCCTGTGACCACGACCCAATGGGGCGCGGCTTCGTCCCCGACGAGCCGCGCGTCGACGAGCACGAGGGGGATCCATCCCTTGGACAGCCATCCTCGAACGGCGTTCAACTTGACCCGCGACACTTCGTCGGGGATTCTGGCCGCTCTGCAACGTCGCCTCACGTCCTCGTGCAGGGCCACCGCCACATCGCGGTTCGGCTCATCGAGATCGAGCCGGAGGTGGTCCAAGAGCTCGACGGTCTCCGCGTTCCCTTGGGTGCGGACTTGGAACCCACGGCGGTGGGCCGCCAACGCGAGGCCCTGGCGGCTCGATGCGTACGCCTCCACGAGGTTCGCCTCCCTCCAGAGGTCCACCTCCAGCTCCCGGGTCGCCTCGAGGGATGGGTCGAAATGTCGCATGGCCATGAGGAGGCACGCGGGGCCGCAAGTGAAGTCGAAACTCTGCGGGTGGAATGGGACCGAGGATACCTGGGGATGGCGAGGCCTGCGTTCCTTCAGAACACGAGCACCTTGTCCGCCCACAGCGTCCACTCCGTCATCTCGTCAAGGGAGCTGCGTTTCGTGCCCTCCGCGAGATCCCCGTCCTTCAGGCCGCGCGCGTCCATGCAGGTGCCGCAGACGCCGACGGTCCCGCCCCGCTTCGCCACCACCTTCAGCATCGTCTCCAAATTGTAATATCCCTGGGGCACCGTCTGCCCCGCCTTCGCGCAACTGGCTGCGTCCCCCACGAGGAAGACGCGCAACTCCGTCGATGGATCCTTCTTGAGGAGGTTGATCGCGAGACGCAGCACGTTGTACGCACGTTCCGCGCCGTACGGCGGGTCGTTCAGGATAAACAGAATCTTCGACATTCAGAACCACTTCCGCAGCCAATATCTTTCGAACAGGACCTTCCCCCATCGCAGGGTCCTCCGGGGAGCCCGGAGCTGTACCCGGGGCGCGGGGGTCGCGTAGAAGTCGCCCGAACCGAACGCGGCCTTGCCGAACCCGGTCTCCACCCAACAATGGCCGATTCCGTCGAACGTGCCTCCGTCACTTCGGGAGGTGAGGTCCGCGGCGAGGGCTTGGGCGACGGCAACCGCTTGCCGATGGGCGAACACCCCCGCCTTGGGGAGGAACATCCCGTTGGCCAGCTTGATTGCCGCGACATCCCCGATCGCGAAGACGTGATCCGCGGACGACCTCAGGGTCCGCGGATCCACGGGGATCCATCCACTCCCGTCCGTCAAGCCGGCATCCCGGACGAATCCAGGAGCCCGGTGGGGAGGCACGCCCACGAGGAGGTCGTACGGGACCCGCTCGTCGGTCGCGAGGACGATCTCGCACGACGCGGGGTCGATGCGCGAAGGCTTGCGGAGCGGGTGGTAGCCGATGTTCCGTTCCTCGAGCATGCCGACGAGGGCCTTCCCGACCTCGGGGCCCGCGACGGGCATGGGCTGCGGCTCGGGCGTCACGATATCGACCGAGACCGAACTGCGGAATCCCTTGCGCCGAAAATGGTAGTCGAGGAGGAAGGCCGCTTCATAAGGAGCCGCCGGGCACTTGAATGGGGTGGCCGAGATCAGGACGACCACTTTCCCTTGCTGGAACGTCGACAGGTCCTCCCGCAGCCGCTGCGCGCCCTCTAGGGTGTAGAGGTTCCTCGCCCCCGAAGGGAAACCTTCTAAGGCGGACGGGGCAAGTTCGGCGCCGGGGGCGAGGACGAGGCGGTCGTACGCCAACGGCCCCGCAGAGGTGTCGATGCGGTGTGCGGCGGTATCCAGTCCGCGAACCTCGGCCGTCACGACCTCAATCCCGCGGCGCGATAGACGGCGAAGGTCCCGCTGAATCCGCTCGGGTCGCCGCCAGCCCATCATGACCCACAGGAAGTCCGGCTGGAAGACGTGCGTTCCCCCTTTGTCGACGAGGGTGATCCGATGTTCCCCGCCCACACGGCGGCGCAGCTCCGAGGCAACGGCGACGCCTCCGATACCGCCACCGACGACCACGACATGCGACGTCAAATCACGCTCCCGATGGTCTGCGACCTGCTGTCGGTCCGGCGACGCGACCGCGTGTTCACCACCGGACCACCCTCCGGGCCAGCCGTTGCTCCTTGGCGAGCTTCTTGGCCAGAATCCTCCGAAAAATGTCGATGGCTTCGAAAATCTCAGGATGCGCCACGCGATAGTAGACAAGGGTGCCTTTCTGCCTGCGCTCGAGCACGCCGTTCTCTCGCAGGTACTTGAGGTGCAGAGAGAGGTTGGGCTGGCTGACCCCCGTCAGTGGGAGCATGTCCTTCTCGGTCCTCTCTCCATCTCGAAGCAGATCCAGGATCCTCAGCCGGACCGGGCTGGAGAGGGACTTACAGACGCGGGCGTGAAGTTCGTATACCTCGTCGTTCACGAGCCGCCGGAGCTCAATTTGTATATTTAAATACTCTTGCAAAACAGCAAATCGCAGGTTCCGCTTGCATCAGGCTCCGCGGTCGATGGTGGCCCCGGAGTGAGTGGGGACCCGCAAAGACCATGTGCACGTGCCGCCGTCGTGCGGCTCAACATGTGACGGGAAGCGGGCCGACGGTCTCGGCCCAGGAGGCAACCTGCGAATGAGGATTGGCAACTGCGAATTTCCGGACGACCTTCTCTACGGGCTCGAGGAGAACGTATGGGCTCGAAGGGATCCTGACGGGATCGTCTTGGGGATCACGAGCGCCTATGCCTCCCTGGCCGGACGGCTCACGGCGGTCGCGTTCAAACCTGTCGGGGCCGTCCTGGAGCGGGGGAAGAGCGTCGCCACGATCGAGAGCCCGAGGTTCTTCGGCGCGGTCCGGACGCCGTTCGCCGGGCGGCTCGTCGACGCCAACCGCGCGCTGGTCGATCGTCCCTCGCTGGGGAGCAAGCACCCGTACTCGCGTGGATGGTTCGCGAAGCTCCAGCCGCTCGAAGGAGATCCCCTCGATTGTCTGGTCCGGCCCGAGGCGGCCAGGTCGGGCTTTAGCGATCTGATCGCGCAACTCCGGATCCGCTGCTTCTCTGTCCTCCCCGACCATGAGGTGTCCGGAATCGGAGGAGAGTGCCCGGAGACCCTGGCGACGCTCGATGAGCTCATGCAGGCGGGAGACGACGACACGGTCGTGCACCTCGTGACGGACAACCCGGCGGCGGATAGGGACATCCCGCAGTGGATCGCCACGAGACGCTACGCCATGCTCGAGACGAGGAGGGAAGGGACTCTCCTTCACGTCCTCGTGGGCAAGCGGCCCCTCGAAGCGGCGGAGGGTCTGCAGGACCCGAGTCGCGCGCATCGGACCGGCTCCGACGCCAGGACATAGGATGGACGCCCGTCCCGCATGCACGAACACGGGTCGAACCCGGCCCTTCATCCCGGACAGTACGCACCAAACCTTTAGAAGAAGCGTCCGGGTGGACAACTCGAGGCGGGGGCGATGGAAGCGAGACGACCGAACGCATGGCTCTGGCCCATGCTGGCGATTCTCCCAGTGGTGGCTCTGGTGGTCCTCCTCGTAGCGTCCTCCGCCTCCTCTGGCCGCGCGTACTACGGGATGATGGGCGTCGGTTGGGGATGGGGAGTCGCGATGATGCTCATTCCCCTCGGCGTCCTCGTTCTGCTCATACTCGTGATTGTCGAGGCGGCGAGCCCACGCCAGGTGCCTATGGCACATGTCCCGCCAGCTCCACCGCCTGTACCTCCGGCGTCCGCCCTGGAAATCCTGAATGCCCGGTACGCCCGAGGCGAGATCTCCCGGGACGAGTACCTCCGGATCCGATCGGACCTGACCGGGGCGTACGGGAGGCAGGCATGAGCGCGACCGATCCGCACTCGGACAGGCTCTACGCGAGAGGCGAGATCAGCCGGGAGGAGTGGATGCAACGTCGGTCCTCTCCGACGTCTCTAACGCCCGTCCCTGGACCACGCCCTTCCGGGTCGAGCCGCACGACATGGCTCGTCGTGGCGGTGTTCCTCGTTGTGGCAATCGTGGCCGCGACGGCGTTCCTCGCGTCGTTGGGAGCGAGGAACGTCCCGGGGACGAACCCGACCTACCTCCCCCTGAAGCAGCTCGCGCCGGCCGATCTGAGCGCCCTGAACGCGTCCGCGACGCACGGCCTCGCCTTCGCCGGCAACAACTCCCTATGGTTCTCGCCCGGACCTGTGACCCTCGTGGTCGACGTCTCGCCGCCCACCCACGACATGGCCTTCGTGGTCCAGGGTCTGCTGAACCCCACGATTCACGTGGCACCCGGTACGCGCGTCACCATTGTGGCCGTCAACTTGGACCTCGACATGTACCACACGTGGACCCTCGCCACGAACGGGCCTCCGTACGGCTCCATGCCCATGATGGGGTCCGGCGGGATGATGGGCTCCGGATCGATGATGGGGACGACCATGCTCGGCCCTGCAACGTCCCAGGGGTTCTGGACCCAGCAGGTGAGTTTCACGGCCTCCGCGGGGACCTACTGGTATCTGTGCGCGGTCGCGGGCCATGCCTCCGAGGGAATGTACGGCCGCTTCGTCGTGCAGTAGCCGTCCCGACCGATACCGGCGGGCGGCTCCCGGATCACGGTCTCGAAGGGTACGGCCCGGGCTTCTCCCGGCCGACGTCAGCGACCTGAGGGTGCGGCCTGGCCCGCTCGAAATCGATCGACCATCTCAGGAAGGGCAGGAGGGCCCCGCGCATCCGTAGCCCCTCGCCCATGGCGATGTCGACTATCTCGAACCGCTTACCTTCCCACGGCCCATTCTCCTGTCAATTTGACAAGGCGAACTCCTGGGCCGCAGGAACACCGAGGTAACGGACGCAGGGGGACGTACAGGGTGTCTCTCGGGTTTAGGAGGAACGCCTTCCGGTTGGGCCGAATTGTGCAAGAACCTTGCGAGGGATCGGGTTTTCGTACCGGATGCCCACCCTCTCGCAGACACGGCGCAGACCCGCGTCGGTCGTCACGAGATGGGTCGCCTCCCCCTTCTCGGCGAGGGCGACGAGGAAACAGTCGTACACGTCGTGGGGGAGCTCCCGGGAAAGCTCAATCGCCCGGACCACGACACCCCCGTCCCCGTCGACGTACAGGGGGAACCGCAGCCGCGCCAAGGCCGCCACGGCGCGATCCGCGTCGGACCCTGGGACTCCCCACTGGGAGACGAGGACCCATCGCGCGCTGCCTCGAGTGTTTCGGACCCAAGCGTATCGGAACATGTCCACCGCCTTCTCAAGCATCGACTCGAGCACCGGGTCGTCCCGGGGTCGCGGTGCACGCGTTGCTGGATTCCGCTGACGCGAGCGCGTAATCTCCCTCGAGGGCACACGATGGAGCCGGCAACGCGCATCCGCGGCGAGCCTACTACATCGCGCAGCAGCTTAGCTTGTCGACATCCTCGAAGAACGAGAGGGCGGCGAGCTTGATCGCCTCGCTATGGGTCGGAAACACGTGGACCGTGTCGATGATGTCTTCGAGGGTCAGGCCGTGTTTCACCGCGAGGACAGCCTCATGGATCATGTCCGGGGCCAAGGAGGCGAGGATGTGAACGCCGAGGATCTTATGCGTCTCCGCCTCGGCGACGATCTTCACGAGGCCACGGGTGTCCCCGACGATGATGGGCTTCGGCACCTGCGTTAAGAGCACAGTGTTGCATGCGCACCGGATCTGCCCACCTTTGTTTGCCTCTGCATCCGTTGGCCCGACAGAGGCGACCGCAGGATTCGTAAAGACGGCATGAGGCACAGCGCGGTAATCCATCTTCAGCCCGCGGTTCGCGAGGGCGTTCTCCGCCGCGATATATCCTTCCCTGGCCGCAGTCGTTTCGAGCATGGGCTTACCAATCACGTCGCCCGCCGCGAAGATGTTCGGTGCGGTCGAGCGCATCTCCAAGTCGACCTTCACACCCTTGTCCTCCTTGACATCGACGCCCGCCGCAGGGAGGTTCAGGGCCTCCGTGTTCGGCGTGCGGCCCGTGGCAATTAAGAGGGCATCCGCTTCGAACGTCCGGGTGCGTCCTCCGATCTTCGCGCGAAGGAGCTTTCGGCGGCCGGCCCGCCTCGCGGAGAGAACTTGCACTCCGGTGTGAATCCGGATGCCATCCTCCTCGAGGTAGCGTCGAAGGTACTCGGAGACCTCCGGTTCCTCGTCGGGCACGATCCGAGGGCTACGCTGCAGGACGGTGACGTGCGTCCCCAGGTGCTGATACATCTGGGCGAACTCCAAACCGAGAGCCCGTCCGCCGAGTACGATGAGGGAGTCCGGACGCTCCCGCAGGGCTAGGGCCTCCACGTTCGTGAGGAAGCCTACCTCGTCGATTCCTTCGACCCGTGGGATCGTCGGCGATGAGCCGGTCGCGATAACGAACGACTTCGCCTCGTAACGCCGGGGACCTACTTTGACTTCGTGGGGAGAAACGAACGAGGCCTTTCCCCATAGGTAGTCCACGCCCTTCAGACCCTCGAGGACGTCCCGGTACTTGCTCCGCCGCAGGGAGGCTACGAGGCGGTCCTTGGACTGGACGATGGCCCGGAAATCGGCGGACCAGCCGTCCTTGAGCAGCAGCCCGGAGAAGGGGCGGTTCGCCACGCGGAAGAATTGGTCTCCGACCGCGAGGAGGCGCTTGCTCGGCACGCATCCCACATTGACACAGGTGCCGCCGATCGTGCCACCGTCGATCATGAGGGCTTTCGCCCCGTTGCGGTCCGCGCGAATCGCGGTGCTGAAGGCCGCGGCTCCACCACCGAGGATGACTAGATCGTATCGTTTGCTCATCCGTTGTATCCCCTTGACGTTCCTCAATCCTGTAGCGAGTTTCGACGTATCAAGGCTAGTTACAACACCCGTCGGCCTCCGCCGATGTTGGCGGCGGGACGCGACGTTCCCCGAGGTCCGTGAAGATCTCGAGGGCTTTAAGGGTCCACGCCTCGCCTGGGCATCCTTGCATGGCCATTGCAACGTTCAGGAACTCGACGACCTCCTCGAACGTGGCCCCTTCCTCGAGGGCCCTCTCTGCGTACATCTCGATGCAGGGCTCGCATCGGATGGCGACGGCAAGGGTGAGGGCCGTGAGCGCCTTCACCTTCGCAGGGAACAGGCCGGCCGCATAGGCCGCCTCGCGCACGCGGAGGAGGCCGCCCGTCACCTTAGGGCTGACCTTCCTCAACTTGATCACGATGGGATCGATTTCCGACACACCGCTTCGTATCGCTTCCATTCAGGCAACCTCCGAAATCCGGTTTCAAATGATCGACGGTGCCGGCAGGCTCTCACCCGGCGGGTGCGACCCCGGCGGCTGACCGTGCGACATGTTGCCAAGACACCGAGGGCAGCATCGACTGTGCCACGGTCGCAGGGCCTCGATCCCGCACTCGGGGAACATGAAGGTACTGAGCCCCCGTTCGAAGGACTCGACGGCACGCTCCTCGGCTTGGCCGAACGAAAGCCCTCCTGCTCGAAGGAAAACGTGCAATCGCCCGTGAAAGTCGACTTGAACGAGGCCGTCGATAAAGGCACGCGCCTCGGCGTCCTGGGGACGGAACTCTCCATCGAAACCCTGTGAGCAGAACGCATCCTGGGCGATCTTGTCGACGTGCACATTGATCACGTACAATTCCGAGGGCAGGCCAAGGGGGCGAGCCAGCTTCGGGGGGTAATGCTGGATGATCCTCGGTACAGATCGCGCAGGAATGATCGAATTCTTCCCTGGCCGCGTGATCCGTTGCCCCCGCTCGACGATGGATCCAATCCCCTGACCTCCTAGGCGAGGCCCAAGGCCCAGAGCAGCCAGTCCAGTCCTGTGCCGGACACGAAGCTCGAGCCCGAGGTCATCGGCGAAACGAAGTTGATCGCGAAGTACCCGATGGGGATCACCATGGCAATGTGCGCGATCAAGGGTACGAAGAGGAACCTCGGGATGGGGAACTTGATCATCGGCATCATCTTCGGCATCGAGACCATCATGACGACCCAGACGAAGACTCCCCAGAGGATCGCCAGGACCCACGAGCCGGTCCCGAAGAGAAGGGTGAACGCGATCCCGTACGTGGCTCCGTTGACAAAGTGCCACGTGTAGCCCGCCGCAGCGATCGCCTTCATCGAGACGCGCGTCTCCTCGGAGGCCTCCGGGAAGGCCCTCTTCGCTTTCTCCCGGAAATCCCGCATGGCGATTTGAGGGAGTTTCACCCCGGAGGGGTTCCGCAGGCTCGAACGGAGGGGTTCCTCGATCGGCGCCGTGCCCAACATCAATTCGTCCATCGTTTTCATCAGAGTCGTCCTTGCGTCCTCTGGCAAGGAAGTCAGAATTTCCATTTGCGCCCTGCGCATGGCGTAGGCCTGTTCTTGCGGCAGCCTCCGCAGTCCTTCGAGCATTCCCGACATCATCAAGCGACGTCGCCAGGCAGGCGCGGCGGCGAGGTACTTCATCCGAGCAAGCATTTCCCGCCACCGCTCCTCGGGCGGCAGCTTCGCGATGTCCGCCACGACCTGCGCGACGATCTTCCTCTGCACGACGGGCGCGATGCCCAAGACCATGGCCCCGAACATCATAGGCATGTCCATCGGGAAGGCTCCCGTCTTGACCCCGAGGAGCCGGACTGCGTCCAACGCAATCGTACCCACAATGCCCCCGACGAAGCCCCACCAAACGAGCTCGAAAAGGGGATCTCTCGCAGCGAGCAAGTACGCGCTCAGGGCGGTAAATGCGAAGAGAGCGGGCAGGCCCTGCGTCCGGAAGAACCTCTTGGCTGAGAGGCCGGCAAGCCGATCGAGCATGAGCATGGCCGTCGGCGCGCCCAGTAGGATGAATGCCAACCCCCAGAGGATCCAGTTCATCGTGTCCCTTCCGTCCGCAATCTCGCTCCGTGGAAGTCCGCCAACCAAAGGTGCATTAGCAGCACCCAACGATCTTGGAGTCCGCGAACTCCGCTGAGCATTCTTCGCAGAGATTCAGTTGCCCGGACGGGCGCCTTTTCCTGAGGGGAGTCTCCGCCTCGCACACGTCGCAATCCGCTTCGGGCGTCGTCATCCATACACCTCTCGTTTTCATGGGCACAGCGCGTAGACCGGCTTGTTACTGCGCTTCCAAAACTAAATATATAATCTGTAGTACTTAACAAACCGGTGGGCGGACATGAAGCCACTGCGGAAACGGAAAGTTACTCGTGTCCTCGATCTCGACCGTGCGTGTATCATCCGCGAGGGAGGAAGGGAATATTGCATCTACCCGTTGGACGACCTGATGGCCATCTTGGGCAAGAAGTGGGCGCTCTTTATTATCGCCGTCTTGGGAAACGACAGCACGACCCGCTTCAACGACCTACTGCGTCAGCTTAAGGGCATTAGCCCGCGCACTCTCACGGACCGACTCAAAGAGCTCACCTCGCTTGGGCTCGTTCGAAGGACAATCTTCCCGGAGGTCCCGCTCAGAGTCGAATACACGCTGACCAAAGACGGCAGGCGGATGCGGGAGGCGCTGATTCCATTCTTGGAGTGGTCCATCAGTTTCGAAGAGGCCCGGACGTCGGCATTAGAGCCTACCACGTGAGACGCCGAAGGGATCAATGTCCCCACAGGACGGCCCGCCTCTTACTAGCATAGCCTTTGGGGCTGACTCAAGGTCACTCACTCGTGCGCAGGGACCGCCCCAGAGGGAATTCGCTTTCTCGGTAGCAGGCCTTGACTTCCGTGGCTCCGGTTCAATGGACCGCCTATTCGCTCGGCTGATGTCTTTCCGGAATGTGGAGCACGCCCGCCCGGATATCCGCAAGGCTCTGGTGGAATGCGGAAAGGGTATGCTCTAAGTCTTCGTCGCTGTGGGCCGCACAGGTGAAGAAGCACTCCATGTTGTCCTCGTCGATCATCACGCCATGATTCAGCAACTCCGCATGGAGAGTCGCGTACCTGTCGAGGTCGCACTTGGCCAGGTCACGGTACTCGCGGACCTCCCGGTGGCGCGTAAACAGTATCTGGAACATTTCTGGCACGCCGTTCACGATCATGTCCGTCTTCATCTCCTCGGCAACTTCAAGCAGGCCCCGCATGAGCCGGGTGCCGAACGACTCAAGCCTCTCGTAGAACGACGAATCCTTGAGGATGTCCAGGGTCGCGTCGACCGCGGCGAGGGAAACCGGATTCCCTGAATATGTGCCGCCGTGGACGACCTTTGAGGGCCCGATGATGTCCATGATCTCCGCGCTGCCCGCGAAGCATGCGACAGGATAGCCGTTCCCCATCGATTTCGCGAAGGTGGCGAGATCCGGGGTTACACCATACAGTTCCTGCGCCCCGCCCGGCGCCACGCGAAATCCAGTTTTCACCTCGTCGAAGATAAGGAGGATCCCGTAGTCCGTGCACAACTTCCTCAAGTGCTGCAGGTATCCTTCGCGGGGCGGGATCGCGGCCGAGTTTCCCATAATCGGCTCGGTGATGATTGCCGCAATCTCCTTGGCTTTGCGCTTCACGAGCTTCTCGATTCGGTCGAAGTCGTTCCATCGTTCCACAAGACAGAGCTTCTGAATCGACTTTGGGATCCCGAGGGACTGGGGGACTGCTCGGGGAACCCCCCTGACGCGATCGAAAGCAGGGTCCGTTGAGAACAGTAGGTAGTCATGGGCGCCATGGTACATGCCTTCGAACTTCACGATTTTCTCACGACCCGTATAGGCTCTGGCGACGCGGAGCGCGTGCATCGTGGCCTCTGTACCGGAGGTGCAAAAGCGGACCATCTCCGCACAAGCTACCATGGAGACAATTTTCTTCGCGACCGTGACCTCAAGTTCGTGGCTCAGGGCATAGACGAGGCCCGTCTCGTCTACGGCATGCACGCGCTCGTGGACCCTCGGATCGCTATGGCCCAAGATCACGGGCCCGAAGCCCATCCGGTAGTCAATGTAGTCGTTCCCGTCCACGTCCCAGATATGGGAGCCTTGCGCCCTGGAGACGAATAGACTGCACGGCACGTAGGTAGGGCACACCGAGCGCCAGAGTCGAGCGTTCGAGCTGACTCCCACGGGCAGGACACCCAGGGCTTCACGGTACAGCTCCATTGAACGTTCCAGGTTGATTGCGGACATATGCGCCTCCAAGCACCTATCGAGTTCCGTCCATAAATGGCGGCGCCGCCATCGGGAAGGGGCGCGCCTTGACGGCGCGCAGTTACGAACTGGATTCCTCGATGTTGGTTCCTGAACGATAGGGCCCTCACATCGGCATGTGCATGCCGAGTCGCTCCATCATCCCCATCATCATGGTCCGCTTGTCCTCTGGCAGCTCCATGAGGATCGACTTGGTGACGTTCATCTCCTTCATCCGCTTCGCTTCCGGCAGTTCCATGAGGACCGCGATGTGGGTCTGCATGAGCTTCATCTGGGTCCCCTCGGAGAACGTCATCACGAGCTGCGTCCGAGTCTTCGCAATGTTCCGATAGCTGGCCTCCGGCAAATCGAGGCCCGCGGACAGCATCATCCGCATCGCAGACTTGCGGGAGGCGTCGTCCAACTTCGCGAATTCCTCGAGTCGCGCACGCAGCATCGTTCGCCGCTGCTCTTCCGGCAGACTCGCGATCGTCGCGACCATCTGGGCCATGTCGCTCCCCATGCCCATCGACCCTGAGGCCGCCCGCACGGCTGGCGCCGCGACCCGCGACCTCCGCGCTCCGACGGCCGCCATGATAGCGCCGACGACGATCAGCACGATACCGATCGCCACGCCCGCCGTCCGCGCCGCGTCCTGGAGGGCGAGTCCTCCAGCGATTGCCGCAATCAGGCCCACAATCAACACTCCAATTCCCGTTGTTACGGTTCCTTTTCCCATGTTTCTTCACCTAACCCATTGCTTGTCGCTTCTTCTTCTTAGCTCGACCGTCCGAGCCAAACAGGACCTTGTCCATGGATCGCATGAGAGCGGCCCGTTCCTCCTCCGGACGCCGTAGTAAAGCTTCCATCATCTTCCCGCGCATGGCCATCGCCTTCTCTTCTGGGAGTACCTGAAGTCCTTCGAGCATGCATCGGACGTGATAATCTCGCTGGGCTTCCGGCATGCGACACAAGACGGCCACGCGCTTCGCGACGAACCCCTCGCGAAGGCGTTCCGGCGCATCAGCGACGACGCCCACCATAGTCCGGATCGTCGCGGCGAGCTCGTTCCGTAGGGCAATCGGCCTCAAGCCCAATATCAAGACGGCGCCGAGGCCGAAGAGGATCACGCCGAGGGCAAATCCAAATGGGTTCTCGCCGGGATAGAAGCCTAGATAGCTCTGTCCAGTCACCGTCGCGTCCTTGGGTAGGCTGAACGTCTGGATGTACCCCAGGACGAGGATCACGACGCCTGCGTAGAGGAGGAGTTGCTTCCCGAAGAGTTGCCCCCTAGATTCTACGCCTTCGACGAGCCGGGTCTTGGCCCACGCGCGCACGGGTACGAGGAGGACGAAGGCCACGAAAATGAGGGCGAGGCCCAGGAAGCCCGGCGCGCCTGGGAGCGAATTGTAGCGAGGCAACACCCCGATTCCTTGGAAGGGCACGAAGCCCTTGAAGGCGCTCACGAAGCCATACAGGAGGATGAGCAGTCCGAGGAAGAGGACGAGTTCACGACCGATGCAGGCGCGCACGCCGAAGGCGGCCGGCTCGCCTAGCATGCGCCGACGACGTCCTCGGACCATCTTGTGCATCCCGCGGAACGGGATGAGTACGAGGATCCCCCAGAACGCGAGGGCGAAACCCCACCAGTTCCACCGTGGCAGAGACAGGTGGTCGTGGATCATGACCATGAGACCCACGCCCGTGAGGATCACGCCCTTTACGAACAGGACGCTGCTCGGCAGGATGAAGTCAGGACGGAACGGAAGGAGCGGCCGGACGGTCAGGCCCGGGACGTGGATCCCTTGCGCGCGAGCCGAGGCCAGCCAGGCGGCGGAGGCCCAGAATCCCACCATGAGACCAAGGAGCACGTAGCCCTTCACCACGTTGTCTTCGGGCGGAGGGAAGGCAAGCTGGTAGGGCGCCCGCAGGGCGGCCGCCAACGCGATGAAAAGCGGCATGAAGATGACGCCTGCGATGAAGAGCGGACGACGGTAAGAGAAGTAGCGAGGCAGTCCCCCCATCGGGTAGAGCATGATTGAGATGACCGCCGAGATGAAGCCGATTCCCACAAGGGCACCGATATCGGAGAAGGGCCCGCCTTCGACGACGGTGATAATGGGGCCTGCATCGGCGCGAGGCGTCGCAACGATCCAACGGAAAGGAAGGGAGGGGAGGGATGCGAGGAGGGTGGCATAGAATGCAAGCATGAGAGACAGCACAACAAAGTGCACGATTCCCGCCCATCGCCCGGAAGGACGTGCGTTCGCTGCTGCGGCCGCGGAAACGGACACGGCGACGGGCAGGCTGTACGCTACCCCTAGGCCTTCCCCAATGCGCCCGTTGTCGAGCAAGAGAACCATGAGCGACCACCAAGTGAAGAACACGAGGTAGACCACGGCGTATAGCGGGATGACACGCACGGCGAAGGGCGACCGGCGGCTTTCAGTGCCTTCTCGCCGGTTTCCCGAAGCTGGCTTCATGGATCACGGCTCTCCTTTACCCGAACATCATATCCGCCTGGCCGGACAGGCCCTTCGCGGCCCGGCTGGAGCGCTCAATTTGCTCTCGAAAGGTGGCCTCGAGAATCTGGGCCTGTACGTACAAGGGTCGCTCGTCGATCGAGACGAGGGGCACAAGGGGCTGGAGAACTTCCAGGAGTCGCGCCGCGCCCCTCGCGTCGGGGAAATCCTTTCGGGTCGCCGCAAGGAGACACAGTGCTGGCAGCTCGGTTGCCCTAGCCACGTACAAGGCGACGCCTCCAATCCCCGTGAGCAATCCATTGTCCAGCGGCGTGACGCCCAGTCGCTCAAAGAGCCGGAGACCGGAGGGATCGCTCGCAGCTCCGAAGACGCGAACCTCCTCACTATGTAGGTCATCCGACTCCAGGCCCTCGAGGCACACGATCTGGCGCGCCCGATGCTCATTGGCCCACGAGACCAAGGTCTGGACAAGCCCCGCGATGGAACCCGGCTTCGGCGCGATATCGGAATGGACTACGGAGAGTTGCGCGCAACTCCCATCCGGACCACAGACAAGGTCCCCCAAGTAGATGCGGACCGGCGATGCGCAAACGCCATCCCGGACCACCGCAGTCGGCGGAAATACGGGGGAGAGAATAGAGCCTACCTCCCGTAGCTGGAGGGACTTGATGAGGTGCGAGGTGGCGATGCTCCCTACGAGTCCGATGCTGGGGAATCCCATGACCAGCAAAGCTTGGCTCAAGTCGATTGGCTCCCAGGTCGCGATCGTGAACGGCTCTCCACGGGCCTCCGAGGCTCGTGAGTCCTCTCTGGAGTGCGAGACAAGTGCTCGGCGATCGCGGCGGACGATGGAAGGACCGGACTCCGGGAGGGATTTCGCCGAGGTCCGCGTCGTCATCACAGGGCCCTCCATCGTGTGCTGCGCTTCCTAAAGCTGATACACAATCTGCAGTACTTAACGAACCAGTGGGTGGACGTGAAGCCGCTGTGGAAACGGGAAGTTACCCGCATCTTGGCTCGCGAGCGGGCGTGCGTCAGCGACATCCGCTGTCTTGGGGAGTGGAATCTGGCTCAACATTCCGGCGATTCTTGATCCGCTTCCTCACAGATGAGGCGTGGGTTCGGAGTGAATTGAGGAATAGTCGGTCGGCAAAGTAGTTATAAGCGTAATCGAATGAAGACATGTTCATCCGAGGCTCAACATGCTGAATCGCGATTTCACGCGGGCCAAGGTCGCCCTCTTGAACGCGCTCGCGGACGAAACCCGGCTTGCCATTCTGGACTACCTGAAGGGGAGGCGGGAAGCCACAGTGTCGGAAATCAGGGACCACATCAGGAGGGAACAGAGCGCGATTTCTCATCACCTCGCCTGTCTGCGATCTTGTGGCCTCGTTTCAACCCGGCGCGGTGGGAAGTACATTCACTACTCCTTGAACGGCAAGGATCGGATTTCTAAGATACTACATCTCACGGACCGTCACGTCAGCGAAGTCCTCGAGGGCGTCTTGGCTTGTAGAGTGGTAGGCGAGAAGTAATATGGAGGCGGACAACGGGACTCATTGGCTGGTTTGGGGGGTGCCGGTTTTCGGAAGCTTCCTCGTTTGCTGCGGGCTGCTGATCGTAAGCGTTGTCGCGGCGGCCGGAGGCATCGCCGCCCTCCTTGCCGGAATGCTCTGGGTCGGCGTCCCGGCACTATCAATGGCGGCCATCCTCGGCGGTTTCCACGTCGCCAGGCGCCGGGCCAAGCTTGCGGCACTCGTACCATCGGAAGGGTCAGTCCGAACGACGGGACTCGCCGAGCTGTCTCCGAGAACCGGGAAGTGGACGTCTTCTTGACCGATTCCCATGTTCGCGATTGGGCTCAGGCGGTCGTGGAGCTGTACGTAGACGCCCCATCACCCCCGCCCGCGGGTCCAAGTCGGAATGCACGAGTGTAGCTCGCGGAATTCAAACCCCGAGGGTTTGCAAGACGCTCACGAGTTGGCTATAGGGTGGATCGGCAGCGGGGCCGTACCGGATGTAACCCGACTGATTGACGACGAAACCTATCGACAGGGTCGCAACTCCGTACGACCGGGCGACTCCCACCGTGTCCCTCGCGTAGATCCAGGGAGTCCCGTAGGTGGCCTTGTAGGCATTCAAGTCGGCATTCGAATACTCCAACAGCATTTCGATGGAGATGATCTGGATTCGACTTCCGTAGGCGTCGTACAGTGGCCGAAGATGGTCCCGAGTTTCCACCTTGCAAGGTTGACACCAGTCCGCCGACGTCATGAAGAACAAGACGACGGGTCGGCCCCTGAATTGGCTCAGGCTGAACGTATTGCCGTCGCTGTCCACGAGGGTGAAGTCAGGTGCAAGCGAGCCAGGGTTCCCGGTTCCGAGCCTGTTCACGATGAGGTAACCGAATCCGGCTGCGAGAACCACTACGATACCAATCGCGGCCGCGAGTTTGAGCCGGCGTCTTCGGGCCTCTTCCGTTCTGGCTCGTTCCTGCGCCTCGCGTCGCTCCCGTTTCCGCTTGGCGCGACGCGCCGTCTCAGCACCTCCCGCAGTTCATCGCCACACCACCACGTAGAAGTAGACCACCACCGCGCCAGCGAGGACCGTCAAGCCTGCGCTGCCCCGTTGGACCAACGGGACCATCTTGCGAACGTAGGCACGGGCGGCCCCCTCCGAAGCGGATAGCGCAGTCGTCATGGCAATCATGACGAGCCCCATTCCCGCCGCGTAGGCGAGGAGCACGAGGAACGCGCCCGGGGCCCCTGCCACGACGAGGCTCGCGAGAAGCGTGGACAGGAACACGGGCAGCGTGCAACCGAGGGAAGCCAGCCCGTAGCCAATTCCAAATACGAACACGGAGAGGGGCGTCCGGAACCGAGGCGCTCGCAGCCGGAGATGGAGAGTTGGGAAACCACCGATGAGCATGAGCAATCCGAGGACAATGATCGCGACTCCTATGCCGATGGAGACCCATCGAAGGTACGGGGCGAAGAGCCGCGTCCCAACCAATGAAACGGCAGATCCGAGTCCGAGGAAAAGGATGAAGAATCCCAAGGCAGCGCTCCCCCCTAGTTTCAAACCATCAAACACGGGATTCCAAAAGCCCCCTCCGCGCGGGGCACTTCCTTCATTCTGTGGGTCGATGAAATCCCCGTTCGAAGGAGTGCGGATGCTACCGAGATAGTAGCCGATGTAGGCCGGGAACAGACCCACGCTGCAGGGCGAGAAGAAGGAGGCCGCTCCCGCCGCAAATGCAAATGCGAGAAGGAACCCATCGAGGGTCAATTATTGCTCACCCCTCGGAGCCATTGGGCCAGCAGAGACGGTGCGGTCGTTTCGTCGTCCTGATAGCGGATCATTCCCTTCGCGTCGATTACATACGTGCTCGTCTCGAGAGCGCTGTAAAGCCGCTGGACCACGCCATCAAGATCCAAGGCGAGCGTCCAATTGAATCCCATGAGGTTTCGGTATTCCTGTGGCGAGAAATAGTTGTAGGAACTATTCATGGCGATGGAGATAAGCACGGCGCCCACGTCCGTCGCAACGGGCTCGACCTCCTTCATATAGCCGACTTCCAAGGCCGAATAGGAGCAGCACACGAGAATAACGAAGTGGATGACGACGGGGCGGCCCATGAACTGAGAGAGGGAAACGAATGAACCTTCGTCCGTGGTCAAAGAAAAATCTGGAGCACGCCGGGGCAGTCCCGGACCCGCGGGCGGCGAGGGCATCGCTAGGAGCGCCACGATCAGGGATACCGAAATGGAGAAGGCGATGATGGCCAAAACCGCCCACCTCCCGTGGTTACTGGATTCGATGCGAGGCTCACTATGCCGAGGGTAACGCGACGGCGCGTCGAGAGAGACGCTGTAACGCAGCCCAGGTCTCCAAACTCGCGGGTCCAAGGTACCGCCATTCGCCTCTGGATCTCGCTTCGCCTCCACGGCAGTCGCGGAAACAATACATCGACGAATGTTCATATATCTATGGGAAAGAACCTCGCCCGCCACGAGGCCTCCGGCACGGTGTACGCGTCGTTCGAGCCGCGTCCTTCGGGAATCCTAAATACTGCTCCGGCCGTGTCCTTTGCCAGCCCTCGGGGTGCGCTGTGCCCAAAACCGAAAAGTGCCCCATCTGCGGCGTCGCAGTCAAGCCGGAAAATCTAATACGCCACATCGATTCGAACCATCCGCGGCACGCGGATGCCCATCAGCTCAAAGAGGCCCTCCGGAAGGAGCCCGGTCGCATCCCCTCCCAGAGAACAGGCGGGCCGCTTCGGATACTAAAAGCCCGCTTGGCCGTCGTCGCGGCCATCATTCTCGTGGGCGCTGGCGCGTACTATGTGGCCCCGTACCTGGCCCCGTCCCGTCCGTTCCCGTGCGTCGCTGGGACATTGGTGTACCACTGGCACCCCCAGCTCGACATCTACTCAGCGGGAGCTCCGGTCGCGATTCCTGCGAACATTGGCATCGAGGCGGGCTGCCATCAGCCCTTGCACACCCACGATACGTCGGGAAAGATCCATATCGAGACTGACCGAACTCGCACGTATTCTATCGGTGATTTCTTCACCGTGTGGGGCAGGGTCTTCGGAAATCCGAGGCAGATGCTCGTGAATGGGACCTCGGTCAACCCTACTCGCGACGTCATTTTGTACGATCAGGAAACGATTCGGCTGGAATATGCATCGTTCGCGTGATGGAAGCGTCCGATCCGGCCGGATGCTCCGCCCCGAAATCGGACCGAAAATCGAGATTATGCGTGCGGGATCCGATAGTTTCTTTGCTGAGTCGCCCCGGGGGGCTACTGCGAAAAGTCAAGCCCACGAAGCCATGAGGAACGGCGTGGACCCCTACAGGTCGGAGGCCGGAGTGCTCGTCGCCGTCGTCGTGGCGCTGACGGGTCTTATCGGGCTGTTGGTGGGTGCGACGATGCTGATGTCCTATTCGATGATGGGCGGCATGATGGGGTTCGGCCCGATAGGGGGTGCGGGCTGGTGGGCCGCGGTCGCACTGGTGGTTGCCGGGGCTTTGGGCATCGCCTTCGCCGTTTTCTCGCTCCGTCCGTACACTTGGCGGCGACTCCGAGCTCCTGCGTGGGACTCCCGGTAGCGGGGCCGTATCATCCCGCATCCGCGCCTACGAGTCCTGTCGTGGCTCCGACCGCGGACGATGCGGCCCGAACCGAGAGGTTGTTAGAAGCGACGGGCGTGAAGGAATGCCGAGTGACTCCCGGGAATCGAGGAGTCTATGTGCTCCGGAGAGAGCATGGGGGAAGGGCGGAGTTCCTCCTGATCTCGCTGTGGGACTCCTTCGGTTCAATCCGTAAATTCGCAGGGCCCGGCGTCGAGAAGGCGGTGTATTACCCGAAGGACAAAGAGTTCCTGATTGAAGTCGAACCGCGCGTTCCAGCACTTCGAAATCCTCGTGAAACCTGACGAATCGGAGTCCTAGCTGGGGGCCCCGGCACGCCGTGGGATGATTCGTAGGCGGCCGACACCACAACTACGGTGCCCTTCCAGGTCGAGGAAGCCGAGGTTGCGGGACTCGAGGAATCGAGACACGGACTTGAGGTTCGAGAGGTAGGTCCTCAAAGTCTCTCCCGTGAGCCGCGAAGGACGAGGGTCATGTCGTCCACCTCTACCCGCGGGGAGTGGCCTCGAGGAGGCCGTAGGCTTGGATGTTCTCGAGTTGCATGTGGATCGCCCGCACGCTCCGCATGTCTGTCGGCTTGATCCGCAGGTGGTCCAAAATCGCCTGTGAACCCCAGACCCCGCCGGACCGTAGGAGATCGATGAGATCCTTCTCATACCGCCGCACGTGCCGGGACTCGGCACCATCTAGGAAGAGCTCCGTCCGATACCGGCGGACCTCGTCCTCTAGCTTCCCAATCAAGGCCCGCGACATCTTCTGCTCCTCCGTGAGCCGCCGGTTCGCCTCCCGCAGCTGGACGTTTTCCTTCCACAGGTCCGCTCGGGGCCGGAACGACTCGTCCTCCGCCTCGCGCAGGTGGTCCTCCACCTCACTGAGGATCCACCGGGACACGGACAGGCCCGCCTTGTCCGCGAGCTTCTCCCACCGAGCCCGATGCTCCTCGGTGGGAACGTAGACCCAGAGGGTCCGCTGACGGATCGTTTGCATCTTGCCGCCTTTCGTCATCGCGATGTACAGCGGGATGGACTACTGGATTTACTAGCAAGAGGATGCATGGGCCAGGATTCGAGCCCCGATCTGTCGACAGACCGGTTAACCCTCTCCAAGAACCTGAGCCGCTTCCTTTGAGTTGATGATGGGTGGCCTCCGGGACGTCGCTACACGTCTGGACCGTAATGACCACGCCTTGATGCCGCGGGGAATTCGTTGTCTCCGTCGCACGTGACGATGCCGCTCCTCGACATCCTCCTCATCCACCCGCCGTCCATCCACGATTTCCGGGAGAGGGCAGTCCACTACGGCCCCATCAGCGACGTCATCCCCTCCTACCCCATCTTCGACATGTACCCAATCGGATACATCTCGATCCTATCGTACCTGACGAGGCACGGCTATCGATGCGGTCTGCTGAACCTCGCCTCTCTCATGCTGATGCGAAGGAACCTTCGCGTGGAGGCGCTTCTCGAGAAGGCGAGGGTGCGCATCTTCGGCTTGGACCTTCACTGGCTCGTGAGCGCCCAGGGGGCCGTCGAGGTTGCGAGGATCCTGAAGCGTCTTCACCCGGACACGCCGATCGTGACGGGCGGTCTTTCGGCCACTTACTACCATCGAGAGATCATGGGCACCCACCCGGAAATCGACTTCCTCGTGCGCGGGGACACCTCGGAGCGTTCCCTATTGAAGTTGGTCCAGCATGTGGTGGACCGGAGGGGAGGGCTCGAGGAGATCCCGAACCTCGTCTGGAGGGACGGCAGCAGGATCAGGATCAATCCCCAGGAGCTCGCGCCCGCGAACCTCGATGAATTCCAAGTGGACTATGGCGTCGTCTTCCGGAGGGCTGCGTCGAGCCTGGACCCTCTTGGCTTTCTTCCGTACGCCGATTTTCCAAAGGCCCCTGCGGCAGGCATCCTCCTCTACAAGGGATGTCCGATGAACTGCCTCGCATGCGGCGGATCCCGGTACGCGTATGCACATGCCTGCGGGAGGGCATGTCTCGGGGTGAAAAGCCCTGAAACAATCTTGGCGGAGATTGCGAGCGTTCTCGAATACCTTCGCATCCCGATATTCCTGGTCGGAGACCCACAATTTCTCGGCAGGAGGTGGCTGGAGGCTTTCGTAGGCGCGGCGCGCACCTCGCACATTGACGCCTCCTTGTACGCGGAGTTCTTCCTTCCGCCGCCCAGGGCGTGCCTGGGTGCGTTGCTACGACTCGGGGAGGGCGATCTCTCCCTACAGATCTCCCCCGATAGCCACGAAGAGCGGATACGGAGGGCGTACGGCCGCCCCTATGACAACCGCACCCTCGAGCGGTTTGTTGACACGGTCGACGCTTCCTCCGCTCGCAAGCTGGACGTCTACTTCATGACCGGGCTCCCGGGACAGACCCTTTCGTCCGCGCGGGAATCCGCTTTATGTGCGGACGCCTTGATGCGGCGCTCCTCGAAGGTGGACGCGTTCATGTCTCCCTTGGCGCCCTTCGTGGACCCGGGATCCGTCGCGTTCGAGAGGGCCGCGTCCCAGGGGTACCACCTGTTTGCCAAGACCTTCGAGGAGCATCGGCGGTTGATGGACCGAGCGACGAACTGGAAGGAGATGCTCAACTATGAGACGGCATGGATGACCCGCGATGACATCGTGAGATCTACGTATGAATCGTCTCGCCTCCTCCTGCAGGTCAAGGCGAGACGTCACCTGATCAGCGAGACACAACTCCGAGAGACACTGGACAAGATCGATGCAGCGGAGGCGGAGATGCGGGGCTCCGGCTGGGTTTCCAAGTGGGAGATCGTGCCCTCGGCGACGCTCTATCCCACGACGCAGCTCCTGAGATCGTTCACGTTGCGGGCATCGCTCGGCCTCCTGCGCGCTTTCAAGGAAGAAAGCGGGTTGCGACGGGCGCAGCGGCGGAAGGGCGCCTTAGCCTTCAGTTCATGACCGCGGGCGGGACCGTGTCGACCGACCTCGCAATCCTCGACAATCAGGCGGGCCTCCCCGCCGGCAAGAGAGTGCGTGGGCCAGCATTCGGCCACCCGTGCGTGCAAGTCAAACGTGCGTTTCCTCGGGCTGGCCGTTCTTGTGACCTGACTTCGCCTTCACTCCCACCATGGGCCGATTGCGACCATTCGACATTTGCGATGTAGACGGCGCTCCTCCCCTGGCGGACCGTCGTCTGATCGCAGGCCTCGCGAGCACCCGCCTCAGCTTCCGTCTCCCTCCCCGGACCTCCTCCCGAAGCCCAGCAACGGCAAGGCGGACCCAACGATTGCGAGGGTGAGCCCGTCGTCGCCGAGGATCGCCACCCACAGGGGAATCCAGCCCAGGGCCCCCAGCACGATGAGGAGGAACTTGACGCCCAGGGCGGCCCCGATCGCGGCGCGAAGCCGTCGGGCCACCTTCCTCCCTAGGAGGACGAGGTAGGGCACGGTCCGGAGGTCCGAGGTCATGAGGGCGACGTCCGCCGCCTCCAGGGCGACGTCGTTCCCGGCCGTCCCCATGGCGACGCCGACGCCCGAGGCCGCCATGACCGGCGCATCGTTCACGCCGTCGCCGACCATCGCAACGGACCCCCACTCCTCTTGGAGCCTCCGGACGAGTTCGACCTTCTCCTCGGGCAAGAGGTCCGCGCGGTACTCGTCCACACTGATCTGCCTAGCGACGGGGAGTGCCGCCTGCTCGTTGTCGCCCGTCAGCATGACGACCCTTTCGATTCCCACCGCCTTGAGGTCCTCGACCGCCTGCCTCGCGTCACCTCGGACACGGTCCTCGAGCACGATGCGCCCCGCGAGCTCGCCGTCCACGGCGACCAGGACGACCGAGCCGGGCCTTGGGCCTTCGGGCGGAAGGCAACCGAGGTCCACCCCGCTCTCTCGGAAGAGCGTGGTCCCCCCGACGAGGACGGCCTTCCCGCCTACGCGTGCCTGCATGCCCAGGCCCGCCGCCTCCGTGGCGCCCGCGCCCGAGACGGGGTCGATGCCCTGGGCCTTGGCCTCGGCCTTGATCGCCGCGGCGAGCGGATGGCTCGAGCCTGCCTCGACGGCCGCGGCGAGTCCAAGCACCTGGCCCTCCGCATACCCGTTGAACGGCTCGACGGCGACGACCCTCGGCCGTCCGTAGGTCAAAGTCCCGGTCTTGTCGAAGGCCACGAGGCGGACCCGGGCGAGTTCCTCGAGGTACTTGCCGCCCTTCACCAGCGCACCGCTCCACATCGCCCGCGTGAGTCCGATCAGCGTGATGACCGGCGTGGAGATGACGAGGGCGCTCGGGCATGCGATGATCAGAGCGATGAGGGCCCGGTACGCCCAGAGGGACAACGGCTCGCCCAGGGCCAGGGGAGGGACGATGGCGATGGCAGCGGCCACGCCGATCATGCTCGGCGTGTAGATTCGGGAGAAGCGGTCGATGAACCGCTCGATCCTTGCCTTCCCCTCCCGCGCCTCGGTCACCAGATCCACGATCCGCGCGACGGTGGACTCCCGGAACGGCTTCGTGGCCCGGACCTCGAGAGCCCCTTCCTGGTTCAGCGTGCCCGACAGGACGAGGTCTCCGGGACCCTTCTCCACGGGGACCGACTCGCCCGTCACGACGGACTGGTCCACGCTCGAGCGGCCCCGGACCACGAGCCCATCCACGGGCACGCGCCACCCCGACTTCACGAGGAGGAGGTCCCCGGGGCGGATCGCCTCCACGAGGACGTCCTCCTCCCGGCCTTCGCGTAGCCGAAGCGCCCTTCGAGGCAGCAGGGAGGCCGTCCGCTCCGCGATGCGGCGGACGCGGTCCACGGTGTAGTCCTCCACGTGCTCCGCGACGTTATACACGAGGAGGACCGCCGCGCCTTCCGGCCACACGCCGATGATCGCCGCCACGACGGCCGCGGTTCCCATGAGGACGTTCTCGTTGAAGGGGTTCTTCCGGAAGCCGGTCATAGCTTCCCCTGCAACGGGAAGCGATAGCACGAGGAGGGCCGCTCCAGAGAGGATGCGGCTCAGCAGGATCTCGACGCCGAGGAGTTGCAGCGCGATCCCGGAGGCAAGCAAGGCCGCTCCGACGGGAACGACGATCCGATGAACCGTTTCCGAACCCCTTGCGGGCCGGTCACCGTCGGCCCTCAGCGCCCTTTCATCCTCCCTGGAATGCTCGTGGGATTCGACGACCCGTCGCCGCGATTCTGGGCCGTGCTCATTGCCAGCGGTCATGTTCGTCTCTAGATGGCCATCCGACGGAGCGCGCTAGGTGGACCGTGGCTCTTCCCTTTTGTCCTAAGACCGACCGACCGGGTTAATAAGAGCACAACGTCGACTCACACAATACAGTTGCACACCCGGACGTCCTTCACGCCGGCCAGCTCCCGCATCAGGGCAGCGATGTCCGCTCCCGGTCCCAGCAGCACGAGCTGGTCCGCGCATCGGCCGTCGAAGTGCGTGTGGCTCGAGCTGTGGATGACGCGGTTGTGGCGGTGGAGCACCTCCGTGACCTGGTGCTTGCTCCCTTCCTCGTACAGGAGGGAGAGGAGGAAATGGGACTTGTGCTCAAGCATGTGGTACCACCGGTGCTCCTGGAGGAACTTGTGGATCGCGTCGCGGACCGCGTCGGACCGGCTGGAGTAGTTCATCTCCGCGAGGACCTGATCAAAGTCCCGGAGCTCTTTGGCCGAGAGGGAGACGCTGACGACGACCATGGTGAACGGTCTCTCCATTCGCAGAAGGTCTATTAACCTTCCGTGGAGGCGGTTCTCTTGCATGAAGTGGGATGCGAGAGGACGCCGGTCTCCACGGAAACGGCCAGGTGCGTCGTGGCGTTTGTCCGACGGCCGACGAGAGAGCCAGGTCCGCAACGGGGCGGAGCCCATCGGGACCGAGGCTTCCGCCAAGGCATGTCACGTAACAAGTCCTGAGAACGAGCCCGCTTTAGTCCACAGCCTTTTTGCCGCTCCGGTAGTTCGGGCCGATGGTGAGCACATGGCGCTCGATGCAACGGTTTTCCGGTCGGTTGCCCTCTTCATCTTGGCCGGGTTGGCCGAGATCGGCGGGGGCTACCTCGTGTGACAGTGGATGCGGTCCGACTGGTCGGTAGCCGCCCTCGCGTTGGGCGCGATGATTCTTGTCGCCTACGGCCTGATCCCTCCCCTTCAGCCCGCCTCGTTCGGTAGGGTGTACGCCGCCTATGGCGGCGTCTTCGTCGTCATGTCCGTGTTGTGGGGATGGCTGATTGACCGACGGACGCCAGACCCCTTTGAAGTCCTGGGAGCCAGCATTTGCCTTGTTGGGGTCGCCGTCATCATGTACTGGCCCCGCTGACTCGGCGCTCCCGCCGTCGATAGCCAGCATTTCGCCGCCCCGTCCGTGACCGACCCGGCCTGACCGATGTGGCGAGTCGCGATCGGCCCCAGCGAGATCGCGGCCGCTGGGACCCACAATTCCCACGGACGTCATGCCGCCCCGTCTCGGGACGGTCCTACTCACGGATGTTGTTAGCCGGGTTCTGTTCCGTCAAATCGGATGGCCCAACCCCCTGGGGGCGAGAACTCCGCCGGGAGGCCTGTAATGCTCGTCCGACACGATGGAGGGCGGACTAGTAGGATTTGAACCACAGGTCTCATCCATCCGTTCGGGGCCGAAGGATGCATCCTGCGCCGCTGCGACCCGCAGCCTGGCGGTTACGGCGCTACCTTGTGTCGCGGAGCCTTTTCAGCACCGTCATCGCCCTCAAGGTGATCATCTTGCTCGGCTCACCGGGCCTCTCCAGGGCGAACGGGATTCCCCGCCTCGTGTACCGCGGACCCTCGGGGTCGGGATGGACGGCATCGAGGTTCCATCGGCCATCCGGCCGCTGTTTCTCATTCAGCAAGGAGAGTGCGTCTTCCAGCCTCTTGTCGTCGCCATACCCCAGAGCGGTCATGAAGTCGAGGCCCACGAGGATGTCGTAGTAATAGTGAATCGGATAGTGGAAGCGGTACCAAGGGCCGTAGCGCGCTCCCTGCTTGTGCAGCTTCCTTTCCAAGTAGAATTCCGCACCTCGTTCGACGGCCCGCTTCATACTTTGGTTCCACTTCGCTCTTGGATAGACAGCAAAGGCGCTCATCCCCTCCCACGCGTCGATTACCCCGTTCTTGCCCCAGCAGTGCCAGCCGCCATTCTCCTTCTGGTTCTTGACGAGCCACTGGAAGGCGTTTCTCACCTTCGGATGTTCAGCGTATCCGAACCGCACGAGCGCCGCTGCGGTGTTTCCTACCAAGCACAGCTCACTTTTCTTCATCGTGTCCGTACCAAATCCACCATCGCTTTTTGAAAAGCGATTAATCCATAGCTCGCAGGCTTTCCTGATTCGTGGATCCTCCCTCTCCAACCCTAGGTCGGATAGGATGAGGAGCATCCAGTTTGTGGCGGTGTATTTCGGTCCGTATAAGCTCCTTTCTTCTACCCACCATCCTCCTTCTCTCTGCTCCGCGAGGATGTCCGCTGCCCAGCCCTTCTTCGAGGCCATCTCCTTGGCGGCCTGGACTTCCGGATTGTCTTGGGGTTCTTCGCAGAGCTGCGTCAGTGCGAGATACCGAATGGAAGGTTGGTCCTCTTCGAGGAGCCAGTCCAACGTGTCGTTCGACTCCATGGTCTCTCAGTGCCGCTCCCCGGCAACACGAACCGACTCATCAAATGTGTGCCCAGCCGCGGATCGGGATCTCGGAAGGCGTATCTCGATCGGATTATGAAAACCGCATCGTTGGACGCAATCCACACTTCGTTCAGGACCATCGATGGTTCCATGCCGCCGAGCATCGGGCCCATTTTCTCATATCGTTGGTCTACCCAAAGCGGACAAAGCACGCCGTCCTCGACATGCTTCATCGGTACGACGTGCGCCCGTGCGACTGCATCGTCTGAGACGCGACGCGGCCCCTTTTTCGGCATATCCGGTAGAGCTAAGCTCCGGCCCCTGGCCTCAAGGCGAATAACTTTTCCCCCTGAAGTTAGCACAAGATACTTGACGTAGCGGGTGTGGAAGTGAGGACGGAGAATGACCGAGAACACCGGTCCTCTGGGCCATTCAGGCGGCTGCCCAGAGCCGGTCACGGACAAGCGGGACGTAGGACGTGCCGAAGATTCGTTGTCGGCCACAGGCGCCAGGGTGATGCACTCTGCGGCGTATCGGCACCGTCGCTCGCTTCAGCTGGCTCTTGCCCTGACATCATCGTATTTCGTCATCGAGGTGATTGGCGCAGCCTTGACGAACAGCCTCGCGCTCCTGGCGGACGCGGCACACATGCTCACGGATGTCGGCGGGCTGGCGCTTGCCCTATTCGCGGTGTGGATATCGCAAAGACCGCCTACATCATCCAAGACCTACGGCTACTACCGCGTCGAGATTCTGGCTGCGCTCACCAACGCGGTCGTGCTCTTCGCTATCGGAGCTCTCGTCCTCTACGAAGCGTATCGCCGCTTTCAGGACCCACCTAGGGTCGCAAGTTTGCCTTTGTTGGCGATCGCTTCCGTAGGCCTCGCCGTGAACTTGTCCGGGATTGCCCTCCTGAGAAGGGGCTCAAAGGACAGCCTC
>Ga0209172_10002067_pt1 | contig 37895 bp, 30 predicted proteins | sample LarsenN4metaG_FD_184113 | JGI IMG/M metagenome (GOLD analysis project Ga0209172, IMG submission 184113) | Hot spring sediment bacterial and archeal communities from British Columbia, Canada, to study Microbial Dark Matter (Phase II) - Larsen... ... | reverse complement strand
AACGGTAACGCGCCGCCGGGCGGTAAATGCCGCCCGTCATGTCGTCCTCGCGTGTCCAGATGACTTTTACGGGGGCTTTGATGATGCTGGAAAGTTCGGCGGCTTCGAGCGCGTAGTCGGGTCGCAAGCGACGGCCAAAACCGCCGCCGATACGGGTCATTTCCAAAGTGATATTTTCGGCTGGGATGTTCAGTAATTTTGAAATCTGGTCGCGCGCCGATTGTGGCGTTTGCACCGGGCCGACGAGTTCTGCCTTGTCGCTTTGCACGTTGGCAAAAAAGTTCATCGGCTCCATCGGCGCGTGGGAGAGGAAAGGGCATTGGTATTCGGCTTCGACGATTTTGGCCGCCGAGGCGAAAGCCGCCGCCGTGTCGCCGTCTTTGCGCTTCACCGTCGCTTCGCCATTGGCGAGCAGTTCTTTAAAGATGCGGTCGTGGTCGGCGGTGCTTTCTAATTCGGCCTCTTTTTCATATTCAACTTTTAGAATCGCCCGCGCTCTCATCACTTCCCAAGTTGACTTGCCGACGATGGCCACGTTGTTTTTGAAAGAAACAACATCCACGATGCCGGGCATGGCTTTGGCCGCCGCGCCGTCGAAAGATTTAAGTTTCAAGCCGAACGCTGGCGGGTGCTGAATCATGGCGAACAACATTCCCTCGCGGTAGAAATCCATGCCGTAGAGGGGTTTTCCGGTGATAATCTCGTGGTTGTCAACGTTTTTCACCCAAGTGCCGATGATTTTGAAATCCTTGCGGTCTTTGAGCGGCACGTCGGTCGGGGGCGTGAGTTTGGCGGCTTCGGCGGCTAATTCTCCGTAGGTCGCTTGCTTGCCGTTTGAATGTTTCACTACGCCTTTGTCGGTCGTCAACGTATTGACATCCACGTTCCAGCGTTTGGCGGCGGCTTCCATGAGCATCCGGCGGGCGGTGGCGCCTGCCTGTCTCAATCGCTTCCATGAGTGCGGGGTAGACTGGCTGCCGCCGGCGACCTGGCGCTCGAATTTCACCGTGTCCAGCGGTGCTTGCACGACTTTCACTTTCGCCCAATCGAAGTCCAACTCTTCAGCGACTGTCATTGGAAATGAGGTTTTTATGCCTTGTCCGACTTCGGGATTGGGCGAAAAAATAGTCGCCGTGCCGTCGCTGTTGATGGAAAGATAGGCGTTGAAATCGAACGCGCCTTCGAGCGCGGGGTTGGCGACGGCTGCGTTGAATTTGCCGGAACCCATGAGGTCGAAACCGAGGAAAAGCCCGCCGCCGATGAGGGCTGAATTTTTGAGAAAATCGCGGCGACTGTATGTGGAGGAGGATTGCATGGCAAAATGATTTTATGATTGAAACGATTGGTTCGATTAGGCCGATTGATTCGGTTGAACCGATTAGACCGATTAACACAAGGGTGTAGCACCCAATCGAATCAATCGAAAAATCGGTTCAATCGAATCAATCAAATCAATCTTTTTTCGCGGCCAACTTCACGGCATCGCGGATGCGGTGGTAGGCTCCACAACGGCAAAGATTGCCCATCATGGCTTGCTCGATTTCTTCGTCGCTGGGGTTGGAATTGCGTTTGAGCAGGGCGGCGGCTGACATGATTTGCCCGGCCTGACAGTAGCCGCATTGCGGCACGTCTATTTCATCCCAGGCGAGTTGCACGGGGTGGTCGCCTTTTTCGGAAAGGCCTTCGATGGTGGTGATGGCGGCATTGCCGACGGAAGAAACGGGTTGGATGCAGGAGCGAATCGCGTTGCCGTCGAGGTGAACGGTGCAGGCTCCGCAAGCCGCGATGCCGCAGCCGTATTTCGTGCCGACGAGGCCGAGGTGGTCGCGCAAAACCCAGAGGAGAGGTGTATCGGGGGTTACGTCGGCCTTGTAGGTGCGGCCATTGATGTTGAGTGTGTAAGTCGCCATGTTCGACAAAGTTTTGGACGGGAAAGGTAGGGTTTTTTGAAGAAGACCAACATCGAAAATTAGCAAAAATTAGGTAAAACGTCAATTTCCAAATCTAAACATCAGGGAAATCGGGTCATGCGCCAAACGACTTCTTGACCTTCTCAAAATCCGCCAACGTATCGGCATCGCGCAAAATCGAATCGCTCGAAACGGGGACGCGCACGACAAATTCCCGATTCGCCTGGACTACAGGTTTGCAGCCTTCCGCGTGTTCGAGCGCTAAAATTTCGTTTCTAAAAACGGCAGAAAAAATGACGGGATTGCCCGGTGTGTTTTCAAAGACAGGCTGGACAATGACCCGTTGCGCTGTTTTTATTTTTTCAAAAAAAACGTCTGCCAACTGGCGATAAATGACCGAATCAATCAGCGGCATATCCGACAGGCAAATCATAAAACCTTGTGTTTCAGGGGACGCAGCCCGAATGCCCGCCTGAATCGAGGTCGTCATTCCCGAAGCAAAGTCGGGGTTGACAACCGTGTTTACCGGGCGATTTTTCAAATTCTCTCGAACGCGCCAGGCCTCGTGGCCTGTCACCACGACTACTTCGCCCACACCTGATGCGAGGATTTGGTCGAGCGTAGTTTCCAACATTGTTTTGTCGCCAAACGGGAGCAAGAGTTTATTTTCGCCTTCCATTCGCCGCGACATTCCGGCGGCGAGTACGATTGCTGAAATCATTTCAAAATTCGCTTAAAACTTTCCGAAAGTTGCCAACTTTCGGAAAGTTTGGCTCGATAAAAATTGACACAATGATAGAAGAAAAACTCGCCGAACTCGGCTTGTCGCTTCCAACGCTTCCGGCCTCGAAAGGTATTTACAAAAGTTGCCTTGAAGTCGGGAAACTGCTTTATGTTTCAGGACATATTTCGGTCAACAGCGACGGCTCCTACATTACGGGCAAATTGGGGCGGGATTTGGATGAAACGCAAGGCCAAATCGCGGCCCGTCAATGCGGACTCGCTATGTTGACTTCAATGAAAAAACACCTCGGCGATTTGGACAAAGTGAAGCGTGTCGTCAAAATTCTCGGCATGGTGAACGCCACGCCCGACTACGACAAACACCCCGTCGTCATCAACGGTTGCAGTGAATTGTTCGTGCAACTCTGGGGCGAAGATAACGGCAAAGGCGTGCGCAGCGCCGTCGGCATGGGGTCTTTGCCCGGCAACGTGGCGGTGGAAATCGAGGCGATTTTTGAGTTGCACTAAACGCAACGTGAAAATTTAAATCAATTCAACAATTTGAGCGATGACATACCAGGTATCTTCTCCGTCCGAGTACATGAACGCCATTCCCGAAGAACGCCGGGAGGCCATGGAAAAACTTCGCCAGACCATTTTGGAAAACATCCCCGACGGCTTTGAGGAAACTGTCGGCTACGGCATGATGGGCTACTGCGTGCCACACCAACGCTATCCGCCCGGCTACCATTGCAACCCGAAAGATCCCTTGCCGTTCGTGGGCATCGCTTCGCAAAAAAATTTCATCGCGCTCTACCACATGGGCATTTATGCCATGCCCGAATTGCTCGACTGGTTTGTGTCGGAGTACCCCAAACATTCCAAAAGCAAACTCGACATGGGCAAAAGTTGCATCCGCTTCAAAAAAACGAGCGACATCCCCTACGATTTGATTGCTCAACTGATGCGAAAAGTCACTGTCGAAGAATGGGTGGAAGTGTATGAGACGACCCTCAAGACCACCCAAAAGAAGTGACGCTTTTTGAAAAATTATCACTTCTTTATTACCCCCAACTATCTTTGCCGCCACTCAAACTTTCAAACTCCTCAAACAACTCAAACCATCTCTCAAATGTCCGCCGGAAAAACGCTCCTCACCCGCGAACGCTTCGCGCTCACCCTCGAACGGCTGTGCCACCAACTGCTCGAAGACTGGGGCGATTTTTCCAATGCCTGCGTCATCGGCATCCAGCCGCGCGGCACCTTGCTGTCGAACAGAATCTACGAAAGGCTGAAGCAACTCACAGGCAATCAGGAAATTGAATACGGAAAACTCGACATCACTTTCTACCGCGACGACTTCCGCATGGCCAACGCACCGCTCGCGCCGCACCCCAACGAAATTGATTTTATCGTGGCCGGGAAAAAGGTTTTGCTGATTGACGACGTGCTTTATACAGGCCGAACTATCTCGGCGGCGCTCGCGGCGTTGCAGCATTATGGCCGACCCGACGCGGTAGAATTGCTCGTGCTCGTGGACCGGCGTTTCAACCGCCACTTACCCATTCAGCCCGACTATTTCGGCATTGCGGTGGATGCGCTCGACGAGGCATATATCAAAGTGCGCTGGCAGGAGACGCACGGCGAGGACGAAGTTTTGTTGTTTGATAAAAAACCTTAACGGTACACGGCACACGGCTTAGGCTCTGACCGTGAACTGTGTACCGTGAACCGTGTACCGATAAAAATGAAAGGACTTTCGACACGCCACCTCATCGGCATCAAAAACATCACCGAAGACGACATCCGGCTCATCTTCGAGACAGCGGACAATTTCAAAGAAGTCATCAATCGCCCCATTAAAAAAGTGCCGAGCCTGCGCGACATCACGGTAGCCAATCTCTTTTTTGAAAGCAGCACCCGCACCCGTGTCTCCTTCGAACTCGCTGAACGCCGCCTCAGCGCCGACATCGTGAATTTCACGGCCTCCTCGTCCAGCGTCAGCAAAGGCGAGACCCTGCTCGACACGGTGAACAACATCCTCTCCATGAAGGTGGACATGGTGGTGATGCGCCACCCCGCGCCCGGCGCCTGTGTCTATCTCAGCACCCGCATCCCCGCCAACATCATCAACGCCGGCGACGGCACGCATGAGCACCCGACCCAGGCACTGCTCGACGCTTTTTCGATTCGGGAAAAATTAGGAGATGTTGCAGGGAAAAAAATCGCCATCATCGGCGACATCCTGCACAGCCGGGTGGCCCTGAGCAATGTTTTTTGCCTGAAAAAACTCGGCGCGAAAGTGCGTGTGTGCGGCCCGCCGACCCTGATTCCCAAACACTACGGCGAACTCGGCGTTGAAATCAGCCACGATGTGCGCGACACCCTGCGCTGGTGCGACGTGGCGAATGTGTTGAGAATTCAACTTGAAAGACAAGATATTAAATACTTTCCCAGTCTGCGCGAATACCACCAATATTTCGGTATCACCCGGCAAATGCTCGACGAACTCGACCGCGAAATCGTGGTGATGCACCCCGGCCCCATCAATCGCGGCGTGGAACTCACTTCCGACGTGGCCGACAGCCCGCACAGTATCATCCTTCAGCAGGTAGAAAACGGCGTGGCGGTCAGGATGGCGGTGTTGTATTTGCTGGCGGGGCAGCGGTAGGGAATTGTGTCTTTTTTTCAGATGCCCTTTGCCCGGCTATGACCCTGAACAAAGTTATTCCATCTCTTTTTGCGTCCGCAAAGCCTGCCGGTTTTCAGATCCGAACTTCAATCTCCCGTGCGTAGGCGGTTCTCAACCACCCGCCGACGCGCCGCCGAAATGACCATTGGAACAAAGGGTTTGGAGCAAGCAGATTCAACCCGAAGTTGTAAATTTGAGGAGAAACGCCCATCATCAGGTTGTAAAGCCGGATTTCCGAGTGCAGGCGGCGATAAATTTCCCGGTCGTAATTTTTAAATTGTTCTGCGTCGAAGCAATTGTTTTTCAATGCCTTTTGCGCAAAATGTGCGGCGATATACCCGGAAATCATACCTGTGCCAATGCCTTCGCCACTCGTCGGGCACACCAAAGATGCCGCATCGCCCACAAGCAAATAGCCGTCGCCAAAGGCGCGCCGCCGCCGCGACGCCAGCGGAAGCCCCCAACCGACTGGCTCCTCCAAAGGTTGCGCATGTCGGAAGCGGGGCGCCATGATCGGGTCTTCCTGAATCAGTTGCTGAAAAATATCGCGCAGTTTGTGTCCGCCTTTCGCCGCTACTTCACTCACCATCCCGTATCCCACGTTCGCTTCGCCATTTGCCAAAGGAAAAATGTAAAAATAGGACATCGGGAGGCCGGGAGGAAAATATACTTCAATCAGGTTTTTGGGATGTAAATCTGATACATTGCGCCAATATTGGCGGAGCGTGCCGGCATAATGCCGCCGGTCAATTTTTCGTTCGCCGAGATGGCGCAGCAACACGGAATGGTCGCCATCGGCGCCGATGATGAGGCGGGCCTGAATCTCAATTTCCCGGTCGGGTAGGGTAGACGTCGTGAAAACACGCCATGCCTTCTCGTCTCGTACAATTTTTGTCACCTGCATGCCCTGCCGAAAATCAGCAAAACGCAGGTCAAACTTTTTCACCAAAAATGCGTCGAAATGGAAACGTTTGGCCGTCCAAAAAAGAGGGTGGGGGAGTGGCATTGGCGTTTTTGGATTATAAACAAAATCCGTCGCCCGACCGTTCTGAGTGAAAAACCGAGTACCCCAACAAGGTGTAAATATTTGATTTTCAAAAAGTTCTTTTGTTACAATTTCAGGGTTTAAATGTCTTAATACCCGTACAACTTTGAGGTCGAGACCGTCGCCACAAACCTTATCACGAGGAAAAACGGCTGCGTCCACAATTAAATGCGGGATACCCAGGCGAGCCAAAAATAGCGAAGTAGTCGCTCCTGCAGGGCCTGCGCCGATGATAAGAATGTCTGTTTTTACGAATTCGGCAGTCATTTCGGCACGAAGGTAGATGCCTGTGTAATTATTTACTGAAAATCGTTTTTTCCATCACATTTCGGGCAAATTCGACGTTTCTTTGCCTGATTTTTTGAACAAACAATGGCCGAACAGCCTCAAACACAAGAATCGCCGTTACCAAGACCGCTCCAACGCCTTTGGGTGTTGCTGCTCGCGATTTGGAGGCGTGTCGAAAATATCGTGTTTGGTATCGTGCTGTTTATCATCGTTTTATACTTAGTGCTGCAAATGCCGGCAGTACAAAACTGGTTGATTCGAAAGGTAACGGCCTACTTGTCCGAAGAATTGAAGACGACGGTTGAAGTCCGCAACATCAACATCAGTTTTTTCGACCACCTCGTGCTGGAGGGGTTTTGTGTGGAGGATTTGAAAGGCGATACATTGCTTTACGCAGGAGAATTGACGGCAGGACTGAATTCCAATATTTTTACCTTTTTCAACAACAAATTGGAATTCAATGAAATAAGCCTTTCCAAAGCCCGCTTTAATATCCGCAGAAATGAAGGCGAGTACGACAACAACCTCCAGTTTATTCTCGATTATTTTGCCAGCGACTCAAAACGGCCGCCCAAAAAACCGGTACCGTTTCGGGTACGCATCCAGAATCTTCGTTTGTCTGATGTCGAATTCTTGACCGACGACCGGGTGCGTGGCCAGCGGATGCACTTTCGGTTGCCTGCCGCTTCTATCCGGGTCAACAATCTCGATATTCCTTCCAAAATCATTGATATTCATTCGGCGACTATACAGGGGTTTTCCTTTACCCTGGAAGATAGCCCCTCGCATCCTTTGCCCGAACGGGCGGTGCCAGTAGCGCAGGCGATTTCTTCGTCGGTGGATTCGATTGATAAGGCGCTGCCCAGGAAACCGATGCAGTTTTCCGTGGGGCGTTTTTCCCTTGTCGAAGGACAGTTTCGTCTGGACAAGTATCGCGAAGTGACCAATTATGTGCTGCGTCCCGACGTGATGGACTATGAGCACCTGAAAGTACAGGATATTGATATTCAGGCTGATAGTATCGTATTCGACGACGACCTGGTTTTTCGGGGGATTCTGAAGAACCTGTCAGCCCGCGAAAAATCGGGTTTTCAACTCACCCACGCAGAAGCCAAAAAGGTAGTCGTGTGCGACACGTTGGTCGGGCTTTATGGCGCTAAAGTGCAGACCCCTGGCACCTCACTGGGCGATACCATCGCGCTGCATTACAACACCTATCGGGATTTCAACAAATTCACCGACCGGGTACGTATGGAAATCCGGCTCGATAAGGGTTCCCGACTACGTATTGGCGACATCACCTTTTTCAGCGAAAATGTTGCAAATAACCCCTTCTTCGAACAAAATGCCGAAGAAGTAGCCGAAATTTCAGGCACGATAACGGGCAAAGTCAATAATCTGAAAGGTCGCGATCTCGATATTAAACTCGATGAAAATACCTTTATGAAAGGTACTTTCGACGGAAGCAACCTGACTGGAAGCGATGTGGGGCCACAAATTATCAACTTCCGGTTTGAACCCTTGCGCTCCGATTTTAAAACAATCAGCCGAATTATCCCCGGATTTTCGGCGCCCGAGTATTTTTACAGGCTCGGACAAATCGGCTTCACCGGCTACTACGATAATATCTACGGCTACGACCATATCGTAAAAGGCAACTTGAGTACCGACTTGGGGAGGGGAGAGGTGGACTTGAAACTTGACCTCTCGGAAGGCAAGGAAAAGGCCGTGTATTCCGGTCACATGGACATGACAAATTTTGACCTTGCCACCTGGACCGGAAATCCTGATTTTGGGAAAACAAGTTTTAATATTCGCATCAAAGACCCTTCCTACGGCCTTTCGTTGCACACTATGAACGCTGGTGTAGAAGGCCGGGTGGATAGCTTCACTTTCCGGGGGTACGAATACCGGAATATTAGCCTGAACGGCTCCTTCAAAGACCTGGTTTTCAACGGAAAACTCGGTGTCAACGATGACAACATCAAGTTTGATCTGAACGGCGACATCAATTTAAGGGACACAATTCCACAATTTGATTTCAGCGCAAAACTCACCCGGCTCGACCTCGGCGCACTAAACCTTCTGGAGGAAGACTGGATATTATCGGCTGATATTCAACATATTCGCTTGAAAGCACGTCGCCTGGAAGACCTCATCGGAGAAATTGAGTTGAGAGATTTTATGGTCTTGCAAGACCACGAGCAAACCCATCGAATTGACAATCTGAGCTTCGCTTCCGGCTACCGTCCTGATGGAAGCCGCTTTTTCAGAATTCGCTCCGAGATACTTGATGGCGAAATGACCGGAGTGTTCAATTTAACTACGGCTCCGCAATCGCTTGGCCAACTTTTCGCCCGGCAACACCCAGTTTTCGCCGCACGGATGGGCTTGCCTGCGCCCGACAGCAGTGTGCTGCGTGATGACTACACCCTCTGGCTCCGAATAAAAAACACGGAGGGGTTCACCCACTTGCTTTCCGCCGACCTCGACACACTTCGCGACGTGTACGCCAACGCACGTGTGGATGCAAGGAAAGGTTACACCCAAATGTTGCTGATAGCGCCGTATTTCAAATACGGCGCTATCAAAGTAGAAGACGTCAATGTCGCGTGGAATGGCGAATCAGACACATCTTTTTACAAGGTCAGAATACCGACTGCCACACTATCGGACAAATACTCGCTTCCGACCATGCGACTCGACGGTTACATGACAGAAGAAGACCTGTCATTCAGCCTCGAAGCCAAAGACACCGCCTCGATCGTTGAAAGTATTCACCTCGATGGCGTCTTGAGCACGGTGGACTCGCTCTGGCAGATTAAATTCAATGCATCCGAGATTGCCCTGTTCAATACTTACTGGTACATGGACGAGGACAACTATATTCGCTTTGGACAACGCTATTTCGAGCCGCGTAACTTCGACCTGATGAGCGACAACCTTCGGCTTAGTGTTGAAAAACACAACGAAGGGAAAGGGGTGCGATTGGCGCTCGCCAACTTTGATATCAGTTTTTTGAATAAATTCGTCAGTGACTCAACATTGAATTTTCGGGGTAGAATATCAGGTTTGGATGTAAGTATCGAAGATTTGTACCTTTTGCAAAATATTGAGGCCAATATTGATATTGAAGAGGTTTTTGTAAAAGAAAAATCCTATAATAGTTTTTATGGATACTTTAAAATGGCTCATTTAAAGGCGCCTCTTCAGTGGCGTTTTGTAGCGCAAAAAGGTATCGAGCAACCCACACTTCGTTTTTTGGGCGCGTGGATTCCACCTGGTAATGAACCTCAAGTACTCGAATTTTCAAAACAAAGCGTAAATCCCGGTGAGTTCAGAGCCAGAGTAATTGCTGATAGTTTTCAACTTGCTGTTTTGGAAACCATTGTACCCGGAATTTCAAAAACGGCAGGCAAATTCAATGCCGATGCGATGCTCTATGGCAAATTCAATCATATTGGCATTGAGGGGGAGGCAAACATCCTCAACGGCCAGTTCCAAATGGACTACCTTAAGAGCATGTGTCACATCAAAAACCAAAAAATTACACTTTCCGAGTATCAGATTTGGGCCGACAAAGACACCATCTGGGATGCTACCGAAAAACATGCAGCCGTGATTACGGGAGGCTTGCGTCACAATCACTTCAATGACTGGGTGCTTTCCTGCGAAGTCGAATCCCTCGACAACAATTTCATGATGCTCAACACTTTACCAGAAGATAATTCACTCTACTATGGTCAAGGAATTGGCAAATTCAAGGCAGTTTTCAGCGGCACTTTTTCCCGCCCGAATATCGTAGTAGATGCCACCACTGGTAAGGACACTCGATTGTATATCCCAATTACCTCTTCCGTTGATGCCCAGGCAGTTAATTTTATTACATATAAATCGAAAAAAGCAGATACGGCCTCTATTGAGAAGAACATAAAAAGTTTTATTTTTGATGAGATAAAAGGACTCAACATCGAAATGAATCTTACAGTGACTGAAGAAGCAGAAATTCAATTAATTTTTGATGAAAAAACTGGCGACATTATCAAGGGTAGGGGAGAGGGCGACATCACGCTGGTAATGACTCGAACCGGAGAATTTAAAATGTATGGCAGTTACCAAATCCGGCGAGGCGAATACATGTTTACTCTGCTCAACTGGGTTAACAAACCTTTCAACGTCCTGAATGGAGGGACAATCAACTGGTATGGCGATCCCTACGGTGCGCAAATCAGTCTTGATGCCACATACGAGGAAAACACCTCGCTTTACAACTTGCTGCGTGATGAAATCGAATTAATACCCAATGCAGCAAATGAAGCCGGTAAAGCCACTAAGGTAATCGTTACAATGCATCTCAAAGGCGACCTGATGAAGCCGACGATTAGTTTTGACCTTGAGTTTCCAAATATCTCCAGCCAACTTAAATCTTTAGCCGACAACAAGTTAAGATTACTTCGTCAAGATCAAAACGAACTTAATCGCCAAATATTCGGTCTGGTAGTTGTCGGCTCTTTTCTGCCAGCCAATAATGGCAGTTTTATACAAAACTCCGACTATCTGGCTTCTGCCTTCAACACGTTGACACAGGTATTGAGCAATCAGCTATCCAACTACCTCTCAGAGTTGGCTATCGAATGGTTTGGAGGGGCAGTTTCAAGTATTGATTTTGACATTGCTTATAACGAATACCAGAACGCTTTGACTGATCCCAGTCAGCCTACCCAAATTGGTCGCGAGCTCGAAGTGCGACTCACCGGAGGATTTGCAAATGACCGTGTAACCATACAGTTTGGTTCTCAGTTCGGTTTGGGTCGCCCTGGGACGTCAGTTCAGGATGGTTTTCTCGGAGAAGATGTCACCGTAGAAATTCAACTAACTGAAAATCGTCAGTGGCGACTGAAAGTTTACCAGCGAACCGAGCCGGATATCGCAGGTGGGCCACGTCGTGCGCGGTATGGATTCGGTATTAGTTTTCGCAGGGATTATGATACCTTCAGCGACATGATGGCAGGCCTGACTGGATGGTTTTCGAAGAGGAAGAGGTAATTTTTAGACATAATTTGTTCCATAATTTATATTATGTTAAGTATTGGTGTAAAAACTTTACTTGCCGATTTTTCTTCAGTGCGTACATTTGCAGGCCACCTGATGTGGCGCATACCTTTTTTCGATGAAAAATACCTACTACGACCTCGTCGCTCAAACCTTTGATTTTCCTCAAGACGGCTTTAGCCTGAAAGACAACCACCTGTTATTTAATGAAATTGATATTTACGAACTCATTAAAAAATACGGCTCGCCGCTCAAACTGACTTACTTGCCGAAAATCGGCGAAAAAATTCAAACGGCCCGCAAACTGTTTCGCGACGCAATTCAGCGTTACAACTACAACGGAAAGTACGTTTATTGCTATTGTACTAAAAGTTCACATTTCGCCTTCGTTTTAAATGAAGTGCTGGAAAATGGTACTCAACTGGAGACCTCTTCGGCTTTTGATATTGACCTTATTTGGCGACTTTATAAATTGGGAAAAATTAATAAAGGTACCACAATTGTCAACAACGGATACAAACCACGTGCTTACGCCGAAAGGATTGTGCGCCTCATTGAAGAAGGCTTCACGAATGTCATACCAGTGTGCGATAATGCAGATGAGTTAGAAATGTATGATCATTTGCTGAAAAAACAGAAAAAAAGTAATATTGGTATCCGTATGGCGACGGAGGAAGAGCCTAATTTCGAGTTTTATACCTCTCGCCTTGGTATCCGCCAAAGTGAGGTTTTGAATTTTTACCAGGAAAAAATTGCCAATAATCCCAAGTTTGAACTTAAGATGCTCCACTTTTTTGTGGATATTGGCATTAAAGACACGCTTTATTACTGGACAGAACTGAAAAAAGGCATCAAAACCTATTGCCAGTTACGCAAGGTCTGCCCTACCCTATCCTGCCTTAATATCGGCGGCGGCATGCCCATCCGTAACTCTTTGGGTTTTGAGTACGATTACCCATATATGGTGAACGAAATTGTCCGCCTTATCAAAGAGTATTGCGACGATGAAGGCGTTCCAGAGCCGGATATTTACTCTGAATTTGGAAAATACACCGTTGGCGAGAGTGGTGCAACGATTTTTTCGGTTATCGGTAAAAAACAACAGAATGACGCTGAACAATGGTATATGTTGGATAATTCCTTAATTAACACTTTGCCAGATAGTTGGGGAATAAAAGAACGCTTTATTCTACTTCCGGTAAATCACTGGGACAAAGAATATCAGAAAGTAAATATCGGCGGTATCAGTTGCGATAATGCCGACTACTATAATTCGGAAGCCCACATCAACCAAGTATATCTGCCCGCTTACGATGAAGAAAAGGATGAGCCTCTTTACCTTGGATTCTTTCATACGGGTGCATATCAGGAAGCATTGAGTGGCTATGGCGGATTAAAGCATTGCCTCCTCCCCTCCCCTAAACATATTCTGATTGATAAAAACTATTACGGTGAATTTACCGATTGGGAGGTGTTTCAGGAACAAGACGCTGATTCGATGTTGCGAATTTTAGGCTACGACTCGCCTTATGCATCGTAAAACACCTATTTTTGCCTCATGCGCGAGTATATTTCCGAACTTGAACGCTGGCTCGAGGAGGGTAAACCCTTGAGTGTCGCAACCGTCATTCACACTTGGGGCAGCGCACCGCGTCCGGTAGGCACCGTTATGTTTATTGGAAAGGCATTAGAAATGCTTGGTTCTGTCTCGGGTGGCTGTGTAGAAAGTTCTGTGCTGCGGGCTTCAGAAGAAACGACTGCCGGAGCCGCGGGCAAAATGCTTCGTTTTGGTGTCAGCGATGACGATGCCTGGTCAGTGGGGCTTACCTGCGGCGGCACGATTGAAATTTGGCTGGAAAAATTTCCGGGTTGCGACGATTCGCATTTTTGGCACACGCTCCGAAACTGCCTTGCTAATAATAGAAGTTGTGTGTGGGCAACGAAAATTTCTGAAGAAAAGCCGGCGCATCACATTTTTTTAACCGACGATTCCAGGCAAATTGATTCAGGCGGCTCCGAAGAAATCCGTTCTAATGCTCTTCGTGCCTGGCGCGAGCGCAAAAGCCAGTCAGTCGAAATTGGCGACGAACGCTGGTTTTTTAGGGTTTTTCCTCGCAAACTCCAGTTGTTTATCATCGGCGCAGCACACGCTTCGGCAGAGTTGGTGCACTTGGCGCACTACTTCGATTTTGAAACGATCGTGATTGACCCTCGTGCGGCTTTTGCCCGAAACACCTACTTCCCTACTCCTCCTATTCATATTTTTGAGGATTATCCCGCTGAAATTTTGCCAAACTATCCGCTCGATGAATACACTTTTGCAGTGGTGATGGCGCATGACCCTAAAATTGATGACCAGGCACTACACCTCTTTTTACGCTCGCGTGCTGCTTACATCGGCGCACTATCGAGCAAAGCATCTAATGAACGCCGGCGGACGAGGCTACTCGAAGCAGGTTTTTCAGAAGAAGAATTGAGCCGGATTCATGCCCCGGTGGGCCTTCCTATAAAATCCCGAACGGCGAAAGAAATTGCACTCAGCATTATGGCGCAAATAATAGCCGTCAAGAATCAGTATCTTTGAAAGAATGGACGAGAAATTATCCCAACTGTATGATGGCCTGATTTGGGAGCACAGCCGGTCGCCTCATTTTTTTGAAAAACGAAGTGAAGCGCAGTATGTGATAGAAGCAAGCAACCCACTTTGCGGCGACAAATTCAAACTGTTTTTAGACGTCAACAAAGACGGCTTAATCACGGCAGCAACTTTCTACGGCTACGGCTGCGTGGTGTCGAAAGCATCATCATCTGTGTTGATGACAAAAATTCAGGGACAACCACTGGATAGTCTGCCGGATATTTTAAAAAGATTTCTGGATGCAGTCGTCGCCGGACCGGCTCGACTTTCTACCGACCCAGAATTAGACTCCTTCGCAGTTGCCAAAAACTTTCCCGGACGCGACAAGTGTGCAACGCTGGCTTGGGAGGCATTGATGAATTGGAAGAATGACCTAATTTGACATATTTTGTCTCTATGAACCTGCAAATTCGAGCATTCGGCATTGCCCGTGACATAGTCGGCGGTCGCATCTTTGTAGTGGAGATGCCAGCAGGTACGACTGTCGGTGATTTGAAAAATTTTTTATTGAAAACACACCCTGTATTTGAAAGTCTTTCATCGCTGCTCATAGCGGTCAATGCCGAATATGGCTCTGACGAGCATATTTTAGCAGAACAAGACGAAATCGCGTTAATCCCACCGGTGAGCGGCGGATAACTGGAAAATTCGATGGACAACGTCAGCATTCTTCTTTCGGAAAAACGGCTTTCTCCGCAGTCTTGCGAGACATTTGTGCGAGCTGCTGATGCGGGAGGAACAGTGATTTTTATTGGAACTGTGCGTGACCAAACGGGCGGAAAAAGAGTGTTGCGATTGGAGTTCGAAGCCTACGAACCGATGGCTATTTCAGAAATGCAAAAAATTGCGAAGCAGGCTCTCGGAAAATTTTCAGTTCGAAGAATTGCCATCCATCACCGCACAGGCGTTTTAGAAATCGGCGACATTCCGGTCGTCATTGCAGTGAGCGCTGCGCATCGGGCCGCAGCCTTCGAGGCCTGCCAATACTGCATTGATACCCTGAAACAAACGGTGCCAATCTGGAAAAAAGAAATTTTTGAAGACGGTGAAGTATGGGTGGCAGCACATCCCTGAATATTTAGCCGCCAATCGTCGCCATACTTTCCGAGACCGGGCTGTGTAAAAAACGATTCGTTTCGGCTTCGTAGCCGTCTTTTGCGCGATGGCCGATGGCTTCTGTAAATGCGCCCACCAAATCTTCGTCGCTTGCTCCGGCGCGTATCAGGTCCCGAATGTTAAAAATACCTGAATCGTACAGACAGGTTTTAAGCAAACCCTGCGGCGTGATGCGAATGCGGTTGCAAGTGCCGCAAAAAGTACGGCTGAAAGCGGCAATCACCCCTACCCTACCCTGATGCCCTTCGATGGCATAGTTGTAAGACGTCGAGTCGGCTGGATCGGAAATTTTTGTCAACGTGGGATAATTTTGGCGGATGTGTTCGATGATGTGACGATAATCCCATACCCATTTTTCGTGATGCTGTCCTGACCCGTTAAAAGGCATCTCTTCGATAAAGCGCACATTTACAGGTAGTTGCCGCGTCATTTCAACCATTGGCAGGATGTCTTGTTCGTTTCGGCCCTGCATAACAACAGCATTTATTTTAACTTCGATATTGTAGCGCAGCAATTCCTCCAAAGTACGCATGACTGCCTCAAACTCGTCACGACGTGTGATTTCAAAGAAGCGTTTGGGGTCAAGACTATCCAAACTTAAATTCACAGTGTTGATTTTCAGCCGTTTGAAGTCCTTGACGAAAGGCGCCGTCAAAACGCCGTTAGTGGTCATTGCTATCTTTTTAATTCCTTCGATGGCCGCAATTTTTTCCAAAAACACCATCAAATCACGTCGTACGAAAGGCTCTCCTCCTGTGATACGCACTTTTTCGATACCAAGCCCCGCAAGGACGCGTACGATGCGCTCCATTTCTTCGAAGGTCAGCAACTCGCGGCGGGGCGAAAATTCAATCCCTTCCTCCGGCATGCAGTAAAAACACCGCAGGTTGCAACGGTCGGTGACCGCCAGCCGCAGGTAATTGATGAGTCGTCCGTGATTGTCGTAGAGCATGTCAGCAACGATAGCGATACAGCGGGAAGGCTTCGCCTGCCTGAAAAACATCGCGCTCCAAAGGTAGTTCTAAAAAACCGTCGGCATCGCTGAGATTGGCAAGATCGCCGGAGCCGTGACCAGGCAGCGGTTGCGCCCGCACCACTCCCCCACCCGACCAGTTTAGTCGAACTGGCAAAAAATAAATGAGCTCGGGTTTAAAGGAAACTTGTTCGGTCAAGACCCCCACTTCGAGGCGCCGCGCCCGTTCTCCCAAACTTTTGCTCAAAAATGGCGACAAATATCGGCAAGCGCACAGAAATGCCGAAACCGGATTGCCCGGCAGGGCAAAAACTACCGTCTTGCCGGGTATTCGCCCAAACCAAAAAGGTTTGCCTGGTCGCTGCGCAACTTTATGAAAACACTTTTCCACACCGAGGGCATCGAGCACCTGCGGCACAAAATCAAACTTGCCTTCCGAGACGGCCCCGCTTAAAATGACAACTTCAAATGCCTCAAAAATTTCGTCTAAGCCCTTCGTTATCAGTTCTTTGCTATCGGAAAAATGAAAAATCTGGCTGATAATTTGGAATTCATTTTTCAACAATGCCTGCAAAGCGAACACGTTGGATGCTCGAATCTGGTGCAATAAAGGTGTCTGCTCGACCGCCACTAATTCATCGCCGGTAGAAATGATGGCCGTTCGAGGCAGGCGCGATACCTGAATTTTGGCTTTGCCCACCGTAGCGGCTACGGCGATTTCCGCAGGGCCGATTTTTCGTCCTTTTTCGACGATAATATCCTTGATTTTTCGGTCAATTCCTTGATGATGAATATTTTGTCTGAGGAAAACGATTTCAGTTAAAACTGCCGCTACGCCATTTTCAATTTGCAAATCTTCGTAACGAACGACCGTGTCAGTCCCGCCGGGAAGCATGGCCCCGGTCATCACTTCCAGGCAATTTTCAACATTTTTCAGGGAAAGGCGCGGCGCTCCCGCTGCCTGGACACCTTCGATGAAAAATTGTCGCCGACCTGATGAGAATTGTTCGTGGCAGATGGCGATACCATCCATCGTCACCCGGTCGAAAGGCGGGAAATCGCGGTCGGCAACCAGGCTCTCAGCCAAAATTCGCCCCAAGGCATCCGACAGCATGACTTCTTCCGCTGCGGGTGAAAAGGTGTTTTCCAAAATAATTTTTTCGGCTTCGGCAACAGTTATCATGAATGCAGTTTTTCCAATAAAGGCAAAAATAGCGGGCTCTAAAGGCATTGGAATGAAAAACTAACCCTCGTGTTCAGCCTTTTGCGGATTTTTGTTGTTTAAAAAATAAATTTCATGTCCACATTTACACATCTCGACGCATCCGGCAACCCCTCGATGGTGGATGTCGGTGAAAAACTTGTGACCCGGCGCACAGCAGTCGCCCGCGCAATTGTAAACCTGCCCGACGAGGTGTTGGAAAATTTTGAAAGCGGCGACATCCGAACAAAAAAAGGCGCTGTTTTTCAGACGGCTATCATCGCTGGCGTCATGGCCGCCAAACGTACCGGCGAACTGATTCCCCTCTGCCACCCTTTGGGGTTGGACAACTGCCAAATCCAAATTTCGCTCAACGAGCGTCGCGAGGTAATCTTGGAATGCACTGCCGCAGTCACCGGCAAAACAGGCGTCGAAATGGAAGCGCTTACGGCGGCATCTATCGCAGCCCTGACTATTTACGACATGTGCAAGGCTTTTTCGCACGACATTGTAATTCGGGAAATCAAACTGATGGAAAAAACTGGCGGGAAACGCGATTTTAAGAGAAATTAGAAACGGGATTTTTTCAATGCAACATCAAAAACACAGCAAACTCGCCCGGCCTGCACTCGGCCAATGGGCCAGAACCGAATGGGCGATACTGGGGACGACCTGCGGTAATATTCAATCGCTGGCGCAGGCGTTGAGCAGGCATTTGTCGCCAAAATGGCAGTTGGGTTACGCGGATGCCGACCACAAGGGAGCCGACGAGGCTGAAAAAACGCTACTTTTTGCCGTAAACTGGTTGGACAAAATCGGTTTTCATCGCCTCGATTTTATCGAAACGCCTAACTCCTGGGAGCAACGTTTTTGGATGAATGAAATGGATTTGGTGCTGGTCAACGGCAATCATTTCGAGGCATCCCGGCAGATTTTGGCGCTCGACAGCCGGAAATTTGACAGCCTTTCACGCAAGTTGAACCGGCTTACGCAGGTTGATTTGCTGTTGACAAAAAGTGATGATCCGAATTTCGTGACACCATCGGGAATACCGGAGTTTTTAAAAAAACATCTGCCCGATTGGCAAAATATACCCGTTCTGGATATCGCTGAAGAAGAGCAAATTGTCTCCTTTTTAGAAAAAAACATTCAAATTCCTCCAATAAAAACGCTTATTCTGGCAGGTGGAAAGAGCACACGCATGGGTCAGGATAAATTTGCCATCGCCTATCACAACCAACCGCACTGGCAATTTTTGAAAAATATGTCGGAAAAAAACGGCGTCGAAACTTTCATTTCTTGCCGGGCGGAACAGGCCGAGCGTTTCGCAGAAGCGAAAATAATTGCCGACACATTCACCGATTTGGGGCCGATGGGCGCCATTCTTTCCGCTTTTCGCCACGACCCTGATGCCGCCTGGCTTGTGCTGGCCTGCGATTTGCCCCTTTTTGACGCAGATACTTTTCAGTTTTTGTTAAAAAACCGCAACCCTTCGGCGATGGCTACGGCATTTCGACAGCCCTCTGAAGAAGCCGGCTTTCCCGAACCTTTGGTTGCCATTTGGGAGCCAAAAAGTTACGCGCGACTGCTCCAGTTCCTCGCGCAAGGCGTCAGTTGCCCACGCAAAGTGCTCATCAATTCGAATATTCACTTGCTCGATGCGACCGTACCGGAAACGCTCACCAACGCCAACACGCCGGAGGAAAAAGAGATTATTTTGGAAAAATACTTTGACTTGCGATGAATGTTTCTACGCTCCGACATGAATTTCCGATTTTCCAGCATCATCCCGAACTGGCCTACCTCGACAATGCCGCGACGACCCAAAAACTGCGAGCAGTCATCGAGGCGGAGCGTTTTTTCTATGAAAACATGAACGCCAACGTGCATCGCGGCGCCTATCGCCTGGCCGACGAAGCGACGGCTGCTTACGAGGCCGTCCGGGAAAAAATGCGAGCCTTCCTGAATGCGCCAAGTACCCGGCAAATCATCTTCACGAGTGGCACGACGGCGGGCATCAACCTTGTGGCGCAAAGTTTCGCTGCCGAAAAAATCTCAGAAGGCGATGTCATTCTTGTCAGCGCGATGGAACACCACGCGAACCTGATTCCCTGGCAACAAGTGTGTTTGAAAAACAAGGGGCGATTGCTTGTTACGCCTATTTCTCCCGAAGGGATTTTAGACATGGCGGCGTTTGAAAAAATATTGAAAAATGAAGCCGGCCGGATAAAAATCGTTGCCATCTCACACATTTCCAATGCGTTGGGCACGGTGAACCCAATTGCTCAAATTATCAGCCTGGCACATCGCTACGGCGCGGCGGTGCTGGTGGATGCGGCGCAAAGCGTCACGACGCACCCACTCGATGTACAGGCGCTCGATGTAGATTTTCTCGTTTTTTCAGGACATAAAATGTTCGGTCCGACGGGTACGGGAATTTTATACGGCATGGGAAAGTGGCTCGATGCGATGTCGCCCGTGCAATTCGGCGGCGGCATGATTCAGGATGTGACATTTGAAAAAACGACATTCGCGCCTGCGCCGCAAAAATTTGAGGCAGGCACGCCGAATCTAGCTGGCATCGCAGGCTTGGGCGCGGCGGTGGATTGGGTTGAAAATATCGGACGGGAAAACATCGCCTGGCACATTCAAAGTCTTCTGGAATATGCCACCGACCGACTTCAAGAAATCCCCGGCTTGCGCATTATCGGCCAGACGCAGGAAAAATCGGGCATCGTCTCTTTTTTGCTCGCCGATATTCACCCACACGACGTCGCGACTTTTCTTGACCAAAAAAATATCTGCGTTCGCGCAGGCCATCACTGCGCCCAGCCGCTCATGGATTTTTTAGAAATACCCGGCACACTGCGGGCGTCTTTTTCGATTTACAATTCGGAGGAAGAAATTGACCGGTTGGCAGAAGCATTGGAGTCGGCAAAAGCGTTTTTCGGCGGCGTTTACTAAACCTTCAAAGATTTAGTAAACGTTCTATGAAATGATTTTGCCACAAAGACTCGAAGGGGTTGAAATTCAAAACTTTGTGCCTTCTCGCCTTTGTAGCAAAACTTTTCTAAACAAAAATATCCAGCACCAACACGCCGACCAAACCCGCCACAGCAACAATCGTTTCCATCGCCGTCCAGGAGCGGAGCGTGTCCCTGACAGAGAGATTGAAATACTCTTTGTACATCCAAAAACCTGCGTCGTTGACGTGTGAGAGGACGAGACTGCCGGCGCCGATGGACAAAACCATGAGGTTGGGATCAACACTCGACTGGCCCAGCACTGGCGCCATAATGCCTGCCGCCGTTAGCCCGGCCACCGTCGCCGACCCGACGCTGATGCGGATGACCGCCGCTATCAACCAACCCAAAATCAGGGGATTCACTGCCAAACCTTGCAACATCGCGCCGATTTCGGCACTCACGCCGCTGTCCACGAGAATTTGTTTCAACGCGCCCGCACCTGCCACCACGAGCAGGATGAGCGATACATCTTTCACGGCTTCACCGTAAAATTCCGAAATCGTTTTCATGCTTTTGCCGTTGGCGATGCCGAGCGAAAACGTGGCCACCAACACGGAAACAAGCATGACAATGATGGAATCACCAAAAAACGCGAGCAAACTTTGAGCGATGAAGTTCGGCTGCCAAAGGAAAGGAATCGCGGTCGTGGCGAGCAACAAAATCACAGGCAGCAAGGCCGACAAAAAACTGTTCGCTGCGCCGGGTAGTTGTTCAGTCGGAAGAGGTTTTGCCTGAAAAGTCTGGAGCGGTTGGGAAGGAATATTTTTCAAGGTTTTTGCAAAAACAGGTCCGGCAAGAATGATGGTCGGAATGGCGATAACGATGCCGTAGAGGAGTGTAAGTCCCAGATTTGCATTGAATTGCGTCACTAAAGCGGCGGGCGCAGGGTGTGGCGGCAAAAAGCCGTGCGTGACCGACAAGGCTGCAAGCATCGGAATTCCGACATAAACTGCGGGCAGTCCGGTTCTGTAAACGACGGAAAAAAGCAGCGGCACGAGCAACACAAAACCGACATTGTAAAACAACGGAATGCCAACGATAAAGCCCGTGAGCATCATCGCCCATTGGATGTTTTTTTGACCGAAAGTTTTTAAAAGTACATCCGAAATTTTTTGCGCGGCGCCGCTTTCAGCCACGAGTTTTCCCAACATCGCGCCGAGGCAAATGATGATGATGAGTTCGCCCAGCATATCGCCGATGCCTTTTTTCACCGATTTGGTCAAATCCGCGACGGGGATACCGAGTAGCCAACCGGCCAAAAGCGACACGAGCAAAAAGGCGATAAAGGCATTTAACCTACCCCAACTGATGAGCAGGATGAGCAGGGCGATGCAGCCAAAAATGATGAGGAGAGTCATGGCGGCGTTTTCAAAAATTCGCCGCAAAGTATAAAAAGAACACAGCCTACGCCGCAATCGCCGATTTCACCGAATTTTTCATCCTTGTGAAAATTCGTGTTTTCAGCGCCGGCTGTGTTCTGATTTTTCGCCTTAAGCCAGTTTGATGGACTTGTCCAGGTACACGTCCTGAATGGCGTTCAGAAGTGCAACGCCTTCTTTCACAGGCTTTTGGAACGCCTTACGACCGGAAATGAGACCCATGCCACCTGCGCGTTTGTTGACAATGGCGGTGATGACAGCCTCTTGCAAATCGGTCGCGCCTTTCGATTCGCCACCGGAATTGATGAGGCCCACGCGACCCATGTAGCAGTTGGCGACCTGGTAGCGCGTCAGGTCAATCGGGTGATCAGTCGTGAGTTCTGAATAAACTTTCGGGTGGGTTTTGCCGAACTGGAGGGCGTTGTAGCCACCGTTGTTGGTCGGCAATTTTTGCTTGATAATGTCGGCCTGAATCGTCACGCCGAGGTGATTGGCCTGGCCGGTGAGGTCGGCGGAAGTGTGGTAGTCCACGCCGTCTTTTTTGAAGGCGTTGTTGCGGGTGTAGCACCACAGAATGGTGGCCATGCCGAGTTCGTGCGCCATTTCGAAGGCCTGGCTGACTTCCACGATTTGGCGGCTGCTTTCGGCGGAGCCAAAATAAATCGTGGCGCCAACGGCCACCGCGCCCATGTTCCAGGCATCGCGGATGGTGCCGAACATGATTTGATCAAATTTATTCGGGTACGATAGGAACTCGTTGTGGTTGATTTTCACCACGAAAGGAATTTTGTGCGCGTATTTGCGAGCCACGATGCCGAGCACGCCATAGGTGCTGGCAACGGCGTTGCAGCCGCCTTCGACGGCGAGTCTGACAATGTTTTCAGGGTCGAAAAAAGCGGGATTCGGCGCGAAAGAAGCGCCTGCTGAGTGCTCGATGCCCTGGTCAACAGGCAGGATGCTGACGTAGCCGGTGTTTGCCAGACGACCTGTTCCGAGAATTTGTTGAAGACTGCGGAGGGTCTGGCCGTTGCGGTTGCTTTGCCGCCAGATTTGGTCCACATGATCGCGCGAAGGGACGTGAAGCGATTTTTTGTCAATGGTTTTGCACTCGTGTTCGAGGTAAAATTTGGCTTTATCGCCGAGCAAGTCGAGGATTTTTTGATTTGCCATGAAAAATAAATTGGTGGTGGTTGGTTAGAAAAATAGGTGGTTGTCAGTTGTTAGTTGCTGGTTCCTGATGTCGTGTGTTGAACCAACAACCAGGAACCGGCAACTAACAACTAATTCAGAAATTCCATGTGAACCCGAAGCGGTATTCGAGGGGATTTTGGTAGGTTTCGAGATCGTTTGCTACGGTAAAGTTGTAATAAATTCCGATTTCGGAGCCGCCGCCGCTCCCGCTGCCAAAATTCCAGCCGGCGCCGAGGCGTGTGTTAAAACGGCTACGCGGGTCTTTTTCCGTAGTGAGATCGCTGTAAAAAATGGGTTCCTGGTACCATTGATTGGTCCCTTCGCCTTGAATGAACAGCCCTCGAAACACCTTGACGCGGACGAACAAACCTGCGTCCACATCGAAAAGGCCGACAGCTTTGTAGCGCGGTACCTTGATGGAGGTGAACAGTGCCGACACGCGCGGCCCCACAGAAAGAGCCGGCGTAATCTTGTAGCCGACCATCGGAGATAGGCCGAAGGCAAAAACATTGCCTCCATTAAAACCGCTGAAGCCAAGCGCGATGCCGCCGCCGTACCATAGACGGTCTTTGAATTCTGTTTTGGTTTCGCCTTTTTTACTTTTTTTCTTGCTTTTCTGTGCAAAGGCGGGCTGGACCAGCAGCATCAGGAAAATGGCGGCAAGGATGGGGAAAAATTTTTTACAATTCATAGCCATAGGTTGTTGTGAGTGGTGAAAGTTACTTGTTCAGGCGCGGCAAAGGTATAAATCGTTGTCCGATGACCGCTATTCGTTTTTTTGTCGGATAGCAGACGATGGCGATGACGTTTCTGGTGCGAGATTTGCAAAACAAGACGTTTTTTGAAAGTCGAAAAATGACTGCCGGCACATTTCGTCGGTTTTTTGACTAAATCGGCATTTTTTGTTTTCCCGTAAATTGAAATTAGGGACAAACATTACTTTCGCCCACAGAAAACAAGCACGTTTGATTGGAAGTGCTTCGCGTCCCGATACCGATTCCTTCATAACTTCCCGGAAAAATGAAAGTGAACGCAACCCTGTATTTCGCAGGGCCGTTTTTCCATTTTTTACTGCTGAAATTTTCTTCTCATCATTTGTCAAACTAAACCAGACCATGACTGTACGCTTACGCCTGTTTTACTTGATTTGTGCGTTTTTTTTCCTTGCTGCTCAATCTCAGGCGCAGATTTTCACCGGAACTCCTCAAACCATCGCCTCCCCTGCCCTGAACGAACGCTTTAAATCCTGCGAAGTTTACCAACTCGACGTATCCGCGTTCAATACCTGGGTAAAAAACAATCCCGATTTTTCCCAAAGTGAAATTCATCTCGGAAAACGCAACTGGAAACTGGAACTCGTGCCGAGTGGTCTCATGGGTGCAAATTATACTTTGCAAGTACTCACCCCACAAGGACTCGAAGTGTACAAGCCCGCCAACATAGCCTTTAAGGGTTATGAAAAAAACGGAAATGGCCGTGTGGCGCTCACAATTGATGAGGATTTTATCGCGGGGCTTGTGTACGAAGGCGACCAGGTTTATTACATCGAGCCGTACCGTTATTATGATCGTTTTGCAGCTTCCGACTTATTTGTAGTGTATGAGCGCGATGAGGTAATCCGCGACAATGTGAATGGCTCCTGCATGATGCTGGAAGGAGAAGAGAAAATAAAGGAGTTTTTACCTGTGGACGACCACGACCACGACGAAGAGGGAGCGGTAGCAAAAGCGCTCGCCTGTTATCAGACGGATATTGCGCTCGCCTCGGATCGTTCCATGTTCGATAAATATGGTTCGGTAGGTGGTGTGGAAGCGCATAACATAGCTGTTTTGAACGATGTGCAAACCAACTACACCGGCCAATTCAACCACGATATCGAATTTAACATCGTGACGCAATTCGTGGTGACCGGCAATGATCCCTGGTCGAATTCAAACGATGCCGGTACGCTTCTGAGCAGTTTCAGGAATTGGGGCAATGCCGGGAACTTCGGCACCGCATTCGATGTCGCAGGGCTTTGGACCGACCGGGACTTTAACGGCGGCACTATTGGTATCGCCTATCTGGGCGGTGTTTGCAACAGTTTTAAATATCACTGCGTACAGGATTTTACCGGCAACTCCGAATTGCTGCGCGTACTGCAAGCCCACGAGTTGGGCCACAATTTCAACGCCCAACATGACAATTCGGGTTGCCCCGGCGGCTGGATCATGTGTCCGTCGGTGAATACTTCCAATAACTGGAGCAACGCTTCGAAGAATGCCGTCAACAACTTCATCGCTCCGTTGGTAGGAAACTGCCTCGCCGCCTGCTTCAACGCACCGCCGCTTGTTGCCGACTTTGAGTGGAACCCTGATCCTGCCTGCGAAGACCAACTGATTCAGTTTACAGACCAATCCAGCGGAAACATTACGAGTCGTGCTTGGTCATTTCCGGGCGGAACACCCTCTTCATCCAACCAAACCAACCCGGCGGTTATCTGGAACAACCCCGGCACTTACAATGTGAGTTTGACGCTCAACGGACAAGGCGGGCCCGTCACGACAACAAAATCAATCGTTATTCGGCCAAAGCCTGTTGCCAACTTTACTTCTTCGGTCAGCGGCCTGACCGTGACGTTCAATAATACTTCGAGCAATGCCGATACCTATTTTTGGGATTTTGGCGATGGCGGTAACAGCGATGAAGAAAATCCTGTTTACACATACTCGGAAGCGGGCATTTACACGGTCATGCTCACTGTGACCAACGACTGCGGCACATCCACCAAAACAGTCATCATCAATACCGCCCCGACGGCGGATTTCACCGCTAACCCAACAGATGGTTGTGCTACCCTTTCTGTACAATTCACCAATTTATCTTCTTACAATGCCACGAGTTTCTCTTGGATTTTTCCCGGCGGTACGCCGTCGTCGTCCAATCAGGTGAATCCAAACGTCCAATATGCTATCCCCGGTACGTACACCGTTACACTGGTTGCTATCAATGCTGCGGGCACGAATACCAAAATCAAAACGAACTACATTACTGTAACCGGGGTTCCGAGTGCCAACTTCAATCAAACTGTCAATGGCTTGACAGTGAATTTTAATAACCTGTCAAACGGCGCGACCTCATACTCCTGGGCATTTGGCGATGGCAACACCAGCAACGAAACCAACCCCGTTTACACCTATGCAATGGGGGGCACCTACAATGTCACCCTTACCTCGACCAATGATTGTGGCAGCAATATTTCCATCAAAACGGTAGTAGTGAGTGCGCCGCCGGTGGCAGGATTTAATGCTTCGCCGACGACAGGCTGCGCGCCACTGACTGTGCAATTTAACAATCAATCGGTCGGCAATCCTACTTCCTGGAACTGGTCGTTCCCGGGTGGGAATCCATCCAGTTCGACTGCACAGAACCCAAGCGTGGTGTATAATTCGCCGGGTACCTATTCGGTAACACTCATTGTGAGCAATGGAGCCGGCTCCGACACGCTCGTCCAAAACAATTATGTAACCGTCAATACCGTGCCGACGGCTGGTTTCAATAACACCATAAACGGCGCCGTTGTCACGTTTTCGAACACTTCGCAAAACGCTACTTCTTATCTGTGGGCATTTGGCGATGGCAACACCAGCAGCCAGGTCAATCCGACCCACACGTACAACCAGGACGGCACTTACACCGTGACGTTGACAGCTGCCAACGCTTGCGGTACTACAACAGCGACCAAAACCATCACCATTGTCACGCCGCCGGTGGCAGGGTTCAATGCTTCGCCGACGACAGGTTGCGCGCCACTGACAGTGCAATTTACCAGCCAGTCGTCGCCCAATGTGACCGCCTGGAACTGGTCGTTCCCCGGCGGAAATCCGTCCAGTTCGACTGCACAGAACCCAAGCGTGGTGTATAATTCGCCGGGTACCTATTCGGTAACACTCATTGTGAGCAATGGAGCCGGCTCCGACACGCTCGTCCAAAACAATTATGTAACCGTCAATACCGTGCCGACGGCTGGTTTCAATAACACCATAAACGGCGCCGTTGTCACGTTTTCGAACACTTCGCAAAACGCTACTTCTTATCTGTGGGCATTTGGCGATGGCAACACCAGCAGCCAGGTCAATCCGACCCACACGTACAACCAGGACGGCACTTACACCGTGACGTTGACAGCCACCAATGCTTGCGGTACTACAACAGCGACCAAAACCATCACGATTGTCACGCCGCCGGTGGCAGGGTTCAATGCTTCGCCAACGACAGGTTGCGCGCCACTGACAGTGCAATTTACCAGCCAGTCGTCGCCCAATGTGACCGCCTGGAACTGGTCGTTCCCCGGCGGGAATCCTTCCAGTTCGACTGCTCAAAACCCCACAGTCGTGTACAACACTGCCGGAACCTACTCCGTGACGTTGACCGTAAGCAACGCCGCTGGCTCTAATACGCTTTCGCAAACCAATTACATCACCGTCAATACGACGCCGACGGCTGGTTTCAACAGCAGCGTTGATAGTCTGACCGCTACGTTTACAAACACTTCGCAAAATGCAACATCGTACGCGTGGGATTTTGGCGACGGCAACACCAGCAACCAGGCCAATCCTGTCCATACCTATTCGGAGGACGGCACTTACACGGTAGTTCTTTCTGCTACGAACGCCTGCGGCACGACTACTTTTACCCAAAATGTAGTCGTCATAACTGCGCCCAATGCCGGATTTGCGGCCAATGTGACAACCGGTTGTGTAGCATTGACGGTTCAGTTTGATGATCTTTCGTCTGCAAATGCCGTGTCCTGGAGTTGGTCTTTCCCCGGCGGCACTCCATCCAACTCTACAGAACAAAATCCGACAGTCGTTTACAATACACCGGGTGTGTACAATGTATCCCTGACCGTTACCAACGCTGCCGGAGCGACCAGCACTTTCAATCAGGCAGGATTTATCACTGCATTGGGCGCTCCGACAACCAACTTTAGCAGCGTGGTGGAAGGTCTGATGGTGTCATTTAACAACAACTCGCAAAATGCAACATCGTACGCTTGGGATTTTGGCGACGGGAGCACCAGTTCGGAGAGCAACCCGGTACATACCTATCAAAATGGCGGCACATACACTGTCGTATTGACCGCAACCAACAATTGTGGAAGTACCTCTTTTACACAACAGATTTTTGTCGAATCGGTGCCAGAAGCGGCTTTCACGCCGGGCAATTCGGAAGGGTGCGCACCTTTTACCGTACAATTTACAAACCAGTCGAGTCCCAATTCCACTTCTTTCGCATGGACTTTTGAAGGCGGGCAGCCTGCTGCTTCATCGGAACAAAATCCATCGGCGACCTGGAATCAACCTGGCAGTTACACGGTGACGCTGATTGTTTCCAATGCTGCGGGCAATGACACTGCTTCCGCCACCGTCACAGTGGGAGAAAAACCGATTGCAGGCTTTAGCGCACAACCTGCGGGACTTTCCGTCGTGCTGACCAATTTATCGCAAAATGCCGATTCGTACCTGTGGGATTTTGGCGATGGCAATACCAGCAACGAAGCCAATCCTACGCACGATTACGGCTCTACAGGGTCATACACAGTCAAATTGACGGCAACCAATGAGTGCGGCTCGCAAGAGTTCACGCTGGTGGTTGAAATTTCCGGCAGCGCACCTTTGGCTGCGTTTGGCGTAAGTGAAAACAACGGCTGCGTGCCGTTCACGGTACAGTTTTCCGACCAATCCGCAGGCAACCCGATTGCCTGGCAGTGGGAGTTTCCCGGCGGCAATCCCGGATTGTCCACCGAGCAAAACCCGACCGTCAGTTATGCATCTACCGGCACCTTCCCTGTCACTTTGATTGTGACCAATATCTACGGATCGGATACTTTGACGCAACAAAGTGTAATAACCGGGCAAAGTGTACCCACCGCAGGATTTTCATACCTGACCAACCTGGGCACCGTCTCATTCACCAACTTGTCTCTGAATGCAACCAGTTATGCCTGGAATTTTGGTGACGGCAATACCAGTTCGGAAGCGAATCCTGCGCATACTTACACCGCGAACGGAACCTACACAATAGAACTTACCGCCATCAACGTCTGCGGCGCCAGCACCCTGCAGCAAACCGTCACAATCAATACCATTGATGCGAACGAACCTGCGTGGCTGAGTCATTTCCGCCTTTATCCAAACCCGAACACGGGTTTGTTTACCGTCGAAATGAGCGGCACACCGTATGAAGAAGTTGAGTTTATGCTCTTCAATGCAGTCGGCCAATTGGTGAAGCGCGATGTGTCCGATTTCGGTTCAGGTTCATTGGTGCGGAGTTTCGATTACGGGTATTTACCCGCTGCTATTTACACCCTTCGCATACAGGCGGGCGCGTCGGCTCGCTACGTGAAAGTGGCTGTTCAGCGATAAAATTTTCGATCGCGTCCTGTGAACGACAGCGCCGGTTACCATGAAATCAGGGTAACCGGCGTTTTTTGTTCGAGCCAAAAACACGTTTCGCAATTTTGGCCTGGTGTTTGAATTTATTAACCTAAACCCGTCATTATGAAAAAGATAATTCGCGTTCTTTCTTTTGCAATTGCCTCGATGTTTGCCACCGTTTCTTTTTCGCAGACTTTGAAGACAGTGGATGATACCCAGAATGCAGGCAAAGTCGAATGGCTCAATCGCCAGGTTAATGTCGGCAAAATCGCTTTCGGTACACCTGTGACCAGCGAGTTTAAAGTGAAAAATGTAAGCAGGGAAAATCTGCTGATTTTACAAGTGCGCACCACCTGTCACTGCGTTTCGATCGAGTGGTCGCGCGAGCCGGTCGCCCCTGGTGAAACGACCGTCATCAGAGCGACCTACGACGCTCAGCGCGAAGGTGATTTTTACAAAATAATTTCTGTCAACACAAATTTCGACCCGAACCAGGCTGTGCCCTTTGCGCTTGTTGGCAAAGTGGACAAAAAACTGGAAGCAAGTACCGGAAATTAACGGGCGAGTGATTGGTGATTGGGCCAAAATCGTTAGCCTGCTCAGTGTTCAATCGCTGAGTAGGCTTTTTTGTTTTTCAGGCGATTGCCCGTTTTTTCCTTCTTTTGAGCCAAAATCGCCTGTATGAAAAAACTGCCCTATCGCCGCGCCCTCCAACTGGCAGCCGGTATTTTTCTCCTCTATTTTATCGTCATCTTTATTCACGGCTGGCTCAGCGATTGGCAGCCATCCGACGAACCCACGCCACTGACGCTGACACAATCTTCTCCCAACCCCGTTGTGACCGATAGCGTGTTGCGATTTGTGGTCTGGAATGTGGGTTTTGGCGGACTGGGCGCAGAGTCGGATTTTTTCTTCGACGACGAAGGCATGTGGTACTCCGGCAGCAGCATGACTCGCGCGCCAAAGGATTTGGTGGAGAAAAACTTGCAGGGCGCGCTGGATTTTTTGAAAACGACACAAGCCGATTTTTTTCTGCTGCAGGAAGTGGATGTGCAAGCCAAACGCAGCCACCATCTGCGCCAATATGATGCTTACGTACAGGCCTTGCCCAATTTCGCGGCCACTTTTGCAGCCAACTACCAATGCGACCGGGTGCCGATTCCGCTGCTCGAACCCTGGAACGCATACGGGGATGTGCTGTCAGGACTTGGCACTTTCAGTCGTTTTCAGCCTTCGCAATCAATACGTTACCAGTTGCCGGGAAAATACCCGATGCCCGACCGGATGTTCCAACTCGATCGCTGCCTCGCAGTGCATCATTTTCCAATTGAAAACGGGAAAGAACTCATAGTCATCAACTTGCACAACGCGGCCTATGACCCCGGCGATAAAATCAAGGCGATTCAGTTGCCTTACCTGCGCGATTTGGCACTGGCTGAATACGCCAAAGGAAATTACGTGGTGCTCGGCGGCGACTGGAACCAGTGCCCGCCGCATTTTCGATTCGATGCCTTTATGCCGGGAAAAGCGCAGGGATTTGTGCAGGGAAATATCCCGCCGGATTTTTTCCCGGAAGACTGGATTTTTGCCTACGACCCTACCCTGCCGACCAATCGTAAAACCCGCGATCCGTATGAAAAAGGAAAAACCTTCGAGACGTTGATTGACTTTTTTCTCGTGTCGCCCAATGTGCAGGTAAAATCCGTGAAAGGCGTCAACCAGGAATTCCGTTTTTCCGACCACCAACCCGTTTGGCTGGAAGTGGAGTTGCGCTGATTAGTTGACTGCCGGCGCCGCATCTGCCACGCCCTTTTTCTGATCGGTCTTTTTGTAAAGGCCCCGGATATATTGCAAAGCCGGTTTTTCTACATAAAAAGTAATCAAAGTCGCCAAAAGAATCACCAACGGCAAACAAACGGCGAATACGATAACCCAGAAATTAAATCCCGCCTGTTCCAGCGCCGGAATGATGAGACTTTTACACACAAATTTGTGTACGAGATAAAGACTGTAAGAAATGGTGCCGAGAAAAACGGTGCCCTTGTTGACGATACGCAGCGGTACGTCGAACGCGTACAGCGAAAAAACCGCAAAATAAATCACAAGCATAGCGGCGTATTCTACCTGCGAAATGTAGAGAAAGGACGTTCCGCCGTCGGGGTACAGGACAATTTGCGCTCCGAGACAAGCCGCCAGCAACGGGATTTTGGCGAGACGGCGGCCTTGCTGAAACTTGATTTTGTAAAATAAAATGCCTGCAAAAAAGAGCGGAAAATGATTGATAAGCCCTACAAGCCCGCGTGAAAATTTGAAAATCAGCGGCGCCGCACTGCTCAAAATGTAGTGATTGAGGAGCACGAAAGCCAAGCCTGCCAGCCCGATCCATGCGATTTTGTCTAACCATTTCAGGGAAAAAACCAGCAACATAATCACATAAAACTGCATTTCAATCAGCAATGTCCAGTACGGCTCGTCGAGATTCGGAATTTTAAAATAGTATTGAATCATCGTCATGTTGCCCAGGTATTGGATAAACAATCCCGACATGGATTCGCTGTGAATCAACCTGTAAACGACCGTCATCAGGGCCGTGAACGTCACCACCGTCCAGTAAGTCGGGAAGAGCCGGGAGAAGCGGCTGACGACAAAATCTTTCCAGTTTTTAGTGCTCGAAAGCGTCAGAAAAATGACGAAACCGCTGATAATGAAGAAGAAGTCCACCCCTGTGACGCCATATTTGAAACCCAGATACATCTCCGGGCGCTCCATTGTAAAATGAAAAAGCACCACCATCAGTGCGGCGATGCCTCTCAGGGCGTCTAATTCGAGCAGCCTGTTTTTCCCTTGTTGTTTTGATTCTCCCATAGTTTGAGGTTTTGCCAAATGAAGTCAGTTTCGACCCCATTTGGCAAATACCATGCACGGGATTTTAACTTTCTTTCACTTTGCCGTTTTCTGTCGGATGGGCGACAAATTTATAGTCATCGCTGCCGCAAAAAAAGAAAATCGCCCGCAGCGCCCTGTTGTTTCAATTTTTTCCGCCGATAATTTCTACAAAAACGCCGTCGGGGTCGCGCACCAGGATGAGTTCGAGGTCATCACCCATGCTGACAGGCGTTTTGCCGAGCAAAGGAATTTGGTTTTGGGCAAGCCGCTCCTTGATGGCTTTGGTGGACGGCACCTCGAACGTCAGGTAGCGCACGCCCGGCGAATCGGTGACAAAACGATAAGTTGTTCCGGTCGTGTCGCTGCAACAGGCAAGTTTCAAAGTTGTGGCGGTCGGACTGTCCACTAATTTTAACAACTTGACTTTGAAAGGTTTGCCATCGGACAGACCCGAATCTGTCCCGAATTGGCCGTCCACGTCGAAGCCGCCTGTTTCCGCCATGCCGATGATGTTTTTGTAAAAATGCAGCGACTTCTCCTGATCAGAACAGACAAGTCCAATCTGGAGGATGGGGTCGCTGGTGTCGTTTTTCCCGCCGCAGGCAAAAAGCAGGCAAAGGATGCCCGGTACGAAGATGTTGATGATTTTCATTGTTTGATGTTTCGGGCGAAAGTCGGGAAAAACAGCGAGTTCGGCTACCATTTTTCCAGCAAATCATAATACGGCCCCGGCATGTGGTGGATAAAAATCTTCGTCGCGTCGGTGTCGGGATATTTCTGAAAATAAGCCGTGTCGGGTTGCAGCACGATGATAGTTCCCGTGCGGACGTAGTGGTTGCTGTCGTAGTATTTTTTCGGCGGTTTGAACTCCGGTAAGGCCTTTTTCACTTCTTTGGAGAGCATTTTCCCCAAATATTTCTGGTAACGGCACTGCGCCTTGAGCGAGGGTTTGGTCATTTTTCGGTACACGCTTTTCAACACCAAATTTTTTGGAAAACCCTGTTTTTTGATAAGCGCCTTCGCGTGGATGAAGGGGTTGATGTTGTTGAAGTCGTTGACTGTTTGCAACGAAAACGGCACTTCCGGCACCCAATCCACCGCGTTCACCACGTTGAAAGCCCAACCCGGACGGGTCATGTATTCGTAGTCGTAAGCGTAGTAAAGGTTGCCCGGCTTCGGCCCGGCGCTGCAATAGGTTTTGAAACGGATGTCGTGCGGCAACTTTCCTTCTTTTTGCAAAAAACAAAGGTGCGATGTGAGCAGGTAGGTAATCGCGCCACCCTGACTGTGGCCGGTAAGGATGATGTCGCGCACGCCCTCGCGGTAGGCAGCATTTATTTTTTCCAAAATATCGCCCTGCAAACAAGCCATCGCCACAAGCCATCCGACGTGGACGGCGGCGCGGGGGTTTTCGGCTAATTTGTAATTGAAAGTGAAAGTGTTGGAAATCTGAATGCTGCCGGTGGCGGGCACCATCGCGGCGTAAAAATTGGCGAGCCAACTGACCGGTTCCAGCGTAGTGCCGCGCACGCTCACAACGGCGCGCCCGTCGTCGCTGCGCCAAAAATCCCATTTGTTGTCGAGGCCGACCGTCGGCGAGCGATAGACGAATTTGAAATCGCGCGGCATGGGAAGTTTCACATTTTCGGGGGTCCAGGGGGTGTCCACCACGCGGGCGGCGATGAGCAGCATGTCGCGGTATTCGGCCTTGTCGAAGCCGGGCTGGAGTTTTTGGGCACTGAGAAGTGTTTGGGAAAACAGGAAAAGGAGGAGCAGGAATCGTTTGTGCATGATTGTTTTGTTTTGTTAATGAAAATGGAGAAGTAAAAGCCAAAAAAAGGGCGGACAGCATAACATCACCATTCAATCAAAGAAATCCCAATCCCGATAGTTGTCTGCCGGTGATTGTAGTCAACGAGTGTTTCGCCATAGCCTTCCGATAGTTGCAGATAGCCTTTCAGGTTGCCCGAAATGGGGAACATCCAGTCGAAGCGGATGCTGCCTCTGGGGGTATCGAAATCAAAATTGAAGTTGCTGCCAAAAGTGAGCTGGTGTTTGCCGGGATTAAAAATGACCGTTGTTTCCCCGACGCCGATATAATCTGTTGCGGCGGGGTTTTCGTCGTCTTCATCTGGCACCCTGTACCAGCCGCGCAGATAGACGTTCCATTTGCCGCGCTCAAAACCGATGTGGCCAATGACTCTGTTCCAACTTCTCGACAGTGGCAAGGCACGCCCGTTGGACTGATGGTTGAACGCGATACCGAACATCCGGCCTCGCAAGCCCAAAAACTTGTAGTTGGTGGCAAAATTCAGAATGATTTCAGGCTCGTAGTTGGTTTCCCGGAATGGCCGCGACAGTTCCTGGTTGTAAATCTGCCAATGCGACCGCTGCGTGTAGGCTATCCACAAGTCCCCGTGTCGCCCGAAGATACCTTGCCAGATCTTCGTTTTGAAACTTAACTGGAACTTGGCTTCGTGGTTATCGTAATCCACCCGGAAGGGCAAACTGTAATTCGGGTTTTCGCTGCGAGGTTGTTCGTTCGGGTTGCTGCTCCATCTGCCCGCCATCACGTACACAGGTTTGTAAGCGGTAAAAAGGAAGTTGCCCCTCCTCGTGGAAGAATCGAGTTCCCACCGTTCCGACATACTTTCGTGCGTCTCGCCGTTTTTAAAAATGGGCTGCTTTTGCGCGGATAACTGAGAGAGGAAAACGCCTTGCAAGAGGAATAGCAAGGCGAAGTGAAGTGTTTGTTCCTTCATAAAGCAATGTTTGTTTTGTTTTGAATCAAGAATGCGCCCGGCGAAAATACTTTGTACGGCAAGAAATTTTCAACTTCACCTGTTTCTAAACCGCTCGCTATAAAACGCCACCACCCTTTCGTCGGTGATAACATCCTGTGGGCGAATGCGTTGGCGCAGTACGATGCCTTCCAAGGTGCGGCAACGGCTGAGCGCCACATAGAGTTGGCCGTGCTCGAAAGCGCCGCCGCCGAGGTCAATCAGCACCCGGTCGAAAGTCTTGCCCTGACTCTTGTGGATGGTGATGGCCCAGGCCAGTTTGAGCGGGTATTGAGTGAAAGAACCCACGGTTTCCGTCTCGAGGCCGCCTGTCATACTGCCTTTGTAGCGGATGATTTCCCACTCGGATTTCGGCACTTCGATTTTGCGTTTTTTGCCGCCGTGCTCCTCCGTTTGCACGATGATGGTGTCTTTGCCGAGTTCGATGATTTTGCCAATGGTGCCGTTGACGAACTGCCGCTCCTCCGAGTCGTTGCGTACGAACATGACTTGCGCGCCTTTTTTCAAACACAGCGCCGCCTCCGTCGGGTAAAGTTTCGGGTCGAACTGGCCTTTCACTTCGGCGAGGAACTCAAATTCTTTTTCCGGGAGCAGGGAAAGTTCGCGCCGGTTGATGTTGTCCGCCGTGTTGTTGCGCGAACAAAGCGTGATGTAGCCGTCGGTTTCCGCAAAATCCGGCACATGGCGTTCGTTCAAATCTTCGAGGTCGTCGTGGTCAATTTCGTTGACCCGCACCGCTTCCAACAGCCGGAGAAAATGCCGCGATTCCTGCCGGTAGACTTTACGCAGTTCAAGATTTTCCAATTGAAAATCAGGTTCTTGAAAAATTTTGGCGGAAAAAAAATACGGCGTTTCGTAGTAGTCCTGAAAATACGCGGCCTCCACCGGGTCGCGCGTCACCACCGGCGGCAACTGGAACAAGTCGCCAAAAAACACCACCTGCACGCCGCCAAACGGACGGAAATTCTCGCGGTTGACCCGCAGGAATTTGTCCATCCCGTCGAGCATATCAGCGCGTACCATCGAGATTTCGTCAATAATGAGGACTTCGAGGTTTTTGTACATCCGCAGCAAGTCTTTGCGCATGACTTTTTGACCGGCCTCTTTGGGCGTGATGATGCGCGGCGGAAACCCGAAAAACGAGTGAATCGTCTGCCCTTGCACATTGAGGGCGGCCACGCCGGTGGGGGCCAGCACAGCGCATTTTTTCTTGGTCGTGTTGCGGAAAAGTTGGAGCAGGGTGCTTTTGCCCGTGCCTGCTTTGCCGGTGACAAACAGCGAGTTGTCGGTTTTTTCCAACACGTCGAGGGCGTGGCGGAAGTCGTCGGTGAGTTGAAGTGTCGGTCGGTCGAGCATGACGGCAAAGATGAAACAAAATAAAAACTCAAAGCAGCGATTCCGGTATCGAGGTTATCTACTCCCAAAAAATTGCTTTACTTATGCGCCTCTTTACTACCGTTCTTCTCCTTTCCCTATCTCATTTGTTGCCTGCCCAATGTGTCACTGTTGCTCCCATCCCTAATCTGTGCAATGGTAATTTGACTTATCAATTAGTTGCCTCTCCGTCGGGCGGCATTTGGTCGGGCAACCAGGTTTCTCCTTCCGGCTTGGTCAATATTTCCAACCTGTTTGGTTTCCAGTTTGCAACTTACATCTATTCCGATGCAAACTGCACCGACACCGTCACGGTATCCTATCAGGTGCTTTCCGGCCCCGGCGTGGCTGCCGGAACTGATTTTACGATTGTTTGTGGAAATATTAATTATCTGGTCGGCGCTATTACGCCCGGTCCCAACAACACTGGTTTTTGGTCCACATCCGACGGTCATTTCGTTGGCCCCGTTACAGATATGGTTACGCCGATTGACCGTCCCGGAACTTATGTACTGACTGCTGTCAGCAACAGTAGCGGCTGTTCTCGTCGAGATACGGTGGTGTGTTATCCCTACTTGCCGTCGTTTCCCAATACTCAAATCGAGGCTACTATCTGCCTGGGGGATACTTTGCTGGGTTATACCTCGAATGGTATTTATTATGAAAAATATGAAACCGGCGCTGCCTGCGACAGTTTTCGAGTGGTAAGGCTCACGGTGTTGCCGCCGCTGCGGGATACGGTGGTGTCCACTATTTGTGCAGGTGAAACTGTGGCAGGATATGATGTAAGTGGTGTTTATAGGGATACTTTCTCTGCGTTAAATGGCTGCGACAGCATTCGTTTGCTCGATTTGACTGTGTTGCCAGGTATTGCAACCAATCTTGTTTCCAATACCTGCGACCCTAATCAGGCTGGTGTTTTTGAAACGATACTTACGGCATCCAACGGCTGCGACAGCACGGTAATTAGCACCGTCACTTTGTTGCCCACATCAAATGCTTCTATTTCGGCGACGATTTGTGCCGGAGAAACATTCGAAGGCTACAACGCCACAACTGTACGGAAAGAGAAAATGCACGAAATTGGAGGCCAAAAACTGGGTTATGGCCGTCAAAATCAAAGCGGAGGAACTTTTGGGGCTGATACCTGATGAGAAGTTGGCCGAACTGGCCGCCGAGAC